>Ga0099794_10000159_pt1 | contig 24881 bp, 25 predicted proteins | sample Rivendell_Oct201_10_FD_77320 | JGI IMG/M metagenome (GOLD analysis project Ga0099794, IMG submission 77320) | Vadose zone soil microbial communities from the Eel River Critical Zone Observatory, Northern California, USA -... | ecosystem: Host-associated > Plants > Roots > Rhizosphere > Soil ... | reverse complement strand
CAATCAAGCAAGCCTACGCGACCGGGGAAACGGACGAATTCGTCAAACCCCGTGTCATCGCAGGCACTCCCCGCATTCGCAACGGCGACGGGATCTTCTGCTTCAACTACCGCGCCGACCGGATGCGCCAGATCGTCCGCGCGCTCGCGGCTCCTGGCTTCGACGGTTTCGACGTCAGCGGCCGTCCCGAAGTCCGGCTCGTGACGATGACGCGTTACGACGAGACGCTGCCCTTCCCCGCAGCATTCGAGCCCATCGTGTTGTCGCGCATCGTCGCGGAGGTTCTTGCCGATCGGGGCAAGACGATGTTTCGGACAGCCGAGACGGAGAAATACGCCCACGTCACCTACTTCTTTAATGGCGGCTACGAGCCGCCCTACAAGGGCGAAGAACGGCTGCTCGTGCCTTCGCCGAAGGTCGCGACTTACGACCTGATGCCCGAGATGAGCGCTTCCGGGGTAACTGATGTGCTCTGCAAGGCGATCGCGGAGAAGGAGCACGACTTCATCCTCTGTAACTATGCGAATGGAGACATGGTGGGGCATTCCGGCGTCCTGCCCGCGGCCGTCAAGGCAGTCGAGACCGTCGATAATTGTCTCGCGAGGGTACTGAAGACGGCAGACAGCGCGGGGGCCACGGTGATCGTCACCGCCGATCACGGCAACTGTGAGCTGATGATCGATCCTGCCACCGGGGGGCCGCATACCGCCCACACCACGAACCCCGTTCCACTGGTAATCGTGGGCGCTGGTGCACCGCAGAAGGATGGCGCCCTGCGCGCCGGTGGCTCGCTTCGCGACGTGGGACCGACGATCTTGCAGCTACTTGGAATCGAGCCGCCGAAAGAGATGACGGGGCGGGACCTGAGAGACACAACGATGGAACGATGGAAGGATGGAAAGATGGAACGAAGGAACGAGGGAAAGATCGAATGAGAATCATGCGACTGACGCGGTTGGTCATTTCACTTTCCATCTTTCCATCGTTCCGGTTAGCCGCCCAGGTAGGCCACGACCCCGCCCACTCGCCGTATCAGGACATCATTCTGCGTTCGACGCCGATACTCTTCTTCGGTCATTTGTCCGCGGATCGCGGCCGCGCCGGCGTCGGCCTCAGCAACGCGCGCACTCTCGGCGCCCGCTACGAGATCCCCGCGGGACGCTCGCTGCTGTTCCAGTTCACGGCAGCGTACCTGGAGGGCGATCGCTTCGTTATCGATCCGCGAGCCGACTCCACTTCGCCGGAGCGGCGCACAGGCCCTGTGCCGGCCGCGATTGCCATCACCGACGTTGGAATCCTCTTGCGGCTCACCGGTGGGAAAACGTGGCACGGGATCGCGCCATATGCGGGAGTCGGCATAGGGCTCGCCTACGACGTGCGGTCCGGTCGTGACACTACGGGGAGCGGCTATCAGTTCGGGACGAAGGTCGTGCTGAACGGCGCGACAGGCGTTCGCTGGTATCCGACGCGACGCGTCATGATCGACGCCGACCTCCGCGCCCAATTCTGGCGCCTCAGGTACCCCGTTTCGTTCCACACGCCCGCACCTGACGGGTCGCGCGTCGTCCCACTGAGCCAGCCACTAACCGATTGGACTCTGCATCCCTGGATCAGTCTCGGCATCGGATGGATTTTCTAGCCGAGGGAGTCAGGCGGGCGTGGTCTTTGCTGGTGGCGGGTGATTCCGAAGTCTACGGGATCGCTCTGCTGACGTTGAAGGTCGCGATCGTCGCGACCCTCATTTCCTGCGCTGTCGGCCTGCCGCTCGGCTACTTCCTCGCGACGCGCCGCTTCTGGGGCCGGCGTGCCGCCCTTACCGTCGTCAACACGGCGCTCGCCTTTCCTACGGTCGTCGTGGGCCTGCTCCTCTACGGCCTGCTCTCGCGGCGCGGACCGCTGGGCGGACTCGGCTGGTTGTACACCTGGCAAGCGATCGTCATCGGCGACGTGCTGCTGGCATTGCCGATCGCCGCAGCGCTCTCAGCCGCCGCGATCCAGGGCGTCGACGCGCGCATTCGCCGGACCGCCCAAACACTCGGCGCGGGCGCGTGGCGAACGGCATGGACCGTGTCGCGAGAGGCGCGCTTCGCGCTCGCGGCGGTGATCACCGCGGCATTCGGCCAGGTTGTGGCAGAGGTCGGCGCCGCGATGATCGTCGGCGGCAATATCCGCGGTTCGACTCGAACCCTCACGACGGCCGTGGCGCTGTACACCTCCCAGGGGGACTTCGGTCTCGCGCTCGCGCTGGGGCTCATCCTGCTGATCATGGCGCTCCTCGTGAACATCGCCCTTCAGGTCCTTCAGGGCCGCGGGGAGGGGAGCGCGCATGCTTGAGCTACGCGGCATCCGCCATCGCTACGAAGGCCGTGTCGTCCTCGATCTCGAGCAATTCACCGTGCCGCGGGGTGCTGCGCTCGCCGTCGTCGGGCATAACGGCGCCGGGAAGAGCACCTTGCTCCGCCTGCTCGCGCTTCTCGAGACACCGACGGAGGGACAAGTTCTGTTCAGCGACGCGGTGGTGCCACCCCGCGCGCGCGCATCGCTGCGACGTCGCGTCACGCTGGTCGAGCAACGGCCGGTCCTCTTTCGCGGCACGGTTCGAGAGAATCTGGAATACGGCCTCAAGTTGAGAGGCACTGCGCGCACGGCGATGAACGGAATCATTGGCGATGTCGTCGAGCGGCTTGGGCTGGCGCCGCTGCTCAACCGCCGGCGCCACGAGCTATCCGACGGCGAGGTGCAGCGCGTGGCAGTCGCCCGCGCGCTCGCCGTGCGCCCCGACGTGCTGCTGCTCGATGAACCGGTTAGCTCGGCGGACCGCGCCGCGGCGAATGCGCTGTATCAGGCGCTGGCCGCAGAGCGCGCGGCCCGCCCACTCACAGTCTGTATCGCGTCCCATCAGTTGGAAGAGGCGTACCGTTGGGCCGACAGCATTCGCGCGCTCGCGGAAGGACGCCTGTCACCGGTGACGCCGGAGAATCTGTTTCGTGTTGACCTGCCTGCCGGCGACGGCACGAAGCATGTTCGCGTCGGCGGGATCCACATCGCGGTGATGACGGACCGCACCGGTCCAGCGGTGCTCGCCGTGCCGCCCACGGACATCTTTGTAAGTCTCCAGCCGTTGTCCGCATCCGCTCGGAACGTCTTCTCCGGTCGTGTGACTGGGATGTCGATCGAGCGTCGCGGCGCGGGCGTCCATGTTCGCGCCGACGTGGGTGGCGTCGAGTTGGTGGCCGCCGTGACCGCCGAGGCGGCTCGCGATCTCGCGCTGGCCCCGGGCAAAACCGTCGTCTTCTCTTTCAAGGCCACGGCGGTCCAGGTATTCTAGAGAATGCCGACGGGCTATCTCACGCGGGTCGTGGAGTTTACCGCGACACATCGGTTCCCCGATCAGCCTGAATTCGCGGGTGCGACGAAGGATCACAGCCATCGCTATCGCTGTCTCGTGACGATCAAAGGCGTGTTCGACCCGGCGCGGCGTGGCGTGATGAGTCTCAAAGCATTCGACGCGCTGCTCCAGCGTGAGATCGTGGAGCGGTTCGATGGCAGGCATATAAATGAAGACATCGCCATGTTCGCGGCCGGCACCTGGCTCGTCACGGGCGAAGCGTTGGCGGTGTACGTTTGGGACCGCATTGTCGCCGCAGGTCTGCCACCCGGCGTGGCCCTCCACGGCGTGCGCATAGAGGAGAGCCCCCATCTCTATTCCGAGTACTACGGTGAGCGCTGACCCCGCGCGGCAACCCGGGGATCGCAAAGGCCGCATGCTGGCCGAGTCGGCGGTCGTCGAGGAGTGGCCGGTGTGGCTGGAAGTAAACGGCGAGCCAGCCGTGACGTGGATGTGCACTCCCGATCAGCTCGAGGAGCTCGCGGTCGGGTGGCTGCACGGCGAGGGGTACATCCAATCGCTCGACGACCTCGTGCAACTGCGCCCCTGCGCGCCGGACCTGGGATTCTGGGCCGATGTGAAACCCGGTCGCCTGGCGCAGGTGAAGGGGGAAAATCGCAAGCGCGTGCTCGCGTCGGGCTGTGGTGCGGTGGCTACGATGCTCGCCGATCCCAACGCGATGGCAGCCCCGCGCCCGCCTGCCCGGGGCGAGCCTCCCCCACCGGAGACACTCCGGACACTCTTCAAACAATTGTTCGCCAGCGGCGCCCGCTACAATGAGACCGGCGGGATACACGCGGCGGCGCTGACGGATGGCGCCGCGCTGCTGTTCCACGCGGAAGACATCGGCCGCCACAACGCCGTCGACAAGGTCATAGGTGGAGCGGTGATCGCCCGCACCGCGATCGTGGGTCGCGGCCTGCTCGTGACGGGCCGCATCTCGGCGGAGCTGGCGTTCAAGGCGGCACGCGCCGGACTCGCGTGGGTCGCGACGCCAAGTGTGCCCTCGACGCTCGCCGTAACGATCGCGCAACGGTCAGGAATGGTGCTCGTGGGTCGAGCCGTCAGCGGGACTCCGCATCTGCATCGGCCGGAGGGATGACGGTCCCTCCCGAAGAGCTGCGTGCGTTGCTCGAGCGCGCGCGCATCATCGCCGTCGTAGGACTGTCGCCCAAGCCGAGCCGGCCCAGTCATTCAGTCGCGCGCTATCTGCAGCAGGCGGGCTATCGCATCGTTCCCGTGAATCCGGGCCACGACACCATCCTCGGCGAGCGGAGTTATCCGACGCTCGACGCTGCCGCGCGGGATCAGACCATCGACATCGTGGATGTCTTCCGCCGGAGCGAGTTGGCCGGCGCTGTGGTGGACGAAGCCCTCGCGCTGCGTCCGCTGCCACAATTGATTTGGCTGCAACTCGGCGTCATGGACGACGCCGCACAATCACGAGCCGCAGGCGCCGGCGTTCCATTCGTCATGGACCGGTGCATTGCGATCGAACACCGGCACCTCGAGAGGGAGGGGCAGGGGGAACTCTAATGCGAGCCTTTCTGTTCGTCATGCTCGTGCTCAGCGGTGCCTGGTCGCAGTCGTCGGCACAGACCGGCCAGCAGCCAAACATTATCCTGAGCATCTTCGCGGGTGCGGCGACCGGCCATAGCCTCTGGTCGATCGCGAAGCAGCCGTTGCTCGTCATCGGCTCCAGTCCGGCCCAATACGACACGGTCCACGTCGATCAATCCATTGCATCGAGCATCATCGCCGGCGCGAGCGCGACGTACTTCCCGTCACCACACATCGGGCTGCACGTCGAGCTGTCGTATCTTGGCCTTCCCGTCGATGCAGGCTGTGACAGCGTGTTCTTTCATCCTGATGTCGACCGTAAGAACGGGCAGACCTGCGACAACATCCGGCAACGATCGGCCGACGGTGGAGCAATCGCGATATTCGGAGGCGTCACATTCCGCGCGGCATCACGGCGCGCCATCAGTCCCTACGCGCGCCTCAACCTTGGTTTTGTGAACGAGTCACGCAGCACGATCGAAGTGGTCGGCGAATATGTGGACGCGAGCGGCGCTCATGCGCAGGAAGTGGTCTCCGACCCGCAGCCACGGCGAACGTCGGTGCTGCTCGGCGCTGCGGTCGGATTTACGCGCCCGATCGGTCCCGGTTATCAATTCCGCTGGGAAGCGCGTGACCAACTGGTTGAACAGGCGCTGCTCACCGGGCCGGCCACGACGCCGCTGCCAGCCGGCGGGGTAACCGGTCCGATTAGCTCGCGGTTGTTTCATCACTTTTCGATGATCCTTGGCCTCGACGTCGTCCTGGAGAAAACGCGCGGGCGGCGCTACTAACTTGCGCGGAGCGGTGCTCGCCGGCGGCGCGGCCAGCCGTTACGGAGGAGCTCCCAAGGGTCTGCTCGAGGTCGGCGGCCGCCGCATCCTCGATCGTGTCATCGACTCCGTCGCCGCCGTCACAGGATCGCCGCCACTGCTTGTCGCCAACGCGGCCGACTCACCCGCCTGGCGACCCGATCTGAAAACCGTTCCCGACGCTCGCCCCGGTTTCGGAAGTCTGGGCGGGATCTATACCGCCGTCGCCGCCGGCGCCGAGCCGGTGCTCTGCGTTGCGTGGGACATGCCGTTCGTGCCCGCGGAGTTGCTGCGCGCGCTCGTCGACGGCGCAACAGCGGGAACCTTCGATGCGTTCCTGCCCGAGAGCTCAGGCCGGCGCGGCCTCGAGCCGCTCTGCGCCGTATACGGACCGGCATGCCGCGCGGCGATCGAGCGGCGCCTCGATCAGGGGGATCTCAAAGCCATCTCCTTCCACGCCGACGTCAGGGTCGGTATCCTCTCCCTCGCCGAAGTGCGGACGTTCGGGGGGGGCGACCCCGACGAGCTGTTCTTCAACGTGAACACGCCGGCGGATCTGGCCCGGGCGGAGGCGCTGTGGCGGCGACGCGCATGATCTCGATCATCGGGCTCAAGAACGCCGGCAAGACGACGTTCCTCGTCGCGCTCGCGTCCGAGCTCGTGCGCCGCAAGTTCCGCGTCATGACGATCAAGCACGGCTCGCACGCCGCTGACATGGATCAGAAGGGCAAGGACACCTGGCGGCATTGGCACGAGGGCAAGGCGGAGCGGGTCCTGATGGAGTCGCCGGGCCAGCGCGTGCTGTTCGAGCGCACGGCCAAGGAATCTGATCCCCTTACGCTCGCACGCCGCTACCTGAGCGAGGCCGACATCGTGCTCGTCGAAGGATTCAAGCGCGCGCCGCTTCCCAAGATCGAAGTGTACCGCACCGTCGCCGGTCCCAAGCCGATCTTCGATGCCGCTGTGCACGATCCCGCCGACTGGGTCGCGATCGTCACCGACGACGGCGAGCTGCACGCACCGGTTCCGGTCTTTCGGTTCAGCGACACCGCCTGGCTCGTGACCATCGCGAACCTCGCCTGGGATCGGGCGAAGATTCTGCCGCCATGACCCCGGCCGAGGCGGCGCGCTTCATCATCGGACACTTCCGGCCGTTGCCGCCTTCGCACCGGCCGCTGCGCGAGGCACTCGATACAGTGCTCGCGGAGGACGTGGCCAGCCCGATCGATCTGCCGCCCTGGGACAACTCGGCGATGGACGGCTATGCAGTTCGTAGCGCAGATCTCGAGCAGGGCAATGTCGATCTGGAAGTGATCGAGAGCGTCGCGGCGGGCCAATTCCCTACCAAGGCGGTCGGCGAACGTCAGGCCATTCGCATCTTCACCGGCGCACCAGTGCCTCGCGGGGCGGATACCGTGATTCGGCAGGAAGACACGGCGGCCTCCTCCAATGGCGCGAATCACGTGACGATCACAAACCCGCGCGATGCACGGAAGAATATCCGGCGTTTGGGAGAAGACATCAAAAAGGGCGCGGTTGTCCTCGCCGCCGGCACGCCGCTCGGTCCAGCGCAGCTCGGCGTCCTCGCCTCGATCGCACACGACCATCCGTTCGTGCATCGCAGTCCGCGGGTCGCGTTCATGGGATCGGGCGATGAGATCGTCGACTTGGATCGGAAAGACGAAATCCTGGCGGCCAAAAAGATCGCGAGCTCCAACTCCTACACCTTGGACGCCCTGATTCGCAGGGCGGCCGCGGAGCCGGTCAATCTTGGACTGGCTCGGGACACGAAGGCGAGTCTGCGGGAGCACTTGCGCGGGGCGAGCGTCCAGCATGCCGACCTGCTGGTGACGACCGCGGGAGTGAGCGTTGGGGAGCACGACCTCGTCCGCGACGTCCTCCAGGAGCTCGGTGGCGAGCTGAAGCTGTGGCGCATCGCGATGCGCCCCGGCGCACCGGTTGGATTCGGACTGCTCGGTGACATCCCCTGGATCGGGCTGCCCGGAAATCCGGTGAGTACGATGGTGACGTTCGAATTGTTCGTCCGACCAGCAATCCGGCGACTCCAGGGACACGCCTTGCCGTTCCGCCGTACCGTGCGCGTCGTCGTGCGGGAGCCGATTACGCTTGGCCCCAGGCTGCGTCACTACCTGCGCGCAATCGTAGACGGACGGGACGCGCGTTTGACAGGCCCGCAGGGGTCTGGCATTCTCACCAGCATGGCGCGCGCGAATGCCCTGCTCATCGTCCCGGCAGACATGCCGGCGGTTCCCGCAGGCACGGAGCTCGAGGCGCTGATTCTCGACGATCCCCAGCATGTCGCGGAGCCTCCCTACTGATGACTCCCGCCCTCCGCCGAGGACTCCGGCTCGCCGGTTACGTCCTGCTGACGCTGGTCGTCTATTGGGCGAACGTTCTCACGCCTTCAGCCGACAGGCTCGGCATCCTCTACATCGTGCCGGTGCTGCTCGTGACGTGGACCGAGGGTTTGACGTGGGGGATCGTGTTCGCTGTGGCCACGACCGCCCTGCGCGAGTTCGTAGCGTGGGACCAGATGGCGCCCGATACGCCGCTGTTATGGCGGTTCGCCAACGGCGCGTCGTACGTGATCGTGCTCGGGATCGCGATGGCCGGGCTTCAGAGTCTCCGGCGCAGCCAGGCACAACTCGCTCGCCTCGTCATCCAGGATCAGCTCACCAACGTGTTGAACGCCCGCGCGTTCGCCGACCGGCTCAGCCAGGAGCTGGACCGCAATCGCCGTTATCCGCGCCCCCTCGCACTCCTGTACATGGATCTCGACGACTTCAAGGTCATCAACGACACGCACGGCCATCAGACCGGCGATGCGGTGCTGCGGCTCGTCGCGGACGCCATGCGGTCATCGGTTCGTCAGGCCGACGTCGTGGGCCGTCTGGGCGGCGACGAGTTCGCCGTCCTCATGCCCGAAACCGATGCCCAGCTCGCCGATGCCGCGGCCAAGCGGCTGGTGGCCAGTCTGCGCAACGTCTTCCGCGGCACGCCGAACGTGACTGCGAGCATCGGCGTCGTTTCCTGCTCGGCGACGGATGCGAGTACCGACGATCTCCTCAGGCGGGCCGATCAGGCGATGTACGATGCCAAGCGCCTGGGCAAGGATCGCGTCGTTCAGGTCGCGCTATAGGGCCTTTTCCGCAGTTCCCTCCGACGACCTAATCCCTCCGAACGAGAAATGCGGCCGATTAATTCCCTCAGACGATTGATTGTGTCCGGCAATTGCGATTTTTACTCTTTCGCTTTAGAGGCGACTTAAAAACTTCCTAAGACAGATATCAGATGACTTCTTCGCTCGTCAGGTCGCTGCTCATCGAAGCCCCGGTGAACCGGCACTTCGCTCAGTTGCACCGCGACCCGCAGGCCCTCACGGAAGCCGTCACGCTGTACTTGGAGACGGGCCTGCGGCGCGGCAACGGGGTCGTCGTCATCGCGACGCGGGCGCACACTAAGCGGTTTCTCGCTGGCCTGCGGCACAGCGGTCTCGATCCGGGCCGGATCCTGAAATCCGGGCAGCTCGAGCTGCACGACGCCGAGCTGATGCTGCGCAAGTTCATGCGCGACGACATGCCCGATTGGGACGACTTCCGCAAGGCGTTGAGCGCAGTGTTTGAACGGGTACGGGCGTTCGGGCGCGGTACCACGCGGACGTATGACGAGTTGGTGAACGTGCTGTGGCAAGAAGGGAAGCAGGAAGCCGCCATCCGGCTCGAGGAGTACTGGAACGAGCTCTCGCGCCTGTATCCGTTCTCGCTGTTCTGCAGCTACATGCTGGACGTGCACCACTACCATTCTTACGAGGGCCCACTCGAAGAGATCGGCCGGACGCATTCCGACATCCTGGGAGATGACGAGGATGAGCGGTTTCGTGTGGCGCTGGATGCCGCGAGCCGCGACGTCTTCGGCGTGCCGCTGTCAGAGATGGTGGGATTCTCCCGCCAATTGCATGATGGCGAACAGCGCTTTCCCAGCGGCCAACGCACGATGCTCTGGGTGAAGCGCAACCTTCCTTTCGCTAGTGCCGCTGTCCTGGAGCGGGCACGTCGGTACTACGAAGAGTCGCTGCAGTAGAGAATGACTTCCCCCGCCAGTAGTTTGCTATTGGTCGAAGCGCCCACCGGCCGCCATTTCGCGCAGTTTCACCGCGATACCGAAGACCAAGATCGTCGTCGTGACACGCTCACCGAGTCGGCGCTCGCATTCGTCGAAGCGGGCTTGCGGCGCGGCGATAGCGTCCTGGTCATCGCGGGGGCCGATCACCGGGACCGGCTGTTCGACCGCCTGGCGGAGGGGAAATTCCGCCCGCAATCGCTGCACAATCCGGGACAATTGTCCGTCCTGGATGCTGGAGAGATCATGACACAATTGGTTGCCGGCGGCCTGCCGGAATGGGCACCGTTTCGGAACGCGCTGGCGCCCGTCCTATCGCGCCTCCAGCCGTCCGGCCGCGGCACGCGGGTCTACTGCGAGATGGCGAATGCGTTGTGGCAAGCGGGGAACACCGCTGCCGCGATCCGCGTCGAGGACTTCTGGAATGCCTTGGCCGGTACCTACCCATTCTCGCTCTACTGTGGTTACACGATGGATACACACTCCGAGCACTCGTACGCAGCCCCGCTCGAGGAGTTAGGCCGCACCCACTCCGACATCCTGGGTACGCCTGAAGACGAGGAGTTCGGCATCGCGCTCGATCGGGCCAGCAAGGAGATCTTCGGGATTTCACTCACGCAGATGGCGGGCGTATCCAAGCAGGACGAAACTCGGAGGTTTCCGAGCGGGCAGCGGACGATGCTCTGGGTCAAACGCAATCTGCCGCTGTCCACGTCCCAGCTGGCGGAGCGCGCGCGGCACTACTTCAGGGACAGGCACGCCTAACGCTACATGCGCTTGTACTTCGGCCCGCTGCCGCCCTCGCGCGGCGTCCACCGCGGTCCCAATACATCGGTCGCCTTGCAGTCGACGCAGTTGGGCGCGTTGACTCGGAAACCATTCTCGCCTACTTCGTAGACGCCCGCTGGACACATCCGCGCATAAAAGCGCGCGACGTCGCCGGGTACATCAGGCCCGACGATCAAATGACTGGGGATTGTGTCCCGCGTCGAATTGCCGGACTTGAACACCGCATCAACTTTGCTGATCCCGTCCGAACGCTCGGCTGACCTCGCGCGCACGTCCGGGGAAAGCCGTCGCCCGACTTCGGCGTCGCTGTGCATCCGATACTTCCCGTTCGGAAACCGCCCACCGGTAATCGTCATCAACGCCGCCTGGATGCCCCCCCAGTAGAACCCGTCGCGGAACGCCAGCCGCATGTTGCGCGTCCGGTAGAGATCAGTTGCAACGTATGACTTATTGAGGATGTCATCATACCGAGAGAGCGATTCGGCATTCTTGAGATTCTGGTGAATCGCGCGAGCGGCGTAGATGCCGGATTGGATCGCGTAATGGATTCCTTTCAGCGACGGCACGTCGACGAACCCAGCCGTGTCGCCCAGGAGCACCACGCCATCGCCCGCGCGCCGCTGCGGCAAAGAGTAAAAGCCGCCCTCGGGGATCGTCTTGGCGCCCCATTCGACCACTTCCCCACTCTCGAGGAGTGCGGCGAGCAGCGGATGGCGCTTGAATTCCTGCAACAGGACGTGGACGTCGAGTCCGGCGTCGCGATAATCGAGTCCAACCACGAGGCCGAGCGCCACGAGATTCGGCTCGAGCGGATAGACGAAGCTCCCGCCGAACGCGTCTGTCGGCAGCGGCCAGCCGAGCGTATGGATCACGCGATCGAGCGGGCGCTTCGTCTCCCACAGCTCTTTCACCCCGAGCGCGAAGATCTGCGGATTCTCGGATGGCACGCGCTGCCACTGGCACCACGCTTGCGCCAGGAGTCCGCGTGTTCCCTCGGCGAGCGCCGTGACTCGGGCGACAATGTCGTTGGGCGCCATCGCGCCGGCCGACGGTCGGCCATCGCGGCCGAGTCCGGCCGGTGCGGTCCGCACACCTGCCACCGCCCGATCACGCACGAGCAGCTGCGCCGCGGGGAATCCTGTGAAGATGTTCACGCCCAGCTCTTCCGCTTTCGTCCCCAGCCAGCGGACGATCTCACACAGCGATGCCACGTAGTAACCGCGATTGTGCATCGTGGGCGGAGTGGGCAGACGAATCTTGCCGCCCTTTGTCAGCAGATAGACGGCCTCCTTCGTCACCGGCGCTCGAAACGGGAAGTCCGAATCTCCGAGCTCGGGAAACAGCTCGCGCAACGCGCGGGGATTGACGACCGCGCCGGAGAGAGAATGCTCACCCAACGCCTCGGCCTTCTCCAGCACGCCGATATTGAGCTCGGTACGGTCGGCTTTCGCGAGCTTCGCGAGCTCGATCGCGCACGCCAGCCCAGCCGGTCCGGCGCCGACAATGACGACGTCGAGCTCCATGCGGTCGCCCGCTCCTGCGGCACCGTCCTGAACGATGAGGTTGTCGAGCGGCAGCGGTGGTTGATACCGCGCCGGCACAAACTGGTCGTTCTTAGCCATGGAGCTTTCGGATCTCTTCCGTCAGCCGCGGCACGATCTCGAACAAATCGCCGACCACGCCATAGTCGGCGACCTTGAAGATCGGTGCGTCTTTGTCCTTGTTGATCGCGACGATGACCTTCGAGGTGCGCATGCCGGCGAGATGCTGGATCGCGCCGGAAATCCCGACAGCGATGTACAGCGACGGGCTCACCGTCTTACCGGTTTGACCGACTTGATCGGCGTGCGCGCGCCATCCCGCATCCACGACCGCGCGCGATGCGCCGACCGCCGCTTTCCCGCCGAACGCCTTCGCCAGCTCTTCGAGTACTTTGAAATTCGCGGGCTCCTTCAGACCGCGTCCACCTGAAATGATGATCTGCGCCTCCGCGACGTCGAGCGTGCCGGCGGGCGCGGCCTTCACTTCGCGAACGACCACGCGGCCGGGAGCAACAGTCACGGCTGCCAGCTCCGGCGTACCCGCCTTCGGACGTTCGACCGGCGTGAAGACATTGGGACGCAGTGACAGCACCGCGGGCTGGCTGGCGACTTTCACCTTGAGCAACGCCTTCCCGGCATACACCGGACGTGTGACCGTAATCGCGTCCCCTTCAACTGCTAAATCGGTGATGTCCGCCGCAACACCAACGCCGAGCCTGGCTGCGACGCGAGGCGCGAGATCCTTACCGGTCGCGCTCGCGGCGAATATCACGGCACGATAACGACCTTGCTTCGCGCGCTCGGCGATCGCCTGCGCGCACTCTTCAGGCGCGTATTTCGCAAAGGCGGGATTGGTGAGCGTGATGACCTTGTCGGCGCCGAACTTGCCAATCTGGTCGGCGCCCTGGACAGCTCCACTCGCGCATAACACCGCATCGACGCCCCTGCCCAGCCGCTGTGACCCAGTCACGACCTCGTGGGAGATCTTGCGGAGCACGCCATCGCGCAGCTCCAGCACCGCGAGCGCCGGCGTCACAGGACTTTGGCTTCCTCACGGAGCAGACGCACCAGCTCGCCGACGGCGCCCACTCCTTCGCCGACGATCTTCCCTTCTTTGCGCTCGGGCGGAGGCGACAGTGCAACAACCTCGAATGCGCCCGCGGATGCCTGAACGGGCTTCACCTCGAGCGGCTTCTTCTTCGCAGCCATGATGCCTTTAAGCGCTGGATAGCGAGGTTCATTGAGACCTTTGTCCGCCGTGAGGACAGCGGGAAGGGGGAACTCCACGACTTCGATCCCCCCTTCGATTTCCCGCTCCGCGAGACCCTTTGTTCCCTCGATCTCGAGGTGGGATATCGCCGTAACGCACGGCAGCCCGAGCAGCTCGGCGGTGAGCGTGCCCACCTGATGGTTGTAATCGTCGATTGCCATCCGGCCAAAGAGAATCAGATCCCAGGATGTGCTCTTCAGCTCGGCCGCGATCATGCGAGCAACGTCGAAGGGATCGGCGGGGATCTTATCGGCTTGCAACAGAACTCCACGATCCGCGCCCATCGCCAATGCGGTGCGAATCGTCTCCTGCGCCGCCCCGGGACCCAGACAGATGACCGTGACTTCACCTGCCCCGGTGCCGGCTTGTTCTTTGCGTCGTAACGCCTCTTCGACGGCGAATTCATCATAGGGATTCATCACGAATTTCACGCCGGACTCGTCGAGGGCTTTCCCGTCGGCAGCGATCTTGACACGCGTCTCGGAATCGGGAACGCGCTTGATGCACACCGCGATTTTCATAAGGCCGGAAAGCTACGCAACCCGGCTTCGGTCTGCTCAGCGCGGCAATGTTACCGGATGGCCGTCGGCAGTAAAAACATTGATGACGCGGCCCTCGCGCTCCTTGAACCCGAATAATTTGCGTTTGCGACCATCGAACAATGGAATCGGCGCGCGGATCTGCCACCCGACGATCACCGGAGCGCCGTTAGGCAGCCGCCGGAATTCGATCCAGCCGCCGACGAGGTTTGTGGGTACCCACCCCTCCAGCCCCGTGTAGTTGTACTCGAGACGCCGCAGCCCCGTGCCCGCCCGCTCGAGCCACAGGACTCCGCGCACATCGGGCAACTTTCGTTTGCGCACGGGGTCGAACCGCAGCCCGACGAGCGTCGAATCCGTGCGATGCCGTTCGACGGTGAAGCAATGGGTGTCGAGAAACGCTTCGGAAAAGAAGACGGACGCATCGGGACTGTAGTACGTCGGACCGTTGGGACCTTCCTGCACGAAGCCGTTACCGACCAGACTGTCGGCCGGCACACTCTCGAATGGCCAGGCGGTGAACCCATTGCTCGTATCACCAGTTGCGTTCGTCACGCGCAAGTCTGCTTCGAGCGAGCGCTCGAAGAGCGCAGATCGGAAACGGAAGAGACGTCGTTCGACCGCGAGTTCCGTCACACCGAGGACCGTCTGCGACTGCTCCAGCAGTACCGCGATCGGTTCGCCTTCACCAGGTCGCACCCGACAGCGCTTCTCCGCTTCGACCGTGACGGGGGGCAATGCCAGGGCGACATCGGGCAACGCGGCGTGATAGCGGCGCTCCCCAAGGTCGAGAACCACGGGCGGGGACGCAAAGCTCTGCTAACCGATCCGCAGGACCCGGACGCGATAGGTACCCGGAGATGGCGCTACCAATACGAATTGCCCGGAACCATCCGAGAGCGCCCGCACCCGCTCGTGCCCGGTCGAGTCGACGAGGAGCAGCAGTGCGTATGCGACCGGCTGTGCAGTCACGGCCCCAACCAACTCGCCCCGTAGCGTCTGAGCGGAAAGGGCGGTCCCCGCGCAACACCCGAGAAGGAGGCTGTGCCTGAGGGAGACTGCGATCGTCAGCGAGTGTCCATTCGGAAGACGGAGATGCCCCAACTCTCCGGATCGTCCGGGGGTGCGTCGTTCCAGTCCGCATGTGAATGCGAGCCGTCCGAGCGATACCGCAACACATACGAGCCGGCCGGGAGCGTGATCACACCTTCGAACACGCGATTCTTGTCCGCCCCGCCGGCAGAATCTGTTTGGTCGTACTTCATTTCCCAGACCCTGTCGCCGCTTGCGTTCTCGATCCAGCCATAATCGACCATCCCGCCGTCGTGGCCCTCGCCCAGCGCATAGACTCGCAGGCGCGTCCGGCCGGTGAGTTGGAATGGCGCGCGCGCATTTTCGTCATCTCCCATGCGGATGAGCTGTGCCAGCGGCGTGCCCGTCCCGCGACCGGTGCGTTCCAACGGCGCGATGTCGGCGCGATGCAAACGGCCGCTCGCCGGAAACACGCTCACGCCCCAGTACCGCTCCTCGGCGGGAGGCGCGGCGTTCCAATTGTTGTAGGAATGGGAGCCGTCGCTCTTGTAGTAGACGAAATAACTGCCGGGTGGGAGATGCAGCACGCCATCGAAGAGGCGATTCTTGTCTGCCCCGCCGGCGGCCTCGGTGTCCTCGTAGCGCATGGTCCAGATCCGTTTGTGCTCCACGGCGTCCACGATCCACGCGTAGTCCACCATCTCTCGGTCGCTGCTCTCGCCGAGGGCATAGATCCTTACGTCCAGCGGCCGCCTCAGCGTAAAGCCGGTTGAGCGGTTGGCGTTGTCGCCGCTGCCGATCATGGAAACGATGGTCTGACCCTCAGGAACAGGTTCGTACTCGAACGGTCGCACGGCGGCGCGGGCGATTCGATCGGCGACGCGGAGCGTCAGCCCCCACGATTCCGGATCGGTGGCGGGCACGGCATTCCAATCATCGGGAGCGTGTGAGTCGTCGGAGACGAAATAGGCGACATAGCGTCCGGGCCGCAGGTGCAGCCTTTCATGCGCCATGCGATTTTTCGCGGCACCACCGGCCGGCTCGGTGTTGTCATACGTCATGGTCCACACGCGCTTGCGTGTGTCGGCGTTCACGATCCAACCGTAGTCGAAGGGCTGGTCACGCTTCAGCTCACCCACGGCGTACACCTCGACGTCGGTGGGTCGAGTCAGCTCGAATCCGCGCCGGTTCGCGCTGTTGCGTTTCGGCTCGACGCCGATAACCGCAGTCGCCATGAACGCGATCCGCGCGCCCTGGATTTCATCCGCCGTTGCGGCGTGTCCCGAACCATCGATCGTCAGCGCGAACTGCTTGTACAACCCATTGTCGACGTATGGACCGCCGCCGCTCGCCCGCCGGGCGAGGCGCACAACCGCGCGGAAATCGACAGCGTCCGTGAATGCGATCGCAGAAGCCGGGTAAAACGCGTAATGGGCCTCGTAGGTGCCGGCCGGGAGGCGCACACTCCCGGCGAAGTGCCGTAGACCGTTGGACTCCCGACGCGTATCGGCCGCCCGCAGGTCCCAGACGACAGCGCGCGTGCGCGCGTCGAGAATCCAGGCGGCCGCGGGCCACGTGGTCTGCTCGTCATCCTGCCAGTGCTCATCGTCGCGAGTCCGCAGTCGGTCGGGCCACGGCTCCGCGCCCACGACCGATAGCTTCACCTCCTGCGCGGTCGTGAGGACGAACACGGCTTCCCGGTGCTCGCGGGGACTGAGATCGCGGATATCGACGAGCGCAGGAGTTGGGGATGGAACGGGAGCTTGGGTGAGCGCGAGCAATAAGGCGAGCGGCATGGCTGTCACAACGGGAGGCATCGCAGCGCGGTTTCTAATTGAAAGCGGATAGCCCCGTGATCTCCTGACCCAGAATGAGGGTGTGAACGTCGTGCGTGCCTTCGTAGGTGTACACCGATTCAAGGTTTGCGAGATGCCGCATCGCCTGATACTCGGCGAGAATCCCGTTCGCGCCCAGCAGCCGGCGCGTCTCGCGCGCGATGTCCGTGGCGATGTTCACGTTGTTCCGCTTGGCCAGCGAGACTTGCTGCGGCGTCGCTTTCCCTTCGTCCTTGAGCCTGCCGAGCTGCAAGCAGAGGAGCTGGGCCTTGGTGATTTCGGTCAGCATGTCGGCGAGCCGAGCTTGCTGAAGTTGATATCCCCCGATCGGCTTGCCGAACATCACGCGCGCCTTTGAGTAGCTCACGGCTTCGTCATAGCATGCCATCGCCGCGCCCACCGCCCCCCAGGCGATTCCATAGCGGGCCGCGGTCAGGCTCATGAGCGGCGACTTGAGCCCACCTGATTTGGGTAGCAGCGCGTGCTTGGGGACGTGCACGTCCTGCAACACCAGTTCGCTCGTGTCGCTCGCGCGCAGCGACAGCTTGCCCTTCTGGTCCTTCGCCGAGAATCCCTTCGTATCGGTGGGCACGATGAAGCCGCGGATGGAATCGATGTCGCTGACCTTGCCCGTCTTCGCCCAGATGATCGCTGCCTGCGCCGTCGAGCCGTTCGTGATCCACATCTTGGCGCCGTTCAGCACCCAGCCGTCGCTCGACTCTTTCGCGACGGTGATCATGCCGGCGGGATTGGAGCCGTAATCGGGCTCCGTGAGCCCGAAGCAGCCGATCACCTTGCCGCTCGCCATCTGCGGCAGCCATTCCTTCTTCTGCTCCTCTGTGCCGAACGTGTAGATCGGGTACATGACGAGGGCGCCCTGCACCGAGGCGAACGAGCGCACGCCCGAATCGCCGCGCTCGAGCTCCTGCATGATGAGTCCGTACGCGACGTTGTTCAGCCCGGCGCAGCCGTACTCTTCCGGCAGGTTCGCGCCGAAGAGACCGAGCTCCGCCATCTGCGGCACGAGCTGTTTGGGGAACTTACCCGCGACGTAGGCTTCGCCGATGACGGGCATGAGGTTTTCGTCCACCCAGTCGCGCACCGTATCGCGGATCGCGCGCTCTTCCTCGGACAGCAGGCCATCGATCTGATAGAAATCCACGCCCTGAAACTTCGAAGCCATCAGGTCAGCGCCTCGCTAAAGGTTTTCGAGCGTGCAAAGGCCGCAGTATCAGAGGGCTGGAATCTCTGCTTGGCCGCCTCCCAACGGAAGAACGTCACCTGGACCGCGTTCGCATCGATCGTGACGAAGTTGAACGAGACCGGCCGGCCGCCGCGCGCTCGCGTGCACAACGTTCCCGCCGTCGAGACGATGACCTTTCCCTCGAGCACCTCGGCGCTCTCCTGGTGGTCGTGCCCGCAGAGCACCACCTCGGTGCCCGCCTCGATGATGCGACGTTGCGCCCGCCGCCAGCGCGCCAGCCCCATCCGCTTCGACATTTCGCCGCGCAGGACGTTGTGATGCACGACGAGGACTCGCGCGAGGTCGGGGTCCGCTTGCGCGAATACGGAGCGCACGCGCTCCAGTTCCCGCTTCGGGAGATGCCCTTTCACGGCGATATCGCGCAGCCGCAGCGTCAGCGATCCCCAAGCGACGCCATGCGCCGTGAGGGCGGTCGCGATGACGGCGCCCCCCCCGCCCCCCCCAGCGCTGTTGCCGCCGCCGGGAACGGTCAGCGTGGGCGTCAGATCCGCGCCGAAGTAGCTGCGGTACTTCTGGTACACGGCGTCTTTTCCGAACGGTAGTAAGGGCCGCCGCCACCACTGGACGTCATGATTCCCGGGGATGACGAGGACGGGCGCCGTCTCGCGGGCGAGGTTCGCGAACGCGCGACCGCGCTGGAATTCGCCGTGGCGCGCGCGCTGCGACAGGTCGCCGCCGATGACGATCGCGTCGGGTCGCAGATCGGGCAGCATTCGTTCGAGGGCCTCGATGACCGGAATGTCGGCGAGGCCGCCGAAGTGGATATCGCCGATGTGCGCGATCTGAACCGTCACGATTCGACTTGCACAGTGTAGGTCAACGTCGCTTGCCCACCCGCTGGCACAGACACGCGAAACCGCATCTCGGTGGAAGAGAGCTTTTCCGGCGGAACACTGCTTTCCGTGATCTTCCAATCTCCGAAGTGCGTTTCGCGAACGTCAACCGTCACGGGCTCAGTCTTCGCATTCGTGATGGTCACGCGATACGCCGATGTGATCCGCTGACGATTGGGTAACCCGCGACCCGCGCCGGGCAGCATCTCCTGATGGTAATCCGTCTGCACACGCTCGGCAGTGACGTCGAACGCGTCGCCCGACTGCAATCGCAGATCGCGTCCTGGCGCCGTGTGATCGTTGGCGGCCTCGCCGATCAACTGTAGGCGGCCACTCGAGTCGGCTTGATAGATCTGCACTGTGCCCGCCGGGAGTGGCCGGTCACCAAACGAACTCTTGGCGGCGCGCTTGATTGTGTACCACACCTGGACGGGAACACGATTCGGCTCGGTGGACTGGCCGATCCAGCCGCGATACGGCAGTACGCCAGGGACAATCAGCTCTTGCGTGACAGGGGCCGAGCTGCGTGGAAAGAGTGCGGTGGTGACGGGAACGCCGGGTTGAATCGTGAGCCTCCCGGGGAGCTGATAGACGTGCGTCTCCCCTACTGCCGCCTCCGTTGTTTGGACTCCGACGCCCGACACAATGACACCCTGGGCGGCGCGAGCGCCCCTAAACAACTCGGCCTCGTCCGCGGGCTTCACTTCACGAGTGCGCTGGATCGCGCCGGCAACCAACTGCACGTCCGCACTATCGACGCTCAAGCCCTGCGACGTCACGGTCGCCGCTCCCGAGATCTGTGCTTTCGCTCCCATCACGATGACTTGATAGAGCGCCTCCCACGTCATGCCTTGGGCGATGTAAGCAAGCTCGGTGCGTGGCCGGGACCGGGACGCCTCGAGCACAACCTGTGCTTCGGGTGCCGTGCGAACGAGCTCCGCAGGAAACAGGGGCTGACCAGGCTCTCCGAGCAACAAGCGCCCATCGACGAGACGGTACTGGGGCGGATCCACACGCACGACCGTCGCCTTCACCGTATCGGCAGCTTTGCGGTCCTCTCGTTCCTGCACGAACGACAGCGTCTGGCCGATCGCGTGCGCCAACGCGTCGTTCTTCGTGCTCGGATAGCGTGCCGTCGCCGAGACAACGCTGACGCTCGTATCGGGCGAGAACATCGTCGCGGCATCAAGCGCCTCGAGTCGCAACGTCAGCGCGTTGCGTCCTTGCTGCAACGCCTGCTGCAGCGTCCGTCGGACAACGACGCGGCCATCTCTATAAATGGAAAGCGAAGTTTGACCGCTCGCCTGGGCGGCCACGCCCACCACGAGCAGACCTACGACGTACGACGCACGACGCACGATTCTGATCATTTGAGCCACTCCCGGGCTACGCGTTTAACTATGAGAAACGTAAACACGTACCACAGGAGCACACTGGCCGCCCCGACCAGCCGCGCGGTCCGCTCCACCGGCAGTGTCCAGGCGACATACACCGCGAGCACGGCGGTCGTGCCGATGGCGACCAGGCGCGCGAGACGGCTCGCCCGCCGCTCCAGCAGGCGGGCGCAATTCGCACACAGGCCACCGATCGCGATGCCGGCGGTAAACTCGCCGCACTTCGCGCACGGATGGCTAGGCCCTGATCCGCTGGACCACGGCACGGGCGAAATCGGCCGTAGTAGCACGTCCCCCCCCCGCCAAATCCGGCGTTCGCACGTTGTCCTGGACGATCGCCGCTTCGATCGCACACCGCAGGCGCCTGGCCGCCGCCAGCTCGCCGACATGGTCGAGCATCATCGCCGCCGCGAGCATCTGCGCCGACGGATTCGCGATACCTTTGCCTGCGATGTCCGGCGCCGAGCCGTGCACCGGCTCGAAGATGGCGGCGTGGGTGCCGATGTTGGCGCCAGGCGCGAGTCCCAATCCACCGATCAGGCCGGCCGCCTCGTCCGAGAGAATGTCGCCGAACAGATTTGTCGTGACGATGACGTCGAACTGCTCGGGTCTGATCACGAGCTGCATCGCGGTGTTGTCGACGATCTTGTCGTCCGACGCGATCACACCGGCATACTGCTCGGCGACACGTTTGGCGACCTCGAGAAACAATCCGGACGTCGCCTTTAGAATGTTCGCCTTGTGTACGATCGTCACTTTTTTGCGTCCGTGCAGCTTGGCGTACTCGAAGGCGTACTTCGCGATGCGCTCGCTCCCTTCGCGCGTCACGATCGACATCGCCTGCGCCATGGCGCGCCGGTCACCGCCGATCTTGAAGGTATGATCGAGCCCGACGTACAGTCCTTCGGTGTTCTCGCGAATGATGACGAGATCGACGTGCTCGTAGCGACCACCCGGCACGATTGTCTTGGTCGGCCGCACGTTGGCGTAGAGATCGAACTCCTGCCGCAACGCGACGTTCACCGACCGGTAGCCACCGCCGACTGGTGTGGTAAGCGGACCCTTGAGGCACAGCCGGGTCCGGCGAATCGAATCAAGTGTCGCGTTGGGAAGAGGAGTGCCGGCGTTTTCGACCGCGGCCATGCCGCCGTACTGCTCGTCCCAATCGAACGTCATGCCGAGCGCGTCGAGTGCCGAAAGCGTCGCCTGTGTGATCTCTGGACCTATGCCGTCGCCCGGGATCAGCGTGGCTTCGCGTTTGCTCAAGGCAGGCCCGGCGTCAGGTTCTTCACGGCGCGCGTGAGAGCCGTCCAGGCGTCGTCGCCCTCGCCGCGCGCCGTGGTTCGCCAACCCACCTTCCCTATTCGCGTATCGATCAGCACGACGGAGAGCTCGGCAAGAGCCGGCGGATGGGCATACGCGCCGGCGGGCGCCTTACGAAACACAAGACCCGCGGGAACGAGCGCATAACGTCCCCCAACCAATCCCAGCAAGGTGCGCAGCTGGTAGCGCAGCGGGTCGGGGACATCGACAATCCGCGCACCGCGCAGAAACGGCGTGCCCATCTGATCGGGATCCGTCACGATGCCCGGTGCCCGCCGGGCGATGCGACGCAACTCGGCGGAAGCGACCCACGTGACTTCGGGCGCGCGCGCCGCCAGCAGCGTCGCGATGATGCTGTCGCTCCGATCGAGCGCGTTGCGCCGGTCGGCGATCAGGGCATCCCAGTGGAGCGTGTCTTCCGCACCAACCAGCGCGAGGGGTAGCAGGGCGACGCGTTGGCCGGCGAGGCCGGCAGTGGGCAGCGGAGCTGTCGGCTGAGGTTCGGGCTGCTGGGAAGACTTTGTGCCGCCGCAACCGAGCATGGCGCCGAGCAGGACTACGGACGACGCACGACGCACGAAGTACTTGTGTTTTAAAGGGTTATTCACGCGGGCAATCTAAGCCAGCGTGAGTCCACCGTCCACTACAATCACCTGTCCGGTGATGTGTCGCGCCGCTTCGCTGCACAGAAAGAGGATGACGCGAGAGACGTCTTCGGGCTCGGCCACGCGACCGAGTACCGACTCATGCTCGGCGCGCTCCAACACTTCACGCGGCAGTTGGGTCAGCAATTCGGTCTTCACGAATCCGGGAGCAACGGCGTTCACATTGATACCGGCCGAGCCAAGATCCACGGCCGCGGCCTTCGTGAGACCGATGAGTGCCGCCTTGCTCGCCGCATAATTCGCGATCCCGAAGCCAGGCCGGAACGCCTGATGGCTCGCGACATTCACGATTTTTCCAAACCGCTGCGCCCGCATGTGTGGGGCAACGGCGTGTATACAGTGGAAGGCCCCGCTGACGTTGGTATCCATGACTTCGGACCACGCTTCCGGCGTGAGTCGCCAGAGAGCGCCGTCGTGGGTGATGCCGGCATTGTTGACGAGATAGTGCACACCGCCGAGATGACTGCGGACCTGGCTGACGAAATGTTCGACTAGCTCCATCTCCCGCACGTCACAGAGCGCCGAGTAACAGGGCACGCCGTAAGCTTTGATCGCGGTCTCAGTCAGCAGCGCCTGCGGGCCGACCTCCCGTCCCGGCATCTCGACGTAGTTGAAGGCGACGCCGCAACCGTGCTGCGCGAATTCGAGCGCGACCGACCGGCCGAGGCCGGTCGCCCCGCCCGTCACGATGACGACTCGTCCTTTGATCGACTCGGGGCTTCGCTGCGGCTGGGGTCGTTCCTGAACGGCAGGCGCCGTCGCTTCGCGCCCGCTCGACGACCAGGGGTACGAGCCAGAAGAGGCTGGGGGGCTCAAGGAGTTCGAACCTATGTTCGAACTTGAACATCGGCAAGCAGCGTCACAACTTACGCGCTGTGTCGGTGGTGATCTGGGCCCTGATTTCCCTGCTCGGCGCGGCCGCGTTCGGGGTGCTCGCCCTCGTCCGCGGTGAGACGATCAACGCCGCGTGGCTGCTGATCGCCGCCGTCTGTACCTACGTCGTCGCCTACCGGTTCTATTCGAAGTTCCTCGCCGACAAAGTCTTTGGTCTCGACCCGCAGCGCGCGACGCCCGCCGAGCGGTTCAACAACGGCCACGACTTCGTACCGACGAACCGCTGGGTGCTGTTCGGCCATCACTTCGCGGCTATCGCGGGCGCGGGCCCACTCGTGGGGCCGGTCCTCGCCGCGCAATTCGGGTTCCTCCCCGGCTCGCTCTGGCTCGTGATCGGCGTGGTCCTCGGCGGGGCGGTTCAGGATTTCACGATCCTCTTCTGCTCGTTGCGCCGCGATGGCAAATCGCTCGGCCAGATGGCGAAGGAGGAAGTGAACAGGACGACTGGCGTGACGGCCATGATCGCGGTCCTCGCGATAATGATCATCCTCCTCGCGGTGCTCGCGCTCATTGTGGTGAACGCGCTGCGGTCGTCGCCCTGGGGACTCTTCACGATCGCCTGTACGATCCCCATCGCCCTGCTCATGGGCGCCTGGATGAAGCGGTGGCGGCCGGGGAAAGTCGGCGAAGCCTCGCTGATTGGTGCCGCGCTACTGATTGGCGCCCTCATCGCCGGCGGCAGCGTCGCGAGCCACTCAGCGCTCGCCGCGACATTCACCCAGAGCGGCACGTCGATCACCTGGATGATGATCGCGTACGGCTTCATCGCGTCCGTACTGCCGGTCTGGATGCTGCTGTGCCCGCGCGACTATCTCTCCACGTTCCTGAAGATCACGACGGTGCTCGTGCTGGCCGTCGCGATTCTGATCATCCTACCGCCACTCCGCATGCCGGCCCTCACGCCGTTTGCGACGGCGGGCGAAGGGCCGGTGTTCGCGGGCAAGCTGTTCCCCTTCGCCTTCATCACCATCGCCTGCGGCGCCATCTCCGGCTTCCATTCGCTCGTCGCGTCAGGGACGACGCCCAAGATGATCACGCGCGAGACGGATGCCCGCATGATCGGCTACGGCGGCATGGTGATGGAGTCGTTCGTCGGCGTCATGGCAATGATCGCCGCCTGCACGCTCGACCCTGGCGTCTACTTCGCCATGAACACGACGCCCCAGGCTTTGGCTGGCGCGTCGACGGTGCTCAATCAGGCGGGATTCATTGTCACGCCTGATTACATGCAGGCGCTCGCGGCCCAGATGGGTGAACAGACGTTGATCGCGCGGACCGGCGGTGCTCCGTCACTCGCGGTGGGAATGGCACACATCTTCTCGGGGCTCACGGCGGCACTGGGCGGGAGGACGCTGACGGCATTGTGGTATCACTTCGCGATCATGTTCGAGGCGCTGTTCATCCTCACCACGATCGACACCGGGACGCGCGTCGGCCGCTTCATGCTCCAAGAGATCGTGGGGCATGTGTGGCCGCGCTTCGGCCAGACGTCCTGGCTGCCGAGTGTGCTGCTCGCGAGCGGCGCGGTGTGCGCCGCGTGGGGCTATTTCCTATATCAAGGGGTCGTGGATCCGCTGGGCGGGATCAACTCGCTCTGGCCACTGT
>Ga0099794_10000158_pt1 | contig 24951 bp, 22 predicted proteins | sample Rivendell_Oct201_10_FD_77320 | JGI IMG/M metagenome (GOLD analysis project Ga0099794, IMG submission 77320) | Vadose zone soil microbial communities from the Eel River Critical Zone Observatory, Northern California, USA -... | ecosystem: Host-associated > Plants > Roots > Rhizosphere > Soil ... | reverse complement strand
GCCGCCCACACGCTAGCGCCTCCGGTTGATGGTGTCCGGAAGACCGGCGGCGTCCCGGTCCCGCTCGTCGGCACCGCGACGATGTACCCGTGATATGGGATGTCCGGGTTTGGCGGGTTGGGAAGAAAACAGTCGCCCGCCCTGCCGCCGAAAGGTACGTATACATATCCGCTGTGCACGGCCAGCGCACCGCGCTGCTGCTGAATCTGCCAGGTGAATCCGGTGATGTTGAGAGTCACGTTCAGTTGAGAAAGCCCGGTGGCCAGGCTGAGCCCCACAACGTGATAAGTGTGGTCAGCGAAGAAGGCTGCCACATAGATTCGCCCGCCGGCCACGTCAATGACCGGGGTGCCCAGAATTCCCTGCGGCGAGACGTTGCCACATTGCCAACCGCCCGTCGCCGGCGCGCCGATCGCGTTATGCCAGATCTCGGTGCCAGTGGATTGGTTGAGTGCATACACCGTGTTGTTGAGCGTCGCGGCATACACGATGCCGTTGTAGATGAGTGGCGAGGCGTAGACCTCGCCGTCGAATGGCGCAGATACCCACCCGGCGCTCACCGAGGTGACCTGAGGCAGACTCAAGTCGCTACCGGTGTGGGCGTCGTCGTGGTGATAGACGGTCCAGGCGCCGGTAGAGGCCGCCAAGTTGGCAGACGGTGCCGGCGTAGGCGCCGAGCTGGCCAAAGAGAGCGAAATTGCCAGGCTCAACGAGACCAGCAATGCCGGTTTGGACAGGCGCAAGGTACGCATTATGACGGCACGCACGCTTGCTTCTTGCTGGTCAAATCGGGTGGCTCGACGCCGCTAAATCCGTCTCAAACAGTTGAGCTTTTTGTCGCCGAGCCAACGACGGGGTCTTGCCGTTCTCTCTCGCGATCGCGCAGCCGAATGCCAACGTGGATGAATTGCTTCGCGAACATGGTCGGCCAAATCTTGACCAGGAAATTACGAACACGAGCTCTTGCAGTCCGGCCATAGCGCTGGATCGCGGAGCCTCCTTTCAATTGCGAGAAGCCTCGAATCGCCTCCGAGTGCAACACCTCGAAGCCCGCATCTCGCAGCATTGTTTGAGCTGTTTGTCGAGTAAAGAAGCGCAGATGGGTTCGATCCATGATGCCCCAGTCTTCGTAATCGAAACGACCGAACAGCAAGCGAAGGCGCACCTTGACGTGCGCGACATTTGGCATCGATACGACGACTATTCCGTCGTCTCTCAGATGCGATGCTGCCATCTGGAGGACTCTCACCGGGTCAGCAGTGTGTTCGAGGACATCACCGAATATCATCGCGTCCACCTTCCGTTCCAGCCTGCCCCAAACCTCTGGCTCCTCGATGCTGCCAACGATCAGCTGGTCGTAGTGAGGCCTCGCTTGAATGGCCGCTCTCGCATCCAGCTCGATGCCTCCAAGCCAGCGCTGAGGGGGATTTCGTCTAAGGAACTCGCCGATGTAGCCAACGGCGCATCCAACATCCAGGATCACCGCGCGTTCGCCAGTCAGCTGCGCCAGTCGGTAGCGAGAGTCTTCCTCTCGCGCGCTGACAGTACCCGTATAGATGAACTCGTCGCGCGAAAGCACGTCGCCATTATGCTGCGCGACCCTGTTCGGCCGGCTCAGACGGACTTCCAATCTAAGGCCGCAATCTCCCGTGTCTTTCTAGTTAGGCGGTCGCCATGTCACGACGCCTGCACGCTCGATTGCCAGAGCGCATTGTCTGTGCCACGCTCGAACACGCTGACTCCAGCCGCGCCCGCAGCGCAGACAGCGGCGGGCTTCGAAGTCCACTGGCCGCCCAAGTTTCCCCAAGCGCCCCACGCACCGTTGAAGTCAAGTCGGTAGAGGGCTGAGTTGGCACCGAGGGCGAAGACATCGAGCAGGCCACTTCCGCATGAGGCGACGTCCGGAGCAGAGGTTATAGCCCCGCCTAGGCCATCCCAGCCGCTCCAGCTGGATCCGTTCCACTCTTTATGCCAGAGCCCGTTGTCGGTGCCACGGACGAAGATGTCGATGCGATTCGGACCCCACGAGACCGCGGCCGGATCCGAAGCGAGCCCCCCTCCGAGGGGCTCCCAGCCGTTCCAGCGCGAACCATCCCACCACTTGTGCCAAAGACCGTTGTCGGTACCGCGGACGAACACATCCAGTCGCCCGGCGCCCCAGGACGCAACACCGGGACCTGAACTGAGGACGCCTCCTAAGGGCTCCCAGCCCGCCCACTGGCCACTCGCGTACATGAACCTGTGCCACATCTGGTTGTCGCTGCCACGCACGAAGACATCGATGCGGTTCGGACCCCAGGACGCCGCCCCTGGATCTCCGCTCACGACTCCGCCAAGGGCCACCCAGCCACCCCAGGAGGAGCCGTTCCAGACGTTCTGCCAGAGCCCGTTGTCGCTCCCGCGCCCAAAAACATCGGTTCGGCTCGAGCCCCACGTGGATGCGTCTGGGCCTGAGGTCAAAAGCCCGCCCAGCGAGGACCACAGCGGTGCGGCTGCGAACTTTAGCGCGAGTAACCGCCAGAGTTCAGGAGCCGGGCCGCCGTAGTTGAGGTTCCAGAGGCCTACGCCGCGCAAGTTGTCGGCGTTGACGAGGTCGTACTTAAGTCCGAGAGAAACCGTGTCGTCCCAGTAGAGCTCCCTCGTGCAGTTCATTGTTGTGTTAACCCAGGTGTCCCAACGTTCCTGGCCTGCGGGATCCTTGGCGTCGCGGTGGGCTACATAACTCCCCGTTAAGAAGCCGGGCCCCGGGGCACTGGCCTCCGTCGAAGCGTCCAGGTACGTGTCAGCCACAACTGCGCTCGTCGGGTATTGGTTGGGCGTCGCATTCGAAACACAAGCTTTGCGGCCGTAGTACGGCACCCCGAGGATCACTTTCGACGCGGGCACAGCCGCGACATACTGCTGCACCGTCGAGGTGTCGGTGTAGTAGTAGCCGGAAAGAGGCGCCGTAGGGCCGAGGCAGAAGCTACTGCAGTTGGTCGGCGGGCGGGCATAGTTGGAGTACTCAAGGTCGTAAGCCATTACGAAGAACGAGTCCACGCTCGGGCTGAGCGCGGGAACGTCAAAGAAGCCAAGTGGATCCGCAGCCGAGCTGGCATACGTGTCGACCGAGAGGTAGGAGCCGGCTGGCAGGTTGGATCGCAGATTCCCGATAAGACTGGTCAAGTTGTGGCGCGCCCATGAAGAATCGGCTGCACTCCCGCAGGCCCCATTCAGCCCCTCGTAGTCGACGTTGACGCCATCCACTCCTTTGGCCTTGACCTCAGCAACCGTGTTCGAAACTGTCGTCGCAATATGCGCGAGCCCAGCGCACATATGTGGAGTGCCTGCGGCGAAGTCCTGGAGGATGATTGTCAAGATGACCTTCGTCGCGTGTGAGTGTGCTGTGCTGATCAGGCCAGTCAACTGGCTCGAGTTCCAGACATTCGCTCCTGAGTCGGCTGCGAATGTGCCGTCATCTTGCACGTGAAGGCCGAAGAAGGCGACCGTCGTGAGTAGCGAGAAGTTCCAGGAGGGATAGCCGACTGTTGGGTCACTCAAGCTGCTGGCCAACGCGAACCCGAAGATCTCGCGCTGTGGGCCGCCCGGACCGCCGATAGCAGCCTGGGGTGGCGGGGCTGTGAATGGGGTCAGCGAACCTACCGTAGCCTTTGCGACCTGATCGGCGGCGAGCTGCATCGTCACCGGATGCGTCGAATCGGGCGGGGGCTTCGCTGGCCCGGCGGCACCAGCGTTTGACGGCACGGCCGCCGATAACGCAATCAGAGTCAGTAGTAGTGGGGCGATGTGCTTCATTCGTTGCATGGACGTAGACAGCCGTCGGGGTCCGCACTCTACACGCCGAGCCTGCATACCGTCAACAGCGCTGAAGCACCGACCATGGCCGAGGAGCAACCTCCAGTTGGACGTAAGGTGGTCGATTGAGACGCGCTGGTACACTCCGTGTCGGTGATAGGGTTGCGCCCCCTTCCCAGCTAATGACCGAGTCTCGCGCTGCAGACCTCCGCCTCAAGATCCTGGAGCTCGTTCGCGAGTACTACGAAGCCGCCTTCCCGGAACGCGAGTTTGTTCCGAGCGAGAGCTTGATCTCGTACGCCGGCCGGGTTTTCGACGAACGCGAGATCGTCAACCTGGTTGACTCCGGCCTCGACTTCTGGCTGACCACCGGCCGGTTTGCGGCAGAGTTCGAGACGAGCTTCGCCAAGTTCTTCGGCCGGCGGCACGCCCACCTGGTCAACTCCGGCTCATCAGCCAACTTGCTCGCTCTGACGACCCTCACGTCGCCCAAGCTGGATGAGAGGGCTCGCAAATGGGGTGGCCGGGCGTCGCTGAAACCGGGCGACGAGGTGATCACTGTGGCCGCCGGCTTCCCCACCACTCTCAACCCGATCATCCAGAACCGGCTGATCCCCGTCTTCGTCGACGTCACAGTTCCCACCTACAACATCGATGTGTCCCGGCTGGAGGACGCGCTGAGCGAGCGAACCGCGGCGATCATGATCGCGCACACGCTAGGCAACCCCTTCGACCTGGACGCCGTCACTGCCTTTGCGCAGCGCCACGGTCTGTGGCTGGTGGAGGACTGCTGCGACGCACTGGGATCGACGTACAAAGGACGCCAGGTCGGCACTTTTGGCGACCTAGCGACCGTCAGCTTTTACCCGGCGCACCACATGACCATGGGCGAGGGCGGCTGCGTGCTCGAAGACCGCGGCCTGCTCAAGATGCTGATCGACTCCTACCGAGACTGGGGCCGCGATTGTTGGTGCGAACCAGGCAAGTCGAACACCTGCGGCAAGCGCTTCGGTTGGGAGGTGGGTGAGCTCCCTTTCGGCTACGACCACAAGTACACGTACTCGCATATCGGCTACAACCTCAAGGTCACCGACATGCAAGCGGCGGTCGGACTGGCCCAGCTGGACAAGGTTGCGGGCTTCATCGAAGCCCGCCGGCGCAACTTCGCTCTTCTTCACGAACGCCTCGCAGATATGGAGGATTACTTGATCTTGCCCCAGGCCACCGAGGGTGCGAACCCGAGCTGGTTCGGCTTCCCGATGGCCGTACGCGAGGACGCACCGTTCACGCGTTCTGAAGCCATCGCCCATCTGGAAGGCAGGAAGATCTCGACTCGGCTTCTGTTCGGAGGCAACCTGATCCGACAGCCGGCGTACCTGGGGATCGAGCATCGGGTTGCAGGCGACCTCATTAACACGGACTTCGTGATGAACAACGTGTTCTGGATTGGCGTGTATCCAGGCCTCACCACCGCAATGATCGACTACATGGCCGAGAGCCTCCACCAGCTCCCGGCTCTGACGACAGCTGCGCGCCAGTAACCGAGCGTTCGTGACCGGGGGGACCGGCTTCATCGGTTCGCACCTGGTTCGCCACCTTGTCGAATCGGGAGATGCAGTTGCTGTTCTCCTCCGCCCAGAGAGTGACCCCTGGCGGATCGAGGACATCCGGGACCGTGTCGAGGTCATAGCTGGACGCCTATCGGAGAGTGACAATCTTAGTCGGCAGTTGGTCGACTTCAAACCCGACGTGGTCTACCACCTCGGATGGTTCGGGTCCGGACCGTCCGGGCGCGAGGACCCACGGCAGCTCACGGAGAATGTAGACGACGCCCTGGGGCTCGTTCAGCTTGCAGCTGACGTGGGCGCCCAGACGTGGGTGGGTCTGGGCAGCCAGGCCGAATACGGGCCCACCCCAACGGTGCTTGACGAGTCAACCCCGACTCGACCCGTGACCGCCTACGGGATCGCGAAACTGTCGGCCGGTCTTCTAACCCGCGATCTCTGCGCCGTGCGATCGCTTCGCCATGTGTGGCTACGCCTGGTGACCGCGTATGGTCCCGCCGACCAACCCTCCTACTTGATTCCTCACGTCACCCTGACCTTGCTGCGTGGCGGAAGGCCGGCCTTGACGGAAGGCAGCCAGCCGGGCGACTTCCTGCACGTAACCGACACTTGCTCCGCGATTCGAGCGGCCGCCTCGACCGAGTCCTGTACTGGGACCTACGTCCTGGCTTCTGGCAACCACCGCCCAGTCCGCGAAGTCGCCCTCACCATCCGCGATATGATCGATCCCGGCCTTGAGATTGGCCTCGGCGAATTGATTCCCGATCGGCCGCCAGTAGGTCTCCGGGGTGACCCTCGAGCCCTGGCAAACGCAACTGGTTGGTCGCCGAAGGTTCCTCTAAAAGCGGGCCTCGTCGGATGCATCGACTGGTATCGACAGAATCTCAGCAGATACTCGGAGGAGAAAGGTCAGTGAACGTTAGCTCCGCGATTGCCCTCGAGTGCCTCGAGCGGATGGTCGTGATCCGTGCGGTCGAGGAGGGCATCTGCAACGAGTACTCCCACCGCAATATCCGCGGTCCAGTCCACCTCAGCATCGGCCAGGAGGCGATGGCGGTAGGCGTCCTCAGCGTCTGCCGGCCCGAGGACGTTGCGGTCTCCACCCACAGGGATCACGCGCACTATCTCGCCAAGGGCGGCGATGTCGGAGCCATGATCGACGAGCTGTATGGGTTGGAGACCGGATGCAGCCACGGCTATGGCGGGTCGATGCACCTCTATTCGCGCGAGGCGAACTTCATGGGTGCGTCCGCCGTCCTTCCCGGATCCACACCGGTAGCAGCCGGTCTCGGGCTTGGCTGCAAGCTCGACGGCCGCAGCGCCATCTCGGTCGGGTTCTCCGGCGACGGGGCGGCCGACGAGGGAGCGTTCTTCGAAGCCCTTAACCTTGCGGCGCTGCTGGGGCTGCCCGTGCTCTTCGTGTGCGAGGACAATGGCCTTTCCACCAATACGCCTCTGGCTGCGAGGCAGGCCCAGAGTGACATCACCGCCAAAGCACGAGCGTTCGGCCTGGTGGCTGACTCGGCCGAGGCGGTGGACGTCTTCGCAGTGCGGGAGGCGGCTAAGGACTTGATCGACCGAATTCGCGCCAAGTCCGAACCAGCTGTCCTGACGCTAAGCGCCGACAGGCTTTGCGCCCACGTCGGGCCGGTGAGCACGATAGGCGCGATCGACCCCGAAGCCTTGCTTCACCAGGCCGGCAAGGAAAGCACTCGCGATCCCATCGCGTACTGCGTGGGCGCCATCCTCCGCGAACAGCCAAAGCTGCGGGCCGAATGCCAGGAAATCCTCCAGGGGGTCCCCAAGAAAGTCGCCGCCGAGTTCCGTCGGGCCGACGCCGCTTTCCAAGAGCGCAACACGATGGCCGGGCTGGTGGCTCCCCCACCCCCCAAGTCGCACGCGGTTTGATGTCAGTTACATCCAGCCTCAGCCTCGACTACGCAGGCGCCGTCGTCCACGCGCTTCAGCAGGAGATGGCGCACGACCCGAAGGTCTTCCTCTACGGCGAAGGCATCAACGATCCGGGCGCGTACCTTAACTCCACGAACGGGATAGCTGCCCGCTTTGGCGAGGCGCGCTGCTTCGATGTCCCCAACAGCGAGGACGCGCTGGTAGGCCTGGGGATCGGATCGGCGCTGATGGGCTACCGCCCGGTCTTCGTCAGCCTCCGGGTCGACTTTTTGATGCTGGCGATGAACCAGATCATCAACCACGCCGCTCGCTGGCCCGCGATGACGGGCTACCAGACATCTGTGCCGCTGACCATCAGGGCGCTGATCGGCCGCGGCTGGGGCCAGGCGGCGCAGCATTCTGGCGCGCTCTATTCGATGTTCGCCAACGTGCCCGGCCTGGAGGTTGTGTTGCCCTCGTCGCCTGCAGAGGGCGCGGGCCTGCTGCTGACGGCGCTGCGCTCCGAAGTGACGACGATCATGATCGACGACCGCGGCGTGTTCGGGACTCAAGAAGAGGTCCCAGCGGTGGTCGAACCCATCCCCTTCGGCAAGGCGCGAATCGCTCGGGCCGGCACGGATGTCACGTTCCTTGCGATTTCGAGCATGACACAGTTCGCGCTCCGAGTCGCCGACGAGGTAGCCCCCTCGGGAATTTCCGCCGAAGTCGTCGACCTGCGAACGGCACGGCCGCTGGACGAGGAAACCATCCGCTCGTCCGCAGCCCGCACTGGACGGGTGGCTGTCTTCGACATCGGCTGGCCTGGCTTTGGCCTTAGCGCGGAGGTCGCGCGCGTGATCGTGGAGTCGTCAGTGTTGAAGCGCCCTCTGGTGAGCGTGCATCGCAAGGACGAACAGACGCCCTCTAGTGCGTTCCTCGAGGATGAGCACTATCCAAAGATCGGCGACGTCGCCCGCCAGGTGAAGGCGAAGCTCGGCTAGCCGGCGAGCTCCCTCTTTCCAGCCTTCGCATTCGACGGGTCGGCGAAGAACCGCTTGTACCAGTCGACCGTGTGGACCATAGCCTGTTCGAGGCTGAACATTGGGCGCCAACCCAGCATCTTGTGCGCCTTGGCTGCGTTCAGGGTCTGGTGGCTGATCTCGTTCGAAGCCTGGTTCCGAATCTCTGGCTCCATCGAGCTCTTCATGAGACGAAGAATCAGTCGTGTCACTTCGAGCACGGTGACCTCTGTCTCATTCGAGAAGTTGAAGGCGTGGCCTCTGAGCTCCGGGTCGGCCGCCATCGCCTCGGCCAGCGTGATGTAGGCAGCAGCTCCATCCTCGACGTAGAAGTAGTCGCGCACAGGGCTGCCGTCAGACCGTATGACCGGAGTCTGGCCCCTGAGTACGGAGCGGATGGTGCCCGGCACGATTCGGTTCCAGTTGAGATCCCCGCCGCCGTAGAAGTTGCCGCACCGCGTGATCGTCACCGGAAGGCTGTACGTCGCCGCGTACGCTTGGGCGATCAAGTCGGCGCATGACTTGCTCACATCGTACGGATGCCGGCCCTGAAGTGGCGTGTCTTCTCCGTAGCGTCCTTCGGCTTCGCCATAGGCCTTGTCCGACGAGGCGACCACGATGTTCTTGACGACAGGGCTGCGCCGGCAGGCCTCGAGCACGGACCACGTCCCGCCAATGTTTGTTTGGAGAGTGCTGACCGGGTTTCGGTTTGCAATCCCGACTGTGGTCTGTGCGGCCAGGTGAAAGACGGTGTCGACCTCGTACTCACCAAGAACCCTTTCGACGAGCTCCTGGTCACATATGTCGCCGCGCACCCGGTTCACTTTGTTGATGAGGCCCGACCGCACGAGGTTGCTTTGAGGCACCCAATCACGCACGAGGCAAATCACATCGGCCCCCAGCTCGTGTAACCACTGGACAAGCCACGAGCCCGCGAAACCGGTGCCCCCGGTGACGAGGGTCGGTCGGTCGATCCAGAACTTGCGATCCCCAATATCGCGAGGCTTGGGGGCGGAATTCAATCCCATACTTTCCATGCCGCTTTGCCACCCGACCATATTTCGTTCATGTGGAGGACGTCTCGATACGTGTCCATCCCGTGCCAGGTGCCCGGGTGCTGGTACGCCATCAGCTGGCCTTCGGCTGCAAGGCGTTCGAGGGGCTCGCGCTCGAGGACACATTCGTCACCCTGTAGATAGTCGAGAACTCGGCGATCGAAGACGAAGAAGCCCGCGCTGATCAGACCGTCTAGCGTCGGCTTCTCGTTGAAATGGGTGACCTTGATCCCTTCCGTATCGAACTCCAGACTCCCGTATCTCGATTGGGGGCGAACCGCGGTCAGGGTGGCGAGACGTCCGTGCCGGCGATGAAAGTCCACGAGCTTTTTGATGTCGACATCGCCAACGCCATCGCCATATGTGCACAAGAACAGGTCACCGTCGATGTATCGCTCCACCCGCTTGATCCTGCCTCCGGTCATCGTGTCTGCACCGGTTTCAGCAAGCGTCACTTGGAAGTCCTGCTCCGTGTGCTCGTCGTGATAAGTGATCTGGTGGCCTTGACCAAGCTTGATTGTGAAGTCTCCCTTCATCGCCTCGTAGTTCAGGAAGTACTCTTTGATCAGGTTGCCTCTGTAGCCAAGACAGAGGACGAAGTCCTTGAAGCCGTGGTGCGCGTACAGCTTCATGATGTGCCACAGCAGAGGGTGTCCTCCGACCTCGACCAGCGGCTTGGGCTTGAACTCGGTCTCCTCCCTCAAGCGGGTGCCCAGCCCGCCGCAGAGGATGACTACTCGCACGCTAGAGCCGGCCAATAAGCGTCTCGCACCGCGTCAGTTTAGTCGTCGGCACCAGGGGCAAAATCACGGGCGGCGTTCGTGACGTTGCCGACGATGTACTTCGGGCGCCCTTTCACCTCCTCGAAGATCTTGGCGATGTATTCAGAGATGATGCTGAAGCAGAGCAGCTGAACAGCACCGAGGAAGAGTACCGCCACAAGCAGGGTCTGGAAGCCTTGAGGGGCGCCCGGCTTGATGAAGTACAGGACGGTGTAGACGACGATGGCGACCGCCGCAAGGACCATCACGACGCCTGCCATCAGCGAGATCAGCTCCAAGGGCGCATACGAATAGGAAACCAAACCGGTGCTGGCCCACCGGAAGAGGTCGATGAAGCTGTTGCTGCTGCGCCCGGCGTGCCTGGCGTCACGCACGTAAGGAACCCCGACCTGCCGGAAACCAACCCAAGCACGCAAGCCCCGGATGAGCCGGTTGCGCTCAGGCATAGAGTTCATGATGTCGACCACTCGGCGGTCCAGCAAACCGAAATCCCCGGCGTCCAGAGGGATGTCTATGTAGGAGAACCGACGAAGCAAGCGGTAGAAGGCCTTGTTGGCCAACCGCATGGCCAAACCAGCCTTCCGGCGGACCCTGTCGCCGTACACCACCTCGTAGCCCTCCAGCCACCGTGCGACCAGCTCGGGAATGACCTCAGGAGGGTCCTGGAGATCACCGTCCATACAGATGACAGCTTTGCCTCGGGCGTAGTCCAGGCCGGACGAATAGGCCGCCTGCGAGCCGAAGTTTCGTGACAGCGAAATCACGGTCACGTGTGGGTCTTGTGCCGCCACCTCGGCAAACGTCTGACGCGACTCGTCGCGACTGCCGTTGTCTACGAACACCAGCTCCCAATCGGCGGTTACCTGTCCCATAACCGCCACGATCCGTTCGTGGAGAACCCGGATGTTTTCTTGCTCGTTGTAGCACGGGACCACGATCGAGATCGACCGCTCGGTGAGCATCCGGAGAAGCTTACCCGGTGCTTCGACCGCCACCCGCCGGCCGCGCTCTCATGAGCGTGGCGGAAGGCGGCCACCATAGACTCTCTACATCGATGGCGAAAACCGCACTCATCACGGGCATCACGGGGCAGGACGGTTCATATCTGGCCGAGCTCTTGCTGGGCAAGGGCTACGAGGTGCACGGGGTCGTACGCAGGTCCTCGAGCATGAATCGCGGCCGTATCGACCACATCCAGCACTCCAATCCCGGCCACTCCGAGGGTTCCCGCTTCGTCCTCCACTACGGTGACATGACCGACTCAGGAGGGCTCAACCGGCTGGTGAAGACCGTCCGGCCCGACGAGATGTACAACCTCGCCGCCCAGAGCCATGTTCAGATCTCGTTCGACCAGCCCGAGTACACCGGCGACGCCGACGGATTGGGGACGACGCGCCTGCTCGAAGCCATTCGCACCACCGGCCTGCCCATCAAGTTCTACCAGGCGTCCACATCCGAGATGTTCGGACAGTCGCCTCCGCCGCAGAGTGAGACGACGCCATTCCACCCTCGCAGTCCGTATGCCGCCGCGAAGCTCTATGCCCACTGGATGACGGTGATCTACCGTGAAGCTCACCACCTCTTCGCGTGCAGCGGGATTCTCTTCAATCACGAGTCGCCCCGCAGGGGCGAGAACTTTGTCACACGCAAAGTGACGCGGGGAATCGCCCAGATTCTGGCCGGCAAGACGGACAAGCTGCGAATGGGAAACCTCGACGCCAAGCGCGACTGGGGCCACGCTCGGGACTATGTTGAGGCCATGTGGCTAATGCTCCAGCAAGACGAGGCGGACGACTTCGTAATCGCAACCGGCGTCATGCGCTCGGTGCGCGAATTTGTGGAGGCCGCGTTCGGCGTCGCCGGCCTTGACTGGCACAAGTACGTGGTCCTTGACGATGCCTATCTGCGCCCGGCCGACGTGCACGAGTTGCGCGGCGACGCCTCGAAAGCCAAGGAGAAGCTGGGCTGGCAGCCGAAGACGACGTTTGCCGAGATGGTTCACGAGATGCTCGAGTACGACCTGAAGCTTGAGGGCGTCGACCCCGCCAAACACCTACGCAAACCGCCGGCAGCCACTGTCCCCCGGTCGGGTTAGGGCAAGAAATTTCAGGTCGCATTTCCGACTTCAGCGCTCAGTTGCCTTCCAAGATGCGGTGATACATGTCCAGGTGGAAATCGACCTGCTCATTGAGGTTTGATTCGTCTGTTGGCGCCTGCCTACCACTCGGGCTCAGCTTCAACGCCTGCCCCACCGCCTGCGCCAGATCCACTGCCGTGTAGCCATCCGCGCTGACGAAGAGCAGTCCCACCTGTTCGCGCAGCGAGTCGGACGTAGCCGCTCCAACAGTCGTGACCACCGGCAAACCGTGCTCGAGGGCCGCCTTCAGAGTGGTATTCCTGCCGGATGCCCCACCTGGATACAAGAGCACGGCCACGTCAGCAGCCTGCAAACAGGCGGACACCTCCGCGGCACCGACGTGATCCATCCAATCAATCATTCCTTCCAGGCCCAGCGAGCGCGCTCTTTCGCGCAAAGACACCACGTAGGCTCGAGCAGTATCCGGGTCGTACTCTGCCTCGCCACCCACAATCACCAAGCGGACTGGAACGGTCGATCGCCTTAGCTCAGCAACCGCATCAATGATGTCTTCCAGTCGGCGCCGCGGATGGATCAGCCCAAAAGTGACCAGCACGACGTCACCGTCGACGGCATGCAACCGGGTGCGCCAGGCCTGCCGATTCACGTCCGCGGCGACAGGAATAGTCGAGATCATGCGGCCGGTCAGAACTTTGGGCGAGATTTGTGGCATCGCCTCTTTCAGGCTTGCTGCTTCGACCGGATCAAGAGTCACCACCTGGGTGGAGGTGAGCGCCATGAAGTTGATCGCGAAACGAGCTGCCCAGCGCCTCTCCCGACGTTCGTGAATCGTCAATACCGTCGGCAAACGACCGAACCACCGAGCCGCCAGCGGCAGCGCCACGATGCCCAGTCGGCTGTCGTAGCCGACCGCCGGGTATTGGATGTGCACGATATCCGGCGCGAACTGTCTTACCCTGCGCAGGAGTCCGGGCAAGTCCCTCAGGCCCCACTTGGCCTCAGGCGCGACTTCGGCCGGCATGGCTGCGTCGAGCCTCACTCGTTCGCTCGCGCTGGTCAAGATGCGGATCGATAGACCGGGGCGCCGGGCAAGTTCGGACCCGAGTCGAGCTGTGTAGTCTCCGATGCCGCAGCGGATGCCAGGGAGTGATCCCGACACGAGCAGGACCTTCAACGCGGTCGCCGGATCATTCCATACACGATCTCCCTCTCGACCCTGGCCCTCGCCACCAAGCTACGGTTGCCCAAGCTACCTAACGCGAAGACCGCAGACCTTATGAGATGGGAGACGAATGTGGCAGCCATCACCAGCTGGCCGGAGGCGGATCCGTGATGCTTGGCGAAATAGTGGCGCCGACCTGCGATTGCCGACAACACGGTGGAAGACGGCGCTAGCCGGCGGCTCCCTCCCCACTCGTGTCTGATTTTCGCGCCGGGGAAGTAGTGGACACTCCAGCCGGCCCGCTGCACACGTCGACACAGGTCGACGTCCTCGTAACCCCACGCGAACGACTCATCAAGGCCGCCAACTCGTTCGATCGCTTCGCGCCGAACGAGCATGGCCGCGCCGGACACCTCGTCAACAACCGCTGGCATCGAATAGTCTCGGCGAGTTCGGTACCGGGGCCGACTCATCAGCCGGTCAAGGCCAAAGAGCATTGCCACGGTGGACAGCGGTGTGGGGAACCCCCGGCCGGACGGCTGCAGGCTGCCGTCGAAATTAAGCAACTGCGGTCCAACGATGCCAGCCGATGGGTTAGCGTCGCCGTAGTCGATCAGAGCTCGCATGGATCCCGCTTCAACTTCTGTGTCGGAGTTGAGCAGAAAGACGTAACGCGCCACCGACGCTGCAACTCCCTGGTTGTTCGCAATGGAGAAGCCACGGTTCTCCCGATTGGCTATAAGTTGGGCCTCCGGAAACGTTTTGAGAACCAAATCTTGACTGCCGTCGGTCGAACCGTTGTCGACGACAATAACCTCGAGACCGGCCGTCCCTCGCTCCGTCTCCAGGGAAGCCAGGCACCGTTGCAGCATGCGGGCGGTGTTCCAATTCACCACCACCACGCTGACGTCCGGGTGTGTTTCAGAGGCTCGAGCCGACGAACCGATGCCGTGGTTCACAACTCAGCAAACCAAGCAAATCAAGCTTTCGTGGCACCGGCGGCGACAAATGTTTCCAGATCGAGGTGGGAAGATACGGCCTCGGGATCTCGCAAGAAGATCACGTTGCCGCTCTCAGCATTGTTTTCATCGGAGTTAACGAGCCTGTTTTCATCCGCCCGGTATCGAAACGCTTTGTAACCGCGTTCGCCAAAAATCTTGCGAACAGCCAGGTCATCTTGTCCGTAGCGGTTGCCTAGCCCCGCAAGCTCCACCAGCCACACGGGTCCAGGTCTAGCCTCAAGAAGGTCGTGAGCACCCGCCAGCACATTAACTTCAAAACCTTCGGTATCGATTTTCACGAGGCGAACGTCGGCGGGATCAATCCCTTCTTGAGGGAGTGTGGCGTCCAGCGTGACGACGGGAACCGCGACGGTTGCGACAGCGTTTTCGTTTCCAACGCTAATGCGATTCTGTTCAACAAGATCTGACGTCAGATTGGCGGTACCTGAGATGCGGCCGACGGCGACCGCCCGAACCCGTATGTTGCCAAATGAGTTGATCGAGGCATTTTCTTGGAGCCGCCGGCTTGCGATCGGGTGCGGTTCCAGCGCCAAGACCGGCGCTTGTTCGTTCACGAGAGAAGCCAGAAGGGAGTAGTAGCCGATGTTGGCTCCGACATCGATGAATGGATCACCAGGGCGTAGATATCGCACGGCAAACAGCATGTCGTCGTACTCGGTCAGGCGGAAGTAGATGGCGGTCCACGAGTACGGCCAGTCTGGATAGACCCGCACCCGGAGTCCCTTCCAGAAAGCCACCGTGATCGGTTTCCTGACAAGGTGCCGCCAAGCCTGCCATCCAACCACGCGGGCGAGCGTCCGTACCGCTTTCCCGCGATTGAGGGGGTGATCGAGGGCAAGGCTCAACACTGCGCGCCGCCTTGTCATTCGCGATCGGAAGCTCTCTCGTGCCTGAGCCATGCCGGATAAGGCTACCGTCCTCGACCGCAGCGCCACGCGACTACAACAACAACGGGTAAGTTCCGCGAAGGTCGCTTAAGAGAAAGTGCTGGGGGTTCTCCCTGCAACTGTGTCGCCTGGCCCTCGGCGTTTGTGTAGGCAAGAACTACGGCAACTGAGCCGCTCATCAAGACGACTAAAACTTTTGCGAGAGCCACCAGAGCGACCCGGCGCTCCGGCCGGCGGCCCTCTGACGTACAACCGGGGTAGGCTACCAGCCGTCCACAGTGCCCTCAGATCTGCGACCGAACGTGATCCGTGCGCGCGAGTGGGCGTTGCGATCTGAGGGCCGGCTTGCTCTTGGAATCGCCGCTGCCTACTTCCTGACCTACGCGGTGCTCTCGGTGATGCGCCACGAGTCCTACCACTCCTTCGGCTTCGATCTCGGTGTTTTCGACCAGGCTTTCTGGAACACGACGCAGGGAAGGCCCTTCGAAACGACCATGGGCCTGACACCCGCCCCCCATTCGCAGCTTGCCGATCACTTCTCCCCCATCTTGTGGCTGCTCGTGCCGTTCTACGCCGCGTTCCCACACCCCGAAACGCTTCTCGTCATCCAGACCCTTGCCCTGGCGTTGGGCGCCTGGCCGATCTACCTGCTGGCGAAGCTGAAGCTGCCCGCGGGCTACGCGCTCCTTTGGGTGGCGGCCTACTTCCTCTTTTTGCCGCTGGCCTTCATTAACCTCTACGACTTCCACGAGATCACTCTGGCTGTGGTTCCGCTCGGCTTCGCCCTCTACTTCCTGGAGCGAGGCGAGCGGCGTTGGTTCCTCGTGAGCCTGCTTGTCACCTTGTTGGTCAAGGAAGAGATGGGGCTGATCGCAGCGGGCTTTGGCACCTATGCGCTTTTGGGCAAACGCGATTGGAAGCTCGGCCTCGGCGTGCTGGTGGGAAGCATGCTGGCCTTCTTTGCGATCCTTCAGGTGGCGATCCCCTACTTCGGCCATGGCCGCTCCTATTCCTATGTCCAGGGACGCTATGCCGATGTTGGTGGGAGCCCGATCGGAGTCCTGACCACGCTCGTCACCGATCCGATTCGGATCGTGCACACGCTGCTCCAACCCAAGAAGGCCTACTTCGTGATCGCCATCTTCGGCCCGGTGCTGGGGCTGAGCTGGCTGGCGGGCTGGGCCTCACTTCTGGTGGTGCCGACTCTCGGCTACCTGTTGCTCTCCAATTACGAGCCGCAATACTCATTCACGGCCCAGGACTGCGCGCCGCTGATTCCACTCGTCCTCGGGACTTCGATCCTCGCCATGGCTCGGCTGCGTGAGTCAGGGTGGCGTCCGGTAATGGTGGGCGTGCTGGTGAGCTCGCTCGTCTTCAGCTGGGCTTACGGGGACATGCCTTTCTCGCGAAAGTTCGATCCGAGCATTTACTCGACGCAGGGTCGTTATGCGTTGTTCGTGCGCGAGCTGGTTCGCATCGCACTCGACGCACGCGTGTCCGCTGAGAACGGGTTCCCGAGCCACCTGGCGGAGCGTCGTTACATCTATGACTACAGATACGAAGGAGTGGAGGACGCCGAATGGGTCGTGCTCGACTACGAGGGAACCAATTACTCCGTGACCGCCTTCAATGCGCAGGTGGCGGCGGTCGAGGCCGCAGAGTATGACCTGGTCGCCACCGGCTATGGGTTAGCCCTGCTTCACAAGCGCTAAGCCTTGATATCGATGACCAACCGGTCAGGACTGGTCATGAGGAACGCGCGGTAGCACGCAGCGCCAGAGACACCTAGGCCAAACTGGACTACTCCCTCGAAGTCCTGGACCTTTCGAACCTCGACAAGCGTGGCGTAGCCGGTCTTGATGTCGATTGAGCCGTTGTACTTCGTGTGCAGGTCGGCGCCGCGAATCGTCACCAGGATGCCGTTCCGGCCGGCCAGCGTCACCTGGTCGCCCCTCGGCGAATTCGTGAACACGGTGCCGTTTTGAGACTGCAGCTCGACGTCGCCCGCCGGCCCGTTCTTGAACTCGATAGTCAACCGGTCGTAACCCTGGTGCGCTCCTGTCCGGACGGCGTCGATGAATACCACCGCGGGGCCCGGCGCCGAACCCAGGCCAACACCACCGCCGCAGGCGAATGCCGGCAAAGTCGAGTCGAGCGGTGGCGACGACGAGATGCTCGGAGCGGGACTCGTGACCGGTCCCGGGCCGTGCGCTGGTGTCTGGCGGTTGAGAGGATTCGACACGAACAGGACGCCGATCACAACCGCCGCGATGACGGCGGCCGCCAATCCGGCGATCCAGAAAGGCCCCCGCTGCTCGGGTGCAATCTCAATCGAAGATCGAACGCGATCCGGCAGCGCGGCGCTGGGCGACCCTGTCATCTCGTCGAACACATGGCCGAGCTCGCGGCGGAAGTCCTCGTTCGGCATCTTAGAAAACCTCCTCCAGGGTCAGATCGGACCGCAGCCGTTTGGCGGCTCGGTAGATACGCGATTTCGCAGCTGCGGGCGAAACTCGCAACGTTCGTGCAACCTCGTCCAACGGCAGGTCGAGGTAGAAGTGCAGGACGAGCGGAAGCCGGTCGTCCGCGCTGAGCTTGAGCAATGCGCTGCGAAGATCGGACGTGCTGCTCTGCTCCGTGCTCGACTGCGACGGCGGGAGCTCGGCCACCTTCAATACCGACCACCAGCGCTGACGCCGGGCCATGCGGCATTCGTTGGCCACGATGGAAAGGAACCACGGCCGCAATGACTTCACGTCGCCGCGCAGCTGCCGGAGCTTGCGCCACGCTTTGATCGAGGCCTCCTGGACCGCGTCCTCGGCGGACGATCGATCCGTGAGCATGACCGCCGCGAGTCGATAGGCCGGATCAAGCAGCGGTTCGAGGAGCACGGCGAAGGAATTGGCATCTCCTGACGCCGCGCTCGCCATGAGCTGAGGTCGCTGTTCCATGACCGCAGCAAACATGTTCCTACCTGTTAGATGCAGGAAAAGCCGCCTTGGTTGCAAGACGCCAGGAATAGCAGCTTCCCCGCCCCCACCCTGGCCCTCCCCCTGAAGGGGCAGGGGATGTTCTAAGGCCTTCGGCGAGTCGCCGGCTCACAGGTAGGTGCCACGGGCCTTGGAGAAGACGGCCGGCGGCATATGCCGCCCGGCGGGCCCGGCGGATCGCCGCCCTCTGGCTTGTGGTGCGGCGTTTCGGTGGACGGTCATTTCTGTAGTCGCGGGTGCGGTCGGAGGCAACGTCGAAGTTCTCGCAGAACTTCTCATTTCCGGTCTGCCGTCTAACCGACAGGATGTCCTCTCGCAGGTCGTCCCAGTAAAGATCAAATACGAACGTGTCGAAAACGAGCGCCTCGGGGATCAGGTGGTGCAGCAACAGAACGCTTATCTCTTCGAATAGGTGCGCGAGCAGGACGTAGTCGTCCGACTGCAGCTGCTTTTTCAGAAATCGCGCAAACGGGGCGGCCGCCGGCTCGGCATGAAGGATCGACATGATGGCGAGGAACGTCGCAGCGTGCCCTGGCGATACGCGACCGAAACCCGGCGCGGTCTGTCGCTGCAATTTCGCTCCTTCGTTGTCGCGCGCAGCCTAGTTTCAGGCCGTACTTAGTTGCCGCTTGCGAATGGGCACGTTGGCAAGGGCTGTCGTAGGGTGGAGTTGCAGCCAGTTGACCGAAAATCTTCCTGGCCGGCCGATCGTGTTTCTGGCCGAACTTGCTACTCACAAAGGGGTGGAAAGCGATGTTTCTTCGCGCAACCCGTGTACAGACGCCGCCGGACAAAGTCAACGAGGCGATCAAGAACTTCGAGAACAACATCCTCAAAGGCCTTCGCGCGGCACCAGGCAACCAGGGCGCCTCGCTGCTGGTCAACCGTCATACTGGCGCCGGCATTGGCATCACGTACTGGGAGTCGGCCAAGGCGCTGGCGGCCAGCGAGCAGATCGGCACCCAGAGCCGCACGCAGTCGGTCAAGAGTGTGCCTGGGAGCCAGATCGTCAACGTAGAGCGAGCGGAGCTGATGATCATGGATCGCGTCGCCTCGCCCAAGGAAGGATCTTTCGTCCGTGTGGTCACTGCCAATGGCGACCCAGAGAAGCTCGACGCGGGCATTGTGCACATCCGCAATCACGTGCTCCCGCTGCTCAAGGCTCAGAAGGGCTATCGGGCCACCATCGCCGCAGTAGACCGCCAGAGCGGCCGCCTGACGGCATCCACCGTATGGGACTCGAAGGCGGACCTCGACGCGAGCGAGAGCAAGCTCGCGGGGCCTCGTGCAGAGGCCGCCAGGCTTGCAGGCGCCGGCCCGCATGAGGTGCAGGTCGAGATCTTCGAGACCGCCGTCGTAGAGCTCAGCGCAGCCGCATCCGCAACACAGCAGCCGACAGCGAGAACTTACTAGTATCAGCCGCGCGGCCGTCGCCTCTCTCGAGGTGGCGGCCGACCTACGCCCGCGCTAGCTTCCGGGTACCGGCTCGGTCCATAGAGCGTTGTCAGTTCCGCGCACGAATAGGTCGATGACGCTAGTGCCACGTCGGCATACCGCTGACGGGCCTGACGTCCAGTTTCCACCCGCGGAACTCCACCCTGACCAGGAGCTCCCGTTGAAACCCTGGTGCCAGAGTGCGTTGTCGGTGCCGCGCACGAAGACGTCGAGATGACCGCTCGTGCACGAGGTGGCGCTTGGCGCCGAGGTCAACGTGCCCCCGCGGCCGTCCCAGCCACTCCAGGTCCCACCATCCCACGCCTTGTGCCACATCCCGTCGTCACTGCCTCGGACGAAGAGGTCGATTCGATTCGGCCCCCACGAAACCGCGCTTGGGTCCGCGGTGAGCACTCCACCCAGACCGTCCCAGCCGCTCCAGCGCGAACCATCCCAGGACTTGTGCCAAAGGGCACTGTCGGCGCCCCTCACGAAGATGTCCAGCCGCCCCGCACTCCAGGAGGCCACGACTGGACTACTTGTCAGGACCCCACCGTGCGACTCCCAGCCGGACCAACTCCCGCTGCCATCGCGCCATTTGTGCCACATCCCGTTGTCAGTGCCGCGCACGAAGACGTCGATGCGATTAGGACCCCAGGAGACTACACCAGGACTTGCATTGAGGACGCCGCCAAGGGCCTCCCAGGCGGACCAGCGAGTTCCATCCCAGAAGATGTGGTACAGCTGGTTGTCGGTGCCTTGTATGAAGGCATCAACCCTGGTCGGGCTCCACGATGACGCGCTCGGACTTGAGGCCAGACCACCGCCAAGTGACTGCCACACGGAAGGCGGGGGCGGGACCAAAGTGCTGAGGGGCCCCACCGTGAATGACCAGGTGTATGGCACGCCGTTGACAGTCAGCGCCACTGTGTAATTCACACCGTTCTGCAGGGGCTGTGGCGGAAACACGATTGCACCGCCTCGCCATTTCAGATAGCTGGCGAGGGTGGCATTGGTCGAGTCGATGACGCAGGGGCTAGCAACCGTGGCTCCGTTTGCGAGCAAGGTGGCCGGGCCTGCTGCCGTGTTCACGTTGGCGCCGACCTCGACGAAAAGAGGCAGTCCGGTGTATCCAGGGCACGCCTGCTGCGGGTTGGGGAATTCGTTCCCGCTGAAACTCGTCAGCGGTTCGGTGCTTCCGTTTCCCGGGAAGAAGACCGGGTAGTGGCCGGCAGCGCCCATGCCTTGCCCGACATTTACCGCGGCCCCCATCGCCCAGGTGTACGCGGCATTTCGATACGATCCGAAGCCCGTCGTGGTCAGGCGCGGGTCCATCATCGCCATCGCGTGGAATGGCGCTCCCATCCACCAATCGATGGCCTGACTGTCACTCGTGCCGGTGGAGGAGCTGACGAAAATGTTGCTGTTCTGCGCCGCGGTATTGCCGGCGGCGGTGTACTGGGGGAAAGCTGGGTTCTCGGAGTGCGCAACGTCACCGGTCTGGACCATATACGTGGCGTGGAGGAGGTCGCCGGCGCTGAAATTGCCATCCTCGCTCACCGCGGGTACACCCGCATTCGCCCGCCACGAGTTGAACCGGTCGAGCCATGGCCCGCTGGCAACGGGGACAGTGACGAGGTGGTTGTTCGAAGGAGCGGAAAAGGCCGGAAGGATTCCTATCGCGAGGATTCCCAAAATCGAGACTGTGAGCCGGCGGCGGCCGGGCGAATTCAGGACAGACGCGAGCACGGACCTGGAGCTAGATGCCACGGTGAGCACAACGGCAGATCGCCCTGCGATCTTGCCGCAGACAGGCGCCAGACGTTCGGATGCGGGTTCAAATATTCGGTTGAAGATCGGGCGACTCTACGTCAGTGGTGAGGGAGCACCGGCAACATTTCCGCGAAGATCGGTTAAGAGTTGTCTTTTAGTGAATTCGCGCCGCTATCGATTGAAATATGGAATTGGCGGAGGGGGCAGGTTGCGGATGGGTTGGCGGACGGGTTGGGATTTGAACCCAAGACAGCCTTGCGGCTGTACGGCATTTCCAGTGCCGCGCCTTCGACCGGACTCGGCCACCCGTCCTGCGCCACCGGAAGTTTACCGGCGCACCTGTTGAGGGCTAGGCGAGATCACGCTTCAGGCCGGGGCGAACCAGGTGTCGAGCAAGAAGAAGGTGCTTTGTGGTCCTGATGGTGGGCCTCCGATGCCCGGGATGATCAAGGTCGCGTCCACCGCCGCGTCATTGCCCGTGCTCAGGTCGTGGGCGAGGATCACACCATCCATATAGCTCGGCCCGCCCGGACCGCACGGGCCGAGCTTTTGCTCGTCGGACCAAACGACATGCGGTTGGATGAAAAACGGACCCGAGCTGATGGCGGTAGAGATCTGTGCCGCACGTCCCGTGGCGAGATCGAAGCGCCATAGGTGGGGCACCCCTCCGCAATCTGGAACTGAGCTCTCAAATGCGTTGTAGATGATGCCGCTCCCATCCGGGCTCATTCGCGGCCAGTTCATACCGCGCAAACCACTCGCGACGACCTGTCGTTGACCGCTCGCGTCAACCCTGATCAGGTCGCCGAGGACGGGTCCTGTCGGGTTCGGGGCATAGAAGAAAAGTGTGTTTCCGGTACGACTCCATACCCCACCTGGTGCGCCCGCCGTCTGAAACTCAATTGACCCGTCTGCCCTGAATACGATGAGGTTGGATGGACCTGACGGGGGTCTGAACAGCATGTAATCCAATAACAGACTTCCGTCTGGTGAAAACGCGAGTTGGTCGAACGGACCAGCGCTCGGTCCAGGCCCACCGTGTCCTCCCATGGGTTGCTGAACATAGAGCGTGCGATCCGACCCCGCGCTAAACACATGGAGACTGATGGCGCCGGCGTCGTCATACGAGCGATAAGCGAATTTCTTGCCGTCGTTGCTGAATACGCCTGTGCCGACGCGGGCGGCAAGTCGGGCCGTCATGGTGACTGGGTTGCCCGAACTTAGATCGACGGTCCCTAGTTGGTCACCAATCCAGAAGGCGAGCTTAGTGTCCGAAAGTATGGGGGCGCCGTCGGCGGGAGTCAGCGTGCACGCCAGGTAAGGCTTGAGTGGATTCGACACGTCCAAGAGCTCCACGAATGAGGACGTCGATGGGTATCGGTAGATGGCTAGCGCCTTGGCACCGATACGCGAATCGCCGCAGGTCAGCCTGGTGGCCATCGCCGTGGGCGACGGTGTGGGTGCTGTTGTCGCGGAGGCGGTGGTGGTGGCGGTCGGCTCCGCCGATGGCGACGGGCTTTTGGGCGAGGAGTAGTAAGGCGTCGTGCATCCCGCAAGCAACGCAGCCGCCAAGAGGATCCAAAGCTTCACTGTCCAGTCAACGGTTGCCCCGCCAGGCACGTTACGGCTCGCGCCTACGGCCTACCGATCGATCTGGCGCCCTCCGGCCCGGCGACGATGCATGTGTCGGCCAAGCCAACGAACAAGCCGTGCTCGACGACGCCGATCGTTCGCTTCACCGCATCGCCGAAGCCCGCGGCATCTTTGATGCCGCCTTCCAGCATCAGGTCGAGGATCAGGTTGCCGTTGTCCGTGATATATGGACCCTCTTCCCCACCTCGAACGGTCAGGCTCACGCCCATCGCGGTCAGCCGTTCCGCCGTGGTACGCCACAGGAAAGGCAGCACCTCCACAGGGAGCACGCCGACACCAAGCTGCTTGACCAGCTTCGAGTCGTCGACCACGACGATGAATCTCTTCGCCGCCGCCGCGACCAGCTTCTCGCGGAACAGCGCGCCTCCGCGCCCCTTGATCAGGTTGAGCTTTGGATCCACCTCGTCGGCTCCATCAACGGCGAGGTCGATCTGGCCGACAAGCTCCTGGACGATCGTGATTCCGTTTTTGGCGGCCAGCTCGGCAGTGGCGCGCGAGGTGGGCACGCACCGCAAGGTCATGCCTTCCGCGACCAGACGGCCGACACCTTGGGTGAAGTACCTCGCCGTCGAGCCGCTGCCCAGGCCGAGCAGCATTCCGTCCTGCACGAGCTCCAGCGCCTTTTCGGCGGCGGCCCTTTTGAGTTTCTCAGACAACGGCTTGTCTTATGGCCTTGATGCCCGCTGCGACGCCCTGCTTGAAGCCGAACACCGAGTTGCCGGCCACGAGCACCGTCGCGCCCGCGCTCACGGCAAGCGGCGCGGTCTTCGCGTCGATGCCGCCGTCCACTTCGATTTCCATCCCGGGCTCCATGGCTCGCAGCCGGCTGATCTTTTCCGGGCTGTGCGCGATGAACTTCTGGCCACCGAAACCTGGCTCGACCGTCATCACGTTGACGAGGTCGATGTAACGCAGGATCTCTCGCAAGTGCTCGAGCGGAGTCGCGGGGTTGATCGCGACGCCCGCCTTGCAGCCAAGCTCCTTGATCGACTGCACCGTCCGGTACAGCGACGTCGTCGCCTCGACCTGCACTTCAATCAATGTCGCACCCGACTTGGCAAACGCTTCAAGGAAGAGCTCTGGGCGCTCGATCATTAAATGGACCTCGATCGGGAGCTTGGTCGCGCGGCGCACGGCCTCCACCACCAACGGTCCGAACGTGAGGTTTGGGACGAAATGGCCGTCCATCACGTCAACCTGGATCCGGTTCGCGCCGGCGGCCTCGGCCTCCTCCACCTGTTCAGCCAAGCGGCCGACATCGGCCGATAGGATCGAAGGTACTATCTCGATCCTTCTCACTGCCCCGCCGCGGCCCGGTCGATCAACCATCGTGCGCCCGCAATCATCCCCGATGGAACCTCGTGCCGTTTGGCCCGCGCGACGGCGTCAGCCTTGCCCTCGCCCGTCGCCAGGATGATCACCGTCTTTGCCGCCTGGAGGGCATTGAGCGTCAGCGTCACTCGCTCAGGTGGAGGCTTTGGCGAGTCGTGGATGCCGGTCACAAGGCCCGGCGCCTGCAAGGCGGGGTGGCCGGGGAACAACGATGCAGTGTGCCCGTCCTCCCCCACTCCCAGGACCACGACGTCCAGCGGCGAGACCGCTTCGACGACATGCGCGTACAGCTCGGCTCCTTCATCCGGACCCAGTTCGCCGGGCATGCGGTAGACGGTGGCCGGGGCGACGCGATCCAGCAGCGCTTCGCGGGCCATGCGGTAGTTGCTCTCGGGATGGTCGGGGCGGACACATCGCTCATCCCCGAAAAGGAGGCTCACGCGGCCCCACTCGACCTCCATCGTCGACAGCAGCTCGTAGCAACGTTTTGGCGT
>Ga0099794_10000157_pt1 | contig 25131 bp, 33 predicted proteins | sample Rivendell_Oct201_10_FD_77320 | JGI IMG/M metagenome (GOLD analysis project Ga0099794, IMG submission 77320) | Vadose zone soil microbial communities from the Eel River Critical Zone Observatory, Northern California, USA -... | ecosystem: Host-associated > Plants > Roots > Rhizosphere > Soil ... | reverse complement strand
GCGCGAATTTCCTCTTCGCCTGCCCTCCCGCCCCCGCCCTCGCCCCCGCCCCCGTCGGAGGCCTCGTCCGCAAGCGACTGCGCACTCAGCCGCTCCGGATGCGCGGCGTACCACCCTTCGACGAAGCTCTTGAGCATGGAACGTCGGAGCGGCGGGAGTCGCGCCGAGTCGAGGTATTCGCTGACGGGAAAATCCTTGCCGCGCTTCGCGATCCGGCGGACCAGGTCGCGATTCATACTGTCGACGACTCCCCAAAAATCGGGCAGCGGCTTGAACCGTCCTCCGGCCACGAGCTCGTGCAGGTCGGGAAGCTCGAGGATGCCGAGTCCCGCCGCCCGCGCGATCGCGAGCGTCTCGCGCGCTTCGCCGTGCACGAACTCGGCGCCGAGCTCGAGGGGCACCGGCACTCTGGGATCATGACGTGTGAGAATCCGACCGCCGATGCGCGGCCGCGCTTCGATGACGGTGACGCGGAGGCCCGCTTGTGACAGATCCCGCGCGGCCGCGAGGCCGGCGGCACCGGCCCCGAGCACCAGGACATCGACGCGTTTACGATCGGAAGTCATGCCGGGCATACGCTGGAAGATAGAACGCCCTTCGTGGGACCGGAGGGGCTCCTAGGATTCCAGTTGCGCGCGGAGTGCCGATTCGATCTCGGAATTCGGCACGGCGCGCGCTCCCGCAGCCCTCGCATCGCGCAGCTGCTCGGCATTGAGATGAGAGCCGAACGCGAGCACCGCGACTCCGCGCTCCACCAAGCCGCGGATCCGGTCTTGTACGCCTGCTTTTCCTAGTTCGACGACCGCGAGATCGCAGGGCTCGTCGCGAGTGATTGCGCCGCCGCTCGCGCGCACGATCTCCTGGATCTTGCCGCGGAAAAACAAATCGCGTGTCTCGACGAGTACGCGCTTACTCAACCCGCGAGCTTTCGCGTGAGATAGTCGACCAGCTGAGTGGTGGCGACGCGGTCCTGCTTCAGCGTGTCGCGGTCGCGGACCGTCACCGTTTGGTCCTGTGTCGTCTGGCCGTCGATCGTGATGCCGAACGGCGTGCCCGCTTCGTCTTGCCGGCGGTAGCGCCGCCCGATCGAGCCACCGTCGTCGTAGAACACGTTGAAGTGCCGGCGCAGATCGTCATAGATGCGGTGTGCCAATTCGGGCATGCCGTCCTTGTTCACGAGCGGAAAGACCGCCGCTTTGAGTGGCGCAAGCGATGGCTTGAGCTTCAACACCACTCGCTGCTCGCCACCCTCTGCTGCTTCCGCGCCACCGACTTCTTCCTCTCGATAGGCATCGCACAGCACGGCGAGCGTCGTGCGATCCGCGCCCGCGGAAGTCTCGACGACATACGGAATGAATCGTTCGTTCGTCTTGGGGTCCAAGTAGTCGAGTTTCTTCCCCGCGTATTTCTGGTGATTCGAGAGATCGAAGTCCGTGCGGTTGTGAATGCCCTCGAACTCCTGCCACCCGAACGGAAACTCGTACTGAATGTCGTAGGCGTCCTTGGCGTAGTGCGCGAGCTCGTCCGTGTCGTGCTGATGCCAGCGCAGCTTGTCGGAGCGGATGCCCAACCCTTCCACCCACTTCATGCGCTCGGAGCGCCAGAACTCGAACCACTCGTTCTCGGTGCCGGGCTTCACGAAAAACTGCATCTCCATTTGCTCGAATTCGCGCGTCCGGAAAATGAAGTTGCCGGGAGTGATTTCGTTGCGGAACGCTTTTCCGATCTGCGCAATGCCAAAGGGGATCTTCTGTCGTGACGACTGCAGCACGTTCAGATAGTTCACGTAGATCCCCTGCGCCGTTTCAGGCCGCAGATAGATGACTGCGGCTTGCTCCTCGACCGGACCCATGAAGGTCTTGAACATCAGGTTGAACTGCCGCGGCGCCGTGAGCGTGCCCTTGCTGCCGCAGACGGGACATTGCGCGTCGGGTTGGCCGGGCGTGCCTTTGATCCTGGGATCGTCCGCGCGAAAGCGATTCTTGCATTTCTTGCAGTCGACGAGTGGATCGGTGAATCCGGCGACGTGACCCGACGCCTCCCATACCTTGGGATGCATCAGGATGGCCGCGTCCAGGCCCTCGATGTCCTCGCGCGCGTGGACCATCGACCGCCACCAGCGCTCCTTGATGTTCTTCTTGAGCTCGACGCCCAGCGGACCGTAGTCCCAGACCGAGCCGAGGCCGCCGTAGATCTCGGAGGATTGAAATACGAAGCCGCGCCGCTTGGCCAGCGACACGAGCTTATCCATGATTTTATCGGCAGTTACGGGGGCGGGGGACATAAGGAAGCCGGAAGTTAAATGTGGAGGGCCTCGCGCGCGACCTGTTCCGCCATCTGCGCAAGCGCTGGGCCGTCCAGCATTCGTCCGGCGCCGTCGCCACCGACGGTGTGCACCCCCACCATGCCTTCCACCCGGCCCGCGACCACTGCCACCTTCTTCTTTGCTGCTTGAGCCCGCCGCACGACCTCTCCAGGCGCCTTTCCAACGAGCGACGTCCGGTCGAAAATCCCTTCCGCAGTAATGACGAGGTCCGCCTTGGCCAGCGCCGCGTCGAAACCAGCCCGCTCGAGAACCCATTCCGCGCCGGGCGCGAGCTCGGCTTTCGCGAAAAAAACGAGGCCGGCACCCAGCCCGCCGGCCGCACCGCCCATGGGGATGGTGCCGAGATCTGGCCGCCCCGCATCGCTCCAGAGCGCCGCCAGACGCGCGAGTCCGTCGGCCAGCTGCGGAATCTCCTCCGGACGGGCACCTTTCTGCGGCCCGAAAACGGGAGCGGCACCCTCGGGGCCGAGCAGTGGCGTCGCGACGTCGGCGAGCGCGACCACGCGGGCCGCGAGTCCCCAGCCCGATGCGAATGCAGCGAGCTCCGCGAGCGCTCCACCGCCCTCCGGTAGCGGCTGGCCTTCGGCGTTTTCGAATGTCCACCCGAGCCCGCGCGCCGCGCCTGTGCCGCCATCGACAGTCGCCGTGCCGCCGAGTCCAACGACGACCGACTTGGCGCCACGATCGACCGCCGTCCAAATCAGCTCGCCGACGCCGCGGGTGGTGGTACGCAACGGATCGCGATCTTCCGGCTCGACCAGCGCCAGGCCGCACGCGGAGGCGCTCTCGATGATTGCCGTTTCGCCGTCGATCCATCCCAGTTCGGCAGAGACCGGCTCGCCGATCGGACCGGTGACCGGAAGCCGCTCACGCAGCGCGCCCGCCGGCAGCACCACGTCGAGCAGACCGTTGCCGCCGTCAGCGACCGGACACTCGAGTACGGAGGCGCCTGGCAGCGCGCGGCGCACGCCAATCGCGAGCGCCTCCGCGACCTGACGAGGACCAAGGGTGCCTTTGAAGGCGGCTGGAGCAACGAGGACAACGGGCGGCATCTGGAGGCCAACATAACAGAAACGAGAAACCCCCTGAGTTGCCCCAGGGGGTGATCGCCTGCCGCACACCGTGCGCCCTAGAACCCGATGTGAGCTAAGCGAACTCCTTCTCGCAAATCGGGCGGGCGCCTGGGTGACTCTGGCAGCCGGGCTATCTCTGTACGGCCGAGACCCCTTGGCTTTGCGCCCCGCCGTCACCGGCGGTTTGCCCTTTGCAGAGATTCTGGGCGCCTGGGTAGCAAGAACGGTGCCGAGTTGTAAGGGCTGTCACATCAATTAGTGTCACGGTGACCTAGGAGAATTACTGTACCGCCTTCTGCAATAGAGAATGCAGAATGCGGTAACGAAAGAACCGCTCACACCTCTATTATCTGATCTCGGCGCGTCCCGACGCTGACGTAGCGAATCGGCGCACCGGCAAGATCCTGGAGCCGGTCCACATACGCGCGCGCCGCGGGCGGCAAGTCCGCCAGGCGACGGACCTCCGTCAAAGGCTTTTGCCATCCCGGCACCGTTTCATAGATCGGCTGGACTCTGCCGATCGTCTCCACGTCCGCCGGCATGCTGTCGATTGTTTCGCCATCGAGTCGATATCCGACGCCCACCGGGATCTCCGCGAACGTGTCGAGCACATCGAGTTTCGTGACCGCCAAGCCCGTCAACCCGTTCACGCGCACGGCGTACCGCACGACGACCGCGTCGAACCAGCCGCAGCGCCGCGGCCGTCCCGTCGTCGCGCCGAATTCGCCACCCAGCTCGCGAATGCGCTGCGCCACATCGGTGGCCGCTTCGGTGGGCAGCGGGCCGTTGCCCACCCGCGTGGTATACGCCTTCACCACGCCGAGGACGGCGTCGATCGCGGTGGGGCCGATTCCCACGCCGACAGCGGCGCCACCCGCGGTCGTGTTGGACGACGTCACGTAGGGATACGTGCCGTGGTCGACATCGAGTAACGCGCCCTGCGCGCCTTCGAGCAGCACCGATTCTCCGCGCTCGAGCGCCTCCCACACCACTCGACCCGCATCGACCGCCAACGGCAATAGTCGCGGTGCCAGTCTTTCGAGCAAACGCACGTGCTCTTCAGCATTGGCCCGCTCGCCGCTGGCGCGCGAGCCGCCTGCGAGCAGCTCGAGCATCTGATTTGCCGCCTCCACGCGGACGCGGACCTGCTCCTGAGCGCGCGTGAGATTACGCAGATCGCCGACCCGCATGCCGCGGCGCCCGTACTTGTCTTCATACGTCGGCCCGATGCCCCGCCCTGTCGTCCCGATCTGGTCTTTCTTCTCACGGGCGCGGTCGAGCAGCTTGTGATAGGGGAGCGTGAGATGCGCGCGCTCCGAGACGTGTAGCTTGTGCTCGGTGCGGACTCCGCGCGCCGCCAGCGCATCGAGCTCGGCGAACAGCTGCTCCGGATCGAGCACCACGCCGTTGCCGACGACGCAAACCGCGCCCTGGAGAATTCCAGATGGGATCTGGTGCAGGACGAATGACTTGCCCTCGCCCGTGTCCACGGTGTGCCCGGCATTCGCGCCGCCCTGATAGCGCACCACGAGATCCGCGCGCTCGGCCAGGACGTCCACGACTTTGCCTTTGCCCTCATCTCCCCACTGGGCACCGACCACGACCACACACTGCGTCTTCGGTCCGAACACGAAGGGTTCTCCTCACTGGAAATAAAAAAAGCCCCCGGCGGGGGCTCTGGAGTATCCTCTGTGGGAAGCTATGCCGCGCGGAGCACGCGCGCCAGTGCCGCGGCGACGGTGCCGGCGCCGTCCAACCTGACCCGAGTTGTGTTGTCCGCCGGTCGATGCACGACCCGCATGGTGCGCCAATCTCCCTTCAGGATCGTGACACACTCGCGCGCTACCCGCGCTAAGGCAATACCGTCTACGACGACCGGCAACCAACGCCACCGCCGCGCCCGAAGTGCCTCCGCGACGGCGACACTGGTCCTCCCGGCTCGATGCAGATAGGCAACCGGCCGACCGATGTCGTCGATGCCATCGAGATTGATGACGGAGGCATCTGCAAAGAGATCGGCGCGATCGGCGGCCAGCGCCAGTGCACCGACAAGGCCGAACTCTTCGCCGTCAGGAAAAATCACGCCGACGCTGGATGAAGATGAAAGCTGATCGAGGGTCATGAAGATCGCGATTAATGCGGTCGCATTGTCCACCGCACCAGGGGAGTTGTCGTTCACGCGATTCTGAAAGACCATAACCAGGCTGATCACCAGCAGCGCGGCCGCGGGCAGGGACGCCAGCAATACTCCGACGAGCCCAAGCACGAGCCCCAAGAACCCCAATAATCGAACAGCCATCGAGATCGGCTGTCCTTTCGAGTCATAGTGAGCAACGAGCCATGTTTTCACAGCCTGGGAACGCATCGCGATGAGATTGATGCCTTGAATGTGGCGCGGAACACCAAGCAGTGCCTTGGACGGCCGCCCCGCAAAGGCGTGCTCCTCGACACGAAAGCCTCGCGCTGCGAGCTCGCGCTTCAGAGTCTCCCGAACTTTGGCATGATTGACTGAACCTACGAGCCGTGGAATCGCCAGCTCGCGGAATAACGCGCCGTAATCAGTCACCGCGCACGAGGGCCGTAATGCGCTCGCGATCGGCGGTTGAAACGGGCGCGAGCGGCGGACGCGTGGGACCACCGTATAACCCCACCGCGTCCATTGCCGCTTTCACGCCCGCGGGGCCTAGCTTGCCGACGATCTCTTTGTCGAGCGGTGTGACGCGTTCCTGGATCCGCCCCGCCGCGGCGCGATGCCCCTGCTCGAACTCGCGCACGAGCTGCACGCAGAGACTCGGCGCAAAACACGCAACCCCGATGACCCCGCCCTGACAACCCATCTCGAGCGCGGCGAAGAGCAGCGACGCCGATCCCGCGAGCACCGTCCATTGGGGCACCGCTTCCCGGTATGCCGCCAAGTTCCTCGGATCGCCCGACGAATCTTTGACTCCGATGATGCGCTCGTGTCCCGTCAGCTGCTGCAAGAACACCGGCTCGAGCGCCAGATGAGTGTACTTGGGGATGTTATAGACGAACACGGGCACGGGGCTCGCGTCGGCGACGGCGCGGAAATGGACGGCGAGCGACGCCGGCGTTGCGCCTGCCGAGAAGTACGCGGGTGGGCGCACCAGGACCGCATTAGCGCCCTCGACGGCGGCGGCCCGAGACAACGCGATCGTCTGACGCGTCGACTCCGCGCCGGTGCCGGCAATCAGCCAGGCCCCGTCGCTCAGCTCCTTGCGCGCCACCGCGACCAGCTGTCGTTGCTCATCGGCGTCGAGCAGCGCCGCCTCCCCTGTCGATCCGGAAACGACGATGCCGTTCACGCCCTCGGTGAGGAGCCGCGAGACGTTTTGCCGGAAATGGAGCGGCGCAACGTCACCGCTCGTGGGATCGAACGGCGTGGTGATCGGCGCGAAAACGCCGTTCACTCGCTCGGCGCCGCCGAGGCGACCCGTGATGGGCGCCGCAGTGTGCGGACCTGCAGCTGAAAATCGGATGGATTCGACGATGCGGCCAATGCGGTCTCGTACGTCACGACGTCCTCGCCGACGAGATCCATGAGATGCTGGTCGAACGTCTGCATGCCGTACTGTTCGCGCGATTCCTTGATGTAGTCGTGCAGCGACGGCGTGCGGTCGCGCTCGCGGATCATGTCGCGCGCGGCACCCGTCGCCAGCAGGACCTCGAGCGCCGCAGCGCGCCCGTGGCCGTCGCCTCGCGGCAGCAAGCGCTGCGACACGACGGCGTGCAGCGCCTCGGACAGTCGCAGCCGGGCAATTTCCTGCTCCTCCGGCGGGAACATCGAAATAATCCGGCTGATGGTCGTCACGGCATCGGGCGTGTGCAGCGTCGAGACGAGGAGGTGGCCGGTTTCCGCGGCCTTCATCGCCGTGTCGATCGTCTCGGCATCCCGCAGCTCGCCGATCAGGATCACGTCGGGATCCTGGCGTAAGGCCGCGTGCAACCCCGTGCGAAAATCGTCGGTATCCACACCAATCTCGCGCTGGGTGATGGAGCAGTTGATGTCGCGGTGGAGAAATTCGATCGGGTTTTCGAGCGTAAGGATGTGACGATGCTGGTTTTGATTGATGTGGTTGATGATCGCCGCCATCGTCGAGCTCTTGCCCGACCCCGTCACGCCGGTCACGAGGATCATGCCGCGCTCCGCGGTCGCGACCTGGGTGAGCACGGCGGGCAGCTTCAACGACTCGAACGTCGGCACGTCGAAGGGAATCACGCGCATCACGATCATGAACGAGGAGCGCTGCCGCAGGATGTTCACCCGGAACCGGCCGATGCCCGGCATGCCCCAGGAGCAGTCGTAGTCCCGCAGCTTGTCGATGCGGCCGCGGTCCTCTTCGTTGGCGATCAGCTGTAGCGCGATGGCCTTGGTCTGATGGGGCGTGAGCCGCTGCTTGGTCAGCGGGACCAGCTTGCCGTCGATGCGCGCCCGGAAGACGTCCCCGGCCTTGATGTGCAGGTCGGAGGCCCCGCGATCTACGGCGGCCTTGATGATCTTTTCCATTCAGTACCCAGCGTCGAGGTCGACGACGTTCGTGAGGGGCGCCCCTGCAAGATAGCGCCGGATGTTGTCCACGATGAGGGCAGTTTCCCGTTCCCAGAAGCCGTTGGTCACGGAGCTGACGTGCGGGCTCACGAGCACGCGCGGATGACGCCAGAAGGGGTGTTCAGGTGGCAACGGCTCTACGCCGAATACATCGAGCGCGGCGCCGCGGAGTTGGCGCTTGTCGAGCAGCTCCAGCAACACCGCCTCATCGAGGAGCGATCCGCGGGATACGTTGATGACGAGCGCGTGGAGCGGCAGCATCTCGAGCACGCGGCGATCGACCGCACCCGCGGTCTCGGTCGTATGCGGTGCGGCGATCACGAGGACGTCACTCCCCGCCGCCAGGCGCGGCAACTCCGCTAACGTCCCGATCCATCGCGCGGCTGACAGCCCGCCGAGTTCCGGCCGACGTCGCACGGCCGCGAGCGACATGCCGAGCGCCAGCCCGCGACGCGCCACCGCGCTCCCGATCCCGCCCAGCCCGAAAACGCCGAGCCGCAAATCCCGGAATTCGCGCATCGGGATCGCGCCGTCGGTGAAGTCTTCTTTGGCCCATCGCCCCTGACGCTGGGCGGACACCATGCGGTCGAGGCCGCGCGTGAAATAGGCGATCGCGGCGATGACCCAGTCGGCCATCGGGTCGGCGTGCACGCCGGCGGAGTTGGTGAGTACCACTCCGGTGCCCGAGATATGCGCGAGACTGGACCCGACGCCGGCGGTGGCGGTGTGCACCCAGCGCAGCGTGCCTTTCGCCGCAGCCGCGACCCCCGCTGGCACGCCGTATCCGATGTAGATCTCGGCGCCACGCGCGGCGGCGATCGCTTCCGGTGACCCCGACCCGCCGTCGCCGTCGGACACGGCGGGCGCTTTTACCTCCATGACGTCCCACCCCGCGCCCAGCACATTCCTGATCTCGACCACGCGGGCATTGGGAATCCGCCACACGCCGCGGGGCGACGCCAGATCGATTACCAGACGGCGCGCGTTCACTCCCCCGTCGAGACCGTCCGCACCTGATCGTGGTGCAACAGCGTGATCATTGCCTGATCGTGCAGGCGCTTGGAACCGCGCATCTCGAGGTCGATAACCAGATCGACATTCTCTTGCCGGCTCGAGATCGTCAGGATCTCCAGGCCGGTGCGGCGCACCAGCGTCTCCAAATCCTCGAGGACCGTGGGACCGGGGCGCGCGTGAACCGAGATCTTCGATCTCGTGGATTGGCGCTCGACGACGATTTCTACGCGCCCGAGCCCCTGTAGTACGATCAGGACGACCAGCGTCGTCGCCAACGCTTCGGCATAGTAGCCGCTTCCCAACGCGACGCCGATCGCGGCGACGACCCAAATCGTCGCCGCGCTCGTGAGTCCCACGACGGCGCCGCGCGCGTGGAGAATCGTTCCCGCCCCAATGAAACCGACGCCGGTGACGATCTGTCCGGCCACGCGCGTCGGATCGGCGCCGGCTCCAACCATGGCGATGGACAGATGCGTGTACAGGACCGAGCCGATACAGATGAGAATGTTCGTTCGCAGCCCCGCCGGCTTGCCGCCAAGCTCCCGCTCCAACCCGATCGCGCCCCCGAGCAGCGTTGCCAAGCCCACCTGGGCGACGAGCGCGAGACGGAGTATCTCGGCCATGTGGCGCATCATCTCACCCATATCAATCCTCTCCCGCCTTGAGGAATCCCATCCGGTCCCGCACCTCGGCCATGGTCTTGCGCGCGAGCGCACGCGCCTTGCCGGCCCCCGCGCGCAGCCGCTCCAGGACCGTCGCGGGCTCGCGCCGCAGCGCATTCGCGCGTTCGCGCATGGGCGCGAGCGTCGCTATCATGTTGTCCGCGAGCACCCGCTTGCAGTCGAGACATCCCCACCCCGCGGTCCGGCACTTGTGCGCGACCTCGGTGACGGTGTCGGGCGGCGAGAAGCCCTGGTGCACGGTGAAGATGTTGCAGATCTCGGGCGTGCCGGGATCCTTGCGGGTCTTGCGAGCCGGATCGGTCGCCGCCGGGCGCAACTTTTCCCAAATGGCCTCCGGCGATTCGAACAGACCGATCGTGTTGCCGAGGCTCTTCGACATCTTGGCTTTGCCATCGAGGCCCAGCACGCGCTTGGTTGTCGTCAGCAGCGGTTGCGGCTCGGGGAAGTAGCCGTGGCCGTGGCGCGCGTTCCAGCGCCGCGCGATCTCGCGCATCAGCTCGAGATGCTGCACCTGATCTTCTCCTACCGGCACGAGGCTAGCTTTGTAGAGCAGCACGTCGGCTGCCTGTAGTATCGGATAGGCGAGCAGGCCGGCGGGGACGCTTTCCAGTCGCTGCGCCTTGTCCTTGAATTGCGTCTGGCGCTCGAGCTCGCCGAGCGGCGTGACGGTCGTGAGCAGCCAGTTCAGATCGGTATGTTCGGCGACGTGGGACTGGACGAAGACGATGCACTTCTCGGGGTCCAGCCCGACGGCGTACAAGCTGACCGCCATGTCGAGCGTCAATGAGGCGAGCGTGGCAGCGTCGTACGGCTGCGTGACGGCGTGGAGATCGACGATCGAGAACAGGCAGTCGTGCTGGGTCTGCAGTCGCACCCAGTTCTGCACTGCGCCGAGATAATTGCCGATGTGGAGCTCGCCGGAGGGCTGGATGCCGCTGAAAACACGCGCCATTGGCGTTGCAAAGTGCGAGATTACAAGGACTTAGTCAAGGTCGCGGAGGGTGCGGCGCGGCGCGCAGCGGAGTATCTGCGCGCCGCCGTGCGCCCTGGTTGGCAAGCCTGGACGGAGAAGAGCCAGCACGACTTCGTGACCGACATCGATCGCGGATCCGAAGCGCTGATCGCGGAGCAGTTATTGCGCAGCGTGCCCGGATCGCTCGTGGTCGGTGAGGAGCTGACACCGGAACTCGTTGCTCAGGCCGACGTCGTCTGGATCGTCGATCCGCTCGACGGCACGACCAACTTCCTGCACGGCTATCCGGAGTACGCGGTATCCATCGGGTGCGCGGTCGGCGGTGCGCTGTGCGCGGGGGTGATTCACGACGTGCCGAAGGACGTTGTCTACCGCGCGTGGACCGGTGGTGGAACGTGGATGGGCACGGCGCGCGTGAAGGTGTCGACGGTGACGGAGCCGAAACGCGCGCTGATCGCGACGGGATTTCCCTTTCGACAGCTCGGGACGCTCGAGACCTATTTGCGACAGCTCGCCGCCATCACCCGCAATGTCAGCGGGATCCGCCGCGCGGGCTCGGCGGCGCTCGACTTCGCGCACGTCGCCGCCGGCAATTTCGACGCGTTCTGGGAGCTGGGCCTCGCGCCGTGGGACATCGCCGCGGGCGTCGTGCTGATCCGCGAAGCGGGTGGCCTGGTCACTCGGTTCGACGGCAACGAGGACGTGTTGAATCACGACAACATTGCCGCTGGGAACCCGGCCATGCACGCGTGGCTGCTGAAAACGCTCGGGAGCGTTTGAGTGCCATCACCGCTCGTTGAATGCGTCCCGAATTTCTCCGAAGGCCGCGATCCGCGCACGATCGAGGCGCTGCGCGACGCGCTGACGGCGGTCCCGGGCGTTCGCCTCCTCGACGTGCAAACGGATGTTTCGCACAATCGATCGGTGTTCACGTTCGTTGCCCCGCCCGCGGCGGCGCTCGAGGCGGCGTTCGCGGCGCTGCGCGTCGCGACACAGCGGATCGACCTGACGAAACACAAGGGTGAGCACCCGCGGATGGGCGCGACGGACGTGGTCCCGTTCGTACCCGTTGCGGGAATCACGATGGACGAATGCGTCGCGCTCGCCAGGACGTTAGGCGAGCGCGTGGGTAAAGAGCTACAGATACCCGTCTTTCTCTACGCCCGAGCCGCAACCCGCCCCGAACGCGTGCTGCTGCCCGACGTGCGCAAGGGTGAGTTCGAAGGAATGCAGGGCAGAGTGCTCGAACCGGACTTCGGACCGACCCGCGTCCACCCCACAGCTGGGGCCACGGCCATCGGTGCCAGACCGTTTCTCGTGGCATACAACGTCTACCTCGATACGAAGGACGTCGCGATCGCGAAGGAAATCGCCAAGCAGATCCGGACGTCGAGCGGCGGCCTTCCCGCGGTGCAGGCGAGCGGCTTCGCGGTCAATGGCCTCGCCCAGGTGTCCATGAACCTGCTCGACATCGACATCACGCCGCCCGCGATGGTATTCGCCGCCATCAAGGGACTGGCCGAGAAGCGCGGCCTGAATGTGATCAAGAGCGAGATTGTGGGCCTGATTCCGGAGCGCGCGATCTTTGGCGCTGCGGGAGCAGCGCTGCAGCTTCCTGACGCGGCCGATCACCTCCTCGAGGCAAAGTTTCGGGAAGCGCAAGAACCGACGCTGGACGGCTGGATCGACGAGCTCGCCAGCGGCGAACCGACACCGGGTGGTGGGAGCGCCGCGGCGCTTGCCGGCACTCTAGCAGCGGCGCTCGTCGCGATGGTGGCGCGTCTCACGATCGGACGGAAGGCGTACGCTGCGGTCGACAAGCGCGCCCGGGAGATTCTCGTCGCGGCTGAGGCGCTGCGAGGAGAGCTGCGCCGGCTGGTGGATGAGGACGCCGCGGTTTATGCGGCCGTGAGCCGGGCCTACAAGATCCCTAAACACGATCCCCAACGCACGCGCGCCATAGACGACGCGCTGCTCGCTGCGGCACGCGTTCCCGCGGAGGTTGCCAAGCGCGCGTCGCGAGTACTGGAGCTGGCTGAGGAGCTCCAAAAGATCGGCAACAAGAACGCGCGCTCGGACGCCGAGGTGGCCGATGGACTGGCCGTCGCCGCGATCGCGGGCGCCGAGGAGAATGTCAGAGTAAACCTGGCGGCGATGTCAGATCAGACTAAAGGGCGGGAATTGCTGTCAGGATCCTAGGTCCGTTCTCCCCGATCGCGACGGTGTGTTCGAAGTGCGCAGATAACGATCCGTCCTGCGTCACCACCGTCCACTTGTCGTCCAGCGTGCGGATCGCCGATCCGCCCTGATTGATCATCGGCTCGATCGCGATCGTCATGCCGGGCATGAGCCGCGGGCCGCGCTTGGGCTTGCCGTAGTTCGGGACCTGCGGCTCCTCGTGAAACGCCGCGCCGATGCCGTGCCCCACGAGCTCCCGCACCACCGAGTATCCAGCGGCTTCCGCGACTTGTTGCACGGCGTGTCCGATGTCGCCGACGTGATTACCGGCCCGCGCTTGCGCGACGCCGGCCGCCAGCGCGTCCTGCGTGACCTGGAGCAAGCGGGCCACGGCCGGCGTGACGTCACCAACCGGAAACGTCGCCGCCGAGTCGGCGTGCAACCCCTCGAGCCAGACACCGACGTCCACGCTGAGGATATCGCCGTCGTGCAGCACCCGCTTGTGCGACGGGATGCCGTGCACGATTTCCTGATTGATCGACGTGCACAAGGTGGCGGGAAAGTCGTACAGCCCCTTGAACGAGGGCTGCGCGCCCGGATGACTGCGAATGAACGTCTCGGCGAGGCGATCGAGCTCTTCGGTCGTGATGTCGGGCCGGATGTGGCGGCCCACCAGCGCCAGCGTCTCGGCGACGATCCGGCCGGCCGCGGCCATCGTCTCGATCTCGCGCGGCGATTTGATGGTGATCATCGCCCGATGATCCGCTTGATCGCTGCGCTGATCTGGTCGACCGTCCCGGTGCCGGGCACGCGGTGCACGATCCCGCGCTGCGCATAGTGCGCGATGAGGGGAGCCGTGTCGCGTTGGTAGGAATTCTGGCGATTCGCGATGACCGCGGGCGTGTCATCGGTGCGGCCCCGCTGCGCCATGCGACGCACCAGCTCATCCTCGGTGACGTCGAGCAACAGAATGTGATTCAGCCGCTGCCCACGTGCGGCTAGCGTCTTATCGACGAGCTCGGCCTGCGCGGCGGTGCGGGGGAAGCCGTCCAGGATGGCGCCCTGCTTGGCCTCCGGACGCACGAGCTGGTCCTTGATCAAACTGAGAATCACGCTGTCGGGAACGAGCTTGCCGTCGTCATAGTACTTCTTGGCTTCCACGCCGAGCGGCGTGCCGTCCTGCATGGCCGCGCGGATCAAATCGCCGGTGGTGATCTTGGGAAGGCCGAGGCGCTCAGCGAGAATCTGTCCCTGGGTTCCTTTGCCCGAGCCCGGCGCCCCCAGGATGAGGATATACACTAGCGGCGGAAGCGAACCCGCGAGGTGCCAGCGCCCGCGCCGCCACCCTTCATAAAGCCGTCGTACTGCCGCAGCAACAGGTGCTGCTGGACTTGCTGCACGGTATCGAGCGCCACGCCGACGACGATCAGCAGCGCCGTGCCACCGAACCCGAACGGCATGTTCAGCGTGTTGGACACGACGATCGGCAGCAACGCCACGAACGTCAGGAAGATCGCGCCGGGCAGCGTGATGCGGGTCAGCACGGTGTCGATGTAATCCGCCGTCGCGGCACCGGGCTTCACGCCGGGAATGAAAGCCCCCTGCTTCTTCAGGTTCTCCGCCAGATCCACAGGATTGAAAATGATGGACGTGTAGAAGTACGCGAAGAAGACGATCAGCGCGGCGCTCGAAACGACGTACCAGACCGATGTGGTATTGAAGTATTCGGCGAACCGCTTCAGCCAGGCCACGCCGCTGAACGTCGCCACCGTACCGGGCACAATAATCAAGGACTGGGCAAAAATAATCGGCATCACACCCGCGCTATTGATGCGCAGCGGGATGAACGTTTTCTGAGCCTCGGTCATGCGTCCTCGGCCCAATACTTTGCGCGGGATCTGCACCGGGATCCGCCGGGCCGCGACGGTGATGGCGACCGTCCCCGCGACCACGAGCACCATCATGATGAGCACGATGAGCAGTACCGGGAAGCTGAGCGTACCCGTGCGCAGCGCTTCGACCGTGCGCAGCGTCTCCGGCAGGATCCGCTCGATGATCGAGAAAAAGATCAGCAAGCTCATGCCATTGCCGATCCCCCGCTCGGTGATCTGCTCGCCGAGCCACATGACGAAGACGCCGCCGGTGGTGAGCGTGAGCACCGTCGTCATCCGGAATGCCCACCCCGGATGCGCGACCGCGTTGGGCAGCTGTTCGGTGAAGATCGCGAAGCCGTACGCCTGGAAGATACACAGCACGACGGTGAGATAGCGCGTCCACTGCGTCAGCTTCCGCTTCCCATCGTCGTCGCGCTGCATCTTTTCGATGATCGGGAACACCGGTCCGGCGAGCTGGAAGACGATGCTCGCGGAGATGTAGGGCATGATCCCGAGCGCAAACACGGTCGCGCGCGAGAACCCGCCGCCCGCGAAGAGATCGTAGAGCTGGAAGAGGGTGCCCTGTCCCGCGTTCGTCAGGAAGTCGGCGAGCGCGTCGACGTTGACGCCGGGCGTCGCGATATGTGCCCCGATCCGGTAGATCGCGAGGCACAAAAAGGTGAACAGGAGCTTTTCCTTGAGCTCCGGAACCTTGAACAGATTGGGGATCGGATTACTCACGCGATCGTTCCGCCGGCCTCTTCGATCTTTGTCTTGGCGCTCGCTGAAACCGCCACACCCTTCACGACGAACTTCCGTCCCGACACGTCACCCGTTCCCAGCAGCTTGATCGGGTGATCGGGCCGCCGAACCAGCCCGGCGCCGAACAGCGTCTCCGGCGTCACCTCGACCCCTTCCGCCAGCAGCACGAGATGCCGCACGTTGACCACCTGCGCAGGCTGCTTGAAGGGATTGGTGAAGCCGCGCTTGGGAATGCGCCGGATGAGCGGCATCTGCCCGCCTTCGAATCCCGGGCGTACCTTGCCGCCTTGCCGCGCCGTCTGACCTTTCCCGCCGCGGCCCGCCGTCTTCCCGATGCCCGACCCCGGCCCGCGTCCTTTGCGAATGCGCGCCCGATGCGAACCCACGGGCGGCCGCAGGTCGTGGAGCGAGAGCCGCGTGACGGGCGCGGGCGCCTCGGCTTTCGCTTTCCGCTTTCTCTTCGTTTTGGTGACCGGCATCTACTTCTTTCCTTCCTTCTCGGGCGTCACCTGCACGAGGTGACGCACCTGTTGGAGCATGCCGCGCAGCGCCGGGTGATCGGGGTGCACGACTTCATCCTGGTGATGCTTGAGACCCAGGGCGATCAGCGTGCGCTTCATCCGATAAGAGTGGCCGCTGCCGGAGCGCACCTGCTTGATCCGGAGCGCGCCTTTCCCCGCGGGCGGCAGTACCCGATCGCGGCCCGGTTTCCGTTTCCGGTATTTGCGTGTCGGGGGCAGCCTACCCATGCGTCACCACCGATTCCTGCCTCGCGCGGTACGGAATCGCCTCGACCTCGATGCCCCGTTCCCGCGCGACCCGCCGCGCGGTGGTGAGACGCTTCAGCCCGTCCATCGTCGCCCGCACCATGTTGTGCGGGTTCGTCGAGCCCAGACTCTTCGTGAGAATGTCACGAATGCCGGCGCACTCGAGGACCGCGCGCACCGGACCTCCCGCGATCACCCCGGTTCCCGACGCCGCCGGCTTGAGCAGCACGCGGCCGGCGCCATGCTTGCCGATGATTTCATGCGGGATCGTGCCGCCCGTGAGCGGCACCTCCGACATGCGGCGGCGCGCCGCCTCGACCGCCTTGCGCACGGCTTCGCTGACTTCGTTGGCCTTGCCCGTGGCAATCCCCACCTGGCCTTTGCCGTCGCCGACCGCGACCAGCGCATTGAAGCTGAAGCGCCGGCCACCCTTCACGACCTTCGCCACGCGGTTGATCGCGACGACGTTCTCGACCATTCCGTCGCCTTCGCGCTGGCGGTCGCCGCCGTCGCGCCGGTCACCACCCCGGCCCCTGCCCCGACCACCACGTCCTCCGCCACCGCCGCGGGGACCGCGCGCCGGGCGGTGTTCTTCGGTCGCCGGTGGAGGGGGAGCGTCGGCCGCCGGGACGCTGGCCGGTGCGGCGGTTCCCTCAGTCGAGGGTACGGTTTCGTCTTTTGGATCTGGCATCAGAACTCCAATCCCCCTTTGCGAGCGCCATCGGCGACGGCTTTCACACGTCCGTGATACTGGTAGCCGCCGCGATCGAACACGACTTTCGCGATCCCTTTTTCTTTCGCTTTCGCCGCAATGAGCCGGCCGAGCGCAAAGCTCCGCGCGACCTTGCCCTTGCCCTCGACCTGGACGCCTTCGGACGTATCGGCAGCGCCGGCGAGCGTGACGTTGCGCTGATCGTCGACGAGCTGCGCGTAGATGTGCTTCGAGGAGCGGAACACGACGAGGCGCGGCCGCTGGGCCGTCCCTGTCACTTTCTTGCGAACGCGGAGGTGCCGGCGATACCGGTTGTCGGCCGCTGTTTTGATCTTGTGAATCGATCGCATGATTATTTCGCCGCCTGGGCTGTCTTGCCCGCCTTGCGGCGGACCTGCTCGCCGACGTAGCGGATGCCCTTGCCCTTATAGGGCTCCGGTGGCCGGACGTTGCGCAGCTCCGCGGCCACCTGCCCCACCAGTTCCTTGTCGACGCCCTCGATCTTCACGAGCACGTTGTTGGTCACCGTAATCTTGATGCCCTGCGGCGCATGATAGGGAACGGGATGCGAGAACCCCACCACGAGCTGGACGCCGAACGGTTTCACCTCGGCCTTGTAGCCGACGCCCTGGATCTCGAGCGACTTCGCGAACCCTGCGGTCACGCCCTCGACCATGTTGGCGACCAGTGTGCGCGTGAGGCCGTGCAGCGCCTTGTGCTGCGCCTCGTCGGACGGACGCTTGACGACCACGGTGCCGTCCTCGAGCGTCAGCAGCATCTCCGGATGCAGCGAGCGGCTGAGCTCACCCTTCGGCCCCTTCACCGTGATACGCCGACCGTCGATCTGTGCCGTGACGCCCTTGGGGAGCGGAACGGGCTTCCTGCCGATGCGCGACATCTGCTCGCTCCTACCAGACCACCGCGAGCACTTCGCCGCCCACGCGGGCGGTGCGGGCTTCGCGGTCGGTCATGAGCCCCTGCGGCGTACTGAGAATCGCCATGCCGAGGCCGTTCTTGATGCGCGGGATCTCGCGCGCCTTGACGTAACGCCGCAGCCCCGGCGACGACACCCGCTGCAGCTCGCGGATGACGGGCGCGTCGTTGTGGTACTTCAAGTACAGCCGCAACAATCCGTGTTGGCCATCGTCCAGCACCTTGAAATCCTGGACGTAATGGTTGTCGCGGAGAATCGTGGCGATCGCGACCTTCAGCTTCGACACCGGCATGTCGACCCGGCGGTGGCCCGCGAGACACGCGTTGCGCACCCGGGTCAGCATATCGGCGACGGGATCAGTAACGCTCATTCGTGTCCCCCGCCCCCCTCTTACCAGCTGGCCTTGCGTACGCCGGGAATTTCCCCGCGCAGCGCAAGCTCACGGAAACAGATGCGGCACAACTTGAACTTGCGCAGCGTGCCGCGGCTCCGGCCGCAGCGCTGGCAGCGGTAGTAGCCCCGTACCTTGAACTTCGGGCCCCGCTTCACCCTCTCCAACCACGCCTTCTTTGCCATGAGGTCTCCTAAGCTGCCGCGCCGGCGGTTTCGACCCGGAACGGCATGCCCAACTCTCGCAGGAGGGCCAGCGCGGTGTCGTCGCGCCCGGCGCTCGTCACGAACGTGATGTCCATCCCGTGAATGCGCTCGACTTTGTCGTAGTCGATCTCGGGGAAAATCATCTGCTCCTTGATGCCCAGCGTGTAATTGCCGCGCCCGTCGAAGCTCTTCGACGGCAGCCCGCGAAAGTCGCGCATGCGCGGCACCGCGATCGAAATGAAGCGATCGAGGAACTCGTACATGCGGCCGCCGCGCAGCGTCACGGCGCAGCCGATCGCCTGCCCTTCACGCAGGTTGAAGTTCGCGATCGCCTTCTTGGCGCGCGTGACCACCGGGTGTTGGCCGGTGATGGCGGCGAGCTCGGCGACCGCAGCCTCGAGTCCCTTCGGATTCTTCGGCGCGTCGCCCATGCCCACGTTCAGCACGATCTTCTTGAGCTTCGGAATCTCGTGCGGATTCCCGAACGCGAACTGCTGCTGCAGCTTGCCGCGGACCTGCTGCTCGTAGAAGTCCCACAGGCGCGCCCGCGGCGCCGGCTCGACCGGCTCGGCGGGCGCTGCTGCCTCGGCCGCCGCCGTTTCCGGCGCCGGCTTGCCCTTTTTCTCCTGCTTGGGCTGCTTCGGCTGCTGCTGCGGTTTCGGCTTCTTCTCCTGTTTCTCTTTCTCGTCCGCCATACCTACCTCACGCGCGGGATCGGCTGGCCGGATTTCACCGCGATCCGTTCCAGGGTCCCGTCCTTGTCCAGGCGCCGGCGCACGCGCGTCGGCGCTCCCGACTTCGGGTCGAGCAGCATCACGTTGGATGCCGCGATCGGCGCCGCGAATTCGATGATCCCGCTTTCGCCCTGCGGCGTCGTGGCCCGTTTGTGCTTCTTCACCAGATTCACCCCTTCCACCACGACCCGGAATTTCTTGGGATAGACGTGGAGGATCTTGCCTTCCTTGCCCCGGTGCTCGCCGCTGATGACGCGCACGACATCGCCTTTGGTGACGTGCATCTTCTGCCGGATGGGCGCGGTCCGCCGCTGCTCGCGCCGTGACTTCTTGTAAACGAGCGGCTTCATATCAGATCACCTCCGGCGCCAGCGACACGATCTTCATGAACCGTTTCTCGCGCAGCTCGCGGCCGACCGGACCGAAGATGCGGGTGGCGCGGGGCTCGCCTTCGTCGTTGATCAACACCGCCGCGTTCTCGTCGAAGCGGATGTAGGAACCGTCCTTGCGCTTCGTCTCCTTGGCCGTCCGCACGATGACCGCCTTGACCACCTCGCCCTTTTTCACCTGGCCGGTGGGGATGGCGTCTTTGATCGTGACCACGACGACGTCGCCCAGCCCCGCGTAGCGGCGCTTGGAGCCGCCGAGCACGCGGATCACGAGCGCGCGGCGCGCGCCCGAGTTGTCCGCGATCTTGATCTGCGATTCTTGCTGCACCATGGCTCTCTCCGCTTACTTCGCGCGCTCGATGATCTCGACCACGCGCCAGCGCTTGCGCTTGGAGAGCGGCCGCGTTTCGACGATGCGCACCGTGTCACCCAGCTTCGCGCCGTGCTCGTCGTGCGCGGCGACCGTCTTGGTGCGATTGACCTGCTTGCCATAAAAGCCGTGCGCGAAGCGACGCTGCATCGAGACGGTCACCGTCTTCTGCATCTTGTCGCTCACCACCGTGCCTGTCCGGACCTTCCTCCGGCCGCGCTCCGTCATGCTGAGGCCCTCTCCTTCAAGATCGTCTGTATGCGCGCAATATCCCGGCGAATCGAGCGCAGCTGGAGCGGATTGGTGAGCGATTCCGTCGCCCGCCGGAACTCGAGCCGGAACCGCTCCTCCGTGAGCACCGCGAGCTTCTGCTGTAGCTCGTCGGTCTTGAGCCCGCGCAGTTGCTCCGGCCGATTCTCGGTCTTCGGCATCCTACCGCTCCTCCCGCTTCACAAACTTCGATTTCACCGGAAGCTTGGCGGACGCGAGCGCCAGTGCGGCGCGTGCCGATGCCTCCTCGATGCCCTCGAGCTCGAACATGATCCGGCCCGGCTTCACCACCGCCACCCACCCTTCCGGATTGCCCTTGCCCTTACCCATCCGCGTTTCCGCCGGCTTCTTGGTGATCGGCTTGTCGGGGAACAGGCGGATCCACACTTTGCCGCCGCGCTTCATCTCGCGAGTCAGCGCGACGCGCGCGGCCTCGATCTGTCGATTCGAGACCCAGCCCGGCTCCAGCGACATCAACCCGTAGTGGCCGAACGCCACGGTGTTACCGCGCGTCGCCATCCCGGAAGTGCGGCCCTTGAACCGCTTGCGAAACTTGACCCGCTTCGGTGCCAGCATTGGTCTAGACTCCCGTCGAATAGGTGCGGCCGTGGAGATCCTCGGTCCGCTCGCCTTTGAAGATCCAGACTTTCACGCCGATCGTGCCGAACGTCGTCTTCGCCGTCGACGTCGCGTAGTCGATGTCCGCGCGCAGCGTATGCAGCGGCACGCGACCTTCGTGGTAACCCTCGGTGCGCGCGATTTCGGCGCCACCCAGCCGGCCTGCCGTCTTGATCTTGATCCCCTGCGCCCCCATGCGCATCGCGCTCTGCACCGCGCGCTTCATCGCGCGGCGGAACGAGATGCGCTGCGTCAGCTGATGCGCGACGCTGTCGCCGACGAGCTGCGCGTCGAGCTCGGGCCGCTTGATCTCCTCGACGTTGATGCCGACTTCCTTCCCCGTGAGCTGCGCCAGCTCATCGCGCAGCTTGTCCACTTCCGCGCCGCGTTTGCCGATCACGACGCCCGGCCGGCCGGTGTGGACCGTGACGGTCACCTTCCCCGGCTTGCGCTCGATGTGCACGTCGGCGATCGCGGCATGGCTGAGGCGCGTCTTGAGGTACTTCCGGATCAGCTCGTCTTCCTTGAGCAGCTCCGGGAAGTTGTGGCGCGCGAAGTAGCGGGAGCGCCATTGTTTGACGATGCCCAGCCGGAACCCATACGGATGTGTTTTCTGTCCCACTTACTTGCTCGCTTTCTTTGTCGTCTTCTTCTTCTTGGCCGGCGCTTTCTTCTTCGCCTTCGCGCGCGGCTGCTTTTCCGCTTTCGCTTCCGCTTTCGGTGCAGCCGGTGGAGGCGCAACCGGGGCTTCCGTGCCGGCGACGCGAATCTCGACGTGGCTCGTCCGCTTGAGAATCGGCGTGCCGCGTCCCATGGCTGCGGCCGTGAAGCGCTTCAGCGTCTGCCCTTCATTCACCACCGCGTAACTCACGCGCAGCGTATCGGCATCGAACGGCGTGTTCTGCCGCTGCGCTGCCTGCTGCGCGTTCGCCACGGCGGACTTCAGCACCTTATGGATCTGGCGCGCGGCCCGCTTCTTGGAGAAGCGCAGGATCGCGTCCGCTTCCGGCACGGCGCAGTCGCGGATCAAATCGATCACCAGGCGCATCTTGCGCGCCGATTGCCGGACGCCGCGTTGGATCGCTCGAGCCTCCATCCGCTACTCCTTGGCCTTGGCAGCTTCGCCGGCCTCAGCGGCCGCGGCTTCGGCTTCACGCTCGGCCGCCGACCCCTTGGCGCCGTGGCCGCGGAACAGCCGCGTCGCGGCGAATTCGCCCAGCTTGTGACCCACCATGTTCTCGGTGATGTACACGGGGATGAACTTGTTCCCGTTGTGCACCGCGAGGGTGTGCCCCACGAAATCCGGCGTGATCGTGCTGCGCCGCGACCACGTCTTGAACACCTTTTTTTCGTTCCGCTCGTTGAGGGCGCGAATCTTCACCATCAACGACTCCTCGACGTACGGACCCTTTTTGACGCTGCGTCCCATTACTGCGTCGCCTTCCCGCGCTTGCGACCGCGCACGATGAGTTTCGTGGACCGTTTCTTCTTGTGCCGCGTCTTTTTGCCTTCGACCTTGCCCCACGGGTTGGTGGGTGGCCGGCCGCCCGAGCTCTTCCCTTCGCCGCCGCCGAGCGGGTGATCGACCGGGTTCATCGCCACGCCGCGCACGCGCGGGTTGCGGCCCAGCCAGCGCGACTTTCCCGCCTTGCCGATCGTCAGCAGCTCATGCTCCGCGTTGCCGACTTCGCCGATCGTGGCCAGACACTCGCCGCGCACCATGCGCATCTCAGTCGAGCGGAGCCGCAGCGTGACGTAGTTGCCCTCTTTCGCGACGACCTGCGCGCTCGTGCCCGCACCGCGGCACAGCTGGCCGCCGCGGCCGATCTTCAACTCGACGTTATGCACGGCGGTGCCCAGCGGAATCTCGAACAACGGCATCGCGTTGCCGGTGCGGATGTCGGAGCCCGGACCGGAGACGACGCTGTCGCCCACGTTGAGACCCTTGGGCGCGATGATGTAGCGCTTCTCGCCGTCGCTGTAATGCAGCAGCGCGATCCGGGCCGTCCGGTTGGGATCGTACTCGACCGCTGCGACGCGCGCCGGAATCGCGAACTTGTCGCGCCGGAAATCGATGCGCCGGTACTGCCGCTTGTGGCCGCCGCCCTGCCAGCGGGTGGTGATGTGGCCTTTGTTGTTGCGCCCGCCCGTCCGCTTGAGCGGCTCGAGCAGCGACTTCTCGGGCTCCGTCTTCGTGACCTCGGTGAAGTCGGAGACCGAGCGAAACCGAGTGGCCGGTGTCATCGGCCGAAACTGTCGGATGCCCATATCAGCCCTCGAATACCTCGATGGCGTCGCCCTCTTTGAGGGTGACGATCGCTTTCTTCCAGGACGGCCGCCGACCGGCGTACCGCCCGTACGTGCGGCGCTTGGCGCGCACGATCATGGTGCGCACGCCGGTCACGGACACCTTGAACAGCGCCTCGATGGCCGCCTTGATCTGCGGCTTGCTTGCCTCAGAGTGAACGCGGAACGCGTATTCCTTGCGCGCGCCGTACGCGGCCGAGGACTTCTCCGTGACGACGGGACGGACGATCGTGCTGTGCAGATCAGGCATTGTCCGCCTCCGTCTTACTGGCGCCTTCGTCCAGCGCGCCGATTTCCACGACTACCGTCTGCGCCCAAAGAATTTCGTACGCCGTCGCATCGGCGAAGCGCATCACATGGACGTCGGGGAGGTTGCGGCCCGACAGGTAGACGTTGTGCGAATCACCCGCCGTCAGCACCAAGACGTTCTTGCCGGTTGCGCCCAGCTTGCCGAGCAGCGCGGCGAGATCCTTTGTCTTCGGCTTCTCGTACGCCAGGGCGTCCACGATCACGAGCGAGCCTTCCCGCGCGCGCGCGTTGAGCGCCGACTTCTTGGCGAGCTGCCGCATCTTCTTCGGAATCGCCAGCCGGTAGCTGCGCGGATGCGGACCGTGCGCGATGCCACCGTGCCGCCAGTGCGGCGCGCGGGTCGAGCCTTGCCGCGCCCGACCGGTTCCCTTCTGTCGCCACGGCTTCTGGTTCCCGCCCGAGACTTCGCTGCGGGTCAACGTATTGCTCGTGCCCTGGCGCTGATTCGACAGGAACGTGATGACCGCGCGATGCAGCACGTCCTCGTTCACCGTGCCGTCGAACAACGCCTCGGGGAGCGAGACCGCTTTCTTGCTCGCGCCCAACGCCGAGTAGTGAGGAGCCTCAATCATGGCGACTCGGCCCTCCCTGCTTGCGGACGGTGACGAGACCGTTCATCGGACCCGGCACCGAGCCGCGCACGAACAACAGATTCCGCTCGGCGTCGACTCTGACGACGCGCAGGCCGATCTCGGTGAAGTTGCGCGCGCCCATGTGCCCCGGCATCCGCTTGCCTTTGATGATGCGGGAGGGATCCGTGCCCGGCGCGATCGATCCCGGCTTGCGGTGCCGCGTGTTGCCGTGCGTCTCGGGGCCGCCGTGGAAGTGATGACGGTGCACCACACCCTGGAAACCGCGGCCCTTCGACACACCGCGCACCTTCACGCGATCGCCTGCGGCGAAAATCGCGACCGTGACGGCGCTGCCCGTCGCGGGCGCTTCGCCCGTCACCGTGAAGCGGCGGATGACGCGCGGAGCGATCTCCACGCCGCCCTTCTTGACGTGGCCCGCGAGCGCCTTGGGTGTGCGTTTCGCTTTCTTCGCCCCGAAGCCGAGCTCCGCGCGACCCTCGGCGACCGAGATAACGGGGCACGGCCCCGCCTCGATCACCGTCACGGGCACGTGGGTGCCGGCGGCGTCGAACACCCGCGTCATTCCCAGTTTTCTGCCAATCAATCCGTTCATGTCTCTACTCGACTTTGATTTCCACGTCGACGCCCGCGGGCAGATCCAGCTTCGTCAAGGCGTCCACTGTCTGTGACCGCGAATCGAGGATGTCGATCAGCCGCTTGTGCGTCTTCAGCTCGAACTGCTCGCGGCTTTTCTTGTCGATGTGCGGGCTCCGCAGTACGGTCCAGAGCTGGCGTTTCGTCGGCAGCGGAATCGGACCCGAGACCTGCGCACCGGTCTTTTCGGCGGTGCGCACGATGTCCGCCGCGGCCTGATCGATCAGGGCGTGGTCGAATGACTTCAACCGGATGCGGATCTTGCTTGCCATGGAGTCCTCGTTACTTCAGGATTTTCGTCACCACGCCGGCCCCGACCGTCCGCCCACCCTCGCGAATCGCGAACCGCAGCTGCTCTTCCATTGCGATCGGCGTGATCAGCTCGATCGTCATCTTCGTGTTGTCGCCCGGCATCACCATCTCGACCCCCGCCGGCAGCTCCACGCTC
>Ga0099794_10000156_pt1 | contig 25242 bp, 27 predicted proteins | sample Rivendell_Oct201_10_FD_77320 | JGI IMG/M metagenome (GOLD analysis project Ga0099794, IMG submission 77320) | Vadose zone soil microbial communities from the Eel River Critical Zone Observatory, Northern California, USA -... | ecosystem: Host-associated > Plants > Roots > Rhizosphere > Soil ... | reverse complement strand
GCGGGAACGGGGAGGGACACGGTTCGGCCGCCGCCGATCAGGTCTACGCGGAGGCCAGCGTCGATGAACGCGCGGAGATCGTGTCCGCGCCGCCGCTCGAGTACCCGCCCGCGCTGCGGCAGGCCGGACTGCAAGGACGCGTGACGGTGCAGGCCGTTATCGACACCCTCGGCCGCGCGGAACCAGCCTCGCTGAAGATCATCGCGCGACCCAATACCGCGTTCGACCAGTCGGCGCGCGCCTACGTCCTGCATGCCGTGTTTCGACCGGCACGCGTCAAGGGACGGGCGGTGCGCGTTCTGATTACAGTGCCGGTCGATTACAGGATCGAGTGAAGTCTTCGCCGAGCCGGCGCTTCAGCGCACAGGTTATATCTCAACCGCGCGATTCCGATCTCTCCTCAAGATGTGAGGACGCGAGCCGTCGCCTGATCCGTGCCCTAAAGGGCCGGCTCGGCCACTACACGCGTCCTAAAGGACGCGGCGTGCGCTCCTTTGGTTACCGCTCGACGAAATTCGGGTGACATCGTGAGCCGATGCCCGTGCGCCTCTACGCCCACCTGTCCTGGACCACTTGGGCACGATTGCCGCTCGTCGATGAATCGGTGGCAGAATTCTTACTGCGATTCCTGCTCGCCGAAGCCAAGCGCCACGGCGCCCGCGTCATCGAGATCGGGGTCGTCCCTAATCACGTCCACCTACTGCTCCAGCTGCCACCTGCCTATGACGTCCCGCGGCTCGTGCAGGGCCTCAAAGGCGCGAGCGCGCGACTCGCAAACCGCGACGGGTTCTCACAGAACAAGTCTTTGCGTTGGGAGACGGGCTACGATCTACGATCGGTAGGGATCAAGCAGCTACCGCAGGTTGCGAACTACGTGCGGTTACAGGAGCTCAAACATGGGAGTCCGCGCCCGAGACGAAACCCTAGCCCTTAAGGGCTCGCGTAGTGGCCGAGCCGGCGCTTCAGCGCACGGATAAACCCAAACGACACAATCCAATCTCTCCTTGGGATCTAACCGCACGATTCCTATCTCTCTTCGAGAACTGAGGACCCGAGCCGTCGGTTTGTCCGTGCCCTAAAGGGTCGGCTCTGCCAATGCACGCGTGCTAAAGGACGCAACCAGCCCTTCAGGGCTCGTGTCTTCGCCGAGCCGGCGCTTCAGCGCACGGATCACAACTCAACCAAACGGTTCGATCTCCTCTCAGCAATTCCCAGACTCCAGCCGTCGTTCAATCCGTGCCCTAAAGGGCCGGCTCGGCCACTTCACGCGTCCTGAAGGACGCCGGTGCGCCCTCGGGACTCCCGGCGTCGCCGAACCGGGACGGCGGCACGCGGGTAGAAAAACGACACCGAAATCCTCGAGATCGGGGCCGCCGTGCTTCTCTCCCTCATAAGCCTTCTGGCCTCAATGCAGGTCGGATCTCAGGACTCCACGCCTTGCCTGTTCGATACCGCGGCGCACACTGTCATCGATTCGGTGACCGTGGGTCTCGTTGCAGCGTGGCGAAAGGGACAACCTACAGAGGCGCGCGACGATTACCTGTACGCCGCGCAAGCGATCCAGACGTTTTTCCGGCGGCCCGAGCAAGTGCGATTCCCATTCTGGGCTCGCACGGTCCCGGGTCGTGGGCCCAACTCATACATGAGGAGCCTGCGCGGATACGTGCGCTTCCGCCTCAACGGGCTCGGCCGGCTCGCCGACAAAGACATCCAAGTCGACATGATATCCCCCGATGTCGTCGCGAGCATCGTCGCTGCCATCCAACGCGCCGACTCGGCCAATGCGTTCTCGCCTCCATCCCCCCGGGTGCTGCACGACCAGGGGACCATCAAGCTGGGACTCACCGTCGTGCCAGACACGGGCCGGCAAAGTTTTCCGCTGATGCGTCTGATCATCCCGGCGATCGTCGTCGATTCAGAGCCCGTCGTGATTTCGTTCCCACGGATGCGATATCCGAACACCCTTCGCCGTGCCGGACTCGGCGATCGCATCGTCCTGCGATTCCTGGTGCTGGCCGATGGTCGGATCGATCCAGGCTCGCTCGATCTGCTTCAGGCGGGCTATCGTGAGTTCGCGATCGAAGCGGTCTCGGCAGTGCGGGAGGCACGATTCCGGCCTGCGCGGATTGGGCCCTGTTCCGTGCCCTTAGTCGTCGCACTGCCGATCGACTTCAAGGTTCGTCGCTGGTAGCTAACCCTCTATCGTGAAAAAGGCCGCGGATCGCTCCGCGGCCTTTTCGTTATGCTACGACGTTTTTACTGCGCCGCGTGGCCCGCCACGCCCGCCAACTCGCTCACCACCGCGGCCAGCTTCTGCACCTTCGCCTGATCCGTTGAGCCCGCCGCATCCTGTCCCAGCGACGTCGCCAGCTGTGTCAACGCATCTCGACGCGCCTGCCCCTGACTCTTCTCCGCGTGATCGAGCGCCTCCCGCACCGCCTTCACGCGCTCGACCGCGAGTCCATTGGACCGTTCCAGCTGATCCACGTACGCGCGCGCGACGACGAAGCTCGCCGGCCAGGTAAGCTTCGGCTGGTCCTGCGTGTTGAAATAATCGAGGTGCACGAGCTTGGCGGCTTCGATCTCGTTGCGCGAAATGAGCCCGCTCGGCGTCAGCTCGAATACGTCGAGCCCGCGCGCAATCTCGGAGCTGTAGATGTAGCCGTTGTACCAGTAGGCGGACCAGGAACCGCCGCCCGCCGGCTTCGTGCCGTCCACAGGGCCGCGATCGAAGAACGCGATTTCCTTCGGATGCGCCGGGTTGGTCCAGTCGAACACCGAGATCCCGCCCTGATACCACGCCTGCACCATGACGTCGCGCCCCGGAATCGGAATGAGCGAGCCGTTGTGCGCCACGCAGTTCTCGTTCGCGGTCTGCGGCGCCAGCATCTTGTAATAACTCTGGAACGTCAGCTTGCGATCGGCGATCGTGAAAATCGCGTCGGCGCCCCACTGGGGCTTATCGAACGCGCGACACTTCGGCTGCCCACCGCCGCCCCACTCGTCGGAGAAGAGCAGCTTGGTGCCGTCATTGTTGAAGGTCGCGGAGTGCCAGTAGGAGAAGTTCGAATCGGCCACGGCCCCGATGCGGCGCGGATGCGCCGCGTCCCGAATGTCCAGCAGCAGGCCGTATCCGCCGCACGCCCCACCCGCCAGGCCCATCGCCGGATACACCGTGATGTCGTGGCACTGGTTCGGCCCCGGCGCCGGGCCGTTGCCCTTGGGCTGATTCGCCCCGATGTAGACGTCGACGATGCCCTGAATCGCGCCGCGCAGCGCCTGGCTGTCGGCGGCCGTCGGCGCACCCGTCCCGCCGCGCGCCTTGACGATGCTGTCGAGCAGGGGATTGATCATCCCCGGCCAGAGCACGTGCTCCATGCCGAACGCTTTCGCGGTGAATCCGCCGTGCGCCCGCGCATCGGCGGCTTCCCGTGCGGCGTCCGCGATGTCTTGCGGCATCTCGGCGTGGGTCGGCGCCTGGGTGAGTGAGTCGAAGATCCGCGGTGAGCTCACGATCGCGGCCTGCTGCGGCGCGGCGAGCGGCACCTTGATGACTTCGATCCGGAACAGCGAGCTGTTTGGGTTCGAGTCGGGCGACTGCCGCACGCAGCCGGCGAGCTCGGTGGGCGAACGCACCGGCGCCGAGCCGGAGATGTAGACGTAGACGTTGGCCGAATCGCTGGGATCGATCACGACCGTGTGCGTGTGCGAGCCGCGGCACGTCTGCACATTCGCGATGTACTTCGGATTGGCGACGTCGCTGATGTCGAAGATGCGGATCCCGCGCAGCCGCGCCGACGACACGGAGTCATGCACGCCCTCGATGCCGCAGTCGATCCGTCCGCCGGACCCCTCTCCCGACACGAAGAGCAGATTCCGGAACACCGACACGTCGCTCTGCGACGCGGGGCAGAGATAGCCGACCTTGAGCGTCGGCTGCGACGGCGTCGTAATGTCCCAGACTTCAAAGCCGTTGTAGTTGCCCTGGATCACGTAATTCTTGTAGAACGAGAGATCGGAGTTCGTCGAGCCGACGAATTTCTCCGACGGCTGCACGTTCGTGATCAGCCGGAGGTTCCAGGCAGCCTGGCCGGCGTCTTTCAACCCCGGCTTGAGGCCGACGCGCGGGTCGGGTGTCGGAGCGACGGTGGAATTATTCCCGGCCCCCGACGAAGCGCACGCGGCAAGCGACACGACGGCGACAACATGGACCAGCGCACGAAACGCAGTCATTGAAGAATCCTATCTGGGTGTGGGTGGTGCGAAGATGTCAGCCGCCAACATGCGCTGCATCCGCTCGATTTCGGTGGTCTGATCGGCGAACACGCCGGTGGCCATCTTGTAGGCCGGCTCCTCTTCGGCGCCGCTGGCCGCGAACAGCTGATTCACCATCGTGATCGCGCCTTCGTGATGCTGGATCATCAGCCGCAAGAACAGATGATCGAAGTCCAGCCCGCGCGCGCGGTCGAGCTGCTCGAGCTGCGCGGCCGTCAACATCCCCGGCATCACGTGCGTCGAATCCATTCCCGCCATCATCATGTGCTCAGGCTCAGGGTGCGGCACGACCTCGTGACGGTCGGCGAGCCAGCGCGACAGGAGGGCGATCTCGTCGGTCTGACCGGCGACGATGCGCTCGCACAATGTGCGCACGGCGGCGTCGGCGCCGTGTGTCGGCGCCCATCCCGCGATCAGCACGGCCTGCGCGTGATGGTAGATCATGCCCGACATGAAGCGAACGTCCGCAGCCGTGTAGTCGCGGGCGGGGGAGGGGGAGGGGGAGGGGGGAGGAGCCTGCGCCGCGGCGGAAGAGGGCGCTAGGATGAAGACCGCCGCGAGGAGGAGTGGGATGGAGCGTGTCATGCCTCTCGGATTCTACAGGCTGTACCGGAGACTGCAACGGGACTTGCTCACTTCCGAACTGTCCTCTAACGTCTCGCCCTGAACCCGCAAGCCAAACCGTAGGACGCAGGAACGTTGTAAAACGGCTCGGCCATTTCGCCTCGGGTCACGGGAGGGGTTTATGAGTACTGTTGCTTTTGCCGCACTAACCACGAAGCGAGATCAATCGCCTGCCGGTAAGAGCTTTGACGAGTCCGCCCCTGGCCTCAAACCGTACGTGGACGTTCTTGCTGCGTTGGTTCCCACCGAGGTTCTCACGATTCACGCGGCTGTCCTATCGCTGACCACGACCATTCAGCCGGCAGCCGACGGCTCCACTACGACATTGATCTCTGATCCTGGCACACTGTCCGCGGCTTTCGTTGGGCTCATCGTTATGAGCATGCTGCTCTACGCCGTGACCAGGGGTCGCCAGTGGGACCGCCTCGACCTGGTCCGGATTCTTATTCCGCCAGCGGCGTTCCTGGGCTGGACAATGGCACAACGCGCAACGGCGTTTGATGCGATTGCGCCGCACATCACCGCCTCGCAACGAGGAGTTGCGGCGTTATTCCTGGCGGTCATTCTGGGAGTTGGCGCGACGGCGCTTGCGTATCGGGCCGACAAGAAGCAACCAACCCCGCTACCGGCTGCGAAACCGTAAGGCGCGCGCAGGGCGATGTGAATCGAGCACTCGCGACTGCGGCACTCATCGCCGCCCTCATCCCCGCCTGCCGCGACCGCAACGTCGGGGGATCGTCCGCCGACAGCACGGCTATCGTCGCCGCCGCCGCGCAGTACCGTCAGGGTTGGCTCAACGGCGATACAGCGATGGCGCTCAGCGTGATTTCCGATGACGTGCAGCTGATGCTCCCCGGCGAACCCGACGTGCATGGGCAGGCGGGCGCGCGAAAAGTATTCGTCGAGGAGATGACCCAATACCACATCCCCGCGCTGACCGTTCATCGCCAGGAGTTGCTCCTGCACGGCGATCACGCGATCGACATCGGCACGTACGAGGAGACGATGGTTCCGAAGCGTGGCGCGACGATCTACGCCACCGGTCGTTACATCGTCGTGTGGCGGCGGGAGGCGGGGGGATGGCGAATGTGGCGCTACATGTTGAACGAGTTCGCACCCGCTGCACCGACCCACGCCCATTGACTCCTTCGTAACCGCGCGCCTGCGCGCCGAGCGTTTGCAGCCCGATCATTTCGACGCCGTGCGCGCGATGGATACCGATCCCCAATTCATGACGTACCTTGGCGGCACGCGCGATGCCGCGCAGACCGCGGCGTACATGAGCCGCAATCTCCAGCATTGGGACGATTACGGCTTCGGACTGTGGATTCTGCGCGACGGCGGCGACCAGGTCGCCGGTCGCGCCGTGCTGCGGCATCTGGTTGTGGACGGCACAGATGAGGTCGAGCTCGGCTACGGCTTGCATCCGCAGTTTTGGGGGCGCGGTCTGGCCACCGAAGTCGCAAAGACTCTGCTGCAACTAGCGCGCGCTGAGCTGCGCATCGCCTCACCCGTGGCGATCACGCTACCGGCCAACGTCGGTTCGCAGCGCGTGCTCGCGAAAGCAGGTCTCGTGTATGAGCGGGACATCGATCACGAGGGGATCGCGCATCTGCTGTATCGCGCGCGGCAACCCTGAGGAGCGACGATGAACTTCGAGTTTGATCGCGCCATTGAAATCCTCGAGCGCACGCCTCACGCGCTCTCGGCGCTGCTTGGTGGACTGCCGGACGCATGGACTCGCGGCACCGAAGGCCCCGACACGTTCAGCCCGTTCGACGTCGTCGGTCACCTGATCGACGGCGAAGAAACCGACTGGATCCCACGCGCCCGCATCATCCTCGCGCAAAGCGAGAGTCTGCGATTTGAGCCGTACGATCGGTTTCGACACAAGCAACGCAACGCCGGCCGGTCGATCGCGTCACTCCTGAAGGAATTCGCGGATCTGCGCAAGAAGAACGTGAAACTGTTGCGTTCCTGGAAACTGACATTCAAACAGTTGGCGCTTCCGGGCGAGCATCCGAGCCTCGGCCCAGTCACCCTCGCTCAACTGCTCGCCGCGTGGGTCGTGCACGACCTCGGCCACATCGCGCAAATCGCTCGCGTCCTGGCGAAGCAGTACGGTGATCAGGTCGGTCCGTGGACGCCGTATTTGCCGGTGCTGACACGATGATCTGACGTCCTCGTGCGACCCGTACGCGCGTGACATGGCTCACGCCGAGTTTCGTTGCGCGTTCCGAAAAGTTGAGTAACTCTAAGCATGCGCCCACACCCATTGTATCTCCTGGTCATCGCGCTCGCCGCCGTAGCGGCCTGCGGAAAGAAGGAAGCACCCAAGCGCACCGCGGCGGCGTCCACTCCGCCCGCTCCGCCGCGCGCGGCAGGTCCCGCTGAATACACCGTGATCGTGAAGAGTCTCTGGACGAAGCGTAATTTCCCGCTCGAGTATCCAACCAACGATGCCCGCTTCTCGGGGCTCATCGGCGCATCGCACAACGCGCGCTACGCGATTTTCACCGTCGGACGGAAACCGACCCGTGGACTGGAGCGGCTTTCAGAGGAAGGCAAGCATTCTCCGCTGAACGATGAGATCCAGACAGCGATCGAAGCGGGCAACGCGTTCGAGATGTTCGAAACCGGCAGTCTCAAGAACTTCACTGATTCGATGGTCACCACCGTGCGGGTCGATCCGGCGCACCCGCTCATCTCCGTCGTCGCCATGATCCAGCCGAGTCCCGACTGGTTCGCCGGAGCATCGGGTGTGAGCCTGTCGGAGAAGGGGGGCTGGGTGAAACGGCGCACAGTCACCCTCGTAGCGTACGACGCGGGCGCCGATGCGGGCACAACCTACACGTCTGCCCATCGGCCGCGGAATCCGACGAGACCCACGACGCGGTCCACCAATCGGCATTTCTTATCGCACGGGAAGGCCCGGCCAGTGGCGACGCTGACGTTTATCCGTCGCACGCCGTAGCAGCGCATCGCGTGCTACCCGCGGCGCTCTGCCTCGCCTTAATCCAGGGACCGCCGCGGGACCTATCCCGCCACGTTGTCGCCGCGCATGAATGGGTCGCCCGTATCGGTCGCGAGATGGGCGACTCGATCTGGCCGGGCTACCGGCCCGACACGATTCCCGTGCTCTACTTGCTGCGGGGCCATGTCACGCTGCTACTCGGTTGGCGCGGCGCGCTGCCGCCAGGCTTTGCCCCGGATTCGGCGGCAGCCGGCGCCGGCTGGCAAGCCGCGGTCGATCAAGGTGCCGCGAATACGGCCGCCGAACTCCTCGGCCGCGGCGCCGCGCAAGTCGTTGTCGACACGCAAAGCATCGCCTCGTTGGTCGGACTCACGGCGCACGAAGCGTTTCACGTATTCGAACGCGCCTCGCGCACAGAGGGCCGGCGATTCGGGCGTGGAGAGAACTCGTTCCTCGTCACGAGCTATCCGGTCTTCGACCCGCAAAATGAGGCCGGCATGGCGCTCGAAGGGCGGATTCTCGCGGCGGCGGAGAGCGCGTCCACCAAGGCTGAGAAACGGATGTTGGCGCAGGAATTTCTCGCGGTGCGGGAGTCGCGCCAGCGCGCCCTCGGCGCCGAGCTTGCGGAGTTCGAGCAGCTCGCGGAGCTGAATGAGGGACTCGCGGAGTACGCGCTGGTGCGCGCGGTGCAGCTCGCCGCACGGCTGCCTGACTTTCCCGATCGCGCGGGCGCCGAGCATGTGCAATCGGGCAAACTGGTGGGCCTGCACAAGCTCACCGAAGACGTCACGCTCTCGATCCGGCTGCGCTATTACGCGACCGGACCCGCGGTCGGCGCGCTGCTCGACGCGCTCGAAGGGCCGGCGTGGAAGAGTCGTCTCGTGAATCAGAGTCTCACGGTGCAGGACGCGCTCGCGGACGCGTCCGGCTACCGCGCCGCCGAGGTGGCATTGCGGCGTCAAGCCGAGACGCGGTTCGTGATGGCGTCCCTGCGCCGCGGCGCGGATTCAGGCGTGTCCGGCCTGCGCGCCCTGCGCCGCAAGCAGGTGGACAGCATCCTCGCCGCGCCCGGCGTACTGCTCACCGTTACTATCGAAGGACGATCGCTGGGACTTTGCGGAATCGATCCGCAGAATCTGCTCCAAGTGGAGCCGGGCGTGCTCCTGCACACCCGTTGGGTGGTGGCGTGCGTGGGCGACGCGTTGCAGGCGACGTTCAATACGCCCGTCGTCCAGGATCGAAATGCACAGACACTCCGGGCGGTGGTGGGAGCAGACTCAATAGTGAAAGTCACGGTGAACGGCGCCGACGTCCGGGTTGAGTCGCCGCTGGTCTCGCTGCGCGCGTCCAAGGCAGACATCTCTCGCGATGGCCGGGTGTTGACGGTTAAGATCAAGCCTTAGTGGCACCGTCTGCTTACGACGACATCCCCGACTTCGGTCTGTTATACGACAGCGTGCCTCTCTACGCGGCGCGCCGCGATGTCGGCTTCTATGTAGCAGAGGCGAAAGCGGCGGGTGGCCAAGTACTCGAGCTCGGCTGCGGCACGGGTCGGATTCTGCTGCCGATCGCTCGCGCCGGCTGCACGATCGCCGGTGTCGACAGCTCCAGCCAGATGCTCGCGCGCTGCAAAGAGAAACTCGCCGCCGAAGCCGCGACCGTGCAGGCGCGCGTCACGTTGCAGCAGCGCGACATCTGCGACTTCGCCCTCGGCGCAAAATACGCGCTGATCATCGCGCCCTTTCGCGTGGTGCAGCAACTGGCGCGTATAGACGATCAGTTGCGCTTTCTCGCCGCCGTCGCCCACCACCTCGCGCCAACGGGCCGATTCGTCTTCGACGTCTTCAATCCCCGTTTTGACGCACTCACGAGCGCGGACGGCGTGGAGCGCGAGGACACGCCGGAGCTACGGCTCGCGGACGGACGGACGCTCCGGCGCGGCGCGCGAGTCACGCGGGTACGGTGGGTCGATCAGGTTACTGAAACCGAGCTCATTTACTACGTCGGAGGCAAGCGCTACGTCCAGGCGTTCGACATGCGCTGGTATCTCGCTGCCGAGCTCCAACACCTGCTCGCGCGCGCGGGGTTCAAAGTGCGCGCCATGTACGGAGACTTCGCGCGAAGCGCCCTCGTCGACGCGTCGCCCGACATCGTGACGATCGCTGAGCGCGCTTAGGGCTGAATCTGTGTCAAAGTGACCGCATTCGCGCGCGCGTTCACGACGTGCTGGCGAAGCGCGTGGCCACTGGCGGTGCCGAATATGGTGACGTCGCCCGGTGCGACGTTGAAGATGTACGCAACGCCATCGGTGGACGTCGACGTTGCCGACGAGCTCGGCGCTCCGGCTGCGTTGTAGTGAATGATTCCCGGCGGACTGCTCGCGACGGTGGCGCCGGTGAGCGCATTGCCGGCGCAGTCCGTCACGACGATGCCGATGAACCCGTCGCCCGGCGTCGGCGAGACGCCGACGAGACCCGCGAGAAAATTAAACTCAGAGCTCGTAATTACGAGAATATTCTCGGTCACGTTGGCTGACAGCGGCACGGCCGGATACCCGTACGTCGTCAGGTAGCCAGTCTTGCTCACGCGCACGTAGCCATCTACTGGGGTACCGTCGCTCGCAATCGTTAGCGTATAGAACCCGCCTCCATCTGATGACGTGCTGTCCAGCGGGGTGGTCACTCCTGTCTTGAATGCCGCAACCGCGGCGCTGGGCAGAGCCGTTGGGGAGAGGGCGTTGGCCTTGAGTTGGCCGCTCACCGTGAGCGACGCGGGCGCGGTCGTCGGCAGCGCTTTGCCGAGACACTCGAAGCCGGCGCCCGGACCGGTCGAGCCGTTGCCGCAGGCGGCGAGGACTAGTGCAACAACCACACAAACAGCAGCGCTTCGCATGACAATGCCTCTAGTGTGTTTCAGCCAATCTACCAGAAAACGTTACGTTTGTGCCGCCATGGCTGAGAATCCCACGCGCGTCGAGGCGTTCAGCGACGGCGTCTTTGCGATCGCGATCACGCTGCTGATCCTCGAGATCCGCGTGCCGCACGTCGATCACGGTCTGTGGAACGGATTGCTTGCGCTCTGGCCGTCGTATGTGGCCTTCCTGCTGAGCTTCGTAGTCATCCTGATCATGTGGGTCAATCATCACGAGCTGTTGCGGTTGGTCGATGGCATCAGCTACCCGTTCCTGTTCGCCAACGGTCTGCTGCTGCTCACCGTGACATTCGTGCCGTTTCCCACCGCGGTGCTGGCCGCGCACCTCGGCACGGCCGAAGCGAGGACCGCAGTCACGTTCTACTGTGGGATGTTCGTGGTGAATGCGCTCTGCTGGAACGTCTTGTTCGCCACGATCGTGCGCGGTGGGTTGTTGCACCGGGATGTTACCGCCGAGGCGGTGGCGGGCGTGCGAAAGGCGTACTACGCCGGCACGGTCACATACCTGATATCGACGATCGTGGCGTGGTTTCGTCCGACGCTCGGATTATTGCTGAACGTCGCGCTCTGGATCGTATGGATCCGGTTGTCCTATCGCGCCGCACAACAGGCGGAGGCCGGTGCCTGATGTAGCAGACCTGCAACGGTGGGGCGCCCATCCAGGGTCCATCATCACCGGGTTCTCGGTCCTTGTTCGCGCACGGAGCTTGCACACCTCCTCGGGCGTCCCCTCGAGGAGCAGCGATGCGAACGTCTGGTTTCCTGAGTATCGGCGCGGTGTTGCTTGCGGCCGCGTGTGCGAATGGCGAGCGAACCACTGCTGTACGGCCTCCCTCGTTCGCATCAGCCGGCGGTGTTCCCAACCTCAATGGCTTACCCGATTTGACCGTGGACGCGAAGCGTCTCACGCACTCATGGCTCATCCGCCAGGAGGACGCGAGCCAGTGCGCTATTATGGAAGGCGGCGTAAGCCCGGGGACGCATTCGGTCCTGCGCTTCACCGCGACGACGCCGAACATCGGCGCCGCGGACGTTTTCGTCGGCAATCCGCTCGATCATGTGGCGGCGAACGACGGCATGTTCGAGTACGCGCTCTGTCACGATCACTACCACTTTCGGCATTACGCGACGTACGAGCTGATCTCGCTCACGACCGGCGCAGTCGTGCAGGCGGCAAAGCGCGGGTTCTGCATGGTCGATGTGACGCCGGCGGCAGGTCCCGATGGCCCACCTCCTGGTAAACGCACCTACGACACTTGCGGCACTCGCTCGTTGCCGGGATTTCAGGGGATCAGCGCTGGCTGGGCCGATTCCTACAACCGCGTGCTGGACGGACAGTACTTCGTGCTCGATGAGCCGACCGCGCCCGTTCCGCCGGGTGGCTATACCCTGCGCGTGACGGTGAATCCGCCGTTCGTGTGCGGCGACCTCGACGCCGGGCGGCCGCGCGACCCGGATGGATTCTGTCGTATGTTTGCCGAGAGCGATTACACGAACAACGTCGGCGAAGCGCAGATAACGATTCCCGACGATGTGACGAAAAGCTCCGGACCAGGATTGTCCGATGCGCTCACGCCGGCTGAGCTCACTGCGATCATGACGAAGACGAATCATCCGCAGAACTAATTCCATCCTCTGATCATGATGAGAAACGAGCCCGGTTTGTCGCCGGGCTCGTTTCGTTGTGGCCACCGCGTGACAAAGTGTCGCGTGATTACTGAGGCACGACAATGACAAATGCCGTCGCCGCAAGCGCACGGCTGGTGGCACTGCGTTTGCGTTTCGCATCGCCAGTTTCGATGTAGCGCTCTCGCAACACGCACCTCGAAAGGAAGGGGCTGTACACATGAACAACGGAAGACATCTGGCGTCGACGCTGGGCGCACTCGCCGCCGTCCTGGTGGCGGCTGCGTGTCAGGACGGCGCGAGCCCAACGGCCCAGAGCATCACGGCGGGCGTCAAGCCCGGGCCCAGTAGCTGCGTCAACTTTCGGCTCACCGGCGGGGGGCGGGTAGACAAACTCGAACCGGCAACAGGGAAGAACCCGCCCGCGTCCCATGACTACGCGACGTTTGGATTCCAGGCACGTCCGGATCGGAACTGTCCGTTCGATAATGCCGGGAGTGGGAACATCGAGTGGAACGAGCATTTGGACGCCTCCTTCATCTACGGCGGCGGCTTCGCGTTCCATGGGACCGTGACGTTCTTCTCGACTCCCGTAGACGGAACGCAAACCAATCCACAGTGCGGGCGGTTTGGCGGGACAGGTCGACTCAACCCACGCTCGGGTAACACCCTGGAGAACCTCCCCTTCGAGGTGCGTCATGCTTGCGACGTCGCCGAGCCGGGTGTGCAACAGGATCACATCTACATTGTCATCGGACCGTTCGCGGACGGCTCGTTCTATTCTCGCCACAGCCTCCTGACAGGCGGCAACATCCAATGGCACCGGTTAACCGGTAACAACTGAGCTCTCGAGGAGAACGACCATGACTCTCAAGATTTTATTGGCGCTCACCCTCCTCGCCGGAGCGGTGCAGGCGCAGTCAGTGACCGGCCAAGCGTTCGGGACGTACGTGAACGTCGCCGGCACCACATCGCAGTCTCCCGTAGCAACACTGCCTTCGACAGGCGGCATGGCAACGGGAATGTCGGATGCGTTCGGCGTCCCGGGGTCCGTTGACGCGAAAGCGCTGAATGCCGTGACCACCGGCGACGTCGGTAACAAGAAGAGCGGTGCGCAAAGCACTTCCGAGCTCGAAAACGTCAGTGTCGCGGGCGGTGCGATCACGGCCGACGTCGTGACGGCAGTCACCGCCAGCTATGCGGGTCAGTTCACGGGCGGCGCAGGCGGTGACGGCTCAGGCTTCGTGAACCTCGTGGTGAATGGGGTTGCTATCACGACTGACGTTGCCCCCAACACGCGGGTGGATCTGCCTGGTGTCGGCTATGCGGTGCTCAATGAGCAGACGCCAATGGGAGATGGCGTAACATCATGGGGCATCACGGTGAACATGGTGCACGTCTTTCTCCAGGACGCGCTGACCGGTCTGAACACCGGTGAGATCATCGTGGGATCGGCGAGCAGTAGCGTCGCGAACTAGGGCGACGGCAAACAGACGACGGTCAGGGACGGTAGGGGTTATCTTTTACCGTCCCTGACCGTCGTCTTTTTAGGAGTGCTGATGCCCACCCCCGTCGTTTTCATTCACGGCCTATGGCTCCACGCCGATTCCTGGAAGCCGTGGGTGGAGCTGTTCCGCGCCGCCGGTTACGATCCCATCGCGCCCGGTTGGCCCGGCGATTCAGCGACCGTTGCGGAGTCGAATGCGCATCCAGAACGGATCGCCAACGTCGGCATCGACGACGTCGTCGAGCATTACGCCAGGATCATTCGCAAGCTGCCGTCGAAGCCGATCGTGGTGGGGCATTCCTTCGGCGGCCTGGTCGCGCAGAAACTCCTGGGCATGGGCCTGGCGTCGGCGGCGATCGCGCTCGATCCCGCGCAGATCCGCGGCGTGCTGCCGCTGCCGCTCGCACAGTTGAAGAGCGCGTTTCCGGTGCTCGGTAATCCGTTCAACTACAAGCGCGCGATTTCGCAGACGCCGAAGCAGTTCCGTTTCGGCTTCGGCAATGCGGTTTCGGCGACGGAGTCCGATGCGCTGCACGCGAAATACCATATCCCGGCACCCGGACGGCCGTTGTTCGAAGCGGCGTTTGCGAACTTCTTGCCGAATACCCCGGCGAAAGTGAACACGAAGGCGCAGCGCGGACCGTTGCTCATCACCGGAGGCGGAAAGGATCACACCGTTCCGGAGGTCGTGTCGCGCGCCGCGTACAAGTTGTATCGCAAGGCGCCGAGTGTGACCGAGTATCAGGTATTTCCGGACCGCGGTCATTCGCTCACGGTCGACAGTGGCTGGAAGGAAGTCGCGAATGCGTCGCTGACGTGGCTGAAGGCTAAGGGACTCTAACTCTCGCAGGGACACTGTCAGGAATTGTTAGGCGTACAGGGCATGGGATGGCACCACGCATGGACATGTGGTAATTGTGATGCCATGACACTCCGCCCCGTGACTCTCTGCGCCGCTATCATTGCCGCCTCTGCCGCCCCTGCCGTCCTTGCTTCGCAGGCTCCCGGCCACTTTCCGCCCGACTCGCTGATCAACGTCAAGGTGATTCCGAAGACCACGCCCGTCATGCAAGTCGTCGGCATGATGCGCAACTTCACGTTCGGCCTCCGCGTGCGCTGCCCGTTCTGTCACGTCGGACAGGAAGTCCAGCCGCTCGGCACCTTCGACTTCGCCAAGGACGAGAAGCGCACCAAACTCACGGCTCGGCAAATGATGCGCATGGTGGAAGAGGTCAATCACCGGCTCGACACGCTGCCCGAGCATGAGAAGATGACCTCGCACGTCGAGGTGACGTGCGTAACGTGCCACCGCGGTGTGAGCCGGCCGATGCCGCTCGAGCAGCTCATTCAGGAGACGGCGGCGGCGGCAGGCGCGGATTCGGCGAGTCGCGCCTATCGCGCGTTGCGCGAGCGCTATTACGGCCGTGCGGCGTACGATTTCGGGGAGCCGACGCTGGACGTGGCGGCGTTCCGGCTGGCGCGCGCCGGAAAATTCGCCGAGGCCTTCGCGATCCTGAAGCTGAACGAAGACCAATTCCCGACGTCGTCGAACCTGTCGACGTTCCGCGGCAACATCAGCTTGATGAAGGGCGATACCGCCGCCGCGATCGCCGCTTTTAGAGAGGCGGTGCGCCGCGACTCGACGAACGGAGAGGCGCAGGGACGGCTGCGCCCGCTTACTCGACCGTAGCCTTCTTTATCTTGTCGAGCTGCGGGAACTGACGGGCGAGGTACTTCTCGCCCTCGACGTTCAAGCGGTATTGATCCGGTCCGCGGCCCTGCGGTGCCGCTTCGCCATATCCGCCGTACAGCTTATCCACGACGTCCATCCCTACGACTACCTGTCCGAACGGCGCGAACCCCATGGCGTCGAGCCGGTCGTTGTTTCGGTAATTGATAAAGACCTGTGTCGTCCGCGTGCCGGGACCGGCGGTCGCGAATGTGACCGTGCCGCGCACGTTGGTGCGGCGCACGGGATCGTCGGGGATGCGCTGCTCCCGCCACGCAGCGGTCACCGTCGTGTCGCCGTGGATGCCGAACTGGGCCATGAAGCCGGGCATCACGCGGAAAAACCGGACGCCGTTATAGAAACCGGAGCGCACCAGGTTATAGAACCGGTCGGCGCCACGCGGCGCCCAGGCGCGGTGCACTTCGATCACGAAGTCGCCCCTCGTGGTCGAGAAACGGACTCGAAAACTGTCTGGCGCTTGCGCGGAGAAGCCGGGATTGGCCGGCTTATGAAAGTCCGGGAGTGCCGTCGTAGCTGACGCCGGCGACTTGGCGGCCGGCTTCTCGCACGCCGCGACGGCGGTCACAGCGCAGATCAGGGAATAGGATAGGTGTCGCATATCGCTATGCTAGCCTGCGCCATTGGCGTTCGCTATAGTGTGCCACCATCCTCCCGAGCGTCACATGGACAACTGGATCGGCAAGCGCATTCGCGCCGTCTCCGTCCGGCGCGTGGTGACCTGGACACTTGCCCTCGCGGTGGGCGTGCTGCTTGCGACGAGCGATCATCGCTACGTCGCGAATTTCCTCAGTGGCCCCTATCCACTCGCTCGCGCCGACCTCGACTCCATCCGAGATGTCACGCTGACGCCGCGTTACTACGCGCGTGTGAACGGCGAGAAAGTCATTGACACCGGGATTCGGCAGTACACGGTCCATACCAAGGACGGCGTCGAAACCAGCCGCACTGTGTCGGGGGCGTATCAGGCGCTCGTGTTGGGCAAACGCTTTCTCGTCGTGCGCACGGCCGGCGCCGGCGTCCCGGTCGCCGAGGGGAAGTTGGCGCCGTGGCCGCCCGAGCTCGAAGCGAAGCTGTTCGACAGCAAGGAAATGCAGTCGCTCCGCCGCAGCTTCTATCCCTTCTATATGGACAGCGAGCCGTTCCGGCGTCCGGGGTATGTCGTCATCGTCATCGGGCTGCTGTTCCTGCTGTTGTTCGTCTGGCAGGTCGTCCCGGCCTGGCGTGCGATGCGCGATCCCGAGCGCCATCCGCTGGCGGCGCGGATCGCGGCGTGGGGCGATCCGATGGGGGTCGCGGTCGAGGCCGAGCGTGAGTTCGACAATCCATTGATGAAGGGCGGCGGCGGTTGGCGTTTCGGCAACAAGTTTCTAATCCGCGCGAAATTCTTCAGTTTCGACGTCTTGCGGTTTCGCGACGTGTTATGGGGCTACAAAAAGATCACCAAGCACAGCGTGAACTTCATCCCCACGGGCAAAACGTACGAGGCGATCGTCGCCTGCTATGGTGGTACCGCCACGATTTCGGGCAAGGAAAAGAAGGTGCACGAGCTGCTCGCGTTCGTGCAGCAGCGCGCGCCGTGGGCGATCTTCGGCTACTCCGACGAGCTGTCGAAGGCGTTCAGCAAGAGTCAGCGGGGGTTCGCGAGCGCCGTCGAGCAGCGTCGCGCGGAGTGGCAGGCGAAACAGGGCGCGTGAGACTCGCGGCCGCGGCGCTTGTCTTGACTACGATGGGCTGTGCGAAACACGCCCCTCTTGTCACCTCCGTACCTCCGCCACCCGCCGCCCCCGCGCCGACAATTCCGCTCCAGCCCCGAGAACTGCCAACGGAGCCAGGGCTCCTCGGCTCCCGACGCGGACCGGGGGGGGGGCCGCTCACGCAGGCGGAGCGGGATTCGCTGTTGCGTGAAATGTCGGTTCGTCGTGAGGCCTGGCGCGCGCGGAAAATCAGTGACTACCGTCTTCTCGTCGCGTCTGGCTGTTTCTGCCCGGGCGCAGGACGACCGGCGATTCTCGAAGTCAAAGGCGGCGTCCTGGTTGCATTGCAGGATACGACCGGCACTCCGATGGGGGCGCCGCGCGAGCCATGGTCGCTGTATACGGTAGAGGGTTTGTTCGCCGCGGTTGAAGAGAGCGTCCGCCGCGACGATGTGGTCGAGGTCTTCTACAGCGCCCGCTACGACTATCCTGCCCTAATTCGGGGCGACGCCAGCGTCCGCCAGGTCGATGACTGGTTCTGGATCAAAGCGGATCGGCTGACACCGGTGCGACCCTAGCCGTCGTGCTCGTCTGGACCAAGTGCTTGAAATAGCTCTTATTGCGCGGCGCGTTATCTTAGCTGAGCATGGCTGACAGCGGTTCCCCCAATCGTCCTTCTCGCGGCTCCGGCGCGCTCACGGTTCATCTCGCCGACGAGCTGGACGTCTATTTCAATGAAGTCGCCCACGGCCGCCCGGTCGGTTTTGTCGCATCGCCCAAATGGAAGCCGCGCACCGATGTCTATGAAACGGATAACGAGCTCATCGTCCACATGGACATCGCCGGCATGCACGCCGAGGACTTCAGCGTCGAGCTGAACGACGGCATCCTCAAGATTTCCGGCGAGCGCACCGCGCGGCAGCAGGGGAAGCGCCATTACCACTCGATGGAAGTGCAGATCGGTCCGTTCGAGCGGCGCTTCCGGTTGCCCGTCGTCGTCGATCCCGATTCGATTCGCGCGAATTACGAACACGGCTTTCTCGAGATCCGGCTCACGAAGCAGCCGCCGCCGCCGGTCACGCGCGCCTCGGGCGCATACTCCGTGCGGGTGACCTGATGGAGCGCCTCCCGGTCCTCCCGCTGGGCCAGCTCGTCGTCTATCCCCACGTCGTCCTCCCGTTGGCCCTCACCGATCCCAAAGCCGTCCAGCTCATCGATGAAGTGATCCAGGGCGAGAAGCGCGTGCTGCTCGGGGTGGTCAAATCGGTGGGCGGCATGGAACCGCTCGAGGGCGCCGTGATGAACACGCTCCCGCACCAGCTCTACGACGTCGGGACGCTCGGCACGATCGTTCGCATGCTCAAGCTCGGCGACGGCTCGGTGCGCGTGATGGTCCAAGGATTGGGGCGGGCGCGACTCACGGAAGTTGCACAGGGCGAGAAGTGGCTGATGGCGGACTGCGAGCCGCTCATCGAGAACCTGCTCGAAGACTCGCGCACCGAGGCGCTGAAGCGCACAGTCATCGCGCAATTCTCCCGCGTGATCGACATCGCGCCGTACCTCGGCGCCGAGCTGCACGAAGTGCTGGCGGGCATCACGGAAGCGGGGAAGCTCGCCGATTTCATTGCGGCGAATCTGGACTTGGCATTGCCCGCGAAAGCCGAGCTGCTGGCGATCGACGACGTGACGCGCCGGCTCGAGCGGCTCAGCGAGTTCATGGTGCAAGAGCTCCAGGTGCTCGAGGTGGGGACGCAGATCCAGGAGAAGGTAAAGAATCGGCTCGACCAGAATCAGCGCGAGTATGTGCTGCGCGAGCAGCTCCAAGTCATCCGGCAGGAGCTGGGCGAAGGCGAGGGCGACGACGAGCTGGACGAGCTCGCCAAGCGGCTCGAAGAAGCGCAGCTGCCCGCCGAAGCGCGCAAAGTCGCCGAGCGCGAATTGAAACGGCTGCGGCAGATGTCGCCACAGTCGGCTGAATACCAGGTCGCGCGCACCTACCTCGACGTGTTTGCGACGCTGCCCTGGAGTCGCGTGACCCAGGACCGGCTCGACCTGAAGGCGGCGCGCGAGATTCTCGACCGCGATCACTACGACCTCAAGACGATCAAGGAGCGCATTCTCGAATATCTGGCGGTCCGCACGCTCAATCCCGAAGCCAAAGGCTCGATTCTCTGCTTCGTGGGACCTCCGGGCGTCGGCAAGACGTCGCTCGGTCAAAGCATCGCCGAGGCGTTGGGTCGCAAGTTCACCCGCGTGTCGCTCGGCGGCGTGCGCGATGAGGCAGAGATCCGCGGTCACCGCCGCACCTACGTCGGCGCGATACCTGGGCGTATCATCCACGCGCTGCAGCGGTGCGAGAACCGCAGTCCGGTCTTGATGCTCGACGAGGTCGACAAGATGGGTGCCGACGTGCGCGGCGATCCGACCGCGGCGCTGCTCGAGGTGCTCGATCCGGCCCAGAACTCGACGTTCGTCGATCACTATCTCGAGGTGCCGTTCGATTTGTCGTCCGTGATGTTCATCGCCACGGCGAACAGCATCGTGCCGATTCCCGATCCGCTCCTCGATCGCATGGAGCAGCTCACACTCGTCGGCTACACGCCGTCCGAGAAACTTCAGATCGCGAAGCGCTACCTGCTGCCGCGCCAGCTCAAGGAGACGGGACTTGGGGGCAAAGAGGAGCGAGCGCACCTGGCCGATGCCGCGCTGGAGCGACTGATCGGCGAGTACACGCGCGAGGCGGGCGTGCGGCAGCTCGAGCGCGAGATCCAGGGCGTGCTGCGGAAGGCCGCGCTCGAGGTCGTCGAAGGGAAGTCGACGACGGTGAAAATCTCGGTGAAGAATCTCGAGAAATACGCCGGCCTGCCGAAGGTGCAGAGTGAAGTTGTGGGTCGAGCGCCCGAGCTGGGTGTGGCCACCGGGCTGGCGTGGACGCCGGTCGGCGGCGACATCATGTTCATCGAGGCGATCCGCATGCCGGGCAAGGGCCAAATCACACTCACGGGCCAGCTCGGCGACGTGATGAAGGAGTCGGCACAAGCCGCGTGGAGTCTGCTGCGCGCCCGTGCCGCGACGCTCGGCATCCCGCTGGACGTCTTCACGCAGTCGGACGTGCACCTGCACGTGCCGGCCGGCGCGGTGCCCAAAGACGGGCCCTCGGCCGGCATTACGATCGCGGCGGCGTTGGCGTCGTTGCTGACCCGGCGGCCCGCGCGCCACGATGTCGCGATGACCGGTGAGCTGACGCTGCGGGGCCGCGTCCTCCCGATCGGCGGCCTCAAAGAGAAGCTGACCGCGGCGGCGCGGGCGGGCGTCAAGTCGGTCCTGGTGCCCGAGCGCAACAAGAACGACCTGATCGATTTGCCCGAAGAGGTACGGAAGTTGCTCGACATCAAGCTCGTGGAAACGATTGACGACGTCCTGGCGTTGGCGCTGCTCGACGCGCCGATGGACGAGCGGCCCGAGCGCCGGTCCGGTGGGATCCGCGTGGTAAGTCCCCCCTCCGGCCCACCCACCCCACCGGCTCCCGGCGAGGTCCGGCGATGAGCCGCGTCGGCACGCTCGAAGCGGCATTGGCCGAGATCCGTCGCCGCGACGGCAAGTACAACGAGCGCGCATATGTCTTCGTGCTGGCCGCGCTCGAGTTCGCGCAAACCCGGCTGCCCGCGCGTCGGCACCTGACGGGCGTCGAATTGGCGTGGGCGTGCCGCGACTTCGCGCTCGAGCAGTTCGGCATGCTCGCCGCGACGGTGCTGACGCACTGGGGCATCACCAGCACCGACGACTTCGGGCAGATCGTATTCATGCTCATCGATGTCGGGCTCCTGGCGCGGCAGCCCAGCGATCGCATCGAGGACTTCGAGCGCGTCTACGATTTTGCCGAGGTCTTCAAGGCAGGGGCCGGCTATCGCTGGCCCGGAGTCTCCTCTTCGGGGTGAGCGTCCGTCCGCCCGCCGTCAGCGGGCGATTCTATCCTGCCGATCCCACCGAGCTGCGGGCCGTGGTCGCTACACTCCTCGCCGACGCGCGTCGGACCGCCGGGCCGTCCGGCCGACCGGCCGTCGGTGTTATCGCGCCTCACGCAGGTTACATGTACTCCGGGCCAACCGCCGCTGCTGTATTCGCGCGCGTAACGGTCCCGGCTCTCGTCGTCATCGTCGCACCGAATCACACCGGCGTCTGCGCTGCCGAGGGCGGCGTCTCGCTCTGGGAAGCAGGCGCGTTTCGCACGCCGCTCGCCGAGGTCTCCATCGACGCTGCTTTCAGCGACGCGCTCCTCGCCGCATCGCCGCTCGTCGGTGTCGATCACGACGCGCATCGCGGAGAACATGCCGTCGAAGTCGAGCTGCCATTCCTTCAGCTCGTCCGCCCTGACGTCCGCATCGTTCCGCTCGTCATCGCTTGGGACTCCTGGCCGCAGGCACGCGCGCTGGGAGAGACACTCGCCCAACTCGTGCGCTCAGCCGGTGAGCCGGTTCTACTCCTCGCGTCGAGCGACCTGAACCATTACGAGCCGGCAGCGGTGTCGGAACGCAAGGATGCGCGTGCCCTCGAGATGGTGACGGCCCTGGATGGTGCCGAATTGCTCGCGCGCTGTAAGCGCGAAGGCATTTCGATGTGCGGGCGCGGCCCCGCCGCCGTTGTGATCGCCGCCGCGCGAGCGCTGGGCGCGAAACAGGCGGAGGTGGTAGACTACCGCCACTCCGGCTGGGCATCAGGTGACAACGGGCGGGTCGTGGGATACGCGGGGGTGGTGATTCCGTGAACCCAATTCCGGTTCTCTCGGCAAGCGAAGCGGCGGCGTGGGATTCCCAGGCGCGCACGCAATATCGGATTCCGAGTCGAGTCCTGATGGAGACCGCGGGCCGCGCCGTCGCGCAGGTGCTCGTTTCGGAGTTCCGGAACGTGGTCTCAGGTGGCGTGCTGATCGCCGCGGGCGCGGGGAACAACGGTGGTGATGGTTGGGTGGTCGCTCGCGCCCTCCACGCAACGGGCATTCCGGTGTGGGTTGTCGCAGTCGATCCGAAGACCGATGACGCGATCGACAACCGCGCTTTGGCGCGGCTCGATGGCGTGCGTGAGCTGGGGCGCGAAGAAGCATGGCCCCAAGCGACCCTCGCGGTCGACTCGCTCCTTGGCACGGGTGCCGTTGGCCCGGCAAAGGGAGACGTGCTCGCCTTGGCGCAGCGGTTGATCGAATACGGCGCGCCAATCCTCGCAGTGGATGGCCCAACCGGGCTCGACCTCACGAGCGGAGAAGCGCATGGACCGGTCCGTGCGCAAATCACCGTCACGTTCGGCGGACCCCGGCGTGGCCATCTGATTGCGCGCGAGTGGTGCGGCAAAGTCGTGGTCGTCGACATCGGCTTTCCTCCGCCCGACGCGGCCTGGCCCGTGCTCGTCACCGACGCGTGGGCGGCCGAGCGGCTGCCCCGGCTCGCGCCGCAGATGCATAAGGGCGACCGTGGCCGCGTGTGCGTCGTGGGCGGCGCCGACGGCATGAGCGGCGCGGCGCTGCACGCGGCTCGCGCCGCTCTCGCCGCGGGCGCGGGACTCGTGAAGCTCGTCGCCGCCCGCGAAACGATCGCCGCCGCGCAAGCGAGTCTTCCCGATGTATTGACGGTCGAATCGACGCTCGGTGAGGATCTCGATCCAGCCGCTGCCGAAGCACTCGAGTGGGCGGATGCCGTGGTGCTCGGCCCCGGACTCGGGCGAGAGACCGCACGCGAGCAGTTCGTGGCGCAGGTGTTGAGCCGGCGCGCGGTGCCGACCGTGATCGACGCCGACGCCCTGCATTATTTCAAGGGTCAGGTCAACCGGCCCGTCGTGTGCACGCCGCATCTGGGCGAGTTCCGCGCCCTCGCCGGCGACGCCCTCGCGGACGAGGCGGCGAACGATCGCTGGTCGGCGGCCGCGCGCGCGGCGGCGAAGCTCAGATGCACCGTGCTCCTCAAAGGCGTTCCCACCGTCATCGCCGACCTGCGCGGTCCTGAGCACGTCGTTGCAAGCGGGAATCCCGGTCTCGCGACAGGAGGCAGCGGCGATCTGCTCGCGGGATTCATCGGCGCGTTCCTCGCGCGTGGGACTGCGCCCGCCGAGGCCGCCGCGCTGGGCGCACATGCGCTGGGCCGGGCCGCGGAGAGTGGCGCGCGGCAATGGACCGCCCGCAGTCTCAGGCCGGCGGATGTCCTCGCCGCGCTTCCCGACGTGTGGCGGGCGTGGAAGGAAGTACACCCCGTTGGGCCACCGATTCTCGTCGAGCTCGAGGCCCCGGACGTCGCGTGATCGGGAGAAAACTTTGGTGTAGTGCTGCAACAGTAGCGGCGGCGCTAGTCGCCTGTACAACTGCGCCACTGTCGAATCTCCAACCAATGGGTGGGATCTGGGGACCGGAGAATCACGTGCTCCTCTCCGATTTTTCCGACATCGAGGCGGTGGCCGCCTCGCCATGGCTCGTCTTCGCGGCGACGACGCACGGTCTCCTTATTTACGACCGCGGCTTACGCCGCTTCCGGCGTCCCGTCACCGCGATCGACGGGTACCCCCAAGGAAGGGTGCGGCGCGCCGTTGCCGATCCGGCGGGGAATGCCGTCTGGTTGGACGTCGGACCTGGGAGCTACATCCGTTACGACGTGGATGGAAAGACATGGACTCCGGGAGACGTACCTTCCACTCAAGCCGGCGGCACTCTGACAGTCGAGGCTGCCTTGGCGCGTGCGCCCCTTGCGGATGCGATGCGTGCCGCAATCCTCACTGACGCGCGCTTGCGCACGCATCAGTTCACGTCGGCCGCCGCTACTCCTGACCGCCCCGAGATCTTCTTCGGCACGAACGGTCTGGGCATGGTGCGGGTAGATAGACTGACAGGAGAGTGGGAAGTGCTGAGCTACGGGTTACTCGCTCCCGGGGTTGGAGCAGTCGCTTCGACGCCGGAAGGCATCTGGGCCGCCGCAAATGCGCGTCCGGGCGAACGGCGTGGCTTGACGTGGGTTGCGCGCGACCTCTCTGCGACCCGCACTTCAGAGGGCGGCGGCGCCGTTCTCGGTTTCGCTTTCCATTATGCTCGCCGTCTACTCGCGATCGGCAATCAGCTTTGGCTCGCGACGGAGCAGGGCGTGCTGCGAATCGATTCCGCGACCTTCCAGTCCCGCCTTTGGGATCTCCCTCAAGCCACTGCGCTCGCGCGCGCGCGGAACGGCGTCTGGGTCGGCACCACGCGTGGCCTTTCCTTAATTACTGCCGACGACCAGATCGCGACGTTCGGTCCGAGCGTATTACCGGTGCTCAGCCTGCTCGCGGTTGGTGACACGTTGTGGGTGGGAACATCGCTGGGGATGGGCCAGTTGGTTCCGGGAGCCGATGCGATCACCACTCCCGCGGAGCTCGTGGATCGCAGCAGCCTGCGCGTGCCTGTCTATGCGTTGACTCAAGTTCGGGACACCATCGTGATGGCCACTGAGCGAGATCTGCTGTGGCGCGATCCGGCGACAAAGAGCTGGACGACCGTGGCTTTGCCGCTCTCGCTCGGAACGCCCACCGCGCTCACGTTCGATTCGGCGCATGGCCTCTGGATCGGCGGCACACGCGGGCTCGGCCAGGTCGATCTGAGACGCGCGTTCGTGCAAGTGCACAGCGTGCCCTACGAAATGCCGGCCGCGGTCCGCGATCTGACCACTGACGGCGATTATGTGTGGGCGGCGACCGATAGCGGTTTGGTGCGGATTCGATGAACCTGGGTCCTGGCAAAGAATTCGATCGCATCCGCGCGATATTCAATCGTATCTCCGAGCTATCGCCGGAGGCCGAGGGCCTCGGTGACGACTGCGCGCTCGTTCCTCTCGGCACCACCACATTGGCCGTC
>Ga0099794_10000154_pt1 | contig 25512 bp, 23 predicted proteins | sample Rivendell_Oct201_10_FD_77320 | JGI IMG/M metagenome (GOLD analysis project Ga0099794, IMG submission 77320) | Vadose zone soil microbial communities from the Eel River Critical Zone Observatory, Northern California, USA -... | ecosystem: Host-associated > Plants > Roots > Rhizosphere > Soil ... | reverse complement strand
GAATCCGTGTTCTTATAGGCAAAGAAGACGGCGGGCACGACGAGCGTACCTGATACGGCGGCGGAAGGCGCAGGCCCACGCGTCAGCATGTTCAGCATGCCGACCTTGCCCTGGCCCAGCAGCTGTTGGCGGAGCAGACTCACTTGACGGGCCTTGACGCGCCAACCGCCGTCGGGATGAAAATCGAAGCCCGGAATTTCCCAGCGAGGATGAAAACCACTCTGCGCGGATAAAGCGAAAATTGGAACTGGGCAAAGCAGCATCGCGATGCCCAGGATTCTGACGAAATGTTGTCGCACTATAAACCCCCGGAAGCGACGGCCTAAGCCCGTGCCAATGCCGCAATGTAGGCTACCACGCATGGCGCCCGAAAGGCTGTGCCAAGTCTCACATTAAGCCTTGCGATTTCAGGACGGCCGGGCTAAGCTGTACCACCGCTCTCCATAAGGCTCCGGCTTCGTGCGCACCGAGACCCTGCAGCACATCGCGCTGTTCGACAAGTGTAAGAACTTCACCCGGGCGCGCGAGGTCCAGGCTGCTGGGCTGTATCCCTACTTCAAGCCGATTTCCCGCTCCGAAGACACCGTCGTCATCATCGAAGGCAAAGAGCGGGTGATGATGGGGTCGAACAACTACCTCGGCCTGACTCACCATCCCGAAGTGCTGGCGGCCGCGCGGGGCGCCCTGGAGCGCTACGGTTCAGGTTGCACCGGCAGCCGCTTCCTCAACGGCACACTCGATCTCCACGAACAGCTCGAAGCGGAGCTGGCAGAGTTCTTCAATAAGGAATCCTGCCTTGTCTTCTCGACCGGCTATCAGGCCAATCTCGGCGTGATTTCGGGCCTGGTCGGCCGTGCCGACGTGGTGTTCCTTGACAAGCTGGACCACGCGTCCATCGTCGACGGCGCGAAGATGTCGCATGGGGAGACCCTGCGCTTCAACCACGGCGACCTCGCCGGCCTGGAGCGGAAGCTCCAGCGGCTGCCCGAGGGCACCGGCACGATGGTGATCGTGGATGGCATCTATTCGATGGAAGGCGACATCGCCGACGTACCGGGGCTGCTGCGGGTCTGCCAGAAGTACGGTGCCGCCCTGGCGATCGACGATGCGCACTCGGTCGGGGTGCTCGGCCCGAACGGCGATGGGACCGCCGCTCACTTCGATCTGGTCGATGAAGTCGATCTCATCGTCGGGACATTCTCCAAGTCGCTGGCTTCGATCGGCGGCTTCGCGGCGGGGTCGGAGAACGTGATTCACTATCTCCGGCACCACTCCCGTCCGCTGATCTTTACCGCCGCTTTGCCGCCGTCGAACACCGCCGGCGTGCTCGCCGCGCTGCACGTCATGCAGCGCGAGCCGGAGCGGCGCGAACAGCTGTGGCGGAACGCCCGCCGCCTCCAGGACGGCATGCGGTCGCTCGGCTTCGACATCGGTCCCACGGAGACGCCCATCGTCCCGGTGCTGATCGGACCGCTCGAGAAGACGTTCCTGTTCTGGCGCAAGCTGTTCGACGCCGGCGTGTTCACCAATCCCGTGGTTCCGCCCGCGGTGCCGCCGTCGCTGTGCCGCCTGCGCACCAGCCTGATGGCGACGCACACGGCCGACCAGATCGACCGCGCGCTCGAGGTGTTCGGCCGCCTCGGAAAAGAGCTGGGGGTCATCTGACCGCAGTGGAGATCGTGCCCGTCTCCGACGGGCGCGGTCTCGATCGCTTCATCGCCTTTCCGTACGACCACTACCGCGATGATCCGTTGTGGGTGCCGCAGCTGCGCCGGGACGTGCGCACGTTGCTGACGCCCGGCAAGAATCCGTTCTTCCAACACGCCGAAGCGCAGTACTTCCTGGCGCGGTCGAATGGTCGCATCGTCGGCCGCATCGGCGCGATCAAGAACGACATGCACAATCGCGAGCACAACGATCGCGTCGGCTTCTACGGCTTTTTCGAGTCGATCGACGATCAAGCAGTCGCGAACGCGCTGTTCGACGCCGCCGCGGCATGGCTCCGCTCCCGCGGGTTCGACACCATGCGCGGGCCGATGAACCCGTCGGTCAACGATGACTGCGGTCTGCTGATCCATAACAACGGCACACCGCCGTCGCTGATGATGCCCTACAACTTCGGGTATTATCCCGCGCTGCACGAACGCTACGGTTTCGCGAAGGCCAAGGATTTGCTGGCGTATTACGGTGGCGCGGCAGCGGAGGCGCCGGAGCGATTCATACGACTGGCGCGGCGCGCCGCCGAGCGTTACGGGATCACCCTGCGCCCGCTGGACATGAAGCGCTTTGATGCCGAAGTCGAGCTCATCAAGGCGCTGTACAACAGCGCGTGGGAGAAGAACTGGGGCTTTGTGCCGCTGACGGACGCAGAGATCGATCACCTGGCGAAACAGCTGAAGCCCATCGTCGTGCCCGATCTCGTGATCTTCGCCGAGCTGCGGGGCCGAATCGTAGGGTTCGGCGTCGGACTTCCCGATTTCAATCTCGCGCTGCTGCACAACCGCTCCGGACACTTTTTCCCAGGGATCCTCAAGGTCCTGTGGTACGCGCGGAAGATCCAACGGGCCCGCATCCTGTTGCTCGGCGTGATCCCCGAATTCCGTGGCCGCGGCGTCGACGCGGTCTTGTACGACCGCATCTGGCAGAGCTCCGTCAAACATGGCATGCCGAGCGGCGAGGCTGGTTGGATCCTCGAGGACAATGCCCTGATGAACAAGTCGGCAACGCAGCTGGGATTCCGCGTCACAAAAACGTACCGCGTCTACGATAAGCCGTTGTGAACGTCTTTGTGACCGGGGGGACCGGTTTCGTCGGCTCCCACCTGGTCAACGCGTTGCGTGCCCGTGGCGACACGGTCACCTGCATGGTGCGGCGCCCGGCGCTCGTCAAGCCACTTGGCTGGGGGAGCGAGGTCCGGCTGGTGCGCGGCGATCTCGATGATGACACGGCGCTGCGGGAGGGATGTGCCGGCGCCGACGTAGTGTTTCACGTCGCCGGGAAAATCAGTGCCCGTAGTGCCGCCGAGTTCATGGCCACGAATCGCGACGGCACGGCAAATATTCTCGAGGCGGCGCGCGATGCGGGCGTCGCGCGGTTCGTATTCGTGTCGTCCCTCGCGGTCGCCGGTCCGACGACCATCGGACACCCGATCGATGAAACCCGGCCCCCCGCTCCAGTCACCGATTACGGACGCTCCAAGCTCGCGGCCGAAGTCCTCGTGCGTGCAATGCCGCTGTCCTGGACCATCGTCCGGCCACCCGTGGTGTACGGCGAATGGGATCGGGGCACGCTCAAGGTTTTTCAGCTGGCGCGGCGCGGCGTCGTGCCCGTCTTCGGTGACGGATCACAGGAATTGTCGGTCATTCATGCTGAAGATCTGGCGCGTTCGTTGATCGCCGCAGCCATCTCACCAAAAGCAGCTGGGCACGTCTATTTCGCCGCGCATCCCACGATCACAACCAGCCGGGCGTTCGTGATGGAGGCGGGCCGGGCACTCGGCCGGCCTCGGCCCCGGGTCATACCGGTCCCGCCGCTCGTGGCGCGCGGCGTGCTGTGGGCGGCGGGCACCCTTGCGCATCTGGCGGGGCGCGCCACCTTGCTGTCGGCCGACAAGGGCAATGAATACCTCGCACCGGCCTGGACCTGCCGGAGCGACGCCCTCACACACGACACAGGCTGGCACGCCGAAATCGGACTCGACGCCGGACTGCGCCGGGCCGCCGATTGGTATCGGGAGGCAGGATGGCTGTAGCCCACCGCCGTTGGGGTGTCAGCGCAACGCTGTGGCGGGATTTCACGGCGATCGATCTCGCGACGGCGGCGTACGTCGTCGTGGCGACCATCGTCGTCCTGTTCGCTTTTCGGAGCGAGGGGATACCCGGCTGGCCCTGGCTGCTCACAGCCCATGCATTGATGGCTGCCTTGGTGTTGCTCGCGCCGCGCGCTCGCAATGCCGGAACCGTAGGCCGCTTTCTCGGCGACTGGTATCCGATGGTGCTGCTGCCGGCGCTGTACGGCGAAATCGGTGTGCTGACGCTGAGCGCGGGCTTTCAGAATGATCAGCTGATTCAGCGGCTCGAGACGTGGGTGTTCGGATCGCAGATTTCCTACCGCTGGATCCGCGAATCGCCAAGCGTCCTGCTCTCGTGGATTCTGCACGCGTGCTACCTCGCCTACTATCCGATCCTGTACGCATCCCCGCTGGGTTTGTGGATGGTGGGACGACGTGACGCGTCGCGCCATACGATTTTCGCCGTCATGGCCACCTTCTACCTGTGTTACATCGTGTTCCTTTTCTTCCCGGTCGCCGGTCCACGATATGCGTTCGATGGGGCTCACAACATCGCGACCGACGTGTGGCCGGCGCGTTTCGCCGCCTGGCTGCTCGATCGTGGCGACTCATGGGGCGCCGCGTTTCCATCGTCCCACGTCGCCGCGTCGGTCGTCGCTACCGGAATGGCCTTGCGCTACTGGCGACCCTTGGGCCTAATGCTGTTGCCGTTTACCGCCGGCCTGATCCTGGCCGTGGTGTACGGCCAGTTTCACTATGCGGTGGACGCGCTGGCCGGCCTGATGGTGGCGGCAGTGATGCTGGGAATCATGCAGACTGCGGAAGCGGCGGAGCCGCAGCGTCTGACGGTTGGAGACTACGGGGTGGAACCGTGGTCGTGAGCGTGTGAGTCCAGTCCCCCCATTCCCCCCATCCCGTGCATACCCTCCATCCCGCTCATTCCGCCCCCGGTGAGTCCCATGAAATGCCGGACGTCCTGCTGATATAGGGAATTGCTCGGCTCGGCGCTCGGCCACACGGCACCGCGACGCGGAATGAACAGTCCCCCGACGACACCCATTCCTCCGGCCGCAATCGTGTGGCCAGTCGGATTCTCATAAATCACGCGGACGCGATAGCGGTGTGACGCCATGATCGGCAAGCCGATCCCGCTGAGGCCGTAGAATCTGCCCAGCGGCACGGGACTCGGTTCGCCGCGCGGCGCGGGCGCGGGCTCGCCGTGCCACAGCAACTTGCCCAGCGTCGCGTCCCAAAACTCGATGGTCCGGCCGTATTCGTGCATGTGCCCGCCGATGACCACGATCTTGCCATCGACCGCAGGACTGCCTTCGTACGAGCGTTCGCTGTGCCCCGGCGGCAAGTCGAAGCTCTTGACCCCCACGGGAAATGCGACGTCGAGCTGCCAAGGGAAAACGGCAAAGAACGGCCACGGCCGGCCATCGGGTACGTAGCTCAGCACCAGGCGAACGCGAACGCCACGATAGCTGACCGGCGTCGGATTATGAAGCATCGCGTTGGCGATGATGCGTTCGCCGGCGTGAACGCGTGCTCCGAACAGCGGCCACGGGAAGCGGATCTCACCCGTCTCTCTCCCCGACGCGAGAATGCGACGCGCGATGGGAAGAAAGAGCTCCCGCTCGGCGGGATCCATCACGTTCAAGTGATGCAACAAATCGGCGGGCAAGAGCCGCCCGTCTTGATCTCTCAGCTCCGCGTGGAAGGCGTAAATGGAAGCATTTACCGGAAACTCGCCCAAACAAGCGGGCGGCTGTAGGACGTGGTGTCCGGCGCCTGCGGGCAGGTCGACAGGCGGCAGCTCGAGCACAAGCTCGCGCCGCTTGGGGTCCGCGGTGATGCTGGCTCGCGCCAACGTTGTCCAGGCGAGCGGTAACACCGCTCGCTGCTCGGGAACGGCACTCCACGCCGCGTCGCCAGCGAGACCGATGGGAAGCGCGGCGACAATTACGAACGCCCGTCGAAGCCTCACGAGTACCTCAAGGCGCGAGCCGCTAACGGAGTTCCGTCGAGTGTGATCGTTTGGGGCACGGCGACGCCAAGGTAGTCGAGCATCGTCGGCATCAGATCTACTGTCCGAATGGGAGATTCGGGAAGTGGTACACTGGCGGCGATCGGGACCTCCATGTGTTCCGTAATGAGACTGCCGTGTCCGGCCCGGTGTTCGGGGATTTCCCACGGTCCGCGGAAATCAGCGCCCGGTCCCGCGGCAAGCACCAGGTCTCCGGCGCGAGCCGACTGGAAGAGTTGCAACAACTGGCGTGGCGCGTCCGGGAGGTCCGTGTTTCGCGTCCGCGCCAACAACTCACGATCGTCAAGCTCGAGATACCCGCCGAGGTTCAGCGGGTCGCCATCCGTCGGCTGATAGCGGATTGAGTCCAGCGTCTGAGAGATCCGCGCGCGCGCGCCTCGCGTTTGCACCACCACGCCATCCACGTCATCGCGACACGCGGCCAGCCTGACGGCCGGCAGCGCGAGCAGTCGCTGTAACAGATCCCGCGGGATCTCGGACTCCGTGCGCGGCGTCTCTCGCCCCGAGCGCGGCTCGAAATACAATTGCACGCTGGCGTTCCCCGAGACCATCGTCGCGACTCGCGCGCCCCGCCGCCACACGTGCATCGGATGACGCATTGTCGCAAAGCCCCACTGCTCGAGTAACATGGCGACGTCGCAGTGCTCCTTCATGACCGTCGCGCCGTGATCGGCGGCGACGAAGAACGCGGGCAATTCCCTGCCACTTCTCTCGACCCGCGCGACGAAAGCGCCCAGCGCCCGGTCCACCAAGCGATAGCCGTCGAGCACCCCGGGATGCCAGGGGTCTTTGAGGTGAGTCGTTCCGTCGATTCCGGGAAACACGACGAAGAGAAACCGCCACGGGTCAGCAGCCAATGCGACCCACGCTTCTTGCACTGCGCGATCGAGCGCGGGATAGGTCCCGAGGTAGTGGGCCGCCGAGCCAAGGATCGCCCGACGGAACGGAATGCGGTGTGCGCCCTTGCTGAGGCCGCGGGTGATCGGCGTGCAGATCGCGATGCTTTCCGGCACGAGATCGAACATCGAGGGCGCCGGTGCGATGTCGCCGTTGAGCAAGGGAGCCTGGACGCCGCAATAGCTGCGCGCCGCTTGCCACTGTGCCCGCCATCCACCGGCGGCTGCGGCGCGATCCAACCAGCGAATACCCGGAATGCCGGTGCTGCCGGGGTAACGGCCGAACAGGAACGGGATGTACGCGACGCCGGTCGTCGAGGGAAAGACCGTCGTCCCCACACGCCACCCGCCGGGCTCGATGACGAAGCGAGCGAGGTTCGGCAGATCGCCGCGCGCCAGTAGGTCCCGGAAGACGTCGGGGCGCGCGCCATCCATGAGGACGAAGACCGCACGCATGTGTTTAGCGAGTATCGGCCGCCCCCCCCGCCCCCCCGGGGGGCCGCTCCCAACACAGGCCCAGTGGTTTGCAGAAGACGATCGCCGCGATGATCGCGGCGGCCAAGGCGATGACGACTATCGCCGGCCAGATCGTGTCGCGTGGTCTTGGTACCCACAGGGCACGCTGGAACGCCGCGGCGTTCGGCCAGCGCCGATCGGGAGATGTGTTCAGGGCTTTGTGTAACGCCCGTCGCAGCCGGCGCGGAATGCCCGACCAGTCAGCCGATTCCGGCTGCATGCCCGGTGGCCAGCTGCGCCCACTGACCGCTTCGTAGAGGAGGGTGGCGACTGCGTAAACATCGGCAGCAGGCGGCTCTGCTGCCGTCGTGCTCATCGGCGCCAGGACCGGTCGCCCCTGCTCGAGCACGACCGTACTCGCACGAATGTCGCCGTGCCCGACTCCGCGCGCGTGCGCCAACTCGATGGCTGACAACAGCGCGCGACAGATCTGCGTCGCCTCCCGGACGGACAAGGGGCCGGAGCGCAAGCGGTCAGCGAGAGTTCGGGAAGCCGAGGGCGTCGTCTCGCTCGTCATAGCGTCGCGAATCTAACCCCAAAAAAGCGGCCCCGAAATTTCCGGGGCCGCGGCCGGTCTGGACAACGGCAACTACTGGACCTTGATGGTGATCTTCATGCCGAGCGGCAGATGCGGCGTGCAGTAGCCCTTGTACGTGCCTTTGGGCGCGTTCGCGAAGGACACCTCGTAGCTGTCGTTGGGATTCGTGAGAAACGGTCCGGACAGATTATCCATGGTGTTCTTCATGCCCGCGTTGAGGGCCGCGGCGCCTCCCGCGGGAATCGAATCCGGCCAGAACGTGATGTTGTGCGGACCGCCGGCGACGTTGACGAAGCGCACCGTCGCTCCCGGCGCGATCGTGATCGAATTCGGCTCGAAGCTCGCTTTCGTACTGCCGTTGCCGGTCATCTTCACTTCGGTGACGGGACCGGTCGGAGTCGCCGGCGCGGTGCCAGCCGGTGGTGCCGGAGGCGCTGCCTGCGTTTGGGTCTGGTTCTGGTCGCCCTTACTGCCACCGCAGGCGAGCGCGCCAAAGGCGACGACGGTCGTGAGCAGAGCGAAGCGCATTGCGGAAGTCCTCCGGGACATGTGGAGCTGAAGGTGGGGGTTGATGTCGTTTGTGAACAGTTTCACAATATGCGGTCAATATAGAAGCGGCTCCCCAAAACGGGAGTCCCACAAAGGCACTACCTTCCCGGTCGATGAAACAGGCAATCATTGCTTGCATGCTTGGCGCCTGCAGCGCCGTCACTCTCTCCGCCCAGCTGTGGAAGACAACTATCGGCTTCGAGGGTGGCTTTGCGCGGGTGCGCGCGGCCGGTCTCGGCCCGTCAGTGTATCGTGACCGGATCGACCTCCCCGGGAGCGGCTCGGCCTTCCCTGCTGTATTCGCGATCATCCCAGTCGGAGACCGTGTTGCGTTGGAGCCGAGTCTGTCGGCATCACACGGCCGGATAAACGAGAGCAGTGGGTTGGTTGCTACCGGAACCGCTGCTGAAATGCGGTTGTCGCTCCGCGCCGACGTTGCCATCGGCCCAGGGTTGTACGTCGCCGGTGGCGGTGGGATTCGGTACCTGGCCAGGGACAATGTTCACTCGCTGCAGCCCGGCATTCTGACTGCCGTTGGGTATCGGCGCGCCTACGGCTCAAGTCTGGGCGCGCGCGTCGAAGTACGGTGGCTCTCATTGGGCAAGGCAGATTCGGTCGCGCCGAGCAATCAGTATGCGCTGCTCGTGGGGGTCTGGCGCTCCGTGGGTGGAACTGAGGACCGCAATACGGGCCCGTGGCGGCTTCAAATCGGGATCGCCGGTGGTTACATCCGCACGCATATCTACGGATCCTTCGGTGGCCTCTTCTTGAATCTTCATGAGACATCCCTCGAATTCCCCGGCTCTGGCGCGACGACGCCGACAAAACTGTTTGTCATTGTGCCGCTCAGGGGCCGGTTTGCGCTCGAGACTGGATTCGGGGTGCAGCGCACGCAGGAGCAGGGGGTCACACTCTCTGACGGCCACCTCGCTCCGAGGCTCGACGTAGCGATTGCCGGCGGCTTCTATGCCGCCGCGGGCGGTAACATCCGTTATCTGGAGCAGACAGGAGCTGCTGGTTTCGCGTTGGCAGGAGCCAGTACCGCCGTGGGATATCGCTTTCCACTCGTCCACGAACTCGAGGGCCGCGCCGAGCTCGGTTACACGGTCTTCAAACAGCGCCGGAATTTTCCCTTTGCCGAGAACGACCTTGCCTTGCTGTTCGGTGTCTCGATGCCGCTGAAGTAGCGTCCCCTACTGCCGAATATGCCGGATCGAGTCACCGAACAGATTAGTGCAGACGAGTTAGCGCAGCGACTGGACCGCGGCGAGTCGCTGCAGCTGCTCGATGTGCGCACTCCTGACCGGGTGGCGCGAAACCGAGTTGCGTTCGGTACCGAGCTCCAGTTTCACGCGCTGCCGAATTCCAAGATTTTCGCGCTGCCCGATGCGCGCGATCTCCAGCTCGATGCGGCGCGTCCCGTCGCCATCATCTGCGGCCATGGTAACTCCAGCAAACAGACGACCGCGTTCTTGCGTGAGCGTGGGTACGAGGCGTACTCGGTCACGGGCGGGATGGCGGCGTGGGAGGCGGTCTACGTCGCGCGCCGGCTGTCGCCCACACCTTCGCTCTCCCATGTCGTGCAGCTCGACCGTGTTGGAAAAGGGGCGCTCAGCTACGTTCTCGTCAGCGACGGCGATGCCGTCCTCGTCGATCCGGGCCGGCACGTCGAGCGGTATGACGCAGTGCTCGCCGAACTGCGGGCGACTCCCGCCGCGGTGGTCGATACACATCTCCACGCGGATTACTTGAGCGGTGCGCGCGAGGCGGCGGCGCGATGGCAGGTCCCCTACTTCCTTCATCCGGACGATGCGGTCTCCCCGTATGACAGCACGCCGGGCCGCCTGGCGTACCAGCCTCTGCACGACAGCGATACGATCGCATTCGGCCGGGGCACGCTGCGGGTCGCGCACGTGCCGGGACATACTCTCGGCAGCATCGCGTTGATCGCCGACGACGGACTCGTGTTGACCGGTGATTTCCTGTTCGTGCGGTCGGTCGGGCGGCCCGATCTGGCCGGCCAAACGGAATCGTGGGCCAAGCTGCTCTGGCACAGCCTCGAGCGGGCCCGCCAATCGTGGGCGGGCGATCTGCTCGTATTGCCGGCGCATTACGCCAGCGAATTGGAACGGCGTGCCGACCGCGCCATCGCGGCACGCTTCGATGTGATCGCCGCCACCAATGCGGCCGCGGCGATCCAGGACGAACGAGCGTTTCTCGAGTGGATTGCCGAGCACACGTCTGGCTTTCCTGATGCCTACCGCACGATCAAAGAGACCAACTTGGGTCTCGCGGACGTCTCCGGTTCCGAGGCCGAAACGCTCGAATCCGGCCCCAATCAGTGTGCCGTGAAATAGCTTAGGCCAGCGCTGTGCAACTTTTGGGAGGGCGTCCGTCTCTCATGGCGTCCCTTACCAGAGGTTGCCATGCGGACGTTGCATCGTGTTTGGGGAGTTGCTGCGCTTCTTGCCGTCACCGTTTCGCTTCCGCTGTCTGCCCAAGGCTGGATCGATCCGATCCGGCCGCTCCCTCCGAACTCGAACGGGCGAATCGAGCGCCTTCGCAGCGCTGTGCAAGTCAGCATCACGGGCCGCGTGGCACGGGTCAGCGTCGAGGAGTGGTTCCGCAACAACGGCCCGATGCTGGAAGAAGGGATGTATCACTTCCCTCTGCCGGGCGAAGCGGTCTTCTCCAGTTACTCACTCTGGCAGGGCGACCAGGAGCTGCGCGGCGAGGCGATGGACGCCACGCAAGCGCGTTCGATCTACGAAGCAATCGTTCGCCAGAAGCGGGACCCGGCGCTGATCGAGCTGGCAGGACAGGGACTCATCCGCGCGCGCGTCTTTCCAATCAGCCCCGGTGAGACACGCAAGATCACGCTCAAATACACGCAGCTCCTCGACCGCACGGGCGATGCGTGGCGCTTCCGCTACCTGGGCGATCGCAACCGCCAAACTGCCCCACGCAGCTTCCAGCTGGAGGTCGACAGCGCGGCGCAGTTCGGCGATCCCTTCTCTCCAACCCATCAGGTACAAGTCGCGCGTCGCGACAGCCGCATCGAAGTCACACTCGGTGATGCCGCGAACACGGGCGACTTCGAGCTGCTCCTTCCGCTCGCCCGCGGACTCGTCGGGTTGTCTCTCCTGCCACGTCATCCGGTCGGAGAGGACGGCTATTTCATGCTGCTGCTTGCGCCCGGCGCGGCGTCCGAAGCGGCCGCACTGCGACGCGACCTCGTCGCGGTGATCGACGTCTCGGGATCGATGTCAGGTGAGAAGATCTCGCAGGCAAAGTCGGCTTTGACTCAACTGCTCGGCTCCCTCCGCGAAGGCGATCGCTTCCGGCTGGTCGCGTTCTCGGGCGGTGTGCGCCGTTACGCGCAGGGATGGACCGCGGTGAGTGCCCAAGGTCGGCGCGATGCATCGGCATGGATCCAAAGTCTCGAGGCAGAAGGCGGAACGAACATCGCCGGCGCACTCTCAGAGGCGTTTGCTGAGCCTCCGGCTGAGGAGGCGCTCGGCGTCGTCGTATTCCTCACCGACGGGCAGCCGACCACGGGCGATACCGACCCCGAGCATATCGTCGAGCGCGCCGAGCAAGGGCGCGGCCGATTCCGCGTCTTTTCGTTTGGAATCGGCGACGACGTCAATACCTATCTCCTCGATCGGCTCACTGAGCGGGCGCGGGGTACGACGGAATACATCCGGCCCGGTGAGAACATCGAGCGCGCGGTCGGCTCGCTCGCCGCAAAGATCGCGAGTCCCGTACTCACCGACGTCGCCATATCCGCCACGTCCGGCGTCGAGCTGTATGATGTTCAGCCCGGCAGCTTGCCGGACCTCTTCGCGGGCGATGAGATGGTCGTGCTCGGCAGGTATCGGGGAGCTGGAAGTGGAACGTCGTCCGTCACGGTTCGCGGCAGGCGGAATGGTCGCCAGGAGGAGTTCACGACGTCACTTGCCGACCGCGAGAACGATGATGTGCGCTACGTGGAACAGCTGTGGGCCGCTCGCAAAGCGGGCGCGCTCTCGCGCGAGATTCGGCTTCACGGCCAAACGCGGGAGCTGATGGACGAGTTGAAACAGCTCGCGCTGCGTTACGGGATTCTGACCGAGTACACATCCTATCTGGTGCAGGAGCCCAATATTGTCGCTCGGCGGACGTTCGAAGAGCGCTTGATGCGCGCCCCGGCAGCAGCCCCGGTCGATCAAGTGGGCGCCGGCTCGGTTGGTCAAGCCGCGCGTGATCGTTCCATGCGTGAGTCGAGCAACCTGGCCGCAGTGGTTGTTACCGCTGACAGTATCGATGCCGCCGCATTGCGTGGTCCGCGCGCGCACTCAGGCATCAGTCCCACACAGCGCGTCGGGGGACGGCTGTTCATTCTTCGCGACAGCACGTGGACCGACCTCGGTCACGGCGATTCGCTCAACGTCGTCACGGTAGCGCCGTACAGCGACGCCTACTTCGCGCTGTTGCACGCGATGCCCGATTTGACGCCGGCGGCTGGGCTCGGCCCCAGAGTGCTGGTAGCCGGACGCCATGCGAGCATCAAGATTGAATCGAGAGGTAAGACGCACTGGCAGGCAGGCGAACTGGAGCGACTCGTGCGCGCATTCCGGGGTTAGGCCATCAGTGCCCGAAGACATCGCTGACGTGTACCGCAGCACCTACGGCGCGCTCGTGCGGTTCCTGTACCGCAAGGTATGGGACGCCGAGCGCGCCGAGGATCTCGCGCAGGAGGCATTCGCCCGGGCGCTCGTGCACCGGCCCGAAAATGCGCGGGGGTGGTTGTTCGTCGTGGCGGCCAACATGGCGCGCGACGAAGCGCGCCGCGCGGCGCGCGAGAAGCGGCACCTCACCTTGTTGAAGAGCGAGCCGGAAGCGGTACACGGCTCGCCCGAAGAAGAAATCGATGCCGACACGCGATTGAGACGCGTGCGCGCGGCACTCGAGCAGTTGACCCCGCGCGACCGGGAAGCGTTGCTGTTGTGGGACTCGGGGCTATCCTACGATGAAATTGCCGCGCAGACAGGGTTAGCGCGCGGCGCGGTCGGAACCACATTGGCGCGGGCGCGCCGGAGGCTCGTTGAAGCGTATGACGCAGGACTCGCGGGAGGGGGGGGGGACCAGCATGTCGCACGTGGATGAAGGCACACTGCACGCGTATCTCGACGGCGAGCTGTCGCCACCCGAGCGTACCGCGCTCGAGATCCACCTCGCGCAGTGCGCGTCCTGTGGCGCCCGGCTAGCGGAAGAACGGTCACTGATCGAGCGCGCGAGCGCCGTGTTGGGCGGCGCGCGCCCCAGCGAGCGCCCCGCGCCCCCTCTCAGTGAACTCGCTTCACCGCGGCGCCGCGGACGCCGCATCCTCGGCGCGCGGTTACCGTTTGCGTGGGCCGCGACCGTCGTGCTCGCGCTGGGGATCGGCTACTACCTCCACGCACCCGAGTCGCGCGTCCCGCCTGCCCAAGAACCCCAAGCGGTCGCGACAAACGTGCCGGCGGCCGACAAACTCGAAGCACGAGACCTACACCGCCGCCGCGACGTGCGCTCCGTGCGGTCGCGGGAAGAGGTCTCAGCTTCGCACGATTCGGTCAGCGCGCAACGGTTGACGACCGGAACTGTGGCCCTGCAAACAACAAGGGCGCAACTGAGGGAAGCTGCGCCGGTGAGGGCCGCGGCGCCATCAGCGCCGCCGGCGCGATCGGCATTGCATGTTGATGAGGCGATGGCGCAGGCGGATAGCAGCCTGGCTAGCCTACGCGGTCGGCTGGTCAGCTCCCAATGGATCGTCATCAGCAGAGGCTCAGCGCGCACACTGCTCGGTGCCGACCCCGTGGGCATTCCCGGCCTCGCGGCGCGGGACATCCGTCGCAGCCCGACGGATGGTGCCACGATCGTCGTGGAGCAACAGCTCGATTCGACGACTGTCATTCAGCTGTTCCAGCGCGCCGCCACCGTTGGGGGCGCTGATCTCGGTTATCCCCAGCGGCGGTTCAACGCACAGGCCGAAGGCGCTCCAGCCGAGCGTCTGGCTCGCTACGTGGGACGCCTACGCGTGGAGATCGCGGGGCCGTTGACGCCGGATTCGTTGAATCGCTTGCTCGAGCAGGTGCAGCCGCTGCCCTAACCTTCCTGTCGCCGCCAAGCAATCAGCTCGGCGACGACACTCACGGCGATTTCTTCAGGCGTCACGGCACCGATCGCCAACCCCACCGGAACACGCACTCGCTGTAGGCTTTTGGCCGGTACGCCCGCCGCCGTCAGGCCCTTCGTCACCACGATCTTTTTGCGGCGGCTGCCGAGCAGGCCGACATAACGGGCCGGCGACGTGGCGACGCGCTCGAGGATGACGGCGTCGTTGCGATGGCCACGCGTGGCAATCACGACCGCATCGGCCGCGGTGAGCGGATACCGTGTCAGGGCGGCGTCCACGTCTCCCGCCAGCGTGATCACCTCGTCGCCAAAACGGGACGCATCCGCATAGTCGGCGCGGTCGTCGATCACGACGACGCGGAATCCCGCGGCTACCGCCGCGCGCGCGATCGCTGAACCCACGTGGCCGGCACCGAAGACGAACACGCGCGGTGGTTGAGTCAGCCGCTCCTCCATGAAACGGCCGTCGCGAGTCAACGTGGCTGCTGATCCGGAAACGCTTGCGCGAGGGCGAGCCTCAAACGTCTTCACGGGAGCCTCACGCGTCCAATCCGTCGCGGTGCGTACCAGTCCCGAGTCCGCACCGGCTGCCGCTTCGAGCACACGCACGTACTGCTCGTCGGCGATCAACGGCTCGACAAACACATCCACGGTTCCGCCACACGAGAGGCCGAGGTCACCCGCGAGATCGGCGTTGAGATGATGCGTGAGCAGCGTGGGTTGTTGACTGGCTTGCGAGACCAGTGCAGCACCGATGACGTCCGCCTCGACGCATCCGCCGCCGACCGAACCGATCAACCGTCCCTCGGCGCCAACGAGCATCTTCGTGCCGGCGGGCACCGGTGTCGAGCCGCGCACCCGCGCGACCGTAGCCAACGCGCCGGCGTGTCCACCGCGAATCAGCTCGGCTGCAGCCTTCCAGACGTTCATTCCTAAAAAAGTACCTCCCGGAGCAAGAATTGCCCCGGGAGCCCGAATTCATGACCGCCCGCCTTAATGAACGACGATCGTCCCGCTCATCCCTAGAGAGGCGTGGATGGTGCAATGGTAGGTATATGTGCCGGCGACAAGCGTCGCTGGGTATGAGCCGGACGACTTGTCTCCCGACCCTGTAGGCGACGTTGGCCCACCTGTCCAGGTCACGTTGTGAGTGACGGCGTTCGCCGCCCACGAGAACGTGATCGTCCCTGCCGAGATCGTATCGGGAGTGGGCGAGAATGAATTGTTGGCGACTGTGATCGTCGTCAAGTGACCGCCTGGGGGCGGCGGGGGCGGCGGAGGCGGGGGATTGCCACCATAACCGGTGCTGTTGCTGCAAGCCGCTGCTACGGCTAATGCCGCAATCGCCAGCACACGAACCATCGGCATAATGCCTCCAGTGGGGACGCTGTAAGAGTGCTACTCGTACACCGCGTAGGTGAAACAGGTCGGATGTGCTGTAAAGCGGAACGGACTTAGTGGTGTTCCCGCTCCAATGCGTTCGCGGCGAGACGAGGGGAGATGATGGGATAGCGGCCCGCGAACCAGGCCCACGCGAGGAAGAACAAGCCGCCAAAGAAGAGGGCCACTCCGACTTCGGGAAGGCCGATAGCGGGGCCAGCGCCATGATTGATCGAGGGAACAACCTCGAGGTAGCGCTCGAGCCAGATCCCAACCAGGCTCGCGAGCGCGAACCCGATCATCGTGGGCGCGAACTTTTTCGGCTTCACACCCAGCAATCCTATGAAAGGAACCAGGAACACAAGCAGAAAGACCGCGGTGCCGACGGGACGCCACGCACCGTACAAGCGGTAAAAGATGAAATACGTCTCTTCCGGCAGGTTGCCGTACCAGATGACGAGGAATTGCGACCACATCAGGTAGGCCCAAAACACCGTGAACCCGAAGCAGAGTTTGCCGAGATCGTGCTGTTGCCGCGAGGTGTAGATGTCGTCGAGCCCCATGGCGCGCCGCAGCGAGATCCCGAGAACCGCGAGCAGCATCAGCGCCGCGAGGAAGCTTCCCATGAAGTAGAACGCCCCGAACAGACTGCTCACCCATTTCTGGGCCAGCGACATCATCAGATCAAAAGCGAGCAGGCTGTACCCGAATGCGTACGCGAGCACGAGGATCGCGGCGTCGCGGGAGATTGCGGGAGCGTCTTCCTTGCGGTCGACGACTTCGTTGGTCGCCAGCTCGCGGACGTCGGGCGCGACGTCGCGGCGCACAAACCGCCAGGAGAGCCAGGACAATAGCGCGAGAACCACCCCGTTGCGCAAGAAGAACCACTTGCTGACGAGCCACCACCCGACGTCGGGCCGCGGCTCATGAATCCAGGTGAAGATGTAAAGCCGGCCGATGATGAGACCGATGAACAGCACCACCGACACCGTTGTGAACGCGACGGCCGCTTCCGCGAAGCGGATGAGCACACCGCCCCAGTGACCCTTTGCCAATTTCAGGATGGCGGCGAACACCACCATGCCCTGTGCCATTCCGGACCAGAACATGAAGTTGGCGTGATACGCCCACCAGGTTCGCTCGGGACTGCGACTCATCAGTCCCGACACCAGAATGACGCCGCCGACGATCGCGGCAATCGCGCCGAGGAGCGTGACGCGGGCGACGGGAGCCGCGCGGGCCTTGTCGACGAGCGTTGACCGGCTGATCGTCGCAACGCTCACTGACCGGCTCCGGCGCGCGCCAGCAGCTGCAGACTGCGCACGTAGTTCACGACGTCCCAGCGATCCGCACCGTGGATCTTGTCGCCATAGCGGGGCATGATGCCGCGGCCCATGCGTTGCGCCTCCACGATCATTCCGTAGATGGCGCCGTCGCTCATGTGCGGCCGCGTGGGATCGACGAGCGAGGGCACACCGGGGAACGGACCGCCGCCGGCCATCGACACGGGCCCGTTGCCCTGCCCGCGCTCGCCATGACAGACGAGACAGAACGTCCCATAAACCGCCTGTCCGCGGTTCAACGACTCAGCGGTGCGGGTGCGCGGATTCACGAGATGATCCGCGGTCTCGCGAGTAACCGGCAACTCACCGCCGGCGGTCGGAACCGCGCCCGCCACTGGCGGGATCGGGCGCGCGTACGGCTTGATGTTGCGCTGATGTCGCATGGTCGCGAACCAACCGACCTTGTGGACCACGGTGTCGGGATTGCAGGCGCCAAGCAGTACGAGCGCGCCGACAAGCAGCGCGCCCTTACCCACGATGCACCTCTTCCGCCCCTGCTTCGCGCAGCAGCGCTTCCAGCCGCGCCGCCTTATCCGAACCGGCCGGTACGAACACACCGAAGCGGTCGTTCGTGAAGCGCGGATCGTATTGAATCGTCCCGCCGCGCCGCGCGGCGAACGCGGCGTTGAAGAGAATCCCGAGAATCGTCGACAGTGCGCCGAACAGTACGGTCATCTCGAACATGATGACGACGTAGGGCGGAACCGATCCGATCGGCTTGCCACCCACCTGAATCGGCCAGTCGTACGACATCCACAGCGTGAGCCATGCGCCGATGGCGCAGCCCGCGATGCCCCCGACCAGCGTGAACATGCGGACGGGACTCACAGGCTGATCGAGCACGTCTTCGATCTCGTGGCGCGGAATCGGTGAATAGACGGTGAAGTCCGTGTGCCCTGCCGCGCGCAGCTTCTTGATGGCATCGAGCGTCGCGTCGAGATACTGGAAAATGCCGAGGACGCCGGGCGTGGGCGGCGGATGGAAGATCTCCTGGAGCGGCTTGGGGAGCGGCAGGCGCAGATGCGTCGTCATGTGTGTTGCGCTCCTGCGCGCGCCTTCTGCCGCCGCGGCGGCACGAGCACTTCTTTTACCTCGCTGATCGAGACCGCCGGGAAATTCTTCACGAACAGCAGGAACCACATGAAGAACCACCCAAAGCTGCCGGCCATGATGCCCCAGTCGGCCCACGTGGGGTTGTAGACGGCATTTGCCCACGGCTCAAACGGCTCGCCCGCCAACGACACGACGATAATGACGTAGCGCTCGAACCACATGCCGATGTTCACGAAGATCGAAATCACGAACAACGCTGTGATGTTGGTGCGAACTTTCTTGGACCACAGCAGCCACGGCAGCAGGCCGTTGCAGATGTTCATGGTCCAGCTCGCCCACCAGTACGGCCCAAACGCCCGATACCAGAACGCCGCCCGCTCGGCGGCATTGCCGCTGAACCAGGCGACGAAGTTTTCGGTCACGTACGAGAAGCTCACGATCGAGCCCGTGAGCAGGCACAGCTTGGCGAGGTTTTCGAAGTGATCGACGGTGATGATTTCTTCCAGATGGAACAGCCGGCGGATCGGCACCAGCAGCGTGATCACCATCCCGACGCCGGAATAGATGGCGCCGGCAACGAAGTACGGCGCGAACAGCGTGGCGTGCCAGCCGGGCACGATGGCCATCGCGAAGTCCCACGACACGACGCTGTGCACGGACAGCACCAGCGGCGTCGCGAGCGCGGCGAGGTAGAGATAGCCGCGCGTGTAGTGGCGCCATTGCTCGTTCGCGCCCGTCCAACCGAGCGCCGTGATCCCATAGAGCTTCTTGCGCCAGCCGGTCGCGAGGTCGCGCACTGCCGCGATGTCCGGGATCAGACCCATGATCAAGAACACCGTCGACACGGTGAAGTACGTGCCGATCGCGAACTCATCCCAGATGAGCGGCGATTTGAAGTTCGGCCACAGGCCGCGCTCGTTGGGGTACGGAATCAGCCAGTAGAAGTACCACTGCCGTCCGATATGAATCAGCGGGAAGAGACCCGCCGTCATGACCGCGAACACGGTCATCGCTTCCGCGGTCCGGTACACGGCCGTGCGCCATCCGGACCGGAACAGGAAGAGAATCGCCGAGATCAGCGTCCCCGAGTGTGCGATGCCCACCCAGAAGACGAAACAGGTGATGAAGACCGCCCAATAGACTGGATGCGAATAGCCGGCCAGTCCCAGCCCGTACCGCAACAGGAACAGCAGCGTGATGATGCCGACGCCGAGCAGGCCGACGGCCGAGCCCAGCAGCAGAAAGTATCCGCGCGTCGGCGCGCCCAACGTGCGCGCGATCGTGCGCGTGACGTAGTCGTAGGTCAGCCGCGTCGGCGTTCTCGCCTCAGCCACGACTCGGCGTCTCCTGCGCCACGACGCGAGCGAGATACGTGATGGCGGGCTTGGTGTTCAAGCCGGCGAGCACGTGATAGCCACGCGGGTTACCCGCCAACTCGTAGACCCGCGAGTGGTGGTCGTTGAGATCGCCGAAGATGATCGCTTCCGACGGACAGGTCTGCTGGCACGCGGTCACGATGTCGCCATCGCGGACGTTGCGATCCTGGAGTCGCGCCTGACTCTGCGCACCACGGATGCGCTGGACGCAGAACGTGCACTTTTCCATCACGCCCTTCTCGCGCACCGTGACATCGGGATTGAGCAGCATCGACAGCGGCTCGGGCCACGCCTCCCACTCGCCGTCGCGCTCCGCGTAGTTGTACCAGTTGAAGTAGCGGACCTTGTAAGGGCAGTTGTTGGAGCAGTAGCGCGTGCCGACGCAACGATTGTAGACCTGGCCGTTGAGGCCGTCGGGCGTGTGATAGGCGGCGAAGACCGGACAAACCGGCTCGCACGGCGCGTTGCCGCATTGCTGGCACAGCATCGGCGAATTGACGGCGCCCTGCGGCACCCCTTTCTCATCGGTCAGCCAGTAGCGCTCGAGCCGCATCCACGACATCTCGCGGCCACGTTGCATCAGCTGCTCACCCACCGTCGCCAGATTGTTTTCGGCGTAGCAGGCGGTGACGCACGCCGCGCAGCCCGTGCACTTCGACAAGTCGATGGCCAGGCCCCAGCGCGGATGGTCGCCCGCATAGTTGCCGATCGAGGCCTTTTCGTGCTGGCGCTCGCCCCACCATTCCACCGCGTCCTTGGCATACTCCGGCGTTTCCTCGTAATGGAACGGGTGATCGCCGGTATGCAGTCCCTGCGCGCGGGCGAGCCCCAACACTTCCACGGTGCCTTGACCGCGCTCGCGCGGGCTTCCTTCCGTCGTGACGATCTTGCGATGCTCGCCCGTTTTGGTCGCGCTCGCGCGCACGGCGAACGTGCGCCCGCCGTAACTGTTCACCTGCGTGCCCAGCAGCTCGAAGGCGTTCGCGGAACGATCTTGCGCATAGCGTCCGTAGGCGCTGTGCCCCTGCCCAGTGGGTACGGCCAGGACGTCCGGCCGCACCGAGCGTGTGATCCAAGCCGGGAATTTCTGCGCGCCGAATTGCGACTTGAGGAGCAGGAAGTCTCCGGTCGCGAGTCCCCACTTCGCGGCGGTGTCGGGATGGACTTCGACCCAACTGTGCCACGCGATCTTCGAGACCGGATCGGGAAGCTCCTGGAGCCACGGCTTATTGGCGCCACGTCCGTCGTGCAGAACGGGGTGCGGGAAGACGACCACTTCTTGATCTCCCCCCCCCGGCTGCGGGGCCGCGGCCGTGTTTATCCCAGCCGCCGTCGCCGCCAATCGCACCGGACGCGCACGAGCTGATGCTTCCGCGTACACGCCGCCGCGCGCCAAAGCATCCATCCAGTATTGATCGAAATTCGTTTTCTGCCGCGCGCGCCACTTGGACTGGAGATAGTCCTGGAACGTGCCTGGACGGCCCGCGAGCTTCAGCACCACGTCACCGGTCGGGCGCGTGTCGAAGACGGGCTGAACGACTGGCTGCTGGAGCGCGATCACACCGGCGCGTGGCCGGCTGTCGCCCCATTGCTCGAGCGGATGATGATCGGGCAGGATCAGATCACACGCTGCTGCCGTCTCGTCCAGGTACGACGAGAAGCTGACCTTGTACCCGACCTTGCCGAGGGCCTGCTGGAACGCGCCGGGCACCGAATGCGCCGGATTGGCGCCGTGCACGAAGAGCAGCGCCACCTTCCCCGCTGACATGTCGGACGTGAGGCTCGCGAGATCAGCGAACGTGTTCGTTGCACCAATCGCGAGATCCGCGCCGAACTTGACCAGCGAGCCGACCGAGCCGGCGACGTAGTTCAGGACATTGACGGCAGCGACGATCTCCGCACCATTGGGATATTGGGCCGCCATGCCGCCGGCGACCGCGAGGCCGCCCTTGGAGTTGGCGAACTCGGTGGCGAGGCGGACGATCACCTGCGCCTCGATACCGATCACCTCCGCGACCGCACGCGGCGTGTGCCGCGCAAGCAGTCCGGAGAGTCTGGGCGCGTCCCCCGGCAACCTGGCCAACCGTTGGCTGACGATCACCTGCGCCATCGCGAGCGCCAGCGTGCCCTCGGTGCCGGGGCGCGCGGCAATCCATTCGTCCGCGTTCATCCCGGTCAAGGAGAGACGAGGCCCCACGTACACGAACTTGGCCATGGACGCGGGCCGTCCCGAATCGAAGGCGTGCGAGCGGGAAAATCCATTCTGGAATTCGACAGGCGACAACCAAGTGTCCAGGAAGTCCGCTCCGAACGAGAGCAGGTATTTCGCGTTCGCGAAATCGTAGGTCGGGAGCGCTGCGGTCCCGAATGCCGTGCGGTTGCCGGCGCGCAACGCCTCGAATCCGAACGGCTCGTAGCTCTGCCGCCGGCCGCCGAGCTGCGTCATCCATTCATCGACCAGATCGCCGAAGCTCGACTGCTCAGCGCCGGTGAGGAACACGATGCCCTTGCCGCGCGCGCCGGCCACTTTCGCGCTGAGCCGCTGAATGGCGCCGTCCCAATCGATCGCTTCGAACGTACCGCTCGCGTTGCGAATCATCGGATGCGTCACGCGGTCCGGGTTGTACAAGCCCTGGATCGCCGCCTGACCGCGGGCGCACAGGCGGCCACGATTGATCGGCGAGTCGGGATTGCCTTCGAGCTTGACGGCGCGGCCTTCCCGCACACGGACCTGCACACCGCAGCCCGCCGCGCATTCGCGACACGTCGTGGCGTAATAGGTGGCGGTGCCGGGAATCTGATCCTCCGGCTGGATCAGATAGGGGATCAGTTTTTCCGTGGGTTCGGGACCGATCCCGCACGAAGAGAGCGCGGCTGCTCCGGCGCTCGTGGCACCGAGCACTTTGAGGAATCGTCTGCGATCGATTGAGTCGGTCATCGATCCCTCGCTCGTCCTAGTAGTGGCATACGGTGCAGTCGCGCGTCACTTTGTGTTCGACGTGGCAGCGCACACACCAACCCATTTGCAGCGTGGACACCTGGTATACCTGCGGCATGTGCTGCACGTCGCCGTGGCATGTAGCGCACGACTGCGTACCGAGCGCTTTGATGTGGCGCATGTGTGGGAAGCGCGCGAAACCCGGCAACGCGTGGATGCGCACCCACTCCGGCGGCTTCTTCTCCCGCCACGCATCGCGGACCTTCTTGATTTCGGCCTGGTGCTCCGGCGTGGAGCCGCCGATCAGCTGGTGACACCCGAAGCACGTCTGCAACGATGGCAATCCGGGCTCACTGGAGACGGACGCCGAGTAGTGGCAGTACATGCACGGGATCTGGTCCTGGCCGGCATGGATGTCGTGGCGAAAGAAGATCGGCTGGCGCGGACCCTCGAGCGATCCGGTGTCTTTGACGACCGGTGCGCGATATCGCTGGGAAGCAGCTGGGGCCTGCTGGCCGTACAAGACCGCAGGCGGAAGGAGAAAGGCGAGAATCCACAACACCACGACCGCGGCTGAACGCAGATGGCCTCTAATGCCCAATCAGTTGTTCGGTTTCGGTGTGGGACAACTACATCCGAAGGCTCACGAATGTAACAACGGCTATTCGGGACGCGCCAGTAGTTGGTATTTCAGTCGGACGACGTCGACAAACGCGTGGACGCCATCGAGGTCGAGGAATTCCATCCAGCACTGCCGCACGCCGTCGTTGAGCGTGCCGTCGCGAACGGCCTGTTTAATGACGCGCGGCAATCCGTTGGTGGCGCCGATTTCCTGTTCCTCGAGTCCCGACAACACGAACGTGCCGCTCACGCCGGACTGCATGGGATGCAAATAGCCGAGCTTCCGCCCACCGACCTCATACATCCAAACCCATTTCCACGTGGTGCCGAGATACACTACCTGTTCGGTGACGTGGCGCAGACTGCGCAGTTGCTCGCGGGCCCTCTTGAATCGCTGGGCCGCACGAGGCGGCAGGTCGCGCACCGGCTGATCCGCCTTGGGGCGCTGGCGCGGGCTCAAGTAGAGATTACTGGCCCAGTAGTCGGTCGAAGGTCTCGTCATAGCGCCAAGAACTTAGTGGCGCGGTCAAGCCCGCAGAAGGCGGGTAGTCGCCCGGAAGCGTGCCGGGTCGAGCAACCGGCCGCAGGACTGGTGCGGAACGGCCATGCGGCCAGTCTTGTCCATCGAGAGCTTGATGACGTCACCGTTGCGGCCGAACCAGCGGCTGGATGGCTCGAGATCCGATGGGTAGACGAAGAGTGGGAGCGCCGCAGCCGCGAGGGCCGCCTGCGATCCGATGCCCGATTCCGGCATGGTCCCAGCCCAGAGTGTCGCGCCGTAGCCGGCCGCCAGCTGATAGATCCGGCAGACTTCGGTCAGGCCGCCGACGCGGTGCACCTTGATGTTCCACACCCTCGGCCCTTGCAGCGCGATGATCTGACGGGCGGCGCGCGAGTCGCGCAGCGTCTCGTCGAGACAGATCGGTGTTCGCAGGATCTCAGCCAAACGCGCATGACCGACAAGCTCGTCGGGGTGAAGGGGTTGCTCGATGTAGAGCAGGCCCGCGTCATCGAGCGCGCGCAGCGCCCTTTCGTCACGGGGCCACTCGTAGGCGCCGTTGGCATCGACGGTGAGCGGCAAGGCGCTGCCCGCCATGCCGACCCGCGCGGCACCGACCGCCGCCTCGTCCCAGCCCGGCGCGACTTTGATCTTCACGCGCCGGTAGCCGCGCTGCACGGCGTCGTACACCCACTGCGTGAGCACATCAGCTCGGCGCTCGGGTGGGATGCCGAGGGCGACGCCACAATCGACCGCACTCGCCGGAGCGATGCCCAGCCGCGTGCCCAGCAGCGTCGCGAGACCGATGCCGTTCACGTGTGCCTCGAGATCCCAGGCGGCAGTTTCGACGCCGGCCCGCGCGAACCAATTGCCGCGAACGCTCTCGCGGAGCGTCGCATCGATCGTCTCAGGCAACGGGGACGATCCGTCGAATTCGCGACCGACGACACGAGGCAACAGCACGCGCTCGATCAAATCACGGGCGCTCGCCAATGTCTCTTCGGAGTAGAACGGCAGTTGAAAGGGTGGCGACTCGCCGTAGCCCACGTGGCCCGCGTCGTCATACAGCGCAACAATGAGGGAGCGTCGCTCTGCGATCGTGCCGCCCGAAATCACGAACGGTTCCACGAGAGGCAGCGTGAGCTCGTAGAGCTCAGCGCGGGCGATTCGCGTCATCGCGCTTTGACTGTCGGCTTTGGAGCCAGGACCACACCCAGAGGGCAAGCGGTAAGAAGACCAGCAGTCCACCGACCGCGAGCAGCGCGTCGCTCCCGTTCGCGGGAATCAGCCATGCCACAGAGCCGATAGCGACGCCCAGCATGATCATTTGCAGGTACACACGCTCGATGCGACGGAGGCTCCGAAGTCTGAGGGAGACCATTCCCATACTTGCCAGTGCGACCACAAAGATCCAGCGAAGGGCGGCTTTCGCCGGGTCGACGGTGCCGCCCCACGCGAGCAGTCCTGCGAGCACAAGAAATCCCAGGCCCGCCAGCCGGCGCCGCTCGATCATTGAGTCTCCTCCGGCACGAGATCGAGGAAACGCAACTCGCCGCCGCTGCGATCGAGCAAACCAGCAGCTTCCCGCTCGCGCATCACGGCGATGAGACCGTCGCGCGGTTCGAAGATCAATGCGTGCAGCGCGCGCTGGGTGCGCGAGCCCTCGGTCGCGGGATACTCTTCGAGCGGCAGTTGGAAGAACGTATGCAGTTGAACGGACGAACAGCCTCGCAGCGCGTACTCCACGATCATTCGACCGGAGTGGATGTTGCCGGTGCCACACAAGGACGGCCGGACGGCCTGACGGCCG
>Ga0099794_10000153_pt1 | contig 25568 bp, 25 predicted proteins | sample Rivendell_Oct201_10_FD_77320 | JGI IMG/M metagenome (GOLD analysis project Ga0099794, IMG submission 77320) | Vadose zone soil microbial communities from the Eel River Critical Zone Observatory, Northern California, USA -... | ecosystem: Host-associated > Plants > Roots > Rhizosphere > Soil ... | reverse complement strand
GGCCGGAAGCAGCCGCACGAGCTCCTCGAGCGCCCGTGATGCCCCCATCACCGAGCGCATCTCGATCCAGTGGCCCAGCAGCATGATGTCGATGAGCGTCGCGGTTTCCCAGAAGAACACCGTTCCGCGCACGCCGAACACGACGGCGGCGCTGTAGAGATACGCCACGCTGATCGCTAGGCCGACGAGCGTCATCATGCCCGGGAGCCGCTTGCGCAGCTCCGCGATCAGCCCGGTGAGGAAGGGCCATCCGCCGTAGAAGTAGATGGCTGACGCGAAGGCGAACTCGACGTACTGGGCCCCCGGAAACGCGATGACTCCACCGAGCCCGACCAGATGCTGGACCATTTCAGACGTCGCCAGCACAGGAATAGTCAGCGCCAGCGAGATCCAGAAACGGCGCCGGAAGTCATCCACCATACTGGCGTGACCGGCGTGGCCTTCATGGCTGGCTGGCATCGCCATGGTCGGGGGATTCGAGCCGTGATCAGGAGGACGAGAGTGATCGTGGTTCATCGTTGCTCGAGCCCCCGGCGCCGCCACAGGAAGTACAGCACCGGAATGACGACCAACGTCAGCGCCGTTGAGCTGACCATCCCTCCGACCATCGGTGCGGCGATCCGCTTCATGACATCCGCTCCCGTGCCTTGACTCCACAGCGCCGGCACGAGGCCGAGCGTGATCGCGAATACGGTCATCAACTTCGGCCGCACGCGGGTTACCGCACCGTGCTCGATCGCGCCGACGAGCTCGCCGAGGGTAGGACGGCGCCCCTCGTGTGCGAGGTCCTTCCAGGCATGGTCCAGATACACGAGCATTACGACACCGGTTTCGGCCGCGACGCCGGCGAGCGCGATGAAGCCGACCCCAGCGGCGATCGAGAGGTTGTAGCCCAGCAACCACATGATCCACACCCCGCCGACGAGCGCGAACGGCAGCGAGAGCATCACGATCGCCATTTCGGCAACTGTGCCGAACGTCAGATATAGAAGCAGGGCGATGATCGCGAGCGTCAGCGGCACGACCACCTGGAGCCGGGCCTTCACGCGGGCGAGCGCCTCGTACTGCCCGCTCCACCGCAGCCAGTAGCCGGCCGGTATATCCACTTCGCGATCGACCAACACGCGGGCCTCTGCCACGTAGCCGCCGACATCACGGCCGCGCACATCGATCGAAACCTGATCGTACAGGTATCCCGCCTCGCTGCGGATCATGGCTGCACCCGGACTGAAGCGGATATCGGCCACCTGGCCGAGGGGCACCTGCGCACCATCCATTCTGCCCACGAGGATCCGCGCGATCTGTTCGGGGTCGTCGCGGAAGTCCGGCGCGTAGCGCACGGCGACGGGATAACGCTCCCTTCCCTCGACAGTTGTCGTGATTTCCTCGCCGCCAAGCGCCAGACTGATCACCTGCTGCGCGTCCCCCGTCGTGAGACCGTAACGGGCGAGCGCATCGGCGTTGGGCCGGATATCCAGATAGCGCCCGCCGAAGGACCGCTCGGCGTAGACGCTCGCGGTGCCGCGCCGCGGCGCCAGTACCCGCTCGATATCCTGCCCAATGCGCTGGATGGTCGCGAGGTCGGGTCCGAAAATCTTCACGGCCAATGTGGTGCGGACGCCGGTGGACAGCATGTCGGTGCGATTCTTGATCGGCATCGTCCACGTGTTCACGGCGCCCGTGAGTCGCAGCCGCCGATCCATTTCCGCGATCAGGCGATCCTGGGTCATGCCCGCGCGCCACTCGGAAGTGGGCTTGAGATTCACCACCGTCTCGACCATGGACATCGGCGCCCAATCGGTGGCGGTGTTCGCCCGCCCGGCCTTCCCCCAGACGGAAACGACCTCCGGGAACGTCATGAGGATGCTGTCTTCGACGTGCAGCAGCCGCCGCTGCGTCGTGACGGAGACGGCCGGCAACGTGTTCGGCATGTACATCAGCGAGCCCTCATTAAGCGGCGGCATGAACTCGCTGCCCAGACCGGCGAAGGGGAGTAAGGTCAAAACCAGGATCACAGCCGTTCCTCCCAGTACCAGCCACCGCGCCTGGAGTGCCCAGCGCAAGATCGGTTGGTAGACCCGAATCGCCCAGCGATTCACCGGATTTTGCGCCTCGGCGCGGATCTTCCCCTTCACGAACCAGCCCATGAGCGCCGGGATGAGTGTGACGGAGAGTAGCGCCGCCGCCCCCATCGCGAAGGTTTTCGTGAGCGCTAGCGGACGGAACAGCCTTCCCTCCTGGTCTTCGAGCGTGAAGACCGGTAGGAAGGACAACGTGATGATGAGGAGCGACATGAACAGCGCCGGCCCAACCTCGCGCGCCGCGGCGAACACGCGCTCCCAATGGGGACGGTCAGGCTCGCGCTCGATGTGCTTGTGGAGATTCTCGATCATGACGATCGCCGCATCGATCATCGCGCCGATCGCGATCGCGGTCCCGCCCAGGCTCATGATGTTGGCGTTGATGCCGAGCCAGCGGATCAGCGCCAGGGCGATCAGCACGCCGAGCGGCAGCGTAGCGAGAGCGACGAGCGCGCTGCGCGCGTGCAACAGGAACAGCGCGCACACCAGGCCCACGATGATCGACTCCTCGATCAGCGTGCGCCACAATGTCTTTATGGAGCCGTGGATCAGGTTCGAGCGGTCGTAGGTAGGAACAATGCGCACGCCGGCCGGGAGCGAGGGCGTGATTTCGGCGATGCGTTGCTTCACAGCGTTGATCACACGCAGCGCGTTCTCGCCGTAGCGCATGACGACGACACCACCCACTGCTTCACCCTGACCGTTCAGCTCCGCGATCCCCAGCCGCAGATCGGGACCGATTGTCACGCGGGCGACATCGCCGACGCGAACCGAGCGACCCCCTGTGCCCACTGCGATTCCAACCTTCGCGATGTCTTCCACGCCGCGGAAATAGCCGAGCCCGCGGATCGCGTAGTCTGCGCCGGCCACTTCCAGGGTACGCGCGCCGACGTCCTGGTTCGCCCCCCGCACTGCCTCGACGACCTGACGTACATCCACACCGTAGGCGAGCAGCCGGGCCGGGTCGAGCAGCACCTGATACTGCCGCACGTAGCCGCCCAGACTCGCGACCTCGGCGACGCCGGGCACGGACTGCAGCGCGTAGCGGACCTGGAAATCCTGAATCGAGCGCAGCCGGTCCGGCCCATACCCCGGGCCCTCAAGCGCGTACTGAAGGACCCATCCGACACCGGTGGCGTCGGGGCCGAGCCTGGTTTTGGCCGCGGCCGGCAAACGACTCTGGATCGCATTCAGGTACTCGAGGACGCGCGAGCGCGCCCAGTAGACATCAGTTCCGTCTTGGAAAATCACGTACACGAATGACGAGCTGAACATCGACTGGCCCCGCACTGCCTTCACGCGCGGGACCGAGAGGAATTGTGTGACCAGCGGATACGTCACTTGATCCTCGACGACCTGCGGCGCCTGCCCCGGATAATCGCTATAAACGATCACCTGTGTATCGGAGAGATCAGGGATTGCATCCACCGGCATAGTCCGCAGCAGCCAGATACCGGCCACGAGGACGAAGAGCGCGCCAAGGGCAACGAGATCGCGCCGTCGGATCGACCAGGCAATCACTTTCTCGATCATGGCCGTCTCCGCATCGTGTCCATCCCCGGCATCTCACGCATCGCGTTCCCCGTATCCGGTTTCCCGGTTCGCATCCCGCCCATGTTGAGGCCCATCCCCATCTGCAGCATGAGTCCTTGAATTGCGGCGGCGAGGTTGGACTCCGAATCGAGCAGATACGTCGCCGAGGCGACGACCTCGTCACCTGGCTTCAAACCCTGCACGATCTCCACAAGTGAGTCACCGCGCGCGCCCACGCGTACTTCCCGCGGTATGAAGCGGCCGTCGCCGCGATTGACGAACACCAGGTCCTTCGTGCCGGTCGGCAACACGGCCGTGAGAGGGACGCTGACGGCGCGTCGTCCGGCGCGTGACAGCTCCGCAGTCGCGAACATCCCCGGCCGCAAAGCACCCATGGGGTTCGCGACTTCGACCCGCGCTGTGAGAGTGCGTGTCTTCTCGTCGAGCTGGGGATGGATGAATGTCACGCGGCCTTGGAATGTCCGCCCTGGAAGCGCGTCAACGATGATGCTGGCCGGGGTGCCTACGCGCACCGCCGCCGCATCCTGCTCGAAGATCGCGACGTCCACCCACAGCTCACTGCGGTCGGCGATCAGAAACAGATTCGTCCCCGCCTGCACGGCCTGGCCTTCGATGACGTTCTTCTCCGCGATCTCGCCCGACCGGGGAGCCCGTAGCGTGAGTGTCCGAGCTACTGTGCCACGCGCTTCGAGACTGTCGATTTGATCAAGTGGAATGTCCCAGAGCGTAAGCCGGCGACGGGCGCTCGCCGCGAGCGTGTCGTCCCGCAGCCGCCGCGCCAGGAGATACTCTTCTTGCGCACTGACAAGATCGGGCGAGTAGAGCGACAGCAATGGCTCACCGGCCTTCACGGGTTTGCCGACGTAATCCGCGTACAGTTTCTCCACCCAGCCATTGACGCGCGCGTTGACGTAGGCCCGCCGCGGCTCGGCGTACCGCAACGCACCGACTGCCCGGGTGGAGGTCGCAACTGGGCGCTCGGCGGCGCGCGCGAATGTGATGCCGAGACGTGCAGCCTCTCCCCGATCGATCGGCACGCTGCCGGAGTCTGACGCGGGCGGTGCACCCGCCATGCCTGGCATGCCCGGCATATTGCCCGTGCCGGCATCGGCAGCCTTCTTACGGCAGCCATTCAGCGCGGCCGCTAGGCTGACACATAGAATGAGTGTGCGTCTCACGGCAACGACTCCTCTGCGGTGAGTTGCCGCAGGATCACGAGTTGTGTTTGGTATTCGGCTGCAACTGCCGCCGCCTCGAGCTCGGCGCGATAGCGCGCGTCCTCGACCGTGATCAACGTGAGAAACTCAGCACGGCCGACTTGATAACTGCGCAGCACGGACTCGACGGTGCCTTGCGCGGCGGGAAGTACCCGATCCACCAGCAGCGTCAAGCGTTGCTGCGACGCTTGTACCCGCGCGACCGCCTCGGTCACCTCGCGACTGAGCGCCAGGACTGTCTTGTGCAAATCGGCGGCGGCGGCCACAGAATCGGCGCGAGCCGCGTCGGCCAGCCGGTTTTGCTTCCGCCAAGCCCAGACCGGCAGACGCAGACCGAGGAATGCGGAGAAAAATCCCGGCCATCGGTATAGGCCCACAAACGGTGGCCGGTACCCGTACCGCGCCGTGAGAGTAAAGTCGGGACGTGCGCCAAGACGTTCGACACGAATCAATTGGGTCGCCTGCGCCAGCGATGCTTCGCGCACAGCAAGACGCGGATGATTTCTCAGCGTCAGACCCACAAGCGAGTCGGCGCAAGGCAAAGTTGGAAGCGCCGCACGCACTTGCGCCACGTCGATCGGCAGAACGGCGACCGAATCACTCAGCGCGCGATTTCGCAGCGCGCTGACGGCGGCCTGCGCACTCACCCGCTCACTCTCGAGCGTAAATGCCTCGAGCTGCAGCCGGGCGCGCGCCAGCTTCGCCTGCAATGGATCGCTCTGTGGAGCGCTACCCGTGCCATAGCGCGTCGTGCTGACCTGCACCGCGGCATCGAGAAGCGCGAGCTGGCGCTCGATCGTCGCCAGCGCCGCCACCGCGTACTGCAGTCGGTAATACGCCTCGGCCATGGCGACCGTGATCTCGCGCCGCGTCGTGCGCTCGTCGGCGCGGGCGCCCGCAGCGACAGCTCGCGCAACGTTCGTGCGCGCGCCCAGCAGGCCGGGCCACGGAAGCTCCTGACTCAACTCAGCGTCGACTTCCGTGAAGTCGCTCTGGTTGAATTTGAAGCCCGGCAAGAGGAGATCCATCACTCCGGCCGTGAACATGGGATCAGGCAGCGCGCCGGCGGGACGAATCCGCAACTGCGCCCCGCGCGCTGCCGCCTGTCGCTGCGCGATGCTCGGATTGCTCTTCAGCGCTTCGGCAACGAGGCGATCAAAGACTGAGTCGCGCTCCTGGGCGAATGCTGGGACGGCACTGCACGCCAGCAGAGCGAACGAAGCAACGTGCGTGATGTTCATGCCTCTCTCCGTGAATCGATCCCGGCAAGAAGGCCGGGGCCGACGCGGGGCACCTACCCACGCGTCAGGGCACACTACTCCTGGGAGAGGCTAGGCTTGAGGCGGCGGAGGGAGCGGCGGTTGCGGGTCGGCCGGGACGAACGTCGAGAGGCCGAAGGCTACGAGATGAGACTCTCTGGCGAAAAGGGGAACTGCTCCGCCAAGCGCGACAACGGCGGTCGTCGTGGTGGTGCAGAGCGCTGAATTGGCGCACGGGGTAGCATGGGTCGTTACATCGATTGCCGGCCCAGACGGATGCGATGCCATCTGTTGTTCGCAGTTTGCGGTCGTTGCTCGTTGGACTTGGTCACACAACAGCGGCAGACCGACGGGCAACATCTGGCCGCTCAGAAGCAGGATGGCGACGAGTCTGACGAGAGGGAGTTTCATGCGCGCTCGGGAATATAGTAGAAGGCCCCAAGCATAGTCACGCCCCTTCAGTCTGCTGGGGCGGGCATCGGCTCGATCCATAGGAGCAGAAGACGCAGCAGTCACCAGGCTTCGGCCGGAGAACTGCTCGGCATGCCGTGCACTCGTAGAAACGCACGCAAGCGTTGGTTGGCATCGTGTCGATCTGCTGGTGTCCGCAGACAGGGCAGGTCAGTGTGGCCGTGAGGACGATCATGGCTGGATGCTAACAACGGCGAAGGGACGGCCTCACGGTACTCGGGGGGGCTGGGGGGGCTGGGGGGGCTTCGAGTCTTCGCTGCGATGGATCACGACGTAGGTAACTGTATCCCAGGCGTTGTGAATCCCGATGAACAGCAGCAGCAATGCGACAGCAGCGATGACGAACAACGACCAAGGCTGGTTATGCGAGAGGCCCGCGGCGGCTACGAATAACGTCGCATAGGCGATCATGGGCAGAAAGAAGTGCCATACCCAGTCCTCGAGCACCGGCTTGTACAACTTCTGTCTCAACATCCGTCGCAGAACGATGAGGACATACGCGACACCCGCCAGCGCCCCGAAGCCGATGACATGCGCGGGATCCTGCAGCCGCTGCCAGGGCACACTCAGGATCGCGGCGATGAGCAGCGCTGCCAGAAAATGGATGACGTTGGGAGTCCCAAACGCATTCATCGACTCCGGCGTGCGCGGCAGACTGGAATCGGCGACTAATGCGATCACCACAAACATCAAACCCGTGAGCCCGCCTGCCGACGAGCCGACGATCACGTAGAAGTTTTCCCACTGCGAGAGGATGCTGTGCGCGGATGTCTCCATATCACTCCCGATTCGGTTAGTCGAGCCTGATACGCTTGAGGTCGACTGTCGGCTTCGGGAACCGCATGTCCAGCGATTCCAGCGTCTCGACGAGGATCTGCGATACCGCGAGGTTCCGAAACCACTTCTTATCGGCGGGAACGACAAACCAAGGCGCTTCCTTGGTGTTGCACTGCGTGATGGCGTCCTCGTGGGCGCGCGCGTACTCCTGCCACCGTTTTCGATCTGCGAAGTCGCTCAGCGACACTTTCCACTGCCGCGTCGGGTCCTCGAGCCGGCGCTCGAGACGCCGCTTCTGCTCGTCCTTGCTGATGTGCAGGAAGATCTTCACGATCACCACGTCGTTCGCTGCCAGATAGCGCTCGAAATCGTTGATCTGGTGGTAGCGCCGCTTCCACACGTGCGCGGGCACGAGCTTGTGCACCCGAACGGTGAGGACCTCTTCGTAATGCGACCGGTTGAAGATGGCCACGTCGCCCTTCCCGGGCACTGCTTGGTGCACTCGCCACAGGAAGTCGTGCGCCAGTTCTTCCGGTGTCGGCGCCTTGAAGGGGGTGACGCGGCACCCTTGGGGATTCAACCCGGTGATGACGTGCCGAATCGTGCCGTCCTTGCCGGAAGCGTCCATCCCCTGCAGCACGACAAGCAGTGCCCGCTGGTGCTCGGCGTACATCAAGTACTGCAGCTCGTCGAGCCGGGCAATGTGGTTCGCGAGCTCCGCTTCGAGCGCCGGGCCCTTCTCAAAGCCGCGCGTGTCAGCCGGGTCGATGTCGGCCAGGCGGAGCGTGGCTCCCGGCTTCACGCGCAGGCGATGCGACAGCGTCATGCGACAACTTATGCCGGCAAGACCGTTGCCCGACAGTAGGAGCACCGCCTCGATGAATCACCCCCCTAACACCTTTGCCCCGCAATCGAGAGCATTATCACTTGGCCAACTCATAGCGAGCGTTCCCCATGCCGGCACTACCGTCTCTTCGCGTTCACCTGAGCGCCCGTCAGAAGGTGTGGCTGAACTGGGACGGCGTGTTTCTGATGTGCCCAACGTCGCTCCAGTTCCTGGCTGCGGTAGAGACGGCCGGTACCATTCGAGCCGCTGGGCAGAAAGTCGGTTGGAGCTACCGCACGTGCCTGAATCGGCTGCGCCAAATGGAACGCGTGCTCGGGCTCCGCGTGCTCGCGACAACACGTGGTGGTCGCGCGGGTGGTGGAGCGCGACTGACGCCTGAGGCCCGCCGGTTGGTGAACGTGTTCGCACGATGGCAGCGGGACGTCGAGCACTTCAGTGAACGCACATTCAGGAGAGTGGTCGCACGATAGGTATCGCATTGCCTATCGTGGGAGGATGCGATACGTTTTTGGCTCCGCTCTACGGAGAGAACTCCCACATGCCAGCCGCGCGAGTCGTCCGCTTCGTCATCGTTCTCATCAGTCTCGCAGCTTCCCTTCGTGCGCAAGCGCGCGACTCAACATCGACAGCTCCGAGGGTGACGGGGTACCTGCAGCCGCGGTTTCAGAGCCTCGGGGACTCTGCTTCCTTCTTTCTGCGCCGCGCCCGCTTTGCGATCGAGGGCTCCATCACTCCATGGGCGTCGTACCGTGCCCAGGTTGAGCTCCGCACCATCGGCGCACCGGCGACGCCGCCCGCCTCCCCACTCTCCCTTTCGGCTACGGACCTTTTCGTCAGACTGAGTCACGAGCGGTGGGGAGGCACGGTAGGCCAATTTCGCGTCCCCCTTTCCCTGGAATCATTGCTGAGCTCGACGACGCTTGAGACCACGGAGCGCTCACGCATCGTCAACGTCGCCCGGCGCGACATCGGCGTGCAGGTGGACTGGCACATTCCACGGCTGACACTGCAAGGGGCGGTCGTCAATGGAGAAGGACCGAATCGCGCTACCAACCCGGACAACCGCATGGCCTACTTCGGGCGAGCGGTGGTCACGCCGGTTCCCGGTCTTGACGTGGGCGGCGCCGCTGCCGGATACAGCGACAGCACGATTGGCAATGCCCAAGTCATGTACCGGAAAGGGCGTTGGACCGCGCGGGCTGAATACGTCCGCACCCACCACCGGGCAGCGGCTTTCTACACAAGAGGTTGGTACGTGCTTGCGGCGTATCAAGTGGTCCCGCGCCAGTTCCAGGTGGTCGGCCGGATGCAGCAATACGATCCGAGCGACAAAGTGGGGACCGACCGCTCGACCGGGTACCTGGTCGGCATGCAGTACTTCATACGGGGCGACAACCTCAAGGTGGTCGCCGACTACGAGGTGTTCCGGGAACAGGTTGTGCAGGTGAAAAACAACCGGGGCGTCGTCCAGATGCAGGTGCGGTGGTGACGCGCGCCTCCGCGCGACTGCTCGGAGGCACCGCGACGCTGGCAGCGCTTGCGGTGCTGGCCGCAGCGCAACCGACCGCCCTTCCGCCTCAACAACAGGATATCCTGCTCGCAACCACGACCTCGACCCGCGACGCCGGCCTCCTCGACTCTCTCCTCCCCCTATTCGAGCGACAGAGCGGGTACCATGTCAAAGTCCTCGCCGTCGGCAGCGGCCAGGCGCTCGAGATGGGCCGGCGCGGCGATGCGGACGTGGTCCTCTCGCACGCCCCCGAGGCGGAGCGAACACTCACCGACTCCGGCTACTTTATCCGGCGGCGGCTGGTGATGCACAACGAGTTTTTGATCGTGGGGCCGGCACAGGATCCCGCCGGCGTGCGCGGCCTGAGCGAGGCCGTCGCCGCCCTCGAACGCATCGCGGGACACCAGGCGTCATTCGTCTCTAGGGGCGACAAATCGGGGACGCACCAGAAAGAGCTGACCTTGTGGAAGAGGGCCCACATCACGCCGCCCACGCCAGGCGGCTGGTACGTCGAGTCAGGCCAGGGAATGGGCGCGACTTTGCAACTGGCGAGTCAGAAGAACGCGTATACGCTCACCGACGACGCCACATATCTGACGTGGCGCGACAAGATCGCGCTCGTACCGATGGTTGAAGGGGACTCTCTACTCTACAATGTCTACCACGTGCTGGAGCTGAATTCCAAGAATGCCCCATCCCCTCGCATCAACGTGCAAGGTGGTCGGGCCCTCGCGGACTTCTTCGTGGCTACAGAAACCCAGCGGCTCATCGGGCAATTCGGCAAGACGCGCTTTGGTCGAAGCCTCTTCGTCCCTGACGCCGGAAAGCTCGACCGCTGGTAGATCGTCAGGATCTGACGTACCCAAAGCCTCGTTCGTGCGCCTTGGTCATCGTGACGAGCACGTCCGGAACGATGACCACGCCCGGCACTGCGTGCGCTACCAAGTCGGCGTGAACGTCCGCGGCGGCGCCCCCCGTCGTCCCGCTCTTCGCGAGCCGCCCCGCCCAACGCGTCAGCGCATTGTTACACAGCGCGAATACCACGCCGCGCTTCTGAAGGATTTCCATCGAGGTATCGGGTTCGCCGTCCGCGACGGGGTCGCCGGGCTTGGGGTGGGCGAACCAGTTGCGGACTAACGGCGCGTTCGTCGTGGGATCCGTTAAGCTCAGTGCGGCGCCGAGCTGATACTTTTCCCACATCGCATCCTGAAGTCCGAGGGGCGTGGTCCGCGCGTACAGCGTCACGACGACGCTGACATCCCGCTCCCCTACCCCGAACGCATTGCGCCAGGCATCGAGATAGTTGCGTAGGTGGCGCAGCGAGGTACCGCCCTCCGGTTCCGGGACGTCGAACAGCTGCCGGTGCTTCCCCTTGAGATGATCCAGCCAGTCATCCGAAGCGACGACCGATGCGCCCGTGGGCTGCCGAGCGACTAATGACTGCAAGCGAGTGTCCGCGCCCAAAGCAAGGCCGGCGCCAAGGGTCGCAACCGCGCCGACGAATCCGCGGCGGTCGGTGGTGTTGGGACTGGAATCGGACATAGGATGAGTCTCCTTGCTCACGCGGCCAGACTACGCATGTCCCGCCCATGCTGTCTCGCCAGGGGTGTACGGCGTGCAGGGATCGAACCGTCCGGGGGTCTCCCGATAGCGCATCGCCTGGGTGCAGCCGATCTCCGATGTGAAGTAGCCGAGCAGCGTGAGCTCCTTCATCAAGCGGAAGTAATGGGGGGGCGCTCCCCGCGCGCGCGTATCCATGTACGCCTTCTGCTCGCGGTCCAGCTTCTCGAGCAGCGCTAAACGCTGCGGAGGCGTGGCCGCCATGAACGAAGCCTCGTTCAGTTTTCTGATCCCGTCGCGAAAGATGGTCTGGTCGGGGTCTTCGTATGTATCCGTCACCATCAGCGCCATGAACGGACCGACGTGCGCAGCCTTCGCGCCGGGCGTTTTCGTCTCGGGGAGAATCGTGTCCGCGACCTCATCGAGCAACGCGATATCCTGTGCGCTAAAGGTGCCGACCTGGGCGCGCGACGTTGCGGCTCGCGCGTGCGCTCGTTCGACTGCGCTGAGAAGACCGCTGCTGCCGGTGAACGCAACGCCGCCCAGCATCATCGTCACCTGTTTGATCGCTTCGCGTCGATTCATCATGAAGGCCTCTAAAGATTATTGCGCTTGAGCTCGCTGACAGCGAAGTCCGCCGCACGGGCCGTGAGCGCCATGTAGGTGAGCGATGGGTTGGGACAAGCCGTCGATGCCATGCAGGACCCGTCGGTCACGAAGACGTTCGGGGCATCCCAGACCTGGTTGTGGGCGTTCAGGACCGATGTCTTGGGATCTCGGCCCATGCGCGCCGTCCCCATCTCGTGAATTCCCATCCCGGGCCAGTAACCGCCGTCATACGTGTGGACGTTTTTCACGCCGGCAGCTTCCAGCATCTCCGCCATGTCATTCATCATATCCTTGCGCATCAGGCGCTCGTTTTCGCCCGTGGCGCAATCGATCGCGAGGACCGGCAGTCCCCATTTGTCCTTCTTGGATGTGTCGATACTGACCGTGTTCGCAGGATTGGGAAGCATCTCTCCAAAGGCCGTGCCGCCAATGGTCCACTCGCCTGGCTGAGCCGCGGCGTCCTTGAATGCACCCCCAACGCCGAGCTCGGCGACCGCGCGTGACCAGCCCTGACGACTCGCGCCCCCCTGATACCCGAACCCGCGCAAGTAATCGCGTTTGTCGCCGAACAGATTCCGGTAGCGCGGAATGTAGAATCCCGTCGGGCGCCGCCCGAAGTAGTACTTGTCGTCGAGCCCCTCGATTGTGCCGGACGCCCCCGCGCGGAAGTGGTGATCCATGAGATTGTGACCCAGCGCGTCGGAGCTCGAGCCGAGGCCGCCGGGCCACACATGGGTCGCCGAGCGAAGCAGCAGCCAGGTGGAATTCAACGTGGACGCGCAGAGGAAGACGATTTTGGCGGTGTAATCCGTCGTCTGATTCGTCACCGCATCGAGCACACGCACACCGGTCGCGCGGTGCTTGTTACGATCGTACAAGACTTCGGTGACGATCGCGAAGGGCTTCAGCGTCAGCCGTCCCGTCGCCATGGCCGCCGGCAGCGTGGAAGACTGTGTGCTGAAGTACCCACCGAACGGGCAGCCCAGCCAGCAGGCATTGCGATATTGGCACTGCGAGCGTCCTGGCAACGGCTGCGTGAGGTTCGCCGTGCGCCCGGGGATGATACGTCGGCGACCGTCGAAGTGTTGCTTGAGCCGGTCCGCGATCAGCTCTTCACCGCAGTTGAGCGGCATCGCCGGCTGAAACTGTCCGTCCGGGAGTTGCGCCATGCCTTCCTGGGATCCGGAAATCCCGGCATGCCGTTCGACGTGGTCGTACCACGGCGCGATGTCCGCGTACCGAATCGGCCAATCGACGCCGATCCCCTCGCGCGAGTTCGCCTCGAAGTCGAAGTCGCTCCAGCGATAGCTCTGGCGCCCCCACATCAGCGAGCGACCGCCAACGTGGTAGCCGCGGTACCAGTCGAACCGTTTGACTTCGGTATACGGCGACTCCTGGTCTGACGCCCACCAATCCAGGTTCGTCTCGTTGAGCGGGTAGTCGCGCTTTAGCACCGGATAGGCCGCCTCCATCGCCTTCGTGCGTCTGCCGCGATGGGCGTACTGCCAAGGTCCTTTCGCGGCATTCACATAGTCTTTGATGTGCTCGATGTTCTTGCCGCGCTCGAGCAGCAAGACGCGGAGCCCTTTCTCGGTCAGCTCCTTCGCGGCCCAACCGCCGGAGATTCCCGAGCCGACCACGATCGCATCATAACTTTGAGACTGCACAGTTCGCCTCCGCGGTGTAACAGAGGGTTCGAAGTTCGCACGCTGGCTGAAGGTTTCAAGTACTCCCGGGGGGGCCTTGGCGACTTGCGATACTCGATTCCGCTCCGGACTTTTCGCGGGTGAGAGTCCACCTGCTCGACGGCACTTACGAGCTGTTCCGGCATTTCTACGCGATGCCGAAACAGCTCGATCGAGATGGCCACGAAGTCGCCGCGATCGTCGGCGTGCTCAGCTCGGTGCTCGGGATGCTCGAGGGCGGCGCGACGCACCTCGGCGTGGCCACCGACCACGTCATTGAATCATTTCGCAACGATCTCTGGCCGGGCTATAAGACCAGCGCAGGCATCGAGCCGGACCTGCTCGCGCAATTCCATCCGCTCGAGGACGCGCTGCGCGACATGGGCGTCATCGTCTGGGCGATGGAGGAGTTCGAGGCGGACGACGCGCTCGCGTCGGCCGCTGTGCGGGCGGCACAGTCGACTGACGTCGAGCAAGTCATCATCTGCACGCCCGACAAAGACCTGAGCCAGTGCGTGATCGGGGACCGCGTCGTCCAGTTCGACCGCCGCAAGCGCGAGCTGCGCGACGAACGCGGTGTCGTTGCGCGGTTCGGCGTCGGTCCGGCCTCGATCCCCGACTACCTCGCGTTGGTGGGCGATACCGCGGACGGATTTCCGGGAGTGCCGGGGTGGGGCGAAAAAGCATCGTCGGTCGTGCTGGGCAAGTACCCGCACCTGGAATCGATTCCGAAGAGGGCAACGGAATGGGGAGTCGCGGTACGCGGCGCCGCCCGACTTGCAGCGGCCCTCGAGGAGAATCGCGAGCGGGCGCTGCTTTTCCGGAGGCTCGCTACGCTGCGGACCGACGCTCCGGTGTTCGACGACTTGGAGGAGTTGCGCTGGCGGGGGCCGGCGGCGGCCTTCGAACAGACTGCGAAACGCCTCGGCGTTCCAGGGTTGTGGGACCGAGCCCGGCGCGCGCTTACTCCTGGGACCTGAGAGCCACCGCGAACAACGCGATCCCACCACGCACGTTCTGATTGACCTGCACCTTCAGCGTCTTGGGTGCGATCGCATAGACGATGTCGTCGGCGATCCGCGCGGCCAGGCTCTCGCAGAAGGCACCTTCATCGCGGTACGACCAGAGATAGAACTTGAGCGCCTTCGATTCGATGCAGCGCTCCGCGGGCGTGTACTCGATGACCACGCTGCCGAAGTCCGGCTGGCCGGTCTTTGGACAGATCGCGGTGAACTCCGTCGCCGTCAACGTCACCGCCTGCACGTCGGGCGCTGGGAAGGCTTCTGCCTTGAGGTACTCGCGCGCCTCGGCGGGATTCGTGGGCCTGGGCAGCGGACCGGTCCGCGGCAGCCGCAGTTCCCGCTGATGATAGCTTTCGGTCATGCATAACAGTAAACGGAAAGCCGTCGTGCTGCTCAGCGGCGGCATCGATTCGACGACGACGCTGGCGATTGCGCAGCGCGAAGGCTTCGCGGCATACGCGCTGACGTTTCGGTATGGGCAGCGGCATGCCCTCGAGATCGAAGCGGCGCGGCGCGTCGCGCGCGCCGTTCACGTCGCGGGTCACGAAATCGTCGACTTCGACCTCCGGCGCTTCGGCGGATCGGCGCTTACCGCCGCTATCGACGTGCCGAAGGATCGCACGCCGATGGAGATGGGTCAGGACATTCCGGCCACGTATGTACCGGCGCGGAACACCATTTTTCTTGCGTTCGCGCTCGCCTGGTCTGAGACGCTCGCCGCGCAAGACATCTTCATCGGCGTCAATGCCCTCGACTACAGCGGCTATCCCGATTGCCGGCCCGAATACATCTCGGCCTTCCAGCATCTGGCCGATCTTGCCACCAAAGCGGGCGTCGAGGGTCGCCAGCAGCTGCGCATTCACGCGCCGCTCATCACGCTCTCCAAAAAGCAGATCGTGGAGCTCGGCACCTCGCTCGGCGTCGACTACGGACTCACGGTGAGTTGCTACGATCCTTCTCCCGGCGGAGAGGCGTGTGGGCGCTGCGACGCGTGTCTCCTGCGCCTGAAGGGGTTCGCGGAAGCAGGTCTCGTCGACCCCATCCGCTATCGGACCGAGGCAGCAGCACGGTGAGCTACGCGGTCAAGGAGCTGTACTACACACTCCAGGGCGAGGGCGCGCAGGCAGGACGTCCGGCCGTGTTTCTGCGGTTTGCGGGCTGCAACCTCTGGTCGGGTCGCGAAGCCGACCGCGCGACCGCGACGTGTGGGTTCTGTGATACCGATTTCGTCGGCACGGACGGACCCGGAGGCGGGCGGTTCGCTTCAGCGCCCGAGCTGGCAGATGCTGTCTCGGCCGCGTGGCCGAATACAGCAAACGGCTCGTCTCGCCCGTTCGTCGTATGTACCGGCGGTGAACCCCTGCTGCAGCTCGATGCGGCGCTGGTCGCAGCACTCCATGATGCGGGATTCGAGGTAGCGATCGAAACGAACGGCACGCTGCTCCCGCCGCCGGACATCGATTGGATCTGCGTGAGCCCCAAAGCAGGGGCCGACCTCACACTGCGGTCCGGCGATGAGCTGAAGCTGGTCTTTCCCCAGGAAGGCGCTCGTCCGGAGGCGTTTGCAGGTCTCGACTTCCGGCGCTTCTCGCTACAGCCGATGGATGGGCCAGACCGACTGCGTAACACCGAGCTCGCGCTACGCTATTGCCTGGCGCATCCCCAATGGCGGCTTAGTCTCCAGACGCACAAGCTGCTCGGCCTGCGCTGACGCGAATGATCAATGATCATTGATCATTGATCATTGATAATTTCATTCGTCCGCTCTGCTCCGCGATCAACGCGCGGGCCGCATCGACCTGGCCCCACGTATTCCAGAGCAAGACTCCGCGGACACGACCGCCCTTGAGATAGTAGATCACGCCCTCCCGAAAAGGCTCTTTCCAATCGCTCATCGTTTCGAGCCGCGGGTCGAGCTCTCCGACTGCCTCATAACCCAGGGCGAACAGATCGGAATAAAAGAATGGCAGATGCGTGTACGGCGTTTTGTCTCCGGCCATCGCGCGTCCCGCCGCTGCGCCCATCGTATTGGCGTTGTCTTCATGCTCCACGCGCAACCGCGTGCCGAGCGCGGGATTGAAGAAGTTGGCGACGTCGCCTGCCGCGAAGACGTCGGACGCGCTGGTCTGCAGGTGCTCATCTACCACGATCCCGTTGTCCACACGCAGGCCGGCCTGGACAGCAAGCTCGACGTTGGGCTGGATGCCAATGCCGGCGACGACAGCATCCACTCGAACGTCGTCCCCCCCCGTCGTTTTCAAGACCAGGTCTTTGCCCGCGCGGGATAGACTCGCCAAGGCGTGACCTGTCCGCACGTCCACGCCCTGCTCGCGATAATAGCTCACGAGAAACTGCGATAGCTCGGCTGGAAAGACGCGGGCACCGATGCCGTCCTCGGGGACCAGCATCACCACGTCACAACCCACGAGCCGCAGCGCCGCCGCGACTTCGGATCCAATGAACCCTCCGCCGAGCACCGCGAATCGCTTCTTGTCGTTCGCGAGCGCGCGCACCTCGCGATAGTCGTCGAACGTCCGGTAGTAGATGATCTCGTCGGTGTCGATCGGCAGGCGGCGGGGAGTGCCGCCGGTAGCTAGCAACACCTTGGCGTAGGAAATCGCCTCGCCCTTGTCGTCGGTCACGGTCTTGGCTCGCACATCGAGCGCCGTGGCACGCTGCCCGAGACGAAGATCGATGCCGAGTTTGTCCGTTCCCTTCCAGATGCTGGACTCCGGCTCACCCTTCCAGAGAGCCTTGGACAGTGGGGGACGCGCGTAGGGTGGATGCCGTTCGGCGGAGATGAGGCCGATCGTGCCGCGGGGGTCGGACTTCCGAAGCGCGGCGGCGGCGGCGGCGGCCGTCATTCCGCCGCCGACGATCAGATAGTCAAAGGCTCGCCGCAACTCTACAGTCCCTTCAGATACTCGACGAGATCGAGCTTCTCACGCTCGGAAAGCCGGAGCCTGCGCAGTGTGTCATAGTGGTTGACCACGTCGATCAGTGTAGCGAATCGGCCGTCGTGATAGAATCCGCCTTTTTGGTGAGACCAGAGACCCGCGAGTGGCGCCGTCCGGTACATTCCCGTCGGTGAACGACTGGCCTGGAACGCGTCGACACCGACTTCTGCCGGCGCATGCAGGTTGTTGCCCGGCTCTGTGAACAGCGGCGGCACGTGACAGGTGGAGCAGCGCGCCTTGCCATCGAACAGCATCTTCCCCCGCTCGAACGCGGCCCGGTCGAACGACCCGTCCGGCGGCGTCGGCGCGGGGATCGACAGCTGATAGAAGTGCAGCGCGGCGAGCTTTGACGTCAGCCGGTCGGGAGTGCCGCGCGTGTTGTAGGATCCGCTCTTCGCGGCGACCGGGTATTGGGCGCGCCGGCTGAGCCGGGCGTCGAAATAGGTACCCGAGCCATGCATCTCCGTCGCGCCAACGTACGCGTTCCAATACGTCACCGAGCCGAATCCCGTCCACGTGTGAAGGTTCACACCCGCGAGGCCGAAGGCGGGCGGGATCAGCGTGCCGGCCTGTTTGCCATCGGGGCGGAACGCCTTACCGTCCTTATCCAGCTCGGCGTCGAACCGACCCGGACCCCAGCTCGCGAACACTTTCTTGACCGTTGCAACGTCGACGCCGAGCAGGTCCGTAAATGGTCTGAGGTTCGGCGACAGCGACACGATTGCGCCAACGTTCAAGTCGCGATTGGCCCAGCCGTCCCGCCGGTGTCCGATCCCGGGCGCAAAGGCATCGTCCACGTTCGCGTGACAGAATGCGCACTGGATGCCGATCGACTTGATGGTGCCGTCGCCGTTGAAGAATCCAGTCACACCGACGACCGCATTGAGCTTGAGCAGCGCGAGCGTCGTTGCGGGATCATCCAGGTTGACCTGCCCGGCCTTGAGCTGCTCCTGAAGCGCAGCAGGAATCGCATCGAGATCGACTTTGAGGCCGACGCTCAATGCGGTCTTGGGGCTCACGCCGGGCCCGATGCCGCCATTGCGTTCGCCGGCAATCGCCTTGTGAAGCTGCAGCGCATCGCCCCAGAACGTCTCGTCGCCGAACGTATCGAAGCGAAAAGTCTGCCGCCCGTCAGCGATCATGCGGTCGGCATTCTCTTCGATGACGCGGTCGAATGCGGTCGCGGGGCGTGCGACGGCATGCCAGGCAGCAACTGTGAGAACACCGAGTCCGAGGCAGGCGACAACAGCAACAGAGAACCGCATACGGTCACTCCCTTCCGATAATCAGCAAGCCTTTCATGGTGGGGTGCAGCGTGCAGGTGTACGGGGCTCGACCGGATCTACGGGGGACGTACCGGCCGGAATCACCCTGTTGCAGTTGACCGCTGTCCCATTGGCGACGGCCGCGCCCCGTGGCCGTGTGCGGCACGATATCGCGGTTGATCCAGACGACCGTGTCGCCCACGCTCACGTTCAGCGATGCCGGGTGAAATGCCATTCCATGGATTTCGATCGCGTGTGCGCGCGACGGCCGAGACCTTCCACCACCCGCAGCGAACGCTGCGAGGGGCAGAACGATGGCGAAACGGCCGATCACTTCAGTTTCGCGCGAAGAGCTTTCGCGTGCTCGAGGTGCGTGGCCACGGCGGGGCGCACATTCTGAAGCAGCGCCTTGAGCTCCGCGTTCTCGGTCGTCGGAATCAACACCTTGTCGATCGCATCAAGGACGGCCTGATGGTACGTGATCTCGCGATCGATGTAGGCGCGATCGAAAGCGGCGCCATGCAGCGGCTCGAGCTTCTTGCGTGTATCGGCCGCCCCACTCTGCAAGGACTGGCTGACGGCATTGTCCTTGGGCGTGACACCGAGCTTCTGGGCCAGCGCGGCGGCCTGTTGGTTCACCGCTGAGTGATCGGTGATCATTGTGGCCGCGAACTGCCTCACACCCGCGTTGTGCGTGCGCGTCTCCGCGAATTTCGCGGCGTCGATATCGACGTTGTTGGCGGTGACGGCGACATGGGCAACTTCGGGGTCGGAGAGATCGGGAGCAGCCGCCGGAGCTGGTGGGACTGCCTGCGCGTGCAGCGCTGCGGCGAACACTAGCGGAACGGCGATGAGGGACATGCGATGAAGTCGAGCTCGTGACATCGCTACCTCCGGAAAAGGGGTTGGAGACTTCGGTATTGACGAAGCTGCTTAGGGAATCATGCTTTGTCAAGTAATTACTGTGATTACTGGACAATCAAGTTATTTAGCGCTATTTTGGGGCATGTCGAAGTGGCTCGCGACGCTGACCGGCGAGACGCAAGGCAAGTTGCTCCGCCTGCTCCGCCGTTCCCGTCAGACGATCACCGGCCTCGCCGAGGCGGTGGGACTCACCGACAACGCCGTGCGTCTGCACATCTCGGCGCTGCGACGCGACGGGTTCGTCGAGGACGTTGGGACGATGCGTGACACCGGTGGCAAACCGGCCCGCCTCTACGGCCTCAGTCGCGAAGGGGAGGAGTTGTTCCCCAAGGCCTACGCGCAGGTTCTGCAAGCGCTCGTGGAGGAAAGTATGCGCCGGGATGGACGCGAGCGGACAGTTGAGCTACTTCGCGCCATCGGGAGTCGCCTCGCGGCGAGCGCACCACGCGCCGGCGACGTGAAGCACCGCGTCCAAGCCGCCGCTGCAGCGCTTCGCGGCCTGGGCGCCGACGTCGACATTCAACGCACCAGCGAAGGGTGGCGGCTGCGCGGATATGGGTGCCCCCTCGCCGTGGTGTCAGCGGAAACGCCGGAAGTCTGTGAGTTGGCGAAAGCGCTGGTGGAAGAGATCACCGGTGCAGCCGTGACCGAGTGCTGCGAGCGCGGTGAAGGCGACAACCCGCGTTGCGCATTTGCAATCGCAGATTAGCCGCTTGCAATACTCACGGTAATCGACCGCCACTTTCCCTGGCGGAAGCGCAGCACGCTCAACACGCACCGCGTCACATGTCCGGCGAGAATCGCGAGCCAGATGTCGATCGTGTCGAGCTTCCCCGTTTGCTGAATCACGAAACAAATGCCGAGCGGCACCAGGATCTGCGAGATCATCGAGATGTACAGCGGACTCTTCGTATCTCCCGTCCCTTGCATCCCACCCGTGTAGGCGAGCGCGACAGTGACGAACAGCCCGGAAACGCTGAGCACCCGCAGCAGTTGGACCCCGATACTCACGACGACCGGGTCGTGCATCCCGAACACGGCGAGCAACTGCCGTGGCAAGAACAAGAAGAACAGTCCCACGAACGCCGCCACCGACAATCCGTAGCGCGCCGCGACATGGACCGCTTGCGCCGAGCGATCCGGATGGCCGGCGCCGAGGTTTTGGCCCGCGACCGCGGCCGCGGATCCCATCAAACCGACTGACGTCCACGTGATGAGGGAAAACAGCTCCGTGTACGAAACGGCGAATGCGCCCTGCGCGGCCGCGCTCTGTGCCAACGAGCCGATGAATGACAGCATCAAGACGCCGCCGATGTTCATCGCGATGCCCTGAATGCCGGTGGGCAGTCCGAACCGGAACAGCTCTTTGATGATCGTCCAATCGGGGCCGAGTCCTCGTCCTTTCGGGAACGCCACGACCCATCCTCCCGTCCACAACTTCCAGAGCGCGTAGACGGCGATCAGTCCCGAGGTGATGCACGTCCCCATCGCCGAGCCGCGCGTGCCGAATGCCGGAATCGGGCCGAGGCCTCGAATCAGCATCACGTTCAGCACAAGGTTCACGACGGTCATCACGATGCCCAGCCGCATCGGCGTGCGCGCGTCTCCCGCCGAGCGGAGCGCTCCGCCCAGCATGAAAAAGATCAACATGCCGCTCGAGAATCCGAACATGATGCGTAGGTAAGGCATCGCTTCGGCTTTCACGGCCGGAGCGGCGTTCACGAGATCGAGCAACCACGGCGTCACGAAATACCCGAGCGGCGCCATGATGCCGAGCGAGATCCCGATCGCGGTGAGAAACGCCTGGTAGACGACACGGTCGACCTTCTCGGCATCTCCGGCGCCGGCGAAGCGGGCCACCAGTACACTCATGCCCGTGAAGGTCGATGAAACGAAGACGATGACAACGAGAAAGATCTGCCAGCTCACGCCGATCGCGGCGTTCGCCTTGTAGCCCACGAGATTGCCGACGAGCACGTGATCGACGATGCCCTGAAGCCCGCCGATGGCATTCGTGAGCATCGTCGGCCAAGCGATTTTCCAAACGGCTTGCTGCAGTGGGCCTTCGACGATCGACCGGTCATAGCGAGGCTGCGCTGGCGCCGCAACGTCCGTCATCTAGCTGACCGGAACCACGTTCTTCTGTCGCGCCAGGTATGCATCGAGGCTCCACGCTCCGCCGCCGGCCGCCGAGTAATAGAGGAAAGTGAAACAGTAGAACACGGCGGGTGCCCCCTGATTCAGGACGGGCCAGAAACCGTGTCCCGCATGTCCGATGAAATAGGCAATAGCCATCTCGCCCGAGAGAATGAACGCCACCGGCCGCGTGAACAGCCCGAAAAAGAAGAACGTTCCCCCGATCACCTCGATGATGCCGGCGAACCAAATCAACGAGCCGACCGGCGCCGTCCCGCCGCCGGGCAGGATCGGCGCCGGGAACGCGAACCACTTGGCTGAGCCGACCTGGACGAACAGAAACGCGATCACCATCCTCAGCACGCTGAGCAGCTGCGGCGCCCATTCCTTTTTCACAAGGCCTCCAATCGCTTGAGCAGCAGATCGCGCTCACGGACGTTTTGGGTGAGGGCTGCGGCGCGCTGGAACTCCGCGCGCGCTTCCTCGAAACGACCGAGCTTCGCGAGGAGATCCCCGCGCACGCTCGGCAGCAGATGATAACCCTCGAGCGCGGGATCGGCTCGCAGCGTATCGATTACCTCGAGGCCGGCGGCCGGACCGAACGCCATCCCCAGCGCCACCGCGCGATTGAGCTCCACCACCGGGGACGGCAGCAATTGCCCGAGCGCGTCATACAAGGCGACGATGCGCGTCCAGTCGGTTTCGTCGGGCGCGCGCGCTCGCGCATGACAGGCGGCGATAGCTGCCTGAAGCGCGTAGATCCCATATGCGCCGCCCAGCGCTTCCACACGCTCCAGTGCCGCAAGGCCACGACCAATCAAGAGGTGATCCCAGCGGCCGCGGTCCTGCTGTAACAACAGGATCGGCTCACCCTGCGGCCCAACGCGTGCCCGAATCCGCGACGCCTGAATCTCCATCAGCGCGACGAGGCCGTGCACCTCCGGCTCCATCGGCGCGAGCTCGGCGAGGATGCGACCCAACCGCAGGGCGTCTTCGCAGAGTGCCGGCCGCACCCAGTCCTCACCCGCGGTCGCCGAGTAGCCTTCATTGAAGATGAGATAGATGACCTCGAGGACTGAGCCGAGCCTTCCAGTCAGCTCTGGTCCGCGTGGAACTTCGAAGGGCACGTGCGCCGCGGCGAGCGTCCGCTTTGCCCGCACGATGCGTTGCTGAATCGTCGCCTTCGGCACCAGAAAGGCGCGCGCGATTTCTTCCGTCGTCAGTCCGCCCAGGAGGCGCAGCGTCAGGGCCACCCGCGCCTCGGTGGAAAGTACCGGGTGACACGCCGTGAAGATGAGACTCAGCAGATCATCACCCACGTCGTCATCGATCGCGGCCGCGAGATCGGCCTCCGGACTGACTTGCTTCGCGTCGAGCTCGCGGGCCACGTGCTCGTGCTTCTGGTCCTGCATCTTGCGGCGGCGCAGCAGGTCGATGGCGCGATGTTTCGCGGTCGCCATGAGCCACGCGCCCGGATTGTCCGGCACGCCCGTCTTCGGCCATTGCTCCAGCGCGATGACGAGGGCGTCCTGCGCGAGATCTTCCGCGATGCCGACGTCGCCGACGAGCCGCGCCAGGCCGGCGATGAGTCTGGCGGATTCGATCCGCCAGACTGCATCGATGGCTTCAGCAGCCTTCTGGAATGCCATCGAACATTTGGCGCAGTTCTACTTCTCCCTCCCACCCCTTCCAATGCTCGATATGCAGCTGCAGGAGCCGCCGCGTCCACTCGAGCGCCTCTGCCTTGCTTGGCACTTCGTAGATGGCGAAGCCACCAATCACTTCCTTTGCCTCGCTGAAGGGACCGTCGGTCACTGAGATCTTCCCACCAGCAAGTCGTGCCCGTGCTCCCAGTGCCGTCGGCATAAGTCCTCCAAACCCATCCATCACGCCCTTCTTCGTCGCCTCCTGGCCGAGCTTGTCAATGGCTTCGAACAGCGACTGCGGCGGCGGCGTGGACGTTTCTTTCGACTTCACGATCGTCATGAATCGCATGCTGAGTCGTCTCCGATTTAGCGGTTCTTGTTGCGTTCGATCGCGGCACGCTGCCGCTCTTCCTGCTTGCGCAGCTCCGGCGTGAATGCCTCACCGAAATCTTCAGCCTCGAAGACCTGGCGGATTTCCACTTCCTCGCCCTGCGTAAAGGGAATGCGCTTGGCCCATTCCAGCGCTTCCTGCCGCGACTTCACCTGCCAGATCCAGAAGCCCGCGACGAGCTCCTTCGTTTCCGTGAACGGCCCGTCGCGCACCGTCCGCTTGCTCCCCGAATAGCTGATGCGCGTGCCCTTGGACGACGGCTGCAGCCCCTCGCCCGCGAGCATCACCCCCGCCTTCACCAGCTCGTCGTTGAACTTCCCCATTTCCGTGAGCATGCGCTCGTCGGGCATCACGCCCGCTTCCGAGTCCTTATTCGCCTTGACCATCACGATGAACTTCATGGCGGTCTCACTTTCGCAGTTGAGGTATGGATGGCTGCGATTCCCCTCTTCATTCACACGACGAACGACGCTCCGGGAAATCGACAAGCGCAAATCTTGTTGTGGTAGCCCCAGTTAGGTCACAGCAGAGTTCACAGGCTAAAGCCTGTGCTCGGCATGCACTGTCCTTAAGGACAGCGTCGGCCGAGCCCACCCTTTAGGGTGGGTTGGTCGGGACATGCAATAGACGCCGGGTATATTTGATCTCTTCATCTGCTTCACACTGGGAGAGAGCGATGTGCCGAAATATCAAAACGCTGGCGAACTTCGCGCCACCGGCGACGGACGAGGAGATTCGCGCTTCCGCGGTGCAGTTCGTGCGAAAGCTGAGCGGCATGACGCATCCGTCGCACGCCAACGAGGTGGCCTTCAACGCTGCGGTGGACGACGTTTCAGCGATAGGCGAGACGGCTGGTCGATTCGATCACGACCAAGGCCGCACCGCGCAGCCGGGAAGAAGAGGCTCGCAAGGCGCGAGAACGCGCCGCGAGACGATTTGGCTGACACGATCTTCCGCGGAGTGAATTGGAGTACGGAGAACTGATGCCCTGGCTCGGATTCGAACCGAGACGCCTCGCGGCACTGCCCCCTCAAGACAGCGTGTCTACCAGTTCCACCACCAGGGCGGGCGAAGAAACGTAGGGAGGCTCCCCCCGATGATCAAGCACTACCGTGATGGGGGTCGCTAACCCACCGTGATACGGCGCTGCTCGCGCAAACCCGCGCCGCGCATAGTTTTCCCTCATGGGCCTATGGGTTGCGTTCGGCTTCGGCGCGGCTGTCGGGGCGCTGATCGGGTACTTGCTCGGAAGACAGAGGCAGCAGGCCCCCCCGCCTCCTCCAGCGCGCGCGGCCCCTCCGCCCAAGTCTCGTACCACCCCATCTGAGGTCAAACCGGTCGTCCTCGATGACGGGGCGGCCAACGTACTCAACGCGCTGAACAACCGGCTGGCGGCCATCGGGGCGCTGGCCGATCTGCTCCACGGCAGCCCGCTCGACCCGGAACGGGCCCGCGCGCTGGTCCTGTTGCACGGCGAGGTGCGCCGTGCCGCCGAAATCACGAGTCACTTCCTCGAGCTTGCCGCTCATCCTGCCGGCGCTGCGGAGCCGTGCGACGCGGCCGTGGTCATCAACGGCGTTCTCGCCGAGCGCGAGTCGACCTTCCGCGAGCTCGGCGTCAAGATGATCCGCGCAGTCCCTGGTGACCTGCCGATGGT
>Ga0099794_10000151_pt1 | contig 25673 bp, 29 predicted proteins | sample Rivendell_Oct201_10_FD_77320 | JGI IMG/M metagenome (GOLD analysis project Ga0099794, IMG submission 77320) | Vadose zone soil microbial communities from the Eel River Critical Zone Observatory, Northern California, USA -... | ecosystem: Host-associated > Plants > Roots > Rhizosphere > Soil ... | reverse complement strand
GGGGGGGGGGGGGGGGGGGGGGGGGGGGGGGGGGGGGGGGGGGGGGGGGGGGGGGGGGGGGGGGGGGGGGGGGGGGGGGGGGCGGCGGTCGAGAATGACGAACTGCGTGTTTTGCAAGATCGCGTCGGGTGAGATCCCGGCGACCATCGTCAAGCGCGAAGGCAACATGCTCGCCTTCCGCGACCTGAATCCCCAGGCGCCGACGCATCTGCTCGTCATCCCGACCACACACGTCGGCTCGCTGAACGACGCCAAAGACCCCGATCTGCTCGGTGGGCTGCTCGCGTTCGCGCGCGACCTCGCGAAGGACACGGGGATCGACAACAAGGGATATCGGGTGGTGGTGAATACGAACCCGGATGGTGGTCAGACGGTTTTTCACCTGCATCTGCACGTACTCGGCGGCAGATCAATGAGATGGCCCCCCGGTTAGGCTTGCACCCGTAGTCATGCCAAGCTAAGTTCGTGTGTCTCTAACCACTTAGGAAACTCGAGTCTATGCCGGAAGTCATCATCCACGATGACGAGAGCTTTGAGCGTGCGCTCAAGCGGTTCAAGAAGAAATGTGAGAAGGCGGGGATTCTGGCGGATCTGCGGAAGCACCGTCATTACGAAAAGCCCAGTGAGCGCAAGAAGCGCAAAATGAACGCGGCGCGGCGCAAGAATCGCAGGCCACGCTACGCCTGAATGGATGCTCCCAGTTTAGGTGAACGGCTGCGCGCCGCGATGAACGAAGCGAGAAAACAACGCGATCAGGCGCGCACCCTCCTCCTCTCAACGATCCTCTCCGACGTCAAGAACCGAGAACTCGAACTGAACCATCCCGCTTCCGATGAGGAAGCGGCGGAAGTGTTGCGACGCGGCATCAAGCGGCGCCGCGAATCGGTCGAGGTGTACGAAAAGGCGGGCCGCACCGACCGGGCCGCAACCGAAAGCGCCGAAATCCAAATGCTGGAATCCTTTCTGCCCGCGGGCGTGCCGCCTGAAGAAATTCGCGCGGCCGTGCGCGAAGCGATCGCCAGTGGGGGGGGCGGGGGCGCCAAGGACATGGGCAAGATCATGGGTGCGGTGATGCCGCGCTTCAAAGGCCGCGCGGACGGCAAATTGGTGAACCAAATCGTGCGCGAGGAGTTGGCGGCGATCAAATGAGGCCGGAAGTACTAGAGACACTGGAGTTTCCCGAAGCGCTGGCCCGCGTCGCGGCGCATGCCGCAGGCCCGCTCGGCGCCGCCCGCGTCGCCGCTCGCCAGCCGTCGACTGATGCCGCCGTAATCCGCGCCGCCCTCGCCCAAGTCGCGGAGCTCGCCGCGCTCCTGATCACCGACGACTCGATCCGCGCTGAGCCCGTGCCCGATATCACGCGGACACTCGAGCTCCTCACAGTGGCGGGAAGCGCGCTCGAAGGTCCCGCGCTTGCCGAGATGACTGTCGCGCTGGCGGCGACTCGCGTGGTCGCGAGCGATCTCAAACGCTTGGCGACCGCGGCACCACGCACGGCTGCACTTCGCGTCGATCCGCCGCCACGCGAGCTCGAGACGACGCTCGTTCGCTCGATCGCTCCGGACGGAGCCGTGCTGGATGGCGCATCGCGCGACCTTGCGCGGGCGCGCCAGCACGTGCGTGAGTCGCGCAAGCGCGTGATGGACAAACTGGGGGCGATTCTCGGTGGCCTCGATCCGACGGAGCGTGCCCCCGATGCCGCCGTCACGGTGCGCGGCGGTCGCTACGTGATCCCGATCCGCAGCACCGCCCGGGCGCGGATCGGTGGCATCGTCCACGACGAATCGGCGACGCGGTCCACGGTCTTCGTCGAGCCCCCTGAGATCATCGAGCTGGGCAACGAGCTGCGCGCCGCCGAGGCCGCTGAGCAACGAGAAGTGTTGCGCGTGTTACGCGAGTTGACCGACATGCTGCGCCCCCAGCGCGACACGATCGCCGCGGCATGGGAGATGTGCATCGCGTTCGATGATCTCTGCGCGCGCGCGCGGTATGCGGTGGAAGTGAATGGGTTCGTGCCGGAGATTGGTGGGCAACTGAAGGTTCGCGGCGGTCGCCATCCGCTCATCAATGGGGCGATTCCCTTCAATCTCGATCTCGCGCCGGACGAATTCACTGTTCTCGTGTCCGGTCCCAACACCGGTGGCAAAACGGTTCTCATCAAAGCTGTCGGCTTATTGGTTCTGCTCACTCAGAGTGGGATCGTTCCACCGATTGGTCCTCATTCCTTATTGCCAGTATTCGCGAGAGTGTTCGCCGACATCGGCGACCGCCAGTCCATCGCCGCGAGCCTCTCGACCTTCTCGGCGCACGTCGCGGCGCTGCGCGCGATTCTCGACGGCGCGGGCGCAGGCTCGCTCGTGTTGCTGGACGAAATCGGCAGCGGCACCGACCCCGCCGAAGGCGGGGCACTCGCGGCGGCGACACTCAAGGCGCTGACGCGCCGCAAGGCGATCACACTGGCGACGACCCACCTTGGCGCGCTCAAGCAGCTCGCTGCGGAGACCGTCGGCATCGTCAACGCGTCGCTCCAATTCGACGCCGAGACGCTGACTCCGACGTATCGGCTGCTGAAGGGTGTGCCGGGACGGTCATATGGATTGGCAATCGCCAGGCGACTCGGCGTCTCGCCGGATGTGCTCGCGGAAGCGGAGCGCGCGGTGCCGGACGCCGAGCGGACGCTCGACAGACTCTTGGCGTCCGTGGAAGCGCGGGGCCGTGATATGGACGCGCGCGCCGCCGAGCTGGAGACCCGTGCTGCGCAGCTCGAGCTGGAACGGCACAACCTCGCCAACCTCGAAGCCCTCGAGGTCGAGTTACGCGCGCGCGAGAAAGCGCTCGACAAGGACGCGCGCGATCGCGCCCGTGCGTATCTCCTCGAAGCGCGCAAGACCGTCGAGGCGGCGCTGGGTCAGGCGCGGGCGGCGGTGACGGAGGCAACGGCTAAAGAGGCCAGGCGAATGGTGGAAGAAGCGATCGAGAAGACGGCCCGACGGCCGGACGGCCAGACGGCCGGTGCGTCGGACCTGAAGCCCGGTGAGCGGGTGCGTACAGGACAGGGCAAGGTTGGTGTTGTGACGGAAATCCGCTCAGATGGCCGTGTCGTGGTGGAAATCGGCGCCGTGAGATTGGTGATTGCTCCCGAACTCCTCGAGCGCGTGGACGGGCCGCCCGGCCGTCCGGCCGTCAGGCCGTCCGACACATGATCCCCGACGACGTCATCGAACAGGTTCGTGAGGCCGCCGACCTCGTGGGCATCATCGGCGAACATGTCGAGCTGAAACGCACGGGCGCCGATTACCGCGGACCGTGTCCCTTCCATGGCGGCACGCATCGCAACTTCGCGGTGATTCCCAAGAAGGGAATGTTCTACTGTTTCGTCTGCCACGAGGCGGGCGACGTCTTCACGTTCTTCATGAAGAAGCTCGGCATGGATTATCCCACAGCCGTGCGCGATGTCGCCCGCCGCGTGGGCATCACGATCCCAGAGCGCACGGGCCCAACTGGTCCCGATCCGCGCGAGCCGCTGTACCAGGCCGTCGCCACCGCCGCCGACTGGTACGCGCGCCAGCTGCGCGAAAGCCCCGACGCGGAGATCGCGCGCCAATATCTCGAGTCGCGGCACGTCACCATGGAACAGGCGCAGGTCCAGGGCCTCGGCTACGCCCCCCGCGGGGCCGAGTTCCTTGCCGCGATGAAAGGATTGGGGCTGCGGGAAGAAGTGTTGCTCGAAGCTGGGTTGCTCGTTAAACGGGAGGAGTCAACGAATCTGATTCCCAGGTTCCGAGGCCGCTTGCTCTTCCCAATTCACGATCTGCGGTCCCGAGTCGTTGCCTTTAGCGGTCGGGTCCTCGGCGACGGCGAGCCCAAATACTTGAACTCTCCCGAGAGTCCGGTCTTTCATAAGGGAAAGCTGCTGTACAACCTGCACGTCGCGAAGCACGCCATGCGCAAGGCGGAGCGCGCGATTCTGGTCGAAGGACAGTTCGATGTGCTGCGCGTGACGCTCGCGGGTCTCGAAGAGGTCGTGGCGCCGCTGGGCACCGGTCTCACCGAGGACCAGGCCGCACTGCTCCAACGCCATACGTCGCACGTGATTCTGCTCTACGACTCGGACGATCCCGGTCTGCGCGCCACGTTTCGGGCGGGTGACGAGCTGCTGCGTCACAAGCTGCGCGTGAGCGTTGCGACGTTGCCGGAAGGGGAGGATCCCGACACGATCGTCGAGCGCAAAGGCATCGCGGCACTCGAAGAGGCGCTCAAGGACTCAGTGGATGTGCTCGAACGCAAGATCCAGATCCTCGAGCGCAAAGGCTTCTTCGGAAGTCTGCCGGGAAGACGAAGAGCGTTGGACCGGCTATTGCCGACGATCAGGGCGGCTGCCGATCCGATCACGCGCGATCTGTACATCTCGCGGGTCGCTGAGGTAGCCGGAGTACGGAAGGACGTTTTGGAGCGGGAAGTGGATCCCAAAGAACAGAGTACCGCCCCCTACCGCCCCTTACCGCCCGTTACCGCCCTGCCTTCGAATGCCGAAAAATCTCTCCTTGTGCTCATGATGGCGGGCGAGCCCTGGCGCAGCAGAGTGGTCGAGGCCGTCGACGCAGAAGAGTTCGAGTTTCCCGTGTATCGCACGGTGTTCGAAGCATTGGCGGATGACGCTCCCGACCGATTGGATGAAACGGCAGCCCGGGCGTACGAGTCGCTGCAAGCCGAAGGCCTCGGCACCGACCAGCCCGACGTGGTTTTCGAGCGTTCTGTGAATCGACTCGAGGCCCGGCGCCTCGATCGAGAAATCGAGCGCATCAATCGCGCACTCCCCTTCGCCAGCGATGACGAGAAAGCGAAACTCGCGCATGAGAAGCAGCGACTCGCCGCCGAGCGGAATGCCAAGCGGCCGACATACGGCATCATTCAGTCTGCAAGGAGGAAGGGTGCACCCGGATCTTGAAGCGTTGTTGGCGTTGCAGGACAAGGATGTCGCTGTCGCAGGCTGTGACACCCGGCTGAGAGCGTTGGAGCCGGAGCTGCGCGCCCTCGATGAGCAGATCGCGGTCGCGGAGCGCGTGGTCGATCAGGCGCGCGCCGGCATTCAGGCGGCGCTCGATCGCCGCGACGGATTGGAGGGCAAGATCGCGAGCTACCGGACGATGCAGGAGCAGCGCCGCCAGCGGCTCGAGTGGGTGCGCGGTGCCAAAGAGGCGTCGACGTTGATGGCCGAGCTCGATCTGACGCGGTCGGTGCTGGCCAAGGAAGAAGCGGAGTTCATGCGCTCGGGCGACGCCGTCGGTGAAGCGGAGCGCAAGACCGCGGAGGCGGAGAACGCGCTGCAGAACGTGCGCGAAGCGCAGGCCGCACAACGCGAAGCGCTCGCGGGCAAGCGACAGGAGATCGCGGCGGAGCGCGAGCGGGCCGCGGTGGAACGAGAGCAGGCGAGTCGCGCGGTGACTCCCGCGCTGCTCGCGCGCTACGACCGGATCCGCCGCGGCAAGGCGCCGCTCGCGGTCTTTCCGCTGCACGGCGGGTCGTGCGGCAACTGCTTTACGGCGGTGCCGACGCAGCGGCGCGCGCTGATCCTGCGCGGCGCGACGATCGAAGGCTGCGAGGCGTGCGGCGTATTATTGTACGCCAAGGAATGATTCCCCCTCGCTGGATTGTGACGGCTCAGGCAGATCCTGATGCCACGCGTTCGCTGGCGTCGGAGCTGCACATTCCGGACGCGCTCGCCGCGATCCTCGTGCAGCGAGGGCTAGCGTCCGCCGACGTGGCGAAGGCGTTCTTGCGCCCCGGCCTGGAGGGGCTGTCCGATCCCCATTGCTGGGCAGACATGTCCGTGGCGGTCGAACTGCTGGCGAGGACGGTCCGCGAGATGCGGCCGATTCTCGTCCATGGCGATTACGACGTCGACGGCCAGTGCGGCGCCGCGATGCTCACGCGCATTCTCCGCAGCGCCGGCGCGACGGTCCATGCATTCGTGCCACACCGCATTCGCGACGGCTACGACTTCGGGCCCGCCGGGCTTGCCGAAGCGCACCGGATCGGCGCGGGACTGATCGTTACGTGCGATTGCGGCATCACTGCCGTCTCTGCCGTCTCTGCCGCCCGTGAGGCTGGTATCGACGTCATCGTGACGGACCACCACTTGCCGGGCGACCAGCTGCCGCCCGCCAACGCGGTCCTCGATCCCCGTCGACCCGATTGCCCGTCGGAGGACAAGAACCTTTCCGGCACCGGCGTCGCGTTCAAGCTCGCCCAGGCGCTGGTCCACGCGCTCGGCTTGTCGCCCAATTTGCCGCTGCATTTCCTCGACTACGTGGCCCTCGCGACGATCGCCGACGTGGTACCGCTCGTGGGCGAGAACCGGATCCTCGTCCGCCACGGCCTCAAGATGCTCGCCGACTCGCGCTGGGTTGGTCTGCGCGCGCTGGTGGAGACGGCCGGGCTCGCCGGGAAGCCGCTGCGCGCGGGACACGTCGGCTTCATCCTCGCGCCGCGCCTCAATGCCGCGGGCCGCATCGGTGACGCGAACGACGGCCTGCGACTGTTGCTGACGGAAGACGCGCAGGAAGCCGCCGCGCTGGCGCGCGAGCTCGAGACGATCAACGCGCGCCGTCAGGCGATGGATCAGGTGATCCTCGATGAGGCGATCGAGCTCGTCGACAAGACGCTGGCGCCGACCGACGCCGCCATCGTACTCGGCAATGAGGCGTGGCATCCGGGCGTGATCGGCATCGTGGCGTCACGACTCGTCGAGCGCTACGGGCGGCCGACGTTTCTGATCGGTTGGGAGCCCGGTGGCGAGTTTGGCCGCGGCTCCGGTCGCAGCATTCCCGGATTCGACCTGCACGGCGCGCTGCACCGCGTCGGCGCGCATCTCGAGAAATACGGCGGTCACACCATGGCCGCGGGCTTCACTGTCCGCCGCGACCGCTTTGAGGCGTTCCGTCTGGCATTTCTCGAAGTCGCCGGCGAGCTGCTCACGCCCGACGATCTCGCGCCGAGCCAACGCGTGGATCTCGAGCTTCAACTGGACAAGGTGAGCGTGGATCTCGAGCGGCTCATGCGGCATCTCGAGCCGTGCGGAGCGGGAAATCCCGCTCCGGTCTTCGGCGTGCGCAATGCGCGAGCGGTTGGCGCCCGGCGTGTGGGGACGAATCACCTGCGGTTCACGCTCGACGACGGCTCGGGTGTATTGGCGGCGATCGGATTTCGCTGGGCGGATCATGTGCCCGAGGAATGGTTGGGCGAGCCGTTGGATGTTGCCTTCAGACTCGAGCGCGACGACTGGCAAGGCCGGATCACGATTCAGGCGCGGATTGCGAGCCTTGCTCCGCATCATAGCGGGTGAGTTCAAAGGGCGTCGGCTCAAGACGCCCACCGGCCGCACGGTCCGTCCGACGGGAGAGAGGGTTCGCGAGGCCTGGTTCAGCATCTTGCAGCAGTCGATTCCGGGCGCCAGAGTCCTCGATCTCTTCGCCGGCTCGGGCGCGTTGGGTTTTGAGGCGCTGTCGCGTGGGGCGATGTCGGTGGAGTTCGTGGAAATGCACAAGGCATCGCTCGCGACGATTCGTGAGAACGCAGCTATCCTGAACGTGGCGGACCGAATGACCATCCATCGCGCCGATGCGGTCGGCTTCGCGAAACGGCTGCAACCGAATGCCTTCGACGTCGCGTTCGCTGATCCACCGTACGCAACCGACGACGCCGAACGCCTGGTGGCGGTGTTTCGTGCGATTCCGTTTGCGAGAATATTCGCAATCGAACACGAAGCGAATCGAGCGGTTGGCGGTGACGACACCCGGAAGTACGGCGACACCGCGGTGACGTTCCTGCGATGAAGCGCATCGCCGTCTATCCCGGGAGCTTCGACCCGATCACCAAGGGGCACGAAGACCTGATTCATCGATCGCTCGAGTTCGTGGATCAGCTCATCGTTGCTGTCGCGATCAACGTCGCCAAGCAGCCGCTCTTCTCTCTCGAAGAGCGGGTTGCCTTGATTCGAACCGCCGTTCCTGACACGCGCGTGGACGTGCAGTCATTCGACGGGTTGCTCGCGGAGTTCGCGAAGCAGGTCGGCGCGTCGGTGATCGTGCGCGGCCTCCGGGCCGTGTCGGATTTCGAGTACGAATTCCAGATGGCGTTGATGAACCGCAACCTCGCGCCCAAGATCGAGACCGTCTTTCTTGTCCCCGCGTTTGATCTTACGTATCTGAGCTCGAGTCTCGTGCGCGAGGTCGCGCGCTTCGGCGGCGACGTCTCGCAGCTCGTGCATCCGACGGTCCAGCAGGCCCTGAAGCGCAAGTTCGGGAAATGAATTTTCTAGACCGCGTCTTTGAACGGGCGCGGAAGATCAAGGCTCGCGTCGTGCTCGCCGAGGGCGAGGACCCGCGGGTGCAGGAAGCGGCGAAGAAAATTGAAGCGATACGGCTGGCGAGTGTGCAGTTGCTCGGTCGTAGCTTGCCGATGGCACGTGCGCCGATGGTTGCCCTCCTGCGCGGTCGCCGTCCGGACAAGTTTCCCACCGAGTTAGCGGCGCTCCAAGCGTTGACTCACCCCTTGGTGTTTGGAGCCTGTCTGGTCGGTCTGGGCGAGGCGGACGTGATGCTTGGCGGAGCCGTTTACACGAGCGCCGAGACGATCCGGGCTGCGTTGATGGCGGTGGGGATGGCGCCGGGCATCGCGACGGTGTCGGGCGCGTTCTACATGGTCAAGGACGATCGCGTGCTGACGTTCGCGGACTCCGCCGTCTGCCCCGAACCCGATCCCACGCAGCTCGCGGACATCGCCATGACGTCCGCCCGCGAACGCCGCCGCATCGTGGGGGACGAGCCGGTCGTCGCTTTCCTTTCTTATAGCACCAAGGGGAGTGCTGCAGGACCGCGGATTGATCGCGTGCTTGCAGGGATGGCGAATCTGCGGGATCGGAAGCCGGACTTCGCGTTCGACGGCGAATTGCAATTGGATGCCGCGCTTGTGCCCGATGTGGCGGCGCGCAAGGCGCCCGGCTCGCCCGTGGGCGGCCGCGCCAATGTCCTGATCTTTCCCGATCTCGACGCCGGCAATATCGGTTACAAGCTGGTGCAGCGGCTCGGCGGCTGGATGGCGCTCGGTCCGATTCTTCAGGGGTTGGCGCGGCCGATCTCGGACCTGTCGCGCGGCGCGACCGCCGATGATATTGTGGACACGGCGGCGATTGCCATTCTCCAGTCGCGGGAGGGATAGTCCCTAATGCGCTTCACTCTCAAGAAGGATAAGAGCGGCGTCGTCATCGTGGGCGTGGAAGGTCAGCTCATCGTCGGCAACCGGCAGGAGCTGAAGCAGAAAGTCCTCGACGCGCTCGAAGAAGGTTCCCGCAAATTCGTCATCGACTTCAGCAAGACCGGGTACATCGATTCTTCGGGATTAGGGGTTTTGGTTTCGCTGTCGAAGAAGATCCGCGAGCAGGGTGGAGAGCTGCGGCTCGCCGGGCTCAACGCCGACCTGCAGACGCTGTTCGAGCTGACCAAGCTCGATACGCTCTTCGCCATCACGCGGACCGCCGAGGAGGCGCTGGCCGCTTTTTGAGCCTCCAATTCGATTTCTCCAAGAATACGATGAAGCTCGACGTCCCGAGCGATCTCGGGATGGTGGGTGACGCCGTCGAGCTGGTTGCGAACAATCTTCCCCCCGGTACGCTGTCTCCCCGCCGCATCAGCTTCAATCTTCGCACTGCCCTCGCCGAAGCACTCGGCAACGCCATCCGGTATGGCACGGGCGAAGACCCCGACCGCAGCGTGCGTGTGCTCGTCGAGCTGCTGAACGACGCCGTGCGCATCTACATCGTGGATGATGGCCATGGCTTCGACACCGATCGGCTGCCGGACCCGACGCGCCCGGAGAATATCGAACGCGAGTTTGGGCGCGGGCTGTTCGTGATTCGCCACTTGGTCGACGATGTGGCGTTCAACGCGAAAGGCAACGGCATCTGTCTGACACTGCGCGCGGGGGCGTAAGCAGACTCGAACGCCTGCTGCCCGTCCTGTCGGCGTTATCCGGTACTACGCTACGCCTCTGGCGGGCGCGGACGCCGGGCGGCCGTTTGCTCCAGGTCGGTGGCGGTCTCGGAGAAGGTCGCGACGAGCCGCGTTGGACGCCAACTCCGAATGGCGGTGGGCCGCTCGAGACGCCCGATGGCCCAGCCTGGTTCCAGCCCATCCCCGCGGTGCCGGACGCCTGGCTCGAGGTCCGGCCGGAAGCAAGCGGGAAGCGGGAGGCGGTCGAGCTGGCTGAAGTGATTGGCGCCGTGATGGGCGCCGAAGAAGAAACCGGACAGGTCGCCGCCGAGTTGTCGGGGCGGTATGAGGAAATCGACCTGATCTACACGATCAGCGAGATCCTCGGTCACACGATTCGCCTCGACGAAGCCGCCAACCGCATCCTGCGCGAAGTCTCGGCCGTGGTCCGCGCGCGTCGGGCCACGCTCATGGTGCACGATCCGCGTGCCAACGTGCTCCGGCTCGTCGCGGCGCGCGGTGTCGAGCTGGGCGAGATCGATCCGATCGAAGTGGATGATCCCAAATCGATCGCGGCGCGCGTGTTTCGCGAGATGCGCATCATCAGCTACGATCCCACGGATCAGCGGGCGCCGAGGCCCACGAGCCAGGCCGAGCGCCAATACCGCGGGGAAGCGTTTCTCTCGGTTCCTGTCGTCTATGCCTCGCCGGGGCGCGTGCCGACGCCGATCGGCGTGATCAACCTGACTGATCGCACAGGGGAAGACGCGTTCACGGCGGGCGATCGCAAGCTCGTCGCCGCCATTGCGAATCAGATCGGCGCGGCGATCGAGAATGCGCGACTCGTCGAGCGCGACCTCGGCCAGCAGCGGGTGCGGCGCGAGCTGGAGCTCGCCCACGATCTGCAGCTCAAGCTGCTGCCGTCGCCCGCGGTCGTCGCATCGAAGGGCGACGTGGCGGCGCGCTGCCGACCGGCCGAGTCGGTGGGCGGCGATTTTTACAATCTGCTCAGTCTGCATGGGGAACGGATTGGGGTGATGATCGGCGACGTCTCGAGCCACGGATTCGGCGCGGCGCTGATCATGGCGCTGGCGATGGCCGCGTCCGGTATTCACGCCGAGACGGCGGAGTCGCCGCACGAAGCGGTGCGACGCCTGGAGATGTCCCTCGCCGAAGAGCTCGCCGAGACGGAGATGTTCCTGACGTTGTGCTACGCCGTCGTTGATCCGGCGAACGGGACGCTGACGTATGCGAACGCCGGTCATCCGCACGCTTTTCTCCTGTCGTCGGAGACCGGGGCAGCCACCCGACTCGAGGCCACGAGGCCGCCGCTCGGTTTGGGCGATGGCGGGCAGGAGCGGGTCCTGCCATTCGAGCGCGGCAAGGCGATACTCTGTCTCTTCACGGACGGCTTGGCGGATGCGCGCGGTCCGAGCGGCGAACGCTTTGGGGAGCCGCGCGTGCTGAGTCACGTCGTGAATCTGCGTAGCCGCCCCGCGCGCCACATTCTCGAAGCCGTGTTCACCGACATCGCCGCCTTCACCGGCGGCGCTCCCGCCAACGACGACCGCACGCTCGTACTGCTCAAGGTTTGAGACGGCTCGGCCAGCATTTTCTCAGTGATCCCAAGATCCTGGGGCGGATTGTGGAGGCGCTCGACCCCGAGCCTGGAGAGACGGTTATCGAGATTGGATCCGGGCGCGGCGCGCTCACTCGGGAATTGCTGAACCGTGGCTTGAGAGTGATTGCCATAGAGCGGGATCGCGGATTGGCCGCGGCGCTCGAGGGGGCGCGCGTGATCGTTGGAGACGCACTCGAGATTGATTGGCACAGTCTTGCGGCGCACAAGATTGTTGGAAACATCCCGTACTACATCACCTCTCCCTTGATCGACAAGGCTCTAACGCCGCCGCTGCCAGAGCGGGTGGTGTTCTTGGTGCAAGCCGAAGTCGCTGATCGGATGGCGGCGCCTCCGGGCACGAAGACCTACGGCGCGCTGTCGGTGGGGGTGCAGTCGCTGTGTCGGGTGGAGAAGCTCTTCACCATCGCGGCGGGGGCATTCCAGCCGCCGCCGAAAGTGCGCAGTGCGGTGGTGCGGCTTACGCCGCTCGCCGAGCCGCTGATCGAGCCCCAGGAAATTGCGGCGTTCCGGAAATTCGTCACTGCGTGCTTCAGCAAACGGCGCAAACAGCTCAAAAACGCGGTGCCGGGGATTACGGAAAGGCAGCTTCAGGAGCTGGGCTTCGACCCAATGACACGACCGGAGCGGCTTTCACCAACCGCGTTCGTGCGCTTGTTACGCGCAGTCCAATGATACCTCCGATACTTGCATATCAATAGTTATTGATATGGTATTCGGATGAGCCGCCGCGCCCTGCTTCGGGTCGCCACGAAGCTAGCCCGCCCCCCCAGGGGGGTTCCTGCCCGCCCACATGCGCTGCCGAGCGAGATGGCGCACGTGGCGCTCTGGTTCCATGCCCTGTCGGATGTCACACGAGTGGCCATCGTCCAGATGCTTGCTCGCCAGGAACGCTGCGTCGCCGAATTGGAGCAAGTGCTCGATGTCCCGCAACCACTCCTCTCCTTTCATCTGAAAGTGCTCAAGCATGCCGGCCTCATCCGCGCCCGCCGAGACGGACAATGGGTGTATTACGCGCTTCAGGGTGATGTCTTGAACTTTATCATCGCGTTTACGGAGACCGTGAAGCCCGGGAGACATGCGGGATGCGTTCTCAAATGCTGCCGCCCCTGGAACCCCGCATGACGCAACGCCTGCTCTTCGTGCGTTCCGAGAAACATTTCTTGAACCTTCCGGCTCTTGCGCCGAGGTCCTGAATTGTGAAATAGTTCACAATGCGGAAGATCTCTGACAGCACCGTGCGGCGGCTGTCTGTCTACCTGCGCTTTCTCGAACAGGCCAAATCCCCCACCATCTCGTCAGGAGAGTTGGCGCGGCTGGCCGGTACGACTTCGGCCCAGGTTCGCAAAGACCTCTCCTTCTTCGGCTCGTTCGGCAAACGCGGCTTGGGCTACGCCGTCCCCGAGCTCGCGCGCCGCATTCGCGACATCCTCGGCCTCGAGCGCGGCTATCGCGTCGTGCTCGTCGGCGCGGGCCGCATGGGCGGCGCGTTGGTGCAGTATCAGGGATTCAAGCAGCGCGGCTTTCACATCACCGCGATCTACGATCAGGACGCTCGCAAAATCGGGTCGCGCTGGAATGGATTAGTCGTGAGAGACGTGCGCCATCTCGAAACCGATCTCAAGAAAGATGCGAGCGACATCGCCATTGTCGCGACGCCCGCCGAGTCGGCGCAGCACGTCGTCGACCGACTAGTACGGAGTGGCGTGAAGGCGATCCTCAACTTTGCGCCGGTCCCCTTGAACGTGCCCGCCGATGTCGAAGTCAAGACCGTCAACATGGCGCTGGAACTGGAGACGCTGAGCTACTCGCTGGCCAATCGTTAGCTTTCCCCCCCATGCCTCGGGTCCATGTCACCTCAGAGATCGGTGCGCTCCGCTCCGTACTCGTGCATACCCCCGGCAAAGAACTCGTTGCCGTCACGCCCGGCACGCGCCAGGAATACCTCTACGACGACATCATCGATCTCGAGATCGCGCAGCGCGAGCACCGGCGGCTGGTCGCGGTCCTGGAGCGGTTCGCCGAAGTGCACGAGGTGCGCGACTCGCTGGTCGAAATCGCGGGCCGACCGGAAGTGCGCGAGTTCATCACGACCCGCGCGCTCGAGGTCGTGCCGTCGGACGTCTTGGCGAAGCAGCTGGCCGCGCTGTCGTCGGAAGACTTCGTCGCCCTGATGGTCGAGGGCGCACTCGAGGACGGCGGGCCGATCGCCCGCGCGCTCAACGAGGTCGCTTACGCGCTGCCGCCACTGCCCAATCTCTTCTTCACGCGTGACTCCGGGATCGTGATCGGCGAGCACGCCATCGTGGGCTCGATGCGGCACGGCGTGCGGTGGACCGAAGAGCTGCTCATCAAAGCGCTGTTCCGCTACGACGCGACGTTCGAGAACGCCGGCATTCTGTACGACGGCTCCGACGAGAAACGCCTCAACTACACGCTCGAGGGCGGGGACGTGCACCCCATCCGTCCCGACCTGATGGTGCTGGGGTTCAGCGAGCGCTCCAGCCCCGCCGCGCTCGACCTGCTGTGCGAGCTCGTGTTCGCGAACTGCTCGGTGACGGACGTGATCATCGTGGTCCTGCCGACGGAGCGCACGGCTGTCCATCTCGACATGATCTTCACACAAGTCGACAAGGATCTGTGCGTCGTATACCCGCCGCACTTCGTCGGCCCGGAACGGCTGGCAGTCTTGCATCGACGCAGACGCTCGAAGGGCGTGAAAGAAGTGCCCAATTTTTTCGCGGCCATGCAGGCAGTCGATCACCCGCTCGAGCCGATCTTCTGCGGCGGGAATCAACGGACGGTCCAGGAGCGCGAGCAATGGGCCTCGGCGTGCAACTGCTTCGCGGTGCGGCCCGGCGTGGTGCTGAGCTACGATCGCAACGATGCCACCCTCGGCGAGCTGACCCACGCCGGCTTCCGGCTCGTGTCGGCGGTGAACCTGCTGACCGGAGATGAGATGCTCGCCGAGAACGAGCGCGCCGTGATCTCGATCGACGGCAGCGAGCTCGTGCGGGGCGGCGGTGGCCCGCGCTGCATGACGCTGCCCCTGCGGCGGGACGATCTCTGAAGGCAGGCCTCGGCGCCGTCCCGGCATCGTCGCTCACGGCGCGCGCCCTTTCCTTCTTACAGAGCGGCCCGGCGGCGAGCCTGGCTATAGTCCGCGACGTGCTGGGCATCGCGCAGGCAAACCGCCACACGGCGGACCGCATCGCCCTGACGCTGCTCGCGGCGGATCCGCGGTTCGGACGCACCACCGACGGCCGCTGGGCGCTGGCCTCGCGGCCGGCGACTGAGAGCCCACCGCTCGACGCATGCCGATTTGCCGTCGTCGACGTCGAGACGACCGGCGTCCACGCGTTCCGCGGCGATCGCATCATCGAGATCGCGGTCGTGATGCTCGATGGGACCGTAGCGTTTCATTCGCTCGTGAACCCCGGCATGCCGGTCCCAATGTTCGTGCAGGGCCTGACGGGGATCGCACCGCCGATGCTGCGCAGTGCGCCTTCGTTCGACGCGATCGTTGACGAGTTACTTCACGTGTTTTCCGGCTGCGTCTTCGTCGCGCACAACGCGCGCTTCGATTGGGCGTTCGTGTCGACTGAGATCGAGCGGGCGCGCGGATTGCTGCTCCAGGGCCCGCGGGTCTGCACGGTCCGCCTCGCGCGACGGCTGTTGCCTGACTTGCCGCGACGTAACCTCGATGCAGTGAGCTACCATTTCGGCATCGAGATCGAGGGGAGGCACAGAGCAACAGGGGACGCAGTAGCGGCGGCGAAATGTCTCGCCCGTCTCTTGAGAATTGCCAAAGAGTGGGGCGCGCTGTGCTTGGGAGACTTGGAGCAGTGCACACCACCTTCCATGTAGGGCGTCTCACCTGCCATGCCCTCGAAGGCGGCCGCCAGCGCTTAGACGGCGGCGCGATGTTCGGCGTCGTGCCCAAAGTGCTCTGGGAGCGGCGCACTCCAGCAGACGAGCGAAACCGCATCACACTCGCGCTACGGTGCTTGCTCGTCGAACATGACGACGGGCTCGTGCTCATCGACACCGGCATCGGCAACAAGGAAAACGAGAAATTTCGCGACATCTACGGCGTCGCAAACGCCGGCACTGATGGCCGCACCAGCCTGGAGGACGCGCTCGGCGAACTGGGCCACAAGCCGGACGACGTGCGCTGGGTCATCAATACCCACTTGCATTTCGACCACGCCGGCGGCGACACCTACCGCGATCCAGCGGGGAAGGTCGGCTTGTCCTTCCCGAAGGCGCGTTACGTCGTCCAGCGTCGTGAGCTCGAGTTCGCGAAGCATACCAATGAGCGCACGGCCGGCAGTTATCTCGCCCACAACTTCGAGAGCGTGCCCTTCCAGCTGATCGACGGCGAAACGGAGATCCTGCGGGGGATTCGCGGGATCCCGACACCGGGTCACGTCCCGTTTCACCAGTCGATCCTGATCGAGAGCGGCGGCGAGCGGGCCTGCTTTGTAGCCGATCTCGTGCCCACGTCGGCCCATTTGCCTTTGCCGTGGATCATGGGCTACGATCTGGAGCCGCTCGTCACGCTCGAGACGCGCCGCCGGCTGTATCAGCGCGCCGAAGCGGAGCAGTGGCTGCTGATTTTCGAGCATGACCCCCATGTCGTCTCGGGGCGATTGGCAAAGGACGGGAAGGGCGTCGGGCTTGTGAACGAGAAACGGCTGGACTAACTTGCCGTCCACAATATGGTAAGTGGGCGTGATGACGCCCCACCCACTGCCTCTCTCATGGAGAGAGTGCTCCAGGGTTCCGAAACCTCACTTCCCAGGGGAGTGAGGCGCCGCGGATCTGGGGCAACCCGGGTCCGCTTTTTACTTCGGTAAAGGAGATCGCACAGCTGCCACCTCTCGACAACAGCAAAGCACCGCGCACGCGCGTCAATCGGCAAATTCGCATCAGTCCCGTGCGCGTGATTGCGGACAATGGCGACCAGCTGGGCGTGCTGACGATCGATGAAGCGATCGCCGCCGCGAATGAGCGGGGCCTGGACCTCGTCGAAGTCGCACCGCTCGCCCGGCCCCCCGTCGTCAAGATCATGGATTACGGGAAGTTCAAGTTCGAGCAGGCGAAGGCGGCGCGCGCCGCGAAGAAAAAGCAGCACGTTATTCACCTCAAGGAAGTGAAGTACCGGCCCGGCATCGACGAGCACGACTTCGACTTCAAGACCCGGCACGCGCGCGAGTTTCTGGAAGACGGCAACAAGGTGAAGGTGACGATGATGTACCGCGGCCGGCAGATGGCGCACATCGAGCTCGGCCGAGAGGTTTTGGATCGGGTTGCGCAAGTACTGAAGGATATTGGGAAGATCGAACAAGAGCCGAAACTCGAGGGCCGCAACATGTCGATGGTCCTTGCACCCAAGTGACCCCGGGGCCATGCCCCGGGGTTTGGAGCCCTAGCAATGCCTAAGCAGAAATCGAAGCGCGCCCTGAGAAAACGCGTCAGACTCACGGGCACCGGGAAGCTGCGCCGCTATCGGGCGTACAAGCGCCATATCCTGACCTCGAAGCATGCGAAGCGGAAGCGTCACCTGCGCAAGGCGACGCTTGTCTCGCACGCCGACCGCCGCCTCAAGCGCCTGCTGCTGGCGTAAGGAGCAACCGATGCCTCGCGTCAAAAGCAACGTCGCGCGCCTGAAGCGCAAGAACAAAGTGATGAAGCTCGCCAAGGGCTACTGGGGCGGGCGCAGCAAACTGTGGAAGGCCGCCAAGGAAGCCACCGAGCGGGCGGCGCGGTACGCGTATCGCGACCGCCGCAGCAAGAAGGTCGAGTTCCGCCGGCTCTGGATCACGCGCATTAACGCGGCGGCGCGATTGCACGCGCTTTCCTATAACCGCCTCATGAATGGCCTGCGTAAGGCGGGCGTCGAGATCAACCGCAAAGTCCTCGCCGATCTCGCCGTGCGAGATCCGGCGGCGTTTGAACAGCTGGCGGAGGTCGCCAAGAAATCCTTGCAGCCCTAGAATCGCTGCGGGAACGTCTCAAAGAGATCCCGCACGCAGACGAACGACGGCTCCAGGAGCTCAAAATCGAGCTCCTGGGCCGTAAGGCTGGTGCCCTCACCGAAATCCTCAAAGCCCTTCCTGGCCTCGATCCGGTGGAACGCAAACGCGTCGGTGGCATTGCGAACGCGCTGAAGCGCGAGTTCGAGCACGCCGTCGCAGCTCGAGAGCTCGAGCTGAAGCGCGGCAGCACCGCGCTGGCGGGGGTCGATCTCACCATGCCCGGCCGCCCGCAGTGGCGCGGTGGGCTCCACATCGTCACGCAGATCGTCGACGAGATCTGCGACATCTTCCGCGAGCTGGGCTTCACGCGCGCCGTCGGTCCTGAGGCGGAGACCGAGCGCTACAACTTCTACGCGCTCAATTTTCCCAAGGATCATCCAGCGCTCGACGCGCAGGACAGCTTCTACCTCGGCGGCGACGTCCTGTTGCGCACGCATACCTCGCCGGTCCAGATCCGCACGCTCGAGAACTACAAGCCCCCGATTCGCATCGTGACGCCGGGGCGGTGTTACCGCCGCGACCCATTCGATGCGTCGCACTCACCCGTCTTCGAGCAAATCGAGGGCTTCGCGGTGGACGAGGGCCTGACGTTCGTGGATTTCAAAGCGACGCTCGCGACGTTTGCGCGCCGCATCTTCTCGCCCACGACCACAGTCCGGTTCCGGCCGTCCTATTTCCCCTTCACCGAGCCGTCGGCGGAAATGGACGTGCAGTGCCAGATCTGCGGGGGAGGCGGCTCTGGCTGCGCGGCCTGTAAGCAAACCGGCTGGATGGAAATCCTCGGCTCCGGCATGGTGCATCCTGCCGTGCTCGAGAACTGCAACGTCGACAGCGAGAAGTACACAGGATTCGCGTGGGGCATGGGACCCGAGCGGATTGCGATGCTGCGGCACGGCGTTCCGGATATCCGCCTGTTCTTCGATAGCGACGTTCGGTTCCTGGAGCAGTTCCGATGATCGTCTCGCGGCGCTGGCTCGAAGCGCTGCTCGGCCGCCCCCTCGAGGGAAAGGACGTCGCCGACCGACTGGCTCGGCAGGTCGCGCCGGTGGACGCCGTCGTTCCCATCCACCAGGACTTGCGCGACGTGCTCGTCGCGCGCGTGCTCGAGGTGCGCCAGCATCCCAACGCGGACCGGCTCACCCTCTGCCTCGTCGACGCGGGAGGCAGCGCGCCACTCGAAGTGGTCTGCGGTGCGCCGAACGTGCAGGCGGGGAAGGCCTATCCGTTCGCGCCCGTCGGTGCGACGCTGCCGGGCGGTCTGAAGCTCGAGCGCCGCAAAATCCGCGGCGTCGAATCGAACGGCATGCTCTGCTCCGCGAAAGAGCTTGGCCTCGGCGTCGATCAAGCGGGCATTCTCGAGCTCCAGACCGACGCTCCGCCGGGCACGCCGTTCCTCGAAGCGATTCCGGTGGCCGACGAGCAGATCGTCATCGACGTGTCGGCGAATCGTCCGGATCTGCTCTGTCACAAAGGCGTTGCTCGCGAGCTGGCGGTGAGTCTGGGGGCGACGGTGAAGCTTCCGGAGATACCGAGTGGAAAGATGGAAAGATGGAATGTTGGAAAGAAAAACCTTCCAACTTTCCAACGTTCCAACGCAGTTGTCGATGGAGTTGAAGTGCGGGTGGAAGATCCAGAGGGCGCCCCCCGCTACATGATCGCGGTGCTGCGTGGAGTGACGCTGCGCCCCAGCCCCGCCTGGCTCGCGGCCCGCCTGCAAGCAATCGGCCAACGATCGATCAACAACATCGTGGATGCCACGAACTATATCCTCTTCGAAGTCAACCAGCCGCTCCATGCGTTCGATCTGGCGAAGCTGCGCGGACCGGCCGTGGTCGTGCGCCGTGCCAAGGCAGGCGAGCAGATCGTCACGCTCGATGGCGTCCCGCGGAAACTGACGGCGGAGATGACCGCGATCTGCGACGCCGAGCGCCCGACGATCGTCGCGGGCGTCATGGGGAGCGCGGAGTCGGAAGTGTCGGAGAGCACGACGGACATCGTGCTCGAGTGCGCGTACTTCCAGCCGACCAGAATTCGCTGCACGCGTCGCGCGCTCGGTGTCTCGAGCGAATCGAGCTACCGCTTCGAGCGGGGCATCGACATGCTCGGCATGCCGGACGCGCTGAATCGCGCGATCGATCTCATTCGCGCGGTCGCTGGTGGAGAAATGCGCGACGCGCTGATCGATCTGTGGCCTGAACCCCAACAGCCGCGCAGCGTCTTTGTGCGCGATGCGCGCGTCTCGCACCTGCTGGGCGTCCCTGTGCCGCGTAAGGAAATCGAGCGCTATCTCTCCGCAGTCGGGTTCGTCGCCGCGCCGAAGGACGATCGGCTGGCGGTGCAGGTGCCGGGCTGGCGCCCGGACGTCACGCGCGAGGTCGATCTCATCGAAGAGGTCGCACGGCTCCGCGGCTACGACACATTCCCGGACGAGCTCAGGGCCTACCGGCCCGGTACCGTCCCCGACGCGCCGTCGGAGCTGACGCTGCACCGGATTCGCGAGGCGTTGGTGCGCGGTGGCGGTGGCTTGCTCGAGGCGCGCACGCTTCCTCTGGGGCCCGCGGACTCTCCCGATGCCGTCGCCGTCCTGAACCCCCTGTCGGCCGACGAAGCGCACCTGCGTAGCCGGCTGCTGCCGGCGCTCGTGCGCCGGGTCGAGCACAACTGGAGCCAGGGTGTCCGTGACGTCCGCCTCTTCGAAGTCGGGACCGTGTTTCACAAGTCCAACGGTCCACGCCCTGACGAAGAGCTCCATTTAGCCATCGTTCTCACCGGCGCGCGCCATCCGAGTCACTGGTCCGATGCGAGCCAAGAGCGTGCGAAACTACCTGATATGGACATATGGGACCTAAAGCACCACTTTGAGTTAGCCGCGAGGCTCGCCGCTCCCGCTTGCGACGTGCAACCAGCCGCGAGTGGCGCGGGGTGGGAGGCGGTGCAAAAGGGAGCGGTTTGGGGCTCGGCCGCTCCGATTGAGGCGGATGCGCCCAAGTGGGCAGGGCCCCTGTTCGGGCTCGAATTGAAGATTGCGGTCGAGCAGCCAGCGTTGGCCCGCTACCAAGCCCTGCCAACCCAGCCGCCGGTAGTACGCGATCTGTCGTTGGTGGTACCAGGCGCGGTCACGGCCGGAGCCATCGAAGGCGTGTTGCGCCGCGAGGGCGGGGGGTTGCTCGAGCGGCTCGAAGTCTTGGACGAGTACCGTGGAGCGAGCTTAGCTGTTGGGACGCGTGGCGTGACGTGGCGCTGCGCATTCCGCGACACGACGCGGACGCTCACGGAACGGGAAGTCGATGCGCTACTCAGCCGTATGCTGAAAGCGCTGGAGGCGGAATTTGACGTACGCAGGAGACAGGCCCCCTCCTGACGTTCGCGATGCGATTGATCAGCTCGAGGCCATCGTCCGCGACGTGGCCGAGGAGCTGGCGGGCTGGCGCTCGCGCGCCCAAAAGGCCGAAGCCGAGCTAAAGGTGCGCGGCAGCCCGGTCAAGAATGCCGACCTCGAGTCGGAGAATAAGGCGTTGCGGCAGCGGGTCGAAGGAGCCCGCACGCGCGTGCACGATTTGATGCAACGACTCACGTTTTTGGAAGAGCAGGCGCGCGACAACGGAGGGCACAAGTGACCGCGAAGAAGCATGCGGTCCGCGTGATGATCGGCGGTGAGGAATACACCGTCCGCTCCGATCTCTTGCCCGAGTACACGCGCGAAGTCGCCGCCTACGTCGATCAGGCGTTGAAAAGGGTGTTGAGCCAGGGTCCGCTGGTGGAGACGCACAAAGCGGCGATCCTCGCGGCCCTCGATATCACGAACGAGCTGTTTCAGGCGAAGCACACCGAGCGGGAAGTGGCGGCGCGCCTGGCGGCAGTCGCCGACGATCTGGCGAAGATGCTGCCGCCGGCTAAACGAAAGGCGCTGACCGCAGGCTGACAACCCTCGCATCCCATTGATTGGGGATGCGCGTTGGAGATAGATCTATGACGGATTGGCCCAGTTATGTCGCGGCCGTTCTCAGCGGCGTGCTTGCTGCAACACTTGCATTCTATGTCTGGGGCCGGCGCGTCGAGCGCCGCGCGTCGGAAACGAGCCAGCGGCTCGTGCTGGCGGCTAAAGAAGAGCTCATGGCGGTCCGCGAAAACCTCCATAAGAGTCTCGATGAAAAGCTCGCCGGGGTGGACCGGCGCGAGCACGACTTGCGGCAGCTCGAGCAACAACTGGGCGACCATGGCCGGGCGCTGACCAAGCGTGAGCAGGAGATCGGCGCGCGGCTCGAGCAGGTCGCGGGTCTCACCGCCCAGGAAGCGAAGCTCGAGCTGATTCAGCGTCACGAAGGCGAAGCGCGCGACGAGGCCGCAGCCATGGTCCGGAACATCACCGAACAGGCCCGGAAGAACGCCGACCGCGAAGCGAAGAAGATCGTGGCCCTCGCCATCCAGCGCATCGCCGCCGAGCAGACCGCGGAGTCGAGCGTGTCGGCGGTGACGTTACCTTCCGACGAGATGAAAGGCCGCATCATCGGCCGCGAGGGCCGCAACATCCGCGCCTTCGAGGCCGCGACGGGCGTGGACGTCATCATCGACGACACCCCCGATACCGTCGTGGTGTCGTGCTTCGAGCCGGTCCGCCGCGAAATCGGGCGGCTGGCGCTCGAACGCCTCATCGCCGACGGCCGGATCCATCCGGGACGCATCGAAGAGATCGTGAAAAAGGCGAAGGCTGACGTGGACACCGGTATCCTAGAGGCGGGCGAGCAGGCGGTCTATGAAACCGGCATTCGCGGGATGCATCCGGAGCTCGTGAAGCTGGTCGGCCGGATGAAGTATCGGACCTCGTACGGCCAGAACATTCTCGAACACTCCAAAGAAGTCGCCTGGCTCGCCGGCATCATGGCGGCGGAGCTGAAGCTCGACGTGGCGCTGGCGAAACGCGGCGCGCTGCTCCACGACGTCGGCAAAGTGATGACGCACGAGCACGACGGCACCCACGTGCAGCTCGGTGTCGAGGTGGCGACGAAATACGGCGAGCAGCCGATCGTGATCAACTGCATCGCGGCGCATCACGACGACGTCGCCCACGAGTCGTCCGTCAGCGTCATCGTGCAGGCCGCGGATGCGGTCTCCGGCTCGCGGCCCGGCGCCCGGCGCGAAGCGTTCGAGACGTACGTCAAACGCCTCACCCAGCTCGAGAAGCTCGCCTCGGAGTTTCAGGGTGTTGAGAAGGTGTTCGCCATCCAGGCCGGACGCGAAGTGCGGGTCGTCGTCACACCCGATTCGGTGGACGACGCCGCCGCGGCGCGTCTCACCGACGAGATCGCGCGCAAGATCGAGCGCGAGCTTCAATATCCCGGCCAGATCAAGGTGGTCGTGATTCGCGAGACGCGGGCGGTCGGGGTTGCACGCTAATCCCGCTACCGCCGTGCAGACCGGCGCGAAATTGATCGACGGCAACGCCATCGCCGCGACGATGCGAACGGAGCTGGCCGCTGAGATTGCGGCGCTGAAGAAGAGCGGCGTGAGGCCCGGGCTCGCCGTTGTGCTGGTGGGCGACAATCCGGCCTCGCAGGTCTATGTGCGCATGAAGGGGAAGGCCTGCGAGGAGGCCGGGTTCTACCACGAGACCATCAAGCTCCGCAAGGAGACGTCGGAAGCAGAGCTGATCGCGTTGATCGAGCGGCTCAACGCCGATTCGCGCATTCACGGGATTCTCGTGCAGTTGCCGTTGCCCCCGCAGATCGATACCAATCGCGCGCTGCACCGCATCGATCCGCGGAAGGACGTGGACGGCTTCCACCCCGAAAATGTCGGCAAGGTCGCGCTGGGCGATCCCACCGGATTCCGGCCCGCGACGCCCTACGGCGTCCAGCAGATGCTCATTCGCACGGGGGTCGAGACGAGCGGGAAGCACGCGGTCGTGCTCGGCCGCTCCAACATCGTGGGACGACCGATGGCGCGGTTGCTGCTGCTGGACGCGCCGGGCGGCAACGCCACGGTTACGGTATGTCACTCCCGTACGCGCGCCATCGAGCAATACACGCGGCAGGCCGACATCCTCGTCGTCGCGATCGGGAAGCCGGAATTCGTGACGGGAGCAATGATCAAACCGGGCGCGGTGGTCATCGACGTCGGCGTGAACCGCGTCGACGATCCATCGCGCAAACAGGGCTATCGCCTCGTCGGGGACGTGAAATTCCAGGAGGCGAAACAGGTCGCGTCCGCCATCACTCCAGTTCCCGGCGGCGTCGGCCCCATGACGATCACCATGCTGCTCTACAACACCGTTCAGGCGTCGCGTCAGTGGGGGCACCCGTAGATCTCTTCGCGGCCGCGTCCACGGAAGGCGCATGGACCGTCGGTGAGGTGACCCGCCGGGCCCGCGCTGTCATCGAGGCGGGTTTGCCGCCGTTGTGGGTGCGGGGCGAAGTAGCTGGGTTCAAGGCCTGGCGCAGCGGTCACTGGTATTTCTCGTTGCGCGACAAGGCGGCGCAAATCCGCTGCGTGATGTTCGCGAAACAGAACTACATGTTGCCCACGCCGCCCGTCGATGGCATGCAGGTGTTTGTATTCGCGCGGCCCTCGATGTACGAGGAAAAGGGCGAGTTCCAGCTCACGGTGATGGAGCTGCTGTCGACCGAGCAGGGCGGGCTCTGGAAGCTCGCGTTCGAGAAGGCGAAGGCTGCGCTCATCAAGGACGGGCTGCTCGATCCCGCCCGCAAGCGCCACATGCCGAAATTCCCCCGCCGCATCGCCGTGGTCACCAGCCCCGACGGCGCCGTGCTGCGCGACATCCAGGCCGTCGTCGGACGGCGCTGGCCCGTCGCCGAGCTGATCGTCGTCCCCGCGCAGGTCCAGGGCGCGAAGGCCGAGGCGTCGGTGTGCTCGGCGCTCAACCGCATCCGCCGTCTGCCGGTCGACGTGCTGATCGTGGGACGCGGCGGTGGCTCGATAGAAGACCTCTGGGCTTTCAATAGTGAGCGAGTGGCACGCGCCGTCGCGGCGATGCCGATGCCCGTCATCTCGGCCGTGGGACACGAAACCGACGTGACGCTCTGCGACCTCGTCGCCGATCTGCGGGCGCCGACGCCGTCCGCCGCGGCTGAAGCCGCGACGCCGGACCGCATCGAAGTGCTGGCGCACTGCACCGTGCTCGGTCAACGCCTCGGCCGCGCATTACGCATCGCGGCGCGGCATGTCGTCGAGCGCGTGAACCGGACCGGTGATCGGCTGAACCGATGCATGGATCACCGGCTCGACAGGTCCCGTGCATTACTCACCGCGCATAGCGCCCGCCTGGATGCGCTCAGTCCGCTGCGCGTGCTCGGCCGCGGCTACGCGGTCGCGCGGGACGAGAACGGCCGAGTTCTGAAACGCGTCGCTCAGTTGCCGGCGGGCAAGGAGTTCCGGCTGCGAGTAACGGACGGAGAGGTCGATGCCAGCGTTCAGTGAGCAGCTCGAGCGCCTCGAAGCCATCGTGCGCAAGCTCGAGGCCGAAGACCTCGACCTCGACGAAGCGCTGAAGTTGTTCGAGGAAGGGATCGAACGCCTGCGGGTCGCGCGCGAGCAGCTCACGCAGGCCGAGCTCAAGGTCAAAAAAGTCCTCGAGATTGAAAGCAGCTAGCTATCTCGCCTACGCGCGCGATCGCGTAGACGGCGTCCTCCAGTCATGGGCGGATCGCGCCGACCCGGCGATCCGCTACAGCCTGCTCGGCGAGGGAAAGCGGCTCCGGCCCACGCTCGTCTTCGCGGCGCACGACGCGCTCAATGGCTCGTGCTCGGCGGGCGTCGCCGAGCTCGCGGCCGCGGTCGAAGTCGTCCACGCCTATTCCCTGGTGCACGACGACTTGCCCTGCATGGATGATGACGACTTGCGGCGTGGCCGGCCGACGGCACATCGCGCCTTCGACGTTGCGCGCGCCACGCGGGCGGGCTACGAAATGGTCGCGCTCGCCGCGCGGGTGCTGGCGCGCGGGCTCAGTACCCTGAACCTCCCGGCGGAGCGGGGGCGGGAGATTGCGC
>Ga0099794_10000149_pt1 | contig 25916 bp, 22 predicted proteins | sample Rivendell_Oct201_10_FD_77320 | JGI IMG/M metagenome (GOLD analysis project Ga0099794, IMG submission 77320) | Vadose zone soil microbial communities from the Eel River Critical Zone Observatory, Northern California, USA -... | ecosystem: Host-associated > Plants > Roots > Rhizosphere > Soil ... | reverse complement strand
TCGAAGCGGGTTCTGCCCGATGACCAAGGCCAGCACCAACATTCCGATTGACGCGAGCAGGAAGCGGAAGGCAAGCGTTTGCTCCGTCCCCAGCCCGGAGGCGTAGGCGAGCTTCGCGAAGATGGCGAGGGTTGCAAAGCCGGTGGCCGAGCCAAGCACCATGGCCGTCCCGACCCACTGCGTTTTTGGCGCCGCCGGCGCACGGATTGCGTGGCCCGCGCCGGAGGCGCTGTCTTCTAAGGACACAAAAGGTGGCCGAGGTTCATTGTGATTACCACTGCCATGGCGTCAGTGCGAGGCGCACCTGCGCATTGTCGCTGGATGTGGCCGCTTACCATAGGTCGGCGATCTCGACGCTCAGGTGATGAACAAGCCCGTGCAGTAGGAGGACAAGGCAAGAGATGAGGCTGTTGATGTTCCGAGCCGACGGTGGTCAAAAGGTGCTTGGCGCATTGCGACCCGGTGGCGAAGACGAAGTGGTTGAGCTTTCCGAGTTCGCTGACCTTCGCTCGCTGATCGACGCGGGTGACGATGGCCTGGCTCATGCCCGTGTGGCACTGTCCTCGTCGCGTTCAAAATCTCGACGGCTTGCCGACCTGGAGCTGCTTGCCCCTCTCGACCAGCCGCCGGGCAACGTGATCGCGATTGGCCGCAACTATCAGAAACACGCTCAGGAGACCGCCCACCTGGACGGCCATGAGCCGAGCCCCCCTACCGTCTTCACCAAGGCCATCACATCGCTGACGGAGCCCTTCGCCGACATCGTGATCGACCCGTCCGTCAGCGACAAGCTCGACTGGGAGGTGGAGCTGGCGATCCTCATCGGGAAGGCCGGCGCGAATATCAAGCGCGAGAGAGCTCGGGAACACGTCTTCGGCTACACAGTCCTCAACGACGTCACTGCGCGCGACATCCAGAGCACCTGGGGCGGCCAGTATTTCAAAGGCAAGAGCCTCGATCGATCGTGCCCCACAGGCCCCTGGGTGGTGACCAAAGATGAGATTGAAAACCCGCAGGTTCTGAACCTCTTGCTTCGGGTCAACGGCACTGTGAAACAGGATGGCAATACCGGCGACATGATCTACCCGGTTGACGCGATCATCGAGTGGGTCTCCAAAGGCATGACCCTTTTGCCCGGCGCGATCATCGCGTCCGGCACGCCCGATGGTGTCGGCTTCGCCCGCACTCCGCCCGAGTTCCTGAAGCCGGGCGACGTCATGGAGACCGAGGTTGAAGGCGTCGGCACGCTCCAGAACCGAATTGTTTTAGCAGCCGGGTAAAAGCCCCTGGTGGACCGCCGTCGCCTGGGCCGAACATCGATCGACGTGCCCGCCATCGGCATGGGCACCTGGCGCACCTTCAACACCGAGGAGGACCGGAGGCCGCTGGTCGTGGCCGCGACCGAGGCAGGAATCGACCTGTTCGATTCTTCGCCCATGTACGGACGAGCCGAGGCTGCCCTGGCGCGGGCGCTCGAAGGAATCCGCGACCGCGTGCTCGTGGCGTCCAAGATCTGGACCGCCAGCGGTGACGAAGGTCGGGCGCAGGCCGAACACGCGTTGCGGCTGTTCGGCCTGGTCGACGTTTACCAGGTGCACAACCTCGTCAACGTGCCGGCGCAGCTGGCGCTGCTCGAAGGGCTGAAGAAAGAGGGCAACGTGCGGGCGGTTGGCGCGACCCACTACCAGGAGTCGACGTTTCCAGAGCTGGCCGCGTTGATGAAGACCAAGCGGCTGGACATGGTCCAGATCCCCTACAACCCACTGCGCCGGACCGCCGAACGTGAGCTGCTGCCGCTGGCGGAGTCGATGGGCCTGGGCGTGTTCGTCATGAGCCCGCTTCAGCAGGGCATTCTCAACCGGCGCCCCTCCGCCGCGCAGCTCGAGGAGCTCGGCGTCGAAAACTGGGCCCAGGCCGTACTGAAATGGATCGCGAGCGACCCGCGCGTGAGCACGGTCCTCACAGCGACGCACGACATCGATCACGTGCGGGAGAACGCCATGGCGGGCGACCCACCCTTCTTCACGCCCGAGCAGCGCGCCCTGGTCGTTCGCATCGCCGGCTCACCCGAGCGCGCGGACTAGTCTTTTTCAAGATGTTCGAGATCGAGGAGCTGGCGGGCGTGGTGCCGGCGTTGATCTCCCCCCTGCGAAGCGATGGCTGCGTGGACGAGGCCGCGGTAGCGCGTTTGGTTGAGCACGTGATCGAAGGCGGCGTCCACGGACTGCTGCCGCTAGGGTCGACCGGCGAGACGGCGTCACTCGATGAAACTGCCCGAAGAACGATATTGTCCTGCGTAACTGCCGCGGCGGCAGGGCGCGTGCCGGTGATCTGTGGCGTGGCGCAGAGTCATCTCTCGGCGGCGCGTGTCGAGGTCGAGGCCGCCGCGCGCCTCGGTGCCGCCGCTGCACTGGTCGCTCCTCCTTTCTATTACCCGATGGACCAGCCAACGCTGCTCGCCTTTTACCGGAGCCTGGCGGCAGACTGCCCGATACCGATCCTCCTTTACAACATCCCGCAGTTCACGAAGGTCGTCGCGGAGCCGTCGAGCGTGGCAACTCTGGCGCGCGAAGGAACCATCGTCGGGATCAAGGATTCAAGCTGCGACTTCGAATACTTCGAAGGAGTCTGCATCGCCACGCGCAAACTTCCCCGCTTCCGCATCTTCACCGGCAGCGACACCATGCTCCTTCCGTCGCTTGCGATGGGCGGCGCAGGCACGATCTGCGGCGCGGCCAATGTCGCGCCTCGCCGGGTAGTCCAGATCGATGAGGCGTTCAAGCGAGGCGACCTTGTCGCGGCGCGTGCGGAACAGGACTCGCTCTACAGACTGGTCGCCGCGTTGCGTGTGGGTGTATTTCCAGCAGCGATCAAAGCTGCCTGCCACATGCAGGGAATCTGTGAGCCCTGGTGCGCCGCGCCCTTGGAGCCTCTCGACGACCCATCGCAAGCGAAGCTGCGAGCGCAGCTGGGAGCATGGGGACTGCTTCATTAAGGCCCAACCTGCATGCGCGTGGCGCGCAGAGGGAACCGGAACGGTTCCCTCTCATACTTCTGACGTGATCCTCTCCATAGGTGATCTGGTGCTTGATATCACGATCGTGCCTGACGGTCCTCTGCGCCCGGACGACGATCGCCCTGCCCGGATCGGCCTGGGCGGCGGAGGCCAGGCGGCCAACTTCTGCGCGTGGGGCGCCGCGCTCGGGGAACCTGTGCGCCTCGTCACCAGGGTCGGCGACGATGAGCGCGGCAGGCGGCTGGTGGCCGATCTCGAGGCCCGCGGTGTAGAGGTCTGCCCCGTCTGGGCAGCCGAGCCCACCGGCGCGATAGCGGTTCTGGTCGGTCCGGACGGCGAGCGCACGATGGCCACCCAGCGGGGTGCGAGCCTCGGGCTGCGCCCAGACGATTTGCTCGAAGCGTGGTTCGGCGACGTGAAGCTGATCCACATCCCGGCCTATTCGCTGTTCGTCGATCCACTCGGTAAGGCAGCCCGTGCAGCGATCAGTCTCGTTCGCGACGCCGGCGGGATGCTGTCGATCGATCTCTCCTCGGTCGCCGGCCTACAGGAATACGGTCCATCGAAAATGGCCTACGACCTGGCCCGCCTCAAACCCGAGCTGCTTTTTGGCACAGCAGCGGAGGTGGCAAAGATCGGCGTCGCGGTCGAGCACCTGGCCCAGGTGCCTGTAATCAAGCTGGGCTCGGCGGGCTGCAGCGTGTTCGGCCGCCAGATACCCGCACCGTCGGTGCGGCACGTCGACGGGACCGGTGCCGGCGACGCTTTCGCCGCGGCCTTCTGCGCCGCCTGGCTCCACGGCGCGACGCCGATCGAAGCGGCCGAACGAGCTGTGATCGTCGCCTCGGAGGCGGTCACGAGGACAGGCGCGCGACCAAATTGAGCAGCGTCATCCAGGTTTCGCATGAGGTCGCCGACGCACTGGCGCGTGGACGCCCTGTCGTAGCGCTCGAGACGTCGATCGTCGGCCAGGGCTTGCCCGCGCCGTACAACCTGCGGGCGGCTCACGAGAGCCAGGCTGCCATCCGCAGCGAGGGAGCAGTGCCGGCAAGCGTGGCGGTGCTGGACGGCAAGCTCCGCGTCGGTTTGAGCGCGGGCGACCTCGATCGCGTGGCCGCCGGCGCCACCAAGGTCAGCTCGCGAGACCTCGGCCCGGCCATCGCTCACGGCGAGGTTGGCGCCACCACGGTGGCCGCCACCATGCGAGTCGCAGCGATGGCCGGGATCCGCTTCTTCGCCACCGGCGGCATCGGAGGCGTTCACCGCGGGCATCCGGAAGACCAATCGGCGGATCTTGTGGAGCTGGGTCGCATCGCGGTCGCGGTCTTCTGCGCCGGGGCGAAGATAATCCTGGATCTCGGCCTCACACTCGAGCGCCTGGAGAGCCTCGCAGTACCGGTGATCGGCTACACCTGCGACGAGTTTCCCGCTTTCTACACGAGGCACAGCGGACACCCGGTCAGCGCGAGAGTCGATGGACCTCAGGACGCCGCGAAAGTGCTGCAAGCCTCCTGGGACACCGGCAGTCGCGGGATCGTCGTGGCCGTACCGCCTCCTGCAGAGCTCGAAGGAGCAGAACAGATCACCCAGCGCGCCGTGCGCGAGCTCGCCGATGCTTCTGGGCCGGAGGTGACCCCTCGCCTTCTCGCCCGGGTCGCCGAGCTGTCAGGAGGCCGATCCCTCGATTTGAACGTCGACCTGGTGGTCAACAATGCGCGCGTCGCTGCACAGGTGGCGGCGCAATTTTCGAGAACGCAGACCTAGCGCTGTTTTCGCAGAGCCTTTTCCAGCGCCTGGTTTGTATTGGCGAGGTCTGTGTAGAGCTGGCGCGTGCGCAGCAAGTTCCGCACTCTCAGCACCACCTCGTGCCGGTCGAGCGGTTTGTTGATGAAATCGTCTGCTCCAAGAACCAGCGCTTCGTTGCGGGCAGATTTGCCGGTATCGCCCGTGAGGACGATGACCGGTAGGAAGCCGAGCGCTGTCCGGACACCTTGCAGTCGGCGTAAAACCTCAAACCCGTCGGGGTCGGGCATGTGGAGGTCGAGGAGCACCAGGTCGGGCTCGAACTCGTCAAACGCCCGCTCGGCCTGAGCCGACTCCGTGACGACGCGCGTCTCACTGGTATCTGATGTCACGAACCTCACCAGCAGCTCTGCCGTATCGGGGTCGTCGTCGATGATCAGGATGCGCGCGGTCACCGTGGTGCCTCCAGAACCCGCCTCACCAGCGCCAGAACAGTTGGTTCCGTAAACGGTTTCTCGAGAAGGATGGCCCCCGGCTCCAATGACCCGCTGGCGCCCAACGCGGGTTCGGCGTAGCCAGACATGAAAAGCACTCGCAGCCCGGGCCGGTCGGCCGCGATCACCCTGGCCACCTCGTTGCCTTGCATCTGAGGCATGACGACATCGGTCAGCAAAAGGTCGATGTGCCCATCGTGCTCTTTTGCGGCCTCTATGGCTTTTGGCCCGCTCGCGGCGCTGATCACCTGGTAGCCGCTATTGGTGAGAATCCGCTCGACAACGTCACGCAGGTCGTCGTCGTCCTCAACCACCAGGATGGTTTCCTTCGCTACATGGTGAACAGCAGACTGGACCGGCTCTTCAACGACCGGTGCCGCATCGGTAGCCGGCAGCAGCACCGTTACCCTCGTCCCGAGCCCCGGCTCCGAGTACAGCCCCACGTATCCACCAGCCTGGTTGGCGATGCCGTGCACGGTCGCGAGACCAAGTCCCGTCCCCTTGCCTTTGGGTTTCGTGGTGAAGAACGGCTCAAAAGCACGCTGCAAAGTCGCGCGATCCATGCCACTTCCGGTGTCGGTGACCCTGACCTGAACGTAGCGTCCAGGTTTCAGTCCCGGTCGCCCGCCCGCGTAAGCATCGTCGACATCGACGTTGGCGGTATCGATCGTGAGCTTGCCACCATCGCGCATCGCGTCGCGAGCGTTTACGGCCAGGTTCGTGATCACCTGCTCGAGCTGTCCCGGATCGATCAAGGCGGGGCGCAGGTCGGTCGCCAGGGTCGTTACGAAATCGATGTGCTCGCCAAGAGTGCGCCGCAGCAGCGGATCAAGCTCTGCGACCACCGTGTTCACGTTCAACGATTGAGGACGCACCACCTCGCGACGCGCAAAGGCCAGGAGCTGGTGCGTCAGCCGCGTCGCGCTTTCGGTGGCCCGGACCACCCGTTCGAGATCCTTGGCGGCGGGTTGCCAGCGATCACCGCCCGGCTCTTCAGCCGCCCGGCTCACCGTTTCCTTCACGAAGAGCGTGAAGTTCAGGATGACTCCGAGCAGGTTGTTGAAGTCATGCGCGACACCGCCCGCCAGCTGTCCAAGACTCTCGAGCCGCTGCGCCTGGTGATACTGGCGCTCTAGCCTCTCCTTCTCGGTTACATCCTCGACGATCGAAAAGCGCGCAGGCCGGTCCGCATAGGGAACTCGAAAGCTCGTTACAAGAGACTGCATCAGACTGCCGTCCTTCTTGCGGGTGCTGATCGGGCCGTAGCGCACGACGTCGCCGGTGTATTGGTCGCCTTGTGGAGCCAGCGATACGTTGTCGGTAGGCGTAGGCACGACCACGTCGCTGACGAGAAGTCCGACAAACTCCTCGCGTGTGTAGCCATACGTAGACATCGCGGCCTGGTTGACCTCGATGATCGTCTGGTTCTTGTGGTCGGTGAACAACATCGGTAGTGGACTGCCCTCGAAAATCAATCGATAGTTGCGCTCGGCGCCTTCCCGACCGGTGAGCTCGCGATCGACCGACAGCACAAGCGAGTTGACATCCTCCGCGAGCCTGGCGACTTCAGCGGGCCCCTCGACACGCACGAGCGCAGGTACATGCATCGCGCTCGAGGACCGGACGGCTGCACTCAAGGCAACCACCGGCCTGACGACCTGGCGGTACACGAGCAGCATCCCTGCCAGGACGGCAAGCCCGCCGACGAAGATGATTCCAACCGCCTGACGCTCGTAACGGCCGGCGGCGGCCAGAGCCGTCGCCTGGTCAGCTCCAACGTAGAGCTTCCAACCGGTGGCTTCGACGTCGACCTCGCCATACCAGCGTTGTGTGCCGCTCACATCGGGCCGGTTGGATGGATCGGCAGCGCGCCCAAACGGGGTTTCCGCGATCGCCGCGCCAGTCCATTTAGCCGAGTCGATCGACCGGGCGACGATCGCCTTGCCGTCACTGCTCACGACCAAGAATTCGAGCTGGTTGACTCCGCTTCCAAACTCTGCCGCCAGCTTCGGGCCGATAGTATCCAGATCGAAGAACCAGGCGATCACGCCCGCGTCTGCAACCGGGTAGGAAATCACGGCGACCGTTTTCCCTGTGACCTGGTCCTGGGCGGGGGCGACATACGCGGGGCTCTTCGTTTGCAACCACAACTGTCCCGCATACAAGCGTCCGCTCGGAGCCGGCGTTTGCGATGAGCACACGACGGAGCCGTCCAGCCTTACGACGTCTATGCGGCCGGCTTCAAAAGCTCCGACAGGTGCATAACGGTGGTGGCAATTAGCCGGATTGGTGAAGCTCGCCGCCGTCTCTGATAGAGACGCTGCTCTGACAATTTCGAGGCCAGAACTGATCTGTGCCGCCGCCTTCTTGCCGGCGAAGGTCGCATCCACCAGCGCCGTCTGCCGCGCATCAGTCGCCATCTGGGCATAGAGGTAGGCCCCAACCGACGCTCCCGTCACGATCAGGATCAGCGCAAGCGAGACAAAGTAGAGATAGAGCGGAATGCGCCGGCGGCCAGAACGCTTGCCAATCGCCAACGGTCGGGAAAGGTCCGAAAGCGAGCCAAGGCTGTGGCCATTCGATTGGCCGGAAGTTTCAGCAGTACGTTCGGCGACTGCCACGGGTGGTCCGCGACGTAAAGTCATAGTTGATTCTCTCCGGCCGGATTGTCGATCTGCAACCTGAAAAACACCAGGCGCATCGCCCTTAATTCAGAGTGGCTGAGAGCGAACCGGTGCGAAATTCCTGGCTTCGCACAGCGAAATCGGCGCGCTTCGCCTGGAATCGCCTATTTGCTTCCGCGGTTGTGCATCGGTGGATGGCTGCTTCAACCGACCCCGTCGAGCTCATCATCTTCTCCGACTACGTTTGACCCTGGTGCTACATCGACTCGGTCCGGGTCGAACAGCTTGAGAAGGAGCATCTTGTCCGGGTGACATGGCTGCCGTTCGAGCTGCACCCGGAAGCGCCGCTGGAAGGGATCAACCGGGACGTGTACTTCGGGCCCGGCCGCATGGAGCGGGCGATCAAGCATCTCGAATCGGTGGCGGCTGAGGTCGGGCTTCAGATGGTCCAGCGCGACGTGATCATCAACTCGCGCCGCGCCCTGGGCGCGGCGGAGTTCGCCCGCGAGCACGGCTTGTTCGACGAGATGCACCGCGCACTTTTCAAAGCGCATTGGGCGGGGACCGGACGGTTGGAGGATGTTAACGACCTCGTGCGGATCGGAACTGCCGTCGGGCTGGATGGCCCGGAGCTGCGAAAGGCGATCGAAGAGGATCGCTACGCAGCGGTGATCGATGACAACCGAAGCGAGGCTGAGGCCGTGGGAATCAATGCCATACCCGCCCACATATTCGGCCGCCGGTACCTCGTCATGGGCGCCCAGCCGGACGCCGCCTTCCGGCAGGTCCTGGAGCGCCTCCGTCAAGACGGCCCGGTCGAGTGAGGATCGTTTCGCTTCTACCGAGTGCCACGGAAACTCTATTCGCGCTCGGGATGGGCGACCAGGTAGTTGGGGTCACTCACGAATGCGACTTCCCTCGTGAGGCGGCATTCCTGCCGATCGTCACGCGGTCGACCATGGAGCTGGCAGAGAAGCCAAGCGGTGCAATCGAGGTAGCGGTGTCGCTGGCCGCGGCTGAGGGCCGGTCGCTGTACTCCGTCGATACTGACGCCATCCTCGCGCTCGAACCCGACCTGATAGTGGCGCAGGACATCTGCGACGTATGCGCAATCCCCGCAGACCAGGTCGCGCCCGAGCTGGCCGGCATTCGAATGATCCGCCAGCATCCCCATTCCCTCAACGACGTGCTGTCCGACATCGAGGATCTGGCGCAGGCATGCGGAGCTGACCCAGGCAGGCTGATGGCAGACCTTCGCATGCGAATCGCGGCCGCATCGCAGAAGGCACGCTCGCTGCCTTCGGTGCGCGGAGTTTTCCTCGAGTGGCTTGATCCTCCTTATCGTGCGGGTCACTGGACGCCGGACCTGCTCGCCCTGGCAGGTATCCACGACCCGCTGGCCCGACCTGGCATTCCTTCGGTGTCAGTCGGATGGAGCGATGTTGCCGCTGCGAAACCCGAGCTGCTCATTCTCGCCCCTTGTGGGTTCGACCTGGCTCGGGCAACAGCCGAGGCTGAGCTCGTTCGAAAAGAAGTTGAGTCGGTGGGCGCCCGCCGCGTCACCGTCCTGGACGGATCTGCCTACTTCAACCGTCCGGGGCCCAGGCTGGTGGATTCGCTCGAATTGCTCGTCGCCAGCCGCTGAATCGCTTCGCCGTGATATAGGTGACCGGTGACCGACCAAGCCGCGACTGCTCTCATCCGCCAGGCAATGCCGTTCTGCGCGACTCTCGGCGTGCGTGCTGACAAGTACACAGCACAGGAGGTTGAGCTTTCACTCGACTGGGCGCCCGAGGTCTGCACGACCAATGGAATCCTTCACGGAGGCGTGATCATGGCCCTCGCCGACTCGGCGGGTGGCGCATGCGCGCTTCTCAACTTGCCGAAGGACGCATCGGGAACTTCGACGATCGAGTCGAAGACCAACTTCGTGGGCGCTGTGCGATCTGGCACCGTGACGGCGATCGCGACACCGCTCCTTGTCGGCAGGACGACCATCGTGGTCGAGACCTCGGTCCGCGACGCGTCGGGCCGGCTGGTGGCCAAGGTCACGCAGAGCCAGATCGTGCTTCGCCCCAGGAGCTAGGCGAGGCCCGCCAACAGCCGTCGCTTCGTCTCAGCAGACAGTCTCCTGAGAGCCTCGGTCGATCGCACCGGCGGAGACTTTGGGGAGCGCAGGTCTCTCGTGGTTGCGGGCAAAACTGCCAGGTCCGCTTGAAAGAGCGCGAGTGATTCTGGCAGCAATGGCCGGCTCGCCCTTCGTTTGCCTTTTGTCATCAAAGGCTCGAGCAAACGCTGGCGCCCTGCCGGGACCTGCTCCTCATGCAGCCCGAGCACGTCGCTGAACGGCTTCGACCGCCTGAAAACCTGCTTGCGACCCGGGGCAGTCACCTTGTCTCGCGACAGCTTCATGACCGGACGCTCGCGGTAACGGACCAGCTTGTAAGCGGTGTCGAGGTACGGATAGTCCGCCGAAACGCCCATCTTCGTGCCGACACCAAAGGCGTCGATCGGGGCGCCACTGCGCACGAGGTCGTCGATCGCGAGCTCGTCAAGACTTCCGCTGACGAAGATGCGAACGTGGCGCAGATCGGCGCGATCGAGCACTCTCCTTGCCTTTCGGGACAGCTCACCCAGATCCCCACTGTCGAGACGGATGCCCAGGCGCCCCCCGAGCTCGAGCTGCCGGATGACCGCGATGGCGCGTTTGACTCCGGAGATGGTGTCGTAGGTGTCGACGAGGAAGGTGACCCGCCCTGGGAAGTCCTCGGCGAAGGCGCGAAAGGCGTCGGCTTCGCTGGGAAACGCCTCCACATACGAATGCGCCATCGTGCCGGCCGTCACGAGGCCGAACTGCCGGGATGCCTCGACATTGCTCGTCGCGGCAAAGCCGACCATGGCCGACAGACGCGCCACATCGATCCCGGCCTCGATCCCGTGCGTGCGCCGGAACGCGAAGTCGACGGTGTCGCGCCCGGCGGCTGCAATCACGCACCTTGCCGCCTTGCTCGCGATCATCGACTCGTAAGTCACGCGGTTGAGAAGAAAGGTCTCGATCAGCTGGGCCTCCGGCAGCGGGGCGGTCACCTCGACCAGAGGTTCGCCGGCGAAGGCGATCCGGCCCTCGGGAATCGCCCAGACATCGCCGGTGAAGCGAAATCGCCGGAACGCTTCCAGGTCCGCGGTGGTGAAGCCGAGACGATCGCGCAGGAAGCGAAGGTCCTCTTCTTCGAATCGCAGCTGCTCGAGAAAGTCCAGACATGACTCCACACCTGCCGCGACGATAAAACCTCGACTGGGCGGCAGCCGGCGCACGAACAGGCTGAACGTGGCAGAGCCGCTCATGCCTCTGCGCAGGTAGCTGGCTACCATGTTCAGCTCGTACAGGTCGGTGAGGAGCGCATTCACCTCTGGAGGGAGTGTTGCATCTCCGGCGCGGGTATCGTGGTTGTCATGTTTGACGACGAAACAACCGTGGCGTGGCGGGCAATGCCGTACCGGGCGCCGGTGGTGGCGGCCGACGGTTCAGAGATTGGGACCGCGGAATCCCTGCTGGGAGACGAGGAGGAGGACATTTTTCACGGCATCGTCGTGAAGAGCAGCAAGGGGGGAAAGCACCTCGAGATTCCCGCGGTGCGGATCAAGAAGATCACGGAGGAGCACATCGTGACCGACCTGGACGACGACGAGGCTGCCGCGCTCCAGCCCTACCGTGAAGATCACTGGTTCCACATCGGCTGGGGTGGCCTTTTCCGCAAACATCCGGACTGGAAAGAGACGACCAAGACCTAGTTGGTTGATTGGAGGAGGTTGCAATGGCAGGGGATGACATACACAAGGCATGGGACCGTTTCGAAGCTGACATCAAAGGCGTGGCCGGGGAGCTCCGGCGCCACTACAGGGACGTTGACACGACCAAAAGTGCCGAGCTGAGCCGCTCGCTGGAGCAGCTGGGCCGGGCGGCCGACACTGTATTTGCTTCCCTCGAGACCGCGACGCGCGATCCCGAGGTCCGCTCACGCTCCAAGCAGGCCGCCCGCTCCTTTGGATCGGCCCTGGCCGAGACGTTCCGTGAGTTCGGCAACGAGGTCGAGAAGGCCGTCCGCAAAACCGGCCCGCAGAAGTAGCCGATCTAAGGCGACGCCGGCACCGGCGCGGGTTCGACCTGGAAGACGGCCAGGCTCGGGACGAGCGTCGCGTACAGCCCAGGTAAGAGGAGCCAGACGAGAAGGCCGCCGAACGGAATGAAGAGGGCCACCGGAAAGACGATCACAGCCAGTGCAAGGCCCATCAAAAGGTAAACGAGAGCGACGCGCAACGAGACGGCGTGGTTGGCTCGGGCCAGCGCGAACAGCCGGCGCGGGTCGAGGGCCTTGCCGATGCCGAGCCGGTCGGAGGCCACGAAGAGTGCCGCATACACGTAGAGGTAGACGGCCCACGCTGCCAGCACGAGCAGGGCGATGAGCACCCCGACCACGATTGCGAGCGCGACCCGCGATTGATCCGACGTGCCAAGCAGAACGTCGAGGACCACGAGGACACTCACCAACGCACTGAATACGACTCCGTAGACAAAGCCGACCACGAACGGGTTGACGCCACGCTCGAGGTACTGGAAGCCAGGAGGGGGTAGTTCTTTCCACCCGTTGCGGACCATCTCTGTGGCCGTCAGCGTCCAACCAAACAGGTTGATGGCGCCCACGATCGGAATCAGACCGATCAACCCGGTAACGGCAATTCTGGCGAACCAGTCCGGAGTGTCGGTGAACCAGAAAAAGTCGAGCCTGCCCTCGACCAGCCGGCTGCGCCAATGCTGGCCATCCCACCACCAACGGCCGTCCGGTGAGATCAGTGCGGGCACGGCTCCATCTTGGTCTAGTACTTTGGCTCAAAACGCCGCGCGGTGCCGGTAATCTGACCCACCGCCGATGTCTGAGCTGTCCGGGGAGCGCAAGGAGGTCTGGCCCGGCCGCGCCTATCCCCTTGGAGCGATGTATGACGGGGCGGGCACCAACTTCGCCCTGTTCTCTGAGGTCGCCGAGGCTGTCGACCTGTGCCTGTTCGACGACGACGGCACGGAGCGCAGGGTGCGAGTGGAAGAGGTCGACGCCTTTTCGTGGCATGTGTACCTGCCGAACATCAAACCCGGTCAGCGCTATGGATATCGAGTCCATGGACTCTATGACCCAGAAGAAGGGATCCGCTGTAATCCACGCAAACTCCTGCTCGATCCTTACGCCCGGGCGATCGACGGGGACATCGACTGGAATTCCTCCTGCTACTCCTACGACCCGGCTTACCCGGGAGTTGTCAACATCGAAGACAGCGCGCAACACGTTTTCAAGTCGGTGGTCCACCATCCGCATTTCGATTGGGCCGGCGATCGCTCGCCCGACAGGCCGCTGCACGAGACGGTCATCTATGAAGCCCACCTCAAAGGCTTCACGAAATGCCATCCCGATGTACCTGAGCACTTGCGCGGAACGTATGCCGGTTTCGCCCATCCGGCGGTCATCGACCACCTCCTATCGCTTGGTGTGACAGCGGTGGAGCTCATGCCGATCCACCAGTTCGTCCAGGACGATCGCCTGCTCCAGCGATCGCTGCGCAACTACTGGGGTTACAACACGATCGGATTCTTCGCTCCACACAACGAATACGCGAGCACCGGTCGGCGGGGCGAACAGGTCAACGAATTCAAAGAGATGGTTCGAACACTCCACGCCGCGGGGATCGAGGTCATCCTGGACGTCGTTTACAACCACACCGCGGAAGGCAACCATCTTGGTCCGACGCTGTGTTTCAAAGGGATCGACAACCGCGCCTACTACCGGCTCGTGAATGACAAGCCGACTTTCTACTACGACACGACCGGAACCGGCAACAGCCTCAACGTGAGTCATCCCCACACGCTGCAGCTGATCATGGATTCGCTCCGTTACTGGATCACTGAGATGCACGTCGACGGATTCCGCTTCGACCTCGCGGCTACACTCGCTCGTGAGTTCCACGAGGTCGACCGCCTATCCACATTCTTCGACCTGATCCAGCAGGACCCCGTCGTCAGCCGCGTGAAGCTGATCGCCGAGCCCTGGGACATCGGAGAGGGCGGCTACCAGGTGGGCAACTTTCCGGCGCTGTGGTCGGAATGGAACGGGCACTACAGGGACACCGCGCGCGACTTCTGGCGCGGCGAGCCGGCGACTGTTGCAGAGTTCGCTTCACGCCTGACGGGAAGCTCCGACCTCTATCAAAACGACACGCGACGTCCATTCGCGAGCGTGAACTTCATCACGGCGCATGACGGATTCACGCTGCGTGACCTCGTCTCGTACAACGAGAAGCACAACGAGGCCAACGGGGAGTCGAATCGAGACGGCGAGTCTCACAACCGATCGTGGAACTGCGGGGCGGAAGGCGAGACGGACGATCCCAAGATCCTTGCCTTCCGCTCACAGCAGCAGCGCAACTTCCTCACCACGCTCTTCCTGGCCCAGGGAGTACCGATGCTGCTTGCCGGGGACGAGATGGGCAGGACTCAAAAGGGGAACAACAACGCGTACTGCCAGGACAACGAACTGTCCTGGGTCAACTGGTCATCGCTCGACGAGGGGTTGCTGGCGTTCACCCGCTGGGTCATCGCCTTCCGTCGCGCCCATCCAGTGTTTCGCCGCCGCCGCTGGTTCCACGGCAGGCCAATCCGCGGCACTGTTGACATCGGTTGGTTCAAACCGGACGGACAGTCCATGACAGACGAGGACTGGGAGGCGAGCCACGCGCGCTCGCTGGGAGCGTTTTTGAACGGCAAGGCGATTCAGACGCCTGACGATCGCGGCCGCTCAATCACGGACGATTCCTTCTTGCTCCTGTTCAACGCGCATGTCGAGAGCGTCGATTGGATGATCCCCGCCGAGTACGGCACCGCCTGGCGCCTGGTCCTCGACACCACAAGACTCCAGCCCGAGGCAGACCCCTTTGAAGTGAGCGGCGGGATCACAACCTCGGCGGGCTCTGTGGTGGTTATGCAGGCGACCGAGAGCTCCTGAGCAAGTAGTGTCGAGACTCAGCCGGTTCTGGTGCGAGTGGTGCGAAAAGAGGGTATCGAGTGCTCTCGAAAGCCGATCGGCTGAACACTCGACGTTAGTTGGCTTCGTCTTTGGCTGCCTCTTCCTTGCCGCGCCGCGCGAGCTCTGCCACGACGGCGGGGTCCGCCAACGTGGTCGTGTCGCCGAGGGGCCGATTTTCTGACACGTCGCGCAGCAGCCTCCGCATGATCTTGCCCGAGCGGGTCTTCGGCAGCTCCGGCGTGAACACGATGTTGGCGGGCGCGGCGAACTTGCCGATCACTTTGCCAACATGCTCGCGCAGCTCGCGCAACATCCCGGGAGAGCCCTCGCGACCGCCCTTCAAGGTGACGAAGGCGACGATTGCCTGCCCAGTCTGCGCATCATTGCGCCCGGCCACCGCCGCCTCGGCGACCGCCGGGTGGCTGACAAGAGCGCTTTCGATCTCGATCGTGGAGATGCGGTGTCCGGACACGTTCATCACGTCGTCGACCCGGCCCAACAGCCAGAAGTCGCCGTCCTCGTCGATCCGCGCGCCGTCGCCGACAAAGTAGGTATCCTTCCAGCGGTTCCAGTAGGTCTCCTGGTAGCGCTTCGGATCCCCATAGATGCCTCGGAGCATTGCAGGCCAAGGCTTGCGGATCACGAGGTAACCACCCCCTCCCGGCGGCACCTCCACGCCGTCGTTGTTGTAAACCGCGGCGTCGACGGTCGGAAAGGGTTTGGTCGCCGACCCGGGCTTGAGCGTAGTGATGCCGGGCAGTGGAGTGATCAGGATCATGCCAGTCTCGGTCTGCCACCACGTGTCGACCACCGGCGTGCGGTTGCCGCCGACGTGCTCCCGATACCAGATCCAGGCTTCAGGATTGATCGGCTCTCCGACGCTGCCAAGCAAGCGCAGCGAGCTCAGGTCGTGCTTCGCCGCGTATTCAGGTCCCCACTTCATGTGAGTGCGGATGGTCGTCGGCGCGGTGTACAGAATGTCCGGCTTGTAGCGCTCGACGATCTTCCACCAGCGGTCTTTGTCCGGATGGTCAGGCGTGCCCTCGTAAACGATTCCGGTCGTGCCGTTGGCCAGCGGGCCGAAAACTATGTAGCTGTGACCTGTCACCCAACCGATGTCGGCCGCGCACCAGAAGATCGAATCGGGCTTGACATCGAAGATGTAGTGATGCGTGGTCGCCACGCCAACCAGGTAGCCGGCCGTGGTGTGGATGATGCCCTTGGGCTTGGCGGTCGTACCGCTGGTGTAGAGCAGGTAGAGCAGGTCCTCCGAATCCATCGGTTCGCACGGGCACGAGGCGGGGTCGTCGCTGACGCCTTGGAGAGCGTCGTGCAGCCAGACGTCGCGTCCTTGTTTCATGTTGACGTCGCCGCCGGTCCGCTTGACCACGACACAGGTCCTGACCGTCGGCGAGGCCTCCAGCGCGGCGTCGGCGTTGACCTTCAGCGGCACGCGATTGCCTCTTCGCCAGCCTTCGTCCTGAGTGATCAGGAACTCGCACTGCATGTCATTGAGGCGTCCGGAGAGGGACTCCCCGCTGAACCCACCGAACACCACCGTGAAAGGCGCTCCGATCCGGGTGCACGCGAGCATCGCCGCCGCGAGCTCCGGGATCATGCCCATGTAGATCCCGACGTGGGTGCCCTTCTTGACGCCCAGCTTCTTGAGGCCGTTGGCGATGCGGACGACCTCTTTTTGCAGGTCGCCGAACGTGATCTTGCGGCGGTCGTCGTCCGGCTCGCCCTCCCAGAAGTAGGCGACCTTGTCCTGCCGGCCGCCCTCCACATGCCGGTCGACGCAGTTGTAGCAGACGTTGAGCTTGCCGCCGATGTACCACTTGGCGAACGGCGGCTTCCACTCGTAGAGCTGCTTCCAGGGCTCAAACCAGGAGATCCTGCCGGCTTCCTTGGTCCAGAACTCGTCGAAGTCCCGCTCGTAGATGTCAGGCTGGGCATTCGCCTGCCGGCTGAACTCGGCGGAGGGCTTGAAGCGCCGTTCCTCGACCTGCATCGTCTCGATCGCGTGACCGCCGGATTTGCCTTCGCTCATAACCCTCCCCTTATTTGCCCCTCAGTTGGCGTAGCTGATCGGCACCCACGAGGCTAATTCTGGCCGAACAAGCGACGACGTTCGTCAGAGAGTAGGGCTAAGCCTTCCCCGCGACAAGGAGCTGTTCACGCAGCTCGTGCTGGAGCTCCTTGGAGACCAGCGAAGCGGAAAGGTGTCCCGCGAGCATGCGCTTGAGCGGCGGCGGCAGCAGGTGTTCGAGCTCCGCGCGAGCCTCCTCCGGCCCTGCGAGGAACAGTCGCTTGTAGATGCCTGTCTGCATCTGCCGTTCGATGGTTTCGAGCACGCGCTCCAGATTTGCTTTGGCGCGGTTGTCGGCTTTCCGCTGGTTTGCTCGGTAGGTTCCGCCGGCTTTGGTGTGCCTGACCTCGACACCCCTGACCTGGCCGAGCGGATAGACGTCGTCGAGGATCGCCGCAAACAGCTTTCCATGTTCCTTGTCGGCCACAGCGATGAGAGCCGGCGGAAACCGTTCCAGCTGGCGCTCGATGGGTGCCAGCAGGAGAGGACCGATCTGGAGCCGGGTCTCTGTCTCGGCCGGCAGCTTGACCAGCTCGAGCACCCCCGCCGGTTCGTCGGCGAATCCTGCCATCGCGGGACAGCCGGCCGGCTTGACGACTTCCAGATGTTCGCGAATGCGCTGCAGCTCACGCTCCATGATCTCGCGTTCATCGTCATCGAGACGATTTGTGTAGCGTCGCTTCAGCTGACCGATCTCGATGTCGTAGACGCGCAGGTCGTAGCCTTCGGCCCTGACCGGCATGTAGACGCTGAGAGCGTGGTCCGAGGCCCGGCGAAGATTGGGCACCACGGCGAACAGGGCCTTCAGGTAGCTGTTCTCCCTGATTTCAAGCTTTCCCATTTCAAGTTCAGTTGTACGCGCCCAATGCCACGATTGCCAGTGGTATCGGTGGGCGAACCCGCCGGCTGGAACGGCGAGGCAAAGGTTGCCGGGACAGTGATCGAGTCCTGCGTTCCCTGGCGAGGCTACCGCCGCGTGGAACGCGAGTAATAAAGGACGCCCGCGACTCCGCTTACGACGCCATGGGAAGGAAGGGCACGGTCGCGACGTTTGGAGGAAGCGGCAGCACGAGAGTGAAGACGCTGCCCTTCCCCGGCTCGCTGGCGATCCGGATCTGGCCACCGTGAAGCTCGATGAATCGTCTTGTCAGGGCCAGTCCAAGGCCGGTTCCATGTTGCTCGCGCGCGGTGGGAGAGTCGAGCTGCCGGAATGCTTTGAAGACTTCCTCATGATCCGACTTGGCGATGCCTATCCCGGTGTCGGTGACAGAGATCTCGACGGTGTCCGCCAGTCGCTGCGCGGCGATCGACACGCAACCGCCCTCCGGCGTGAATTTGACCGCGTTGGAGAGAAGGTTGAGCAGCATCTGCTTCAACTTGCCGAGGTCGGCCGGTACCTTTCCCGAGGCCGCCACGTCAGCCTCGAGCCGGATTGACTTCTTCGAAGCGAGCAGCTCCATCGTGCTCACAACGTTGCGAACGACGTCAGCGATCAACACGTCTTCAATTCGCAGCACAACCTGTCCGGCCTCGACCTTAGAGAGGTCCAGGACGTCATTGATCAAGACCAGCATGTCCTTGCCGCCCGAGTTGATCTGCGTCATGAACTTCTTCCTCGCCTCCTCGTCGAACCGGCTGCTCGTATCCCCGATGAGCAGCTCTGAGAACCCGATGATCGCGCTGAGCGGAGTTCGCAGCTCATGACTCATGCTGGCCAGGAACTCGCTCTTGTGTTGATACGCACGCGCGAGCTCGACGTGCATCCGCCGAGTGGCCAGAAGGTTTCTCACCCGGAGCACTACCTCCTGGCGGTCGAGAGGCTTCGTGAGGTAGTCGTCAGCTCCCATGTCCAGCGCCTTTCGGCGAGCAACCGATCCGATGTCGCCGGTCAGCACCACCACAGGCAAGAAGCCCAGCCGGCGGCGGACATCCCGGAGCTGCTGGAGGATCGTAAAGCCGTCAGGCGGCGGCATGTGCAGGTCGAGGAGGACAAGATCCGGCTCGAATTCGTTGAATACCTGCTCGGCTTGGGTCGAGTCCGTCAGGCCTCGAATCACCGTGGCCTCGCCCTCGAGGAACCTCTCGAGCATCACGACGTCGTCCTCGTGGTCGTCCACGATCAAGACACGGCCGCTCACGGCTTGGCCTCGAGCGCCTGGCGGACGCGGGCAAGCAGCGTCGGCTCCGTGAACGGCTTGTCGAGCAAGTGCTTCTGGGTCACGTCCTGGGCCATGACGTAGCGGGCGTTTCGCCGACCGTAAATCAGGTCATGCGTTGTGACCTGAACCTCGATCACCGTGCCGTCCTTCTTGCGGTGGTGGAGCGCGCCGTCCCCTAGCTCCGCAACGCCCGGAACTGTTTCCACTGAAGCCGCAAGCTCCACCGGCCCTTTGAGATCCTTGATCGTCATGGCTAGAAAGTCGTCGCGTGAGTAGCCATAGCTCTGGGTTGCCGCCTCGTTGACTTCCAGAAAGCCTAGCGTCTCCAGGTCGAAGACCCACATGGGCTCGGGATGGGCCTGGAAGAGGAGTTGAAACTTGGTCGCGGTGGCTTCCAGCTCAGCACGCGTCGCCTCGAGCTCTCGCACCTGTTCATAGAGCTTGGCCGACACTAGGACCATGTGCTCGAAGTCAAACATCGGGCCTCGGGCCGGCCGCGTCGATCTGTCACTCACCGCCTTAGCGATGGCGTCGAGGAAGGCCTGGGGCTCGTACGGCTTGATGATGACCTCTTGAACGCCTATCCGGGCGGCCAGCTGGCGCACTTCGGCCTCGAGATAGTGCGCTGTCTGCAGCACCATCGGCGTCTGCGACGTCTGCGGGTCGAAACGGACTGCGCGGGCCAGGTCGTAGCCGTCGACGTTCGGTGTGATCAGGTCCGCAATGATCAAGTCGGGGTGCTCGTTCAAGATCAGGTCCAATCCGGCCCGACCGTCTCCGCAAACGACCACCTTGTAGCCGGCGTGCTTGAGCAGCGTAGAGGCGAGCAAGCCATCCGCGGCGTTGTCGTCAACCACGACTGCAAGGCGCACTCAGTCGCCGGCCTTGGAGCGGGGTGTTGCCGGAACGAAGAAGGCGCTGCCCTTTCCGCGTCCACAGATTGGACGAAGCTGGTGGATCACGTTTCATTCTCTGCTGGGGGCCGTCCGACCCACAACCTGAGAATCGTAGGGTGGACTCCGTCCACGTCCATGGCTTTAAGCCCCTCAGATCAGTGGGCTTTCACGGGGGATTTGGCACCCGAGTTCCTCGTTAAGTGAACCGTTACCATTCAGGTGCCGGGGGCGTATTAGAGGAATAGATGCGACGCGCCGACGTTCGCTTGGTCCGTGCTGCCTATGCCCTGGTGGTGGCCGGGGTGATCGGGCTTGCCGCGGCCCCCGCCGCCCAGGCGGTCGACAACCTCGTGTCGATCACCGCCAAGGTCGGGTATTCGGGGTTCGTCAAGACTCAGCAATGGATGCCGGTGGCGATCGACGTGACCAACAAGGGTGCGGATGTTGACGGCATCCTGGAGGTCAGCGCACCGGCCGTAGCAAACGGGCCGCCGACCGGCGCAGCGATCTACGAGACCCGCGTGAGTCTGCCCACCGGAACGACCAAGCATTTGAAGACCTATCTGGTCGAAAGCTGGACCACCACGTCCATATCCGTCCGAATCCTCCAGAACGGACGGATCGTGGCTTCAACCACGTCCGAATCACCCTCCCAGGCGACAGCGTTGGTCGGCGTGCTTTCCGACCGGCCCGCTGCGCTGAACAACTTCGAAGCTCAGCATCCAGGAGGTCTCAGGGACAACGTGGTGCATCTGTCCCTCGAAGACGTCGGCGATTCGGCGATCCTCCTACGCGCCTTCGACCTCCTGGTGATCGACGACTTCGCCACCGATACGTTGACCGCCGCCCAGCGAGGAGCCATCACCGACTACGTGCAGAACGGGGGCGCCCTTCTGCTGGGCACCGGTGCCTCTTGGCGCAAGACGCTCGCCGGAGTTTCCCCGGCGATCCTGCCGATGCGGATCGCCGGCACCACCACCCTGAGCTCAATCGGGACGCTCGACAGACTGTCAGCCGTTGAGGTCGCGACGGGAACTCTCAACCCAGGTGCGCTCGTGTGGTTGTCGGAGGGCGACGCGCCTCTGCTGGCAGAGACGCTCGTGGGCAGCGGATCGGTGAACCTCGCTACTTTCGATTGGAATCAGGAGCCGGTCGCGAGCTGGAGCGGAACCAACACGATCCTCCGCCAGCTTCTCGTTCGCACCATGTTCTCTTCTGCCACGCCTCCGTCCATGGCGACGGGAAAGTTCGGAATGATAAACGGATCGGTGACGGGCCGAAGCATGCAGCTCTCGCAGGCGCTGGGCAGCCTGCCGGCGCTCGACCTGCCCTCGCTCGTGCTGATCGGGCTCCTCATCCTGGCCTATGTGCTCGTCGTGGGCCCGATCAACTATCTCGCCCTCCGCGCGCTGCACCGTCGTGCGCTGGCCTGGGTCACAGTGCCTCTTATTGCGGTCGTCGCCTCAGCCGGCGCTTTCGGCACTGGAGTGTTCACGAAAGGCAGATCCGTGCAAACAAACCAGGTCTCGATCATTCACTTGCGGCCTGGCTGGGACCGCGCGTACGAGGAGTCGTACACGGGAGTAGTGACACCAACGCGTGGAGACTATGAGGTCAAAGTTGCCGGCTCGCGAACATTGATCGGACCCATCGTTTCTCTCAGCAACGGCTATCTGCTGAACGGTGGCGTGGGTTCCTCGACCACTGAGCTCGTCCGCATCAGCCCCGACACCAACACGATAGGGCTGCCTGGCATGACGGCGTTCGTCCTGCGGGGCTTCGCCACCGAGGGCCTCGTCGACGCGCCGCATCTGATCGTGACAACCAAGTTTGCCGGTGGCAACCTCACGGGCACCATTCGCAACGACTCCACCACGACGTTCACCGACGCCCTCGTCCTGGCGGGTGACGGATTCCAGAAACTTCCGGGGCTGGCCCCCGGCGCCACCACGTCATTCGATTTCACTCCCAAGGCTTCCAGCCCCTACGCAGGACCACCCGCGTACTCCACCATCTACACCAACTACCTGTATGGTCCACCGCCCAGCCAGCCCACCGACGCTGACCGGGAGGCGACAGAGAAGACCTCCATCCTTTCTTTGATCGCCTCACCGAATTACTACGGCGCCACCACGGCCATCACGCCGATGGTCATAGCGTGGACGAAGCAGCCCGCCGAGCGGATCGCAGTCACGGGCAGCCAGACGCGCTCGACAGCCGAGACTGCAATAGTCGTTCAGATGACGGTTGGCCCGATCGGGCCTGGCCAGCTGCCGGCCGGCCTGGTCGTCAGCCGATTCACCGACATCGATGGCACCACTCAGAGCGGAATGCCCGGTGCCGTGTTGATGCAGAACGGAACGGTGACCTACGCGTTCAGGCCGACGCTCGCGCCGGGCAAGCATCTAACTTCAGCCAGCCTGGACTCGACCAATCAGATGCAGAATGCCGGCAAACCCGTTCCCGCTGGTTCCTCGGGTTCCGCGCCAACCCTTCAGGCCGAGGTTTGGGACTGGACCAAGTCGGCCTGGGTGCCAATGGATTACAAGGCCAATGGGCCCAGCACCCTACCCCCCACAGCGTTGGATCCATCGTCGAGTGAGGTGCGGCTCCGCCTCACAATCAGCGGTGGCCAGACATACCTCGGATCGCTCTCGTTGACTGGGACTGTCGCGTGATCACCGCAGAAAACCTGACCAAGGTCTATGGCAAGCGAACGGCGCTCGACGATGTCTCGTTTGAGGTGCCCGAAGGTGAGATCTTCGGCTTTGTCGGGCCGAACGGCGCCGGGAAAACGACGACCCTCCGGATACTCGCGGCGCTCCTGGAACCCACCAGCGGACACGCTTCGATCGGTGGCGCAGACGTCGCCAAACAGCCTCAGCAGGTGCACAGCCGGATCGGCTACATGCCTGACTTCTTTGGCGTCTACGACCAGCTCACTGTTGCCGAGTACCTTGACTTCTACGCCTCGTGCTACCGCCAGCCGAAGCATCGCCGCAAAACGATTGTGAACGAATTGCTCGAGCTCATCGGCCTGACGGAAAGGCGCGACCAGGCTGTCGACACTCTTTCGCGCGGGATGAAGCAGCGATTGTGCCTGGCCCGGGCTCTCGTCCACGATCCCGTCGTGCTCTTGCTGGATGAGCCGGCATCCGGTCTAGACCCGCGGGCGCGCGTCGAGATGCGCGAGATCCTTCGTGAGCTCCGCCGGATGGGCAAGACCATCATCATCTCCAGCCACATCCTTCCGGAGCTCACCGAGCTGTGCACGATGATCGGCATCATCGACCACGGCCGGATGCGCGCCACAGGTCAGGTAGAGGAAGTCATCCGGAAGCTGTCGGCCGGCCGTCGGGTTCGTATCACCGTCGTCGGTGACAAGGAGCGTGCCGTCGCGATCCTCGAACCGCTGACCTATGTTCGCCAGGTCGACACGGCCAATGGAACTATCGAGGCAACCTATGAAGGCGACGACTCCACGGCGGCCGACATCCTGCAAGCTTTGACCTCGGCAGGGATCAAGGTGTCGGCCTTCAGCCCGGTTGACGGCGGCCTCGAAGAAGCCTTCATGCGAGTTACTTCGGAGGACGAGGTATGAGCACGGTGCTCGCGGCATTCTGGAATCCGATCGTCGCCAAGGAGTACCGCTCGCGGATGCGGACCTGGCGATCTCCGCTGGCGATGATGATCTACGTCGTCCTGATCGCCGGCCTCGGCTATCTGATGTTCTCTTCGATGGTCGGCTCGAGCAACGGACTGGGCGCCCAGGCCCCAAATTACGGCCAGCAGCTCTTCAAGTACCTCGTCGTCTTTCAGATGATCCTCATCACCTTCATCGCCCCGGCACTCACCGCCGGAGCAATCAGCAGCGAGCGCGAGCGCCAGACTATCGATCTGCTTTTTGTCACGCGAATTGCTCCGTTCTCGATCATCTGGGGCAAGTTGCTTGCTTCGATGTCGTTCGTCGTCCTGCTGCTGTTGCTATCGGTGCCGATTTTCAGTCTTGTCTTCTTGTTCGGCGGCGTTGAGCTCGACCAGGTCCTGTACTGCTTCCTCATCACCCTGGTCGCCGCCCTCACGCTGGGTCTCATCGGCGTCGCGTTTTCGACCCTGCTCCGGCGCACCCTGGCCGCCACCGTCGCCTCGTACGTGAGCGCCTTTGCGATCGTGTTCGGCACTCTGGGATACGGCCTGATCCTTCCGACGATCATCGATCCGAAATCGCCGAGCAATACGGCGCCACCCGCGGTGACTTATCTCAGCCCGATCATGCCTCTGGTCGCGGTCGCGACCAATGCGCCGCCCCTAACGAGCTATTTCGTTCGCTACGGGTACTCAAACCAGGGTGGTAGCTACTGCACGGCAATACCCGGTGGCGGCATGGCTTGTTCGTCCTCGGGGCCCATGGCGATAGGCCCCAACGGCGCCAAAGGACCGTATGAGCAGCCGACTGGGAATGCGATCCCCAGCGGCCTTTTCCAGGGCTGGCAGTACTGGCAGGCGACCGGCGCCTTTCAGCTAGCGATCTGTCTGGTGGCCCTGCTGGTCAGCGCAGTTCTACTGCCGCCGGTGCGCCGCCTGCCCTGGCGCCGCGGGCGCGCCGCTGCCGTCGCTGCTTGATCACATGATCAATAGATCGAGCTCGCTCGAGTCTGTAGTCCGGGCGCTCCGCGGATCGGACGCCAGGTCCAGTGCCGCCACGCACCTGGTGCATGGCGCACTGGCGGCGGCAATCTGGCTCGCGGCGGTCCAACTTATGTCCAGGATCGTTGCCCTCGAGCCACGCGTGGAACTTGCGGTGCTCGGCCTTCCCGTAGCGCTTGCCGTAGTTGTCATCGCCTGGATCTCGAGGCGACCCGGCCCCGATGCGCTGATGCAGGCAGCGGACGTGCGACTCGAATTGAAGGAGCGCCTCTCCACTGCTTGGGAGCGGCGTGGCGCGAGCGGGACCATGGACGAGCTGCTTCGCGAGGACGCGCTGCAGCACGCCGATACGGACAGGCTCGGACAGGCTTTTCCGGTCCGCATCAACCGAAGGGAGGCGGGCGCGCTCGCCATCGTCGCCGCCATTGCCCTCGCGCTGGCCGTTCTGCCGAACCCGATGGACCAGGTGCTGCACCAGCGTCAGGCTGACCGCCTCAGCCAGACCAAGGCCGCCGACGCCGTCCGAGAAGCGCAGGCCAAGATCGCGGCAAGCCCGAAGCCGGCGCCGGTGGATCCGAAGGTGCAGCAGATCCTCAGCGATACAGCGAAGAAGATCACGGACGCCCAGGATCCCCGCCAGGCGCTGCAAGCCATTTCTCCCGCGCAGCAGCAGCTCCAACAGCTATCCGATCCGCAAACTCCGGCCCGGTCCAGCACCGCACAGAACCTGGCGAACGCGCTGAGCACAACCAGCGCCGGGCAAGCCACCGCCCAGGCACTTAGCAACAGCCCAGCCAAAGGCGCCGAGGAGCTGCGCAAACTTTCCAATCAGCTGCAAGGGCTGTCGCCAGAGCAGCTCGCGCAGCTGGCGAAGGCGCTCGAGCAAGCGGCCAAGCACGCGCAGGATCCGACGATGGCAGCCTCGCTACAGCGCGCGTCATCCGCTCTGTCGAAAGGCGACCTCGCGGCTGCGGCCGCTGCGCTGAGTGAGACAGCCGGGCAGCTCGATTCGCTCCAGGACCAGCAGAGCAACGACCAGGAGATTGCCGCGGCGATCAATGCGCTCGAAGGTGCACGGCAGGGGCTGGCGGCGCAGGCGGACCGCGACGCAGCGGCCGCAAGCGCTGCTGGTGGAAATTCCGGCGCATCGCCCGCCGCCGCCTCGGCCGGCGCCGGCAACG
>Ga0099794_10000146_pt1 | contig 26401 bp, 20 predicted proteins | sample Rivendell_Oct201_10_FD_77320 | JGI IMG/M metagenome (GOLD analysis project Ga0099794, IMG submission 77320) | Vadose zone soil microbial communities from the Eel River Critical Zone Observatory, Northern California, USA -... | ecosystem: Host-associated > Plants > Roots > Rhizosphere > Soil ... | reverse complement strand
TACGAGCTCGGCTTCCAGTGGCAGTCGGACAACGCCAATCTCGGCCCGAGCACGATCGCGATCGGCGGGCGCATCGGCATTTCACTCTGGCACTAAGCCTTCACACGTGGCGCGGCGTTCCGGATTCTCGGAACGCCGCGCTGTCCGTCGGGTAAGCTTCGCAACCAATTCAGGAGACCAGCGATGCGACGGTACGTTCCCCCCGTGTGGTTGCCGCTGCTCATGAGCGCTGGGTTCGTCACCAATGCCGCGGCACAGGCGACCGGGTTGCCGAGCTTCAACGCACCCTATCGCGCGTTCACGCGGTCTGAAATCGGCGTGGTGCTGACGTTTCCCAACGGCGGCGGCACCGCGATCGAAGGCGCCTATCGGATCTCGCAGGCCAAGTTCGATCTCGGTTTTCGCGGCGGCATCTTCGATCCGGGCGGGGGCGGAAACACGGTGCTGCTCGTCGGGACGGAGGCGCGCGAGCGCGTGGTGACCCATACGGAAGACTTTCCGCTCGACGGCGCGTTGATCGTCGGCGTCGGCGGCGGATTCGTCAGCGGCAGCTCCGCGCTGTTCGTTCCTGTCGGTATCTCGTTGGGGCGCCGCCTCGACCCCAAAGGTTCGACCATCAGCATCGTTCCCTATGCGCAACCGACAGCCTTGTTCGTCGCCGGCAGCGCGCCGTCGCATCTCCATTTCACGCTCGGTCTGGGCGCCGATTTCCGCCTGACCCACCGGTTCGATGCGCGGATCAGCGCGGGCCTCGGCGACGTCGAAGGTGTGTCACTTAGCGCCGTGTGGGTGCATTAGCCCGACACGGATTGACTTGCCCGACGGGTTTTCCTACCGTAGGAGCCCAGATCAATGATCAATGATCATTGATCAATGATCATTGACCTCGGAGGATACGAATGAAGCGGATAGCGACGATAGCGGCGCTGATCATGTTTGCGGCGGCGCCCCCCCCCGCTGTGGCTCAATGGGCAGGGATGCCGGTCTGGAATAATCCCAAGGGCGGCACCGGCGTCACGGTCGACGGCGACCTGGGCTTCCCGAACAGCGCCGGCAAGAGCGGCACGGCGTTCGGCGCGCGTGCCACGCTCGGTCTCGCCAACATCAGCTTCACCGCCGGCGTTTCGAGCTGGAAGCCGAGTGGATACAGCCAGAGCTTGACGTCCGTCGGCGGCACAGCGCAGTTCAAAGTCATCGGCGGCAGTCTCATTCCGGTGGCGCTGAACTTCCAGCTCGGCGCCGGCACGACCAGCTCCGTGGATACGGGGACGGTGACGTTAGTACCGAAAGTCACCACGCTCCTCGCGGGCGCCGGTGTCAGTGTGAACGTGCCGACCCCGGGGATCAACATCGAGCCCTACCTGTCCATCAGTAATCGCTGGAACAAACCCTCAGGCGGCAACACGCAGTCCAACGTCGGCTGGGTCATCGGCGCGAACGTCGGCTTCGGGATGCTCGGCCTGCACCTGGCATACGACTCGCAGAAGCTGGGTGGCGTGACCGTCGGCGTCATCGGCATCGGAGCGCACGTCGCGCTGAAGGCTCCCATCGGGATGTAAGCCGCAGTAGCTTTGGGGCGCGCCGTCCCGCTTGGGGGGCGCGCCCCTAGTCCTTCCCAGGAGATTCGTGATTCAGACTGCAATACGGGCGAGCCTCGTGGCGCTGGCCCTCACCGTGGGCGGCTGCGCCCTGACTTTTGACGCGACGGAGCTTGGCGTGCCGACCTCGCTGGCCGAGTCGGCGCAGTCGCCGGTCTCGCAGGGCACTCCCTTCCGCATCACCAAGCATCCCGTCTTCCTGCTGTGGGGGCTCGCCGGAGCCTCCCGCCCCAAAGCCGAAGATGTGCTGGCGGGTCAGGTGGGGACAGGTTCCCGGATAACGAATCTGCGCATCAAGGTGCGAAGCCGGTGGCCGGATTTGCTCGTCACGGTGCTGACCGCTGGCGTCATCTCTCCCCGCTCGGTCACCTTCGAAGGAGTCATCGTCCCGAAGTAGTCCCCGCCAGATTGAGACATCGCTCTAGCGGTCCCTCCGTTCGCGTGGTATATGGAAAAAATCGTTGTGTAGTCCGCAGGTGCACCGTCCACCTGGGAGGACTCATGCGTTTCTCCGTTTTTCCTTTCCTTTTATCAGCTGCAGGTTTGTGTGCTGCGACGCCGAACTGGGCGGTGGCGCAGGAGCCCGTCACCCTGAGCGGTCGGGTCATGGCGATGGGCGCGCCTATCGGGTACGCCGAGGTCATCATTCCCTCGCTCGGGTTGGGAGCGAACACGAGGGATGATGGCCGCTACGCGATCGTGATCCCCAGCGCCCGTGCGCAGGCGGGGCAGACGATCGCCGTCGTCGCGCGCCGCCTAGGGTACAAGCCGACGACTGTTCAGGTGACGCTCAAGCTTGGAGTCATGGAGCAGGATTTCAATCTCGCGCCGAACCCGCTGCAGCTCGGTGAAGTCGTGGTCACGGGCGCTGGCACGAGCAGCATGACCGAGAAACTCGGGAACGTGCGGCAGAGCGTGTCCGCGGACCAGATCTCCAAGAGCAACGAGCAGAACGTCGTCGAAGCGCTCGCTGCCAAGGCGCCGAACGTGTTCGTCAGCGCGCAATCGGGTGATCCGGGCGCCTCGTCGTTCATCCAGATCCGCGGCATTCGCACGATCGTGGGCAACAACCAGCCGCTCATCGTGGTGGACGGCGTGCCGATCGACAATTCTGCCACCTCTACGTCGAGCTTCAATCCGCACGACGGCGGCTACCCCGGCGAAGGCACGGTGGTGACGAACCGGGCGATCGATCTGAACCCCAACGACATCGAGACGCTGGACATCCTGCCGGGCGCGGCTGCGGGAGCGATCTATGGCGCCCGCGCCGGTCAGGGCGTCATCCTGATCACCACGAAGTCCGGCCGCCCGGGTGCGACGCATTTCTCGCTGCGCTCCTCCGCCTCCTTCGACGACGTGAACCACTTCATGGGTCTGCAAACGAAGTACGGTCAAGGTCGCTTCGGTGTGGAGGCCGACACCACGCCGGGCGGCGCCTGCGACGACCCGGGGAACAGCATCTGCCGGCGCTCCTGGGGTCCGCTGCTTCCGGGGAGTACTCGGGTGTTCGATCACGCTCACGAGCTCTACGAGACGGGGCACGTCGTGGAGAATGCGATGACCATCTCGGGCGGGACCGACCGGACGACGTTCTACCTCTCCGGCGAGAACATGGACAACAACGGAACGTTCGTGGGTAATCACGACCGGTTCAACCGCACGACGGTGCGGGTGAAAGGGTCGCACCGGTGGTCGGACCAGCTCAGGATCACCGCGAACCTGGCCTACGCCGACAGCCGTGGGCATTACATCCAGCGCGGCAACAACGTGAACGCGGTGCAAATCCCGGTGCTGCGGACGCCCCCCGAGTTCAACAACCTGCCGTACCTGGATCCAACGTTCCATCAGCATCGCTCTTACCGGTTCCAGCATCCCACAGCCGGCAGTCTCGAAGCCGACCGCGGGTTCGACAACCCGTTCTTCGCGCTCAACGAGCAGGTCAACACCTCGACGGTGGGTCGCATCTTCGGCAACATCGGGGCGGAGTATCTCGCTACGTCATGGCTGAAGATCGATTACACGCTCGGCGCCGATTACGCGAATGACGAGCGGCTCGAGGGATGCGCCATTTCGTCTTCAGACGTGTGCAACGGAGGGCGCGTGATCGAGGGCAAGGTCGTCAATTATCAGATCGATCACAACCTGGTTGGGACCGCGAGCTACACCGTCAACCAGAATGTCTCGGGAACGGTCACGCTGGGCCAGAACCTGAACAGTCAGAACAACCGGAACCTGTTCGCGGTCGGGCGCGGCCTCGTGGCACCGACTCCGTACAAGTTGGCCAATACGGTCGCGCGCGATCTCCCGCTCGACGCCGAGGTCGTGATCCACCGCGAGTCGTATTTCGGGCAGGCAACCGTCGACTTGTACCAGCAGCTTTACCTCACCGCCTCCCTCCGCAACGATGGCTTCTCGAACTTCGGGCGGCTCTCGCGGCGGGCGTGGTTCCCCAAGGCCAGCGCAGCGTGGACGTTCACGAAGGTTACCGGTGAGCGGCCGTGGCTCACCTTCGGGAAGCTGCGCGTCGCCTACGGCGAGGCGGGCAACGAGCCGCCGGCCTACGTGACGTCGGGAACCTACTTCTCGCAGATCTTCGGCGGCATCGCGCAGGGCACCGGGGAGACGCCCACGCAGAACGGGATCGGTGGGCTGCTCACGAGCGGCCAGAAACCGGCGGACGTGCTGCGGCCCGAGCGCTCCAAGGAGCTCGAAGCGGGGTTTGACCTCGGCCTGCTCCACGACCGTGCGGACGCCGCGTTGACCTATTACAACTCCAAGACTGTCGATGTGATTCTGCCGACGCCACTCGCTCCTTCGACGGGGTATTCGCAGCAGTACACCAATGCCGCCCAATTCCGGAATCGCGGGATTGAGGCGACGATCAACATGCGGCCGATCCAGAAGCCGGACTATGGCTGGGAAGTCGGCCTGCAATGGGCCCGCAACCGGGGCGTCGTGCTCACGTTGAACGGGCCGCAGTACATCTTCTTCGGGTCGGGCGTCGCGCAGGTCGGTCAGGAAATCGGGGTGCTGCGTTCGCAGGGCTACATCCACTGCGGCCTATCCGATCCGACCCTCTTGGGCGGTGCGGTCGGCACCGCCTGCGCCGGGGCTCCGCGGGGCGCGATGTACATCGACGCCACGGGCTTCCCGGTCACCGACCCGAACCAGCGCATCCTTGCCAACCCGAATCCCCGCTGGACGGGGAACGTGCGGAGCGCGTTCCGCTACCGCAAGCTGCAGATCTCCGGGCTGCTTGACATCCGGCACGGCGGCGTAGTACCGAACGATGTGAAGGGTGCCCTGTGGAGCTACGGGACGCATATCGACACCCAGCAGCGGGCGACCTGCAACGGGACGACATGCACCGGCAATACCAAGGTCTTCGGAAAGGGCGGCTGGTTCGACGGGCCGGTTGTCGGTCCGGGGGCGGGGACAGCCGTCCCGATCGGTGAGAGCTGGTATCGGCAGAGCGACGCGCCCTGCCCGTTCTCGGGCATCGAGGAGGCGTGTCTCGAGCCGCACGGCTACGTGAAGCTCCGCGAGATCTCCGTTACCTATACGCTCGATGCGCCGTGGGTCCAGCGCGCGCTCGGGATCGGGAGCATCGACGTGCGGGTCTCCGGCCGGAATCTCAAGACCTGGACCAAGTGGACCGGCTACGATCCGGAGACGAGCGGCGGTGGATCCACCGATCCGGTTCAGGGATCGGAATACTTCGGCAATCCGCAGACGCGGTCGTACGTGTTCACCGTCACCTTCAACCACTAGCCCGAGGAGATCGACCCATGACTCGCTCTATCAAAGTCGCGGCCGTCTCCCTGGGTCTCGTGCTCGGGGGCTCAGGCTGCGGCAGCTTCCTGACCGGGGACAAGCTGTCCAGTGACCCCAACAACCCGAGCCAGGCGACGGCGGTGCAGCTCTTCGTCGGAGTGCAGGCGAACATGTTCAGCTCGCAGGAAAACTCGGTCGCCATGACGGTGTGCATGTGGATGCAGCAATGCGCCGGAGTGGGCGGACGGTTCGTCGACCAGTACGCCCACTACACCGTCAACGAGTTCAGCTGGGACGGCAACTGGTTCCAGGTCTACACCGGTGGCGGCCTCATCGACCTTCGCAAAATCGAAGCGGCCGAGCGGGCGGCCGGCGACAGCGTTTTCCTGGGGGTCGCGAAGGTTTGGGAGGCGTTCAACATGGGCGTCGCCGCGGACCTCTGGGGCGATGTCCCGTACACGCAGGCGGTGGGAAGTAGTCCCGCGCCGGCCCTGGACGCTCAGTCGGCCGTCTACGACTCGGTGCAGTCGCTCCTCTCGCAGGCGATCGTCGAGTTGGGGGGCCCCGGCACCGGGCCGCTGGGGAACGATCTGGTTTACGGCGGCGACAAAGCGAAGTGGATCGCGGCAGCGCATACGCTGAAGGCGCGGTTCCTCCTGCATACCGTGGAAGCGGCTGCGACCAAGGCCACGGTATACGGGAACGCCATCACGGAGGCCACGTCGGGAATCGGCAGCACGGCAGGTGACCTGACCGCGTATCACAGCACGGCAACGTCGGAGCGAAACATCTGGTATCAGTTCCAGACCACGACATTCGGACAGGACGTCGTGGCGGGGAAGGCGCTCGTGGATATCATGAATGGGCGCACCGATCCCCGGTTGCCCCAGTACTTCGCCAAGAATGCTCTGAATGCATACGGCGGCGAAGACCCGAACGTCGCTCAGCCCGGTAATACGATTTCGCCACTCAACGGGATCAGTGGAAATACTTCGCTCCGCATGTGTCCCACGTCGTCAAGCTGTGGGGCGTTCCGCCAACCGCTCGTGACCTACCAGGAGAATCAGCTCATTCTGGCGGAGGCCTACAACCAGACGTCGAACGACGCATTGGCACTCACGCATCTCAACAACGCGCGTGCCGTCCCGGGCCTCCCAGCGCTGGTCGGTATTACCGGAGTGGCCCTCCTCGATTCGATCATGATCGAGAAGTACGTGGCGCTGTACCAGAACATCGAGGTGTGGAACGATTACCGTCGAAACTGCATTCCCGCCCTCACACCGTACAATACAGGCGCCGTGAACCCGCAATGGCGTGGCAAGATTCCCGGGCGTCTCTTCTACGGCGGGACCGAGATGAACGTGAATTCCCATATTCCGGATCCGGGCACGCAACTCGCCACGAACGGCTTCCGGAACCCGAACGACAAGGCCGACTGCCCGTAGCTGGAGAGCGCGCAGCGCATTTGATTTGCAGGCAGGCGGGGCGGGCCGCCAGAGTACCGGCGGTCCGCTCCTTCATTAATAGGGAGAGTGTACTGACATGGGTTGGGCAAGAAGTTGCGCCGTGATATCGCTGCTGATTTCCGCTACAGGCTGCTATTACTACCAGCCTCTGGAAACTCCTGCCCCCCAACCCGGCACGTACATGCAAGTGATGCTCACCGACTCCGGGACGAGTCACTTCTGGGGTTATCTGGGTCCCGATGTGAGCAACCTGCGCGGCCGCCTGATTACCGCAAATCCCGAGGCGCTAGCGCTATCGGTCGAGTCGGTGGAGCAGCGACACGGGCAGATCTTGTCCTGGAAGGGGGAGACGGTCAGGCTGGGTCGGGAATACGTCGCCACGCTGCAGGAGCGCCATCTCTCCAAGGTCCGAACCGCGCTGCTCGCTGGAGGCTCAGTGATGGGTTTTATCGCGGCGCTCGCCGCTTTCACGAATCTCGCCAGTGGATCAGGCGGCGGTGGTGGCGGGGGACCTCCGCGCTAGAAACTCAGTACACGCCTACGCTCGAGCGCCGCAGGTCCGTTTCCAACGTCCACTCGATGGACTGTCCGGGCTGAATGTTGAGAACCTCTGTGCGTGCGAAGGCCGGACTGCCGATCGCTTCACCCAGGAGCTCGAGCTCGTGTGATTGTCCCAGCAACCTCCACGGAAGCACGAACTCCTGCGCCGTGGAGCCTGTTACCTGGCCGATCCGGGTCCGCTGCCCATCGTGTAGCACGTAGATCGTCACGTCTAGCCAATTATGATTCGTCACTTTCAACGGGATATCGCTCACCGGCTCGGGTTTTGAGTGGTGACGGCCGGCGCACGCGGTGGTCGCCAGAGCAATCCCCAAGATCAGAACCCGTGGAAAACGAGCCATGGATCCTCTCAACTGACGGCCTATGAAGTGGTCACAAGCCGCCGCACCAATGCTGTCGTTCGTTCCGACGCACCACGCCCTTCCGCCACCATCGCCTTCGCCGCTTTCCCCGCCTTTCGTCGAGCCGCCGGATCATGGTGCCAGACGAGCCACTGCGAATGCAAGGGATGCCGGCCGTCCCCGGCCAACGCGACGGCGCCTCCATGCTCGAGCAGCAGCGCGGCGTCGCGACTCATGCGCCAATGCGGCCCGAACGTCGTCGGGACACCGAACACGGCCGGCTCGAGCACGGAGTGGAGGCCGGCACGATGGAAGCCGCCGCCGACGAACGCCGTATCGCCGAGCGCATAGAGATCGGCGAGGATACCGACGCGGTCGACGACGATCACAGGCCCAGGTTTCGCATGTTCGAGTTGCGATAGTCGTACGGGTCGGGGCAACTTGAGGTGTCGCACCCGCTCGGCGATTCCGGCCAAGTGGTCCGGGTTGGGCTCGTGCGGCGCGAGCAGCAGGCGAGCCGTCGGTAATTGGACCAGCAAGTCGGCGAATGCGGGTAGCAGCACCGCTTCGTCCGCCGGCCACGTCGATCCCGCAACGATCGTGAACGTATCTGGAGACGTCGCCGTGAGTCGCGCGAAGGGCTCACGCGCCAGGTCGAGCCGCTCTGCGCGCTCCGCGACACTGTCATACCGAGTGTCGCCCGTGACCGCGATCGCTTCCGGGCGCGCGCCCAGCAGCTCGAGCCGCCGCCCGTCCTCCTCACTGATCGTGCCGATGCTGTCCAGCGCGGCATACGCCGGGTGCGCCCAGCGTCGCGCCGGCCAGCGCAGCCGCGAGCTCTCGGACGAAACGGTCGCCGAGATGAGGCCAAGCTTCACGCCGCGACTCGCGGCCGCGAGGGTCAGCTCCGGCCAGACGTCGAGTTTGCTGAAGACGAGAGCCGTCGGCTGCAAGGCGTCGAGCGCCGCGGCGACCTCGCCGGGACGATCGACCGGCAGGTAATCCGCGACATCGACGGGCAGATTTCTGGCCAGGCGTTCGGCGGAAGGCGAAAAAAAAGTAAACGCGAGCTGCCAGTCGGGGTGCTCGGCCCGCAGCGTCTCGAGTACGGGCTTCGCCTGTAGGCCTTCGCCCACCGACGGCGCATGCATCCAGACGAGCGGCCGGCGTGGATCGCGTTGCGCGGCGGCCCATGCAGCAAGACGGGCGGCCAATCCTCGCCGCCCGTCAAGTCCGCGTGCCACCTTCTTATCGAATCGCGCAATCAGCGGTGCGGCGCGCGTAGCCATGTGGACGCTCAGGCGATACAGCAATGCCGGACGCTTCACTTGGGGTTGCGCCGCGGTGCCGAGCGTACGGCGTAGACCGAGTCCAACACGTGGCGCATCGGATCCGGCGTGTAGGGAGCGCCCTCGAGCAAACCACCCTCGATATAAAAGGAAGGGGTGGAGTGCGCACCGGAGCGCGCGGCGCGCGCGGCGTCTTGCTGCACCGCCGCCCGCGCGGTCCCGCCCTGGATGCAGGCGTTCAGCTTGTCACGATCGACCCCAGCGCGCTGCGCCAGCGCGACGAGCGTATCACGCGGCTGGGGCAGCTTCGCCCAACCGTCCTGATGCAGATACAGCGCGTCATGCGTTTGCCAGAATCGGCGCTGCCGGGCGGCGCACATCGCCACCTCGGCGGCCGCTAGGGCATTCGGGTGGACGCTCGGGAGGGGGAGGTTGATGAATACCCACCGCACCTTGCCTGTGCGAATGAACTCGCTGTCGAGGGCCGGCATGACCGTGACCGTAAACATCCGGCAGGCAGGGCATTGAAAATCCGCCATTTCGTAAACGGTGACGGGCGCCTTGGCCGAACCTTTGGAGCGTGCGGCCAAGGGATCCGTCGTCTGAGCGAACAACGCGGATGGACCCAACAAGACGGTCCCGAGCAGGAAGCTCGAGAAGCTGAGCGCGGGGGTCAGGGGCCTGATTTCGTCCAGATGACGATCACACCACACTGCGAATCGGACTTCAGGAACTGCGCTGGTGTCTCGCCCGGGCTGCGGTAGATCTCGATACCCACGATACCGACGACGGGGAGGTGCGGAGTCCCCGATTCGGTGGCGGGAAAACCATCCACGACCCAGTCGGCCCGGCAGATCCCCCGTGCGGACCGCATCATTTCCACGACGCAGTTACCGACCCGGCAGGAGAGGCGGACACCGGGGACGCCCCGCAGGACGTCCATGAGTGTGGCCGCCCGGCGTTCGTGGATCTCTTCTTCGGTGAGGAACACGCCGCGTCGCGTCTGGCGCCGTTCATTGAATTCTCCCATCCGCTGCTGAAAGAACGTGCGACGTCCTTCGACCGTGATGGGTGCCAGCGTGTCCACAACGGGGGGCAGCTCAAAGGCCTGCTCCAGTAACTCGCCGTCGTGCAGCGGGATGACCCATGAGGTCACCTCATAGCCGGTGGCTCGTGCCTGAAGGACATAAGTACCGCTCCGCAGGCTGTCGACGGCAAAGCGGCCGCTGCTGTCGGTAGCGGCCCGGAGCGGCGTGCCCAGCAGGGCGATGTACGCGTCACGAATCGGCGATCTCGACTGGAGATCTACTATCCGCCCCACGATGCCCGCGTGTGACACAGCGTTCTGTGCCGGAACGCTGCGGATGCCGAAGCCCGCGGTGCCGATGGCCAACAGCACGACGATGGAGTGCGCTCTACGTGCCATGAACCGGCCGTGTCAGAGGAACCGGATGGGCGATGGTAGTAGATGATAGAGGGTGCGGGCCGGGATGCAAGCGAAGGCGAGGGGGTTGACGAGTTATGCACGGAGGCGTATAAACCCGATGGAGGCGTGAACAGCCTCCCAAGGGTTTTCAGGCCGTCACCTGACAGCCGGGCGTCATGACCGTCGCGCTCGATCGTGCCAAAATTCCCGCATTCATCCAGCGGCTTCTCGTGCGAGAGGTCGCTTCATCTTCTCCTGCCCATCGTCGGCGCTTTCCCCGTTCCCAGGAGGATGGCTTTATGGTCCACCATCGTCGTGGCGTGCTCTTCGTCGGGATTGCCGTATTAACGCTGTCCATCGTGGGTGCCGGCACAGCCTCGGCGCAAGATGCGGTGCTGCGCGGCAAGATCACCTCCGATCGCGGCGAGCCCGTATCCGGTGCGAACGTCGTCGTCGAAGAGCTGAGGATGAGCGCGTCGACGAACGCCACCGGGGAGTACTCGCTCGTCGTGCCGGGTGCGCGCGTCCGCGGTCAGCAGGTCGTCGTGCGCGCGCGGGGGATCGGCTTCAAGCCGAGCAGTAAGGCGATCACGCTGACGCCGGGCGAGCAGACGGTGGACCTCACGCTGCCATACGACGTCAACCTGCTCGAGGCGGTCGTCGTGACCGGCGTGCAGGAGGCGACCGAGCAGGTGAAGGTGCCGTTTACCGTGTCGCGCGTGGACGCCTCGCAGCTCCCCGTTCCGGCGGCCAATCCCTTGGCGCAGCTCCAGGGGAAGGTGCCCGGTGCGAACATCGTCTCGGCGAGCGGGCGGCCCGGCGCGCAGCCCGCAATTCTGTTGCGCGGGCCGACGTCGATCAACGCCGCGGGACGCGGCCAGGATCCTCTGTACATCGTTGACGGCATCATCATCAACGGCAATCTGCCCGACATCAATCCCAACGACATCGAAAACGTCGAGGTGGTAAAGGGCGCGGCGGGTGCGTCGTTGTATGGAGCGCGCGCCGGCAACGGCGTGATCAACATCACCACGAAGTCGGGACGGCGCGCGCTGGAGGGCGTGAGATTCGACGTGCGCAGTGAAGCGGGTCAGAGTGACATCGAGGGGGATTTCGGGCTCGCCCGCTTTCATGCGCTGGCGACGGACGAGTCGGGACAGATGTTCTGCCAGAACGTTAGTGGTCAGCCCTTCTGCGCCACGACGTTCGACTACCGGAGGGAGCAGGCGCGCATCAATAATGACCCCGGCCCGTTCGCGAAGCAGCCCGTCGGCTTCCCCGTCGATCCGGGCGCCACGATCGCCGGCAGCGTGCTGCGGGAGCGCTACCAGATCAACCCGTGGCCCGGCACGAGCTACAACGCCGTCGCGCAGGTGGTGCAGCCCAAGCCCTTCTTCGACAACAGTGTGGACATGACGGGTCGCTTCGGATCCACGCGCTTCTTCGTCAGCGGCTCGAACTTCCGTCAGGAAGGCGCCATCCGCTTCCTGAACGGATTCCAGCGCAATGCGGTCCGGCTCAACGTCGATCAGGCGATCGGCACCGACTGGAACATCGCGCTGCGCACATCCTACAGCCGCAGCACGCAGGATGGGTTGAATCAGGAGGGCGGCGGCCAGGCGTTCTTCCGGCTGACGCGCGTCCCCGCCGTCGTCAACGTCCTTCAGGCCGACACGCTGGGCCGGCTGTACATCCGGCCGAACCTCCAGGGTGGCGGGTCGCAGAATGAGAATCCCCTGTCCACCCTCTATCAGACGCTGCGGACGGATGTGACCAACCGCTTCATCGGCGGCATTACCGCGCAGTACGCGCCCGTGAACTGGTTCAACTTCAACGCGGACTTCAGCTACGACTTGCGGCGCGGCGAAGGGTCGCAGATCAACGACAAGGGTTTCCGCACGACGTCGCAGAACACGGCCAACCTCGGAGCGATTCTGCGCGGCACGAGCGGGCGCGAGTCTCTGAACGGGAGTCTCAACGCCACGTTCAAGAAAGAGTTCGGGCCCGATCTGCAGACGCGGTACAGCCTGCGCTACCTGTTCGAGCAGCGGGATGCGGATACGCTCAACGCCAATGGCAGCCAGCTGGCGGTCCAGGGCGTCACTGCCTTGAACAACACATTGCAGAGTACCCGCTCCACGACGTCCGACTTCACGCGCGTTCGGCAAGTCGGATACTTCGGGGGCGCGGGGGTGGATTACAAAGGCCGCTACATCGTCGATGCGCTCCTGCGGCGCGACGGCAGCTCGCTGTTCGGTCCGGCCAATCGCTGGGCCACGTTCGGCCGTGCTTCCGCGGCGTGGCGCGTCGCGCAGGAATCGTGGTGGCCATGGCCGCAGGTGAGCGAGCTCAAGCTGCATGGCTCGTACGGTACGGCCGGTGGTTCACCGCAATTCTCGGCGCAGTACGAGACCTTCGCGATTGCCGCCGGCGGTATCCCGACGATGCAGAACCTCGGCAACAAGAATCTGCGTCCCGAGATCAGTCACGAGACGGAGGTCGGCGCCGACCTGGAGCTCTTCAGCCGCTATGCCTTCAACGCGACCTACGCGCAATCGCGGATTACCAACCAGATCCTGCCCGTGCCGGTGTCGGCATCAACGGGCTTCGTGATTCAGTGGCGGAATGCGGGTACGCTCCAGAACAAGACCTTCGAGATGTCGCTCAACCTGCCGCTGCTGCAGCGTCGGGAAGTGCAGTGGTCGGCGCGCGTGATTTATGATCGCAACCGGTCGGTGGTCACCGCCCTCGGCGTTCCGCCGTTTTTCTTCGGCGCGACGCTGCAGGCGACTGATCAGATCTTCCTGGCCAAGGTGGGCGAGCGATTCGGCACGTTCTATGGCCGCGCATTCCTCACCAGCTGCTCCCAGCTGCCTGCACCCTTCAGTAGCGATTGTGGCGGTCCCACCAGCTCGTTCCAAAAGAACAATGAGGGGTGGCTCGTGTGGGTCGGCGCGGGCAACAATCCCAAGATGGGCATCACGAACAATCTGTGGGAAACCTACCTCCCCGCCGCGCAAGCGCCGTGGGGCGTGAAAATGAACTGGGGGATGCCCATCATCCTCCGGGGCGCCGGCGCCAACGGCCAAAGCGCGCAGAGCGTGGCGCTCGGCAACGCGCTGCCGGATTTCCGGTTCGCGATTACGCAGGACTTCCGGTATAAGCGATTCACCGTATACGCGTTGCTCGATGCGTCCGTCGGACAGCACGTCTGGAACCAGGGCTTCCACTGGGCGCATCTGGACTTCCTGTCGCACGACGTGGATCAGCGCGGCAGGTCGGTCCAGGACGCGAAGCCGATCGGTTACTACTATCGCGCCGCAGCGCCCGACAACAACAACGGGCTAGGCGGACTCTACGACATCCTCGGGCCGAACAACTTCTCGGTCGAAGATGCGAGTTATGCAAAGCTCCGCGAGCTCCTCGTCTCCTATCACCTCGGCCCCATCGGGACGACGGGCGATTGGGAGGTGAGCCTCGTTGGTCGGAACCTGTGGACGATCACCGGTTACCGCGGCTTTGATCCGGAAGTCGGCATCGCCGGTGGGCAAGCGACGTCGGCGGCGATCAACGCGATCGACGCGTTCACGTTCCCGAACACGCGCACGTTCACACTCGGCCTGTCCACGAGCTTCTAAGGGGGAAGACCGATGCTCAACTTTCGTATCGCTCTGTGCGGCGCAACCATTGGCCTCACCGCCTGCGGCAACTTGCTGGTCAACGATGTGACCGATCCGGACCGCAACCGTGTGCTGGGCACCCCGGCCGACGTGGAGAGCTTCATCGGCGCCACATATGCCCAGATCCAAAACGCCACGCTGGGCGGCTCCAACGACGACATCCAAACCCAAATGCAGGTCATGGGGATGGAAAACGTCTCCGGGCTCGCCAACTTCGCGATGGGCCCGCGCGGCGCCGTGCCGCGAAATCCCATCGACAACACCCGCGGCAGTCAGGGGAACGCGGGCAACGTGCGGGACTTCCAGGTCCTCCACCGTGCCGCACGGATGGCGACAATCGGCATCGCCCGGCTCAAGGACAGCATCAATCCCATCTCCCTGGGCTCCCCCGCGCGCAACGCGAGGGCGCTCGCCTTTGCCCGCTTCACGCAAGGCGTCGCCCTTGGAAACCTGGCGCTGGTGTATGACTCCGCGGCGATTCTGACTGAACACGACAATCCGCAGGCGACGATTAAGCTGTCGGACTATCGCGCTGTCATTACGGCAGCGCTGGGGTACATCGACTCGGCCATCGCCATCTGGTCCGCGCCCGTGCCGGCGGGGCCGGCGGCAGACTGGCTGCCGTCGCCGGCGACGGCAACGTGGATCAATGGCCAGAACCTCACGGCGCCCCTTCTCATGCAGCTGGCGCGGTCGTACAAGGCGCGACTCCGGGCCGGCGTGGCGAGAAACCCGGCCGAGCGGGCCGCAGTCGATTGGGCCTCCGTAATCGCGGATGCGAACGCCGGCATCACCGCCGATTTCAACATCGGGACCAATCCGGCCGCCGGTTGGGACGTCGTGTGGCCCGTCCAGGCGTTCGCGACTGGATCAGCGAACTGGCATCAGATGTCGCAATTCTGGCTCGGCATGGCCGACAGCTCGGGTGGCTTTGACATCTGGCTCAACACGCCGCGCGCGAACCGCATTTCTTTCCTGGTCGTAACCGCGGATCGACGGTTCCCGCAGGGCGCCACGCGAACCGTTCAGAGTGGAGTGACCGTGGCGGGCACCTTCACCTCACTGCCGTACGTGCGAAACCGTCCGGCCGGCGAGGATCAGCCGGGCGATGCCTTGCAGATCTCACAGTACGACTTCTATCGGTCGCGGCAATTCTTCCTGGCGGGACGGATCGGGAACTATCCAGTCATGACGCGGGCAGAGATCCGGTTACTCGCCGCCGAAGGCCGCATCCGGACGGGCACTCCCGCGCTCGCGATGGCGCTGATCGACAGCTCCCGCACAGCTGCGGGGCTGCCGGCGCTCGTCACCGCGGGAATCACTGATACGATTGCCGCAGCTCCGGGTGGGGCCGGTTGCGTCCCGCGCGTGCCCGATAAATCCACCGGGTACAAGTCAAGCAAGTGCGGGAATGCGTGGGATGCACTCAAGTGGGAATACCGGATGGAGACGATGTACACGGGCTACGGGATGTGGTACTTCGCCAGCCGCGGCTGGGGTGATCTTCCTGAGGGGACGGCGGTCAGTTGGCCGGTGCCCTATCAGGAGATGGATGCACGGGCGCAGCCATTCTACGGGCTCGGAGGAGTGGGGCAGCTCGGTGGATCGGGCCCCGGCAATTACGGCCTCTACAACGGGGGCGTGTACTAGTTGTGCGCCGTGCCGTCGCATTGTTGCTGCTGCCGCTGGTGGCGGGATGCTACATGTTGCTTCCCCTCACCCTCCCGGCACCCGCACCGGGCACGAAGGTCTCACTGGTGCTGAACGACCGGGGACGCCTTGACGCGGCGCCGCAAATCGGGCCGTACGCCGACCGCGTCCAAGGCTCACTGCTGCAGAGCACGGATAGCGACTACCTCGTTTCCGTCACTGACGTCGTCGACATCCGTGGAGTACACAACAGATGGCTGGGAGAGGCGGTGCCGCTGCGGCGCAGCAGTCTCGCGACGACGTACGAGCGCCGTCTCTCCAAGCCGCGTACCATCGTGCTCGCCATGGGTGTCGCGTCGGCCATTGTCGCGCTGATCGCGTCGCGCAATCTGCTCGGCATCGGCGGGGCAGGTGATAGTGGCGGGATAGGCGGCGGGAACGGGCAATGAAACCGATCACCATCCTTTTTCAAAAGAGCGTGCGATGAATTCACTCCGGTTTTCACTCATCGGTTGTCTTGCGGTGGCGGCTACCGCGTGCTCGAAGGATGCCACGTTCGTCGAAACCAATCCGCCGCAGGCCTCGCTGCACTGGATCAATGCGATCGCCGATACGGGGGCGCTCGACATGCGGCCCATCGACATCGTGACGAACGCCGGCCTGTTCTCAGCGACGTTCCGCAGCTCCAACATGTTTTACCAGGGGATCGACGCCGGGGCGCGCAAGATTCGGGTCTTTGTGCACGATTCGAATCCCGCCATTGCGGGAGTGCCGATCTTCGACTCGACGTTCACGGTGACGGCCAACACCGGGTATACGCTGCTGTACGCCGGTCTGGCGCGCACGGGCTCGACACCGGCTCGCGCATTCAACGTGATTCCGGATAATCCCGCTGCACCCGCGGCAGGGCAGATCGGCTACCGCATCATTCATGCGGGAGCCGGGCTCGGCAACCTGGACGTGAACTTCGTCCGGCACGCCGCCGATACGTTGCCCGACGCCCCGCAAATCGGGAACGTCGCATACCTCGCGGTGGGCACGTACACCATGGTCGCCCGCGATAGCGCGCCCGCGGACTCACTGCGCATCGTCGTCACCGCGGCCGGCACCAAGGTGCCGCGTCTCGTGAATCTGAAGCTTCCAGTCGGAATCGCGGGCACGGACAGCACGAATCCCATCGCCGGGACGCGGATCGCGGGCTCCGTCATCAGCGCGGTGATTGTCCCCGCATCGGTGGTCGGTAGCCGCGCACCGCAAGGCGGTGCGTTTGCTGCGCCGAGCACCGTATTCCTGGTGGACCGCCGGCCGCCGAATACCGCGCCGTAGCGATCCAGGCGGCTGCTACTGGATGGGACGCCATCGGGGGACACCGTCCACGATGGCCGGTCCCACCGTGATCCGTACCTTGTGCGAGCCGTCGACGTTCATGACCCACAGATCGCCGTCCTGCTCGTACGCAATGCGGGTGTTGTCGGCCGACCAGTCGGGCAGCCCTGCCTGAATTGCGGGATCCGTGAGTCGCACCGGATTGGACCCGTCGCTGTTCATCACCCAGATGGCGAAGTCGATTTCGCGGTTTGAGTAAAAGGCGATCTTCGTCCCGTCGCGTGACCACGCGGGTCCCCAATCCGTCCCCGGGTTGTTCGTGAGGTTGACGAGCCCGGTTCCATCCGCCGCATTCATGACGTAGATCTCGCTGTTGCCCTCGCGGTCGGTGACGAATGCGATCTTGGATCCATCCGGGGACCAGGCGGGCTGGCCGTCTTCCCCTGGCGACGTGGTCAGTCGCTGCTGGTTCTGCCCATTGGCGTCCATGACGTAGATCTCGCCGTTGCCATCCCGCTTGGAGACGAACGCGATCTTGCTGCCATCGGGGGACCAGGCGGGCATGATGTCGGTACTCGTATCATACGTGAGCCGTGTAACATTCGAGCCGTCGGAATTCATGACGTAGATCTGAAAGCGCGTGGTCGGCGCCCGGTCAGATTGGAAGGCGATGTGGAGCGTGTCGGGAGACCACGTTGGCCAGCCGTCGTCGCCCAGGTGCGTCGTCAGACGCTTGAAATTCCGGCCGCTCGCGTCGATCGCGACGATGTCGAGCGCGCCATAGCGGGTCGTCTGATATGCGATTCTGCCCGGGCCCCCGTTCCCCGATTGCTCGCCCGTGCCGCAGGCCGAGAGGGCCAGGGCCAGGGCCATGGCGGTGAGCGGTGAGACCAGCCTGCGAATGGGCTTCACGAGTGAGAAACTAGCATGTGGGGCTTCCCTTGCGGGCTCCTCATCTGCGGTTCAGAATATGGATGACCGCCCAGAGGAGGCCAGATGGATCAAATTTCTGTTCGCTGCGTTCTCCACCTTCAGCGCAACATCATCATTCCCGGCCGATGTAGTCGCTAGCGACCTCTCTGCTCTCAATTCGCCTTTCGCTGTCGTACAACCTTTAAGCGTGAGGAAGAGGGAACTATGCGATTTACTATCGGTCGCCCAGCACTGAGCATCGGGCTGGCGCTGAGTGCGCTGCTGCTCGCGCCGCAACTGGCGGCGCAGCAGAGTGAAGTAACCGGACGCATCACCGACAAAGCGTCGGGGCAGGGGCTCGCCGGTGCGCAGGTCTCGATCGTTGGCACGACGATTCGAGCCTTATCGGGCCAGGACGGCCACTATCGTGTGGTCAACGTGCCCGCGGGACAGGCCTCGGTGCGCGTGGCGTTCATCGGCTACGGGACGGCGACGCAACCCGTCACCGTTTCTCCGGGTGGCGCCGCCGAGGTGAACGTCGCGCTCGCGCAGGTTGCCGTAGGCCTCGAGGCGATCGTTGTCACGGCAACCGGCAACCAGGCTGAGCGCGAGCAGGGCACCGTCGCGCACAACGTCGACTTGCGGGACCGTACCAGCGCGAACGCGATTACGAATCTGTCGGACGCCCTCAACTCGACGGTTCCCGGAGTGCTGGTGCAGTCGAGCGGTGGTACGACCGGCACGGGTACACGGATCCGCATCCGCGGCTCGAACAGCGTGTCGCTGTCCAACGATCCCGTGCTGATTGTGGACGGGATCCGCGTCGAGAACGGCTCCAACTCGACTTCCGTCGGCGTCGGCGGGCAACAACCCTCCCGACTGAACGACATCAGCCCGCAAGATCTCGAGGCGGTGCAGGTGAATAGCGGGCCCGCGTCGAGCGTGCTCTACGGCACCGACGCGGCGAACGGCGCGATTATCATGCGCACCCGGCGCGGCCAGCCCGGCGCGACGAAGTGGTCGATGTCCGCGGAGGCCGGCGCGCTCAACGATTACGGCAGTTATCCCGACAACTTTACCGGCCTCACCGCGCTCGATTCGGTCTGCACGCTGACCCGCGTGGCGGCCGGAACCTGTGTCCAGGCGCGTGTGCGCCGGTTCAATCCGATCGAACAGCGCAGTCCGTTCCGGACGGGACACCGCCAAGAGTACGGGATCAGTGCCTCTGGTGGGTCCGAGCAAACGACGTTCTATCTCTCCGGGCACTTGAACAACGAAGACGGTGTGTACCCCGTGAACACGAGTCGCCAGGTCAACCTGCTGGCGAACCTCTTCACCTATGTGCGGTCGGACTTGGACATTCAGGGGACCGTGCTCTACACGAGCGGCAAGCTACGGCTCCCGCAGAACGACAACAACGTCTTCGGTGTGCTCTCCAGCGGTTTCCTGGGAGGTTCCGACAGTACCGTCAATAATGGTTACGGCTTCCTGTCACCGGCGCAGAGCTTTTCCATCCACACCTTCCAGAACGTCGATCACTTCACGGGAAGCATGCAAGCGAACTATCGGCCGTTGACATGGCTCGAGGCGCACGGCGTGATCGGCACCGACTTTCTCAGTCGCTACGATGAGAACACCACCATCCCTGGCGTCATTCCGGCGTCGTTCAATCCCTCGGCCAACCAGGGAAACCGCAACGCCAATCCGTTCCAGATCTACAACTGGACGGGGAATTTCTACGCGACAGCCTCGTTCGCGCTGACCCCCACGCTGAACTCCACGACCAGTGGCGGCCTGCTGTACTATCACCTGCGCAATCACGGTGTGCTGGCGGGCGTGCAACAGCTGACTGCCGGGACCAATTCGTTGGCGGGCGGTGTGATTCCTTCGGTGAATGAAGCCACCATCGAGACGATCACGCTGGGACGGTTCGTGGAAGAGCGCGTCGGCTACAAGAATCGGTTGTTCGTGACGGGCGCGCTCCGCAGCGACGACAATACGTCGTTCGGGAAGAGCTTCGGCAACATTCTGTATCCGCGGCTGTCGGCGTCATGGGTGGCGTCGGAGGAACCATTCTTCCCGAAGCCGAGTTGGCTGGACGCGTTGAAGCTGCGCGCGGCATACGGCAGCTCGGGATTGCATCCGGGACCCACGGATGCCTTGCAGTTCTTCAACCCGACGCCGGTGGTCATCAATAACACCGACGTGCCGGGCATCACGATCGGCAACCTGGGCAACGCCGCTCTGAAGCCGGAGCGTACCAATGAAGCCGAAGGCGGCTTTGACGCCGAGCTGCGCCCGCTCTCTACGCGGCTGTCGTTCACCTATTACTCGAAGGTGTCGCACGACGCGTTGATCGCCGTTGTGCTTCCGCCGAGCTGCGGTTGCGGAACATCGATCTTCCGGAACCTGGGCTCCGTGAGCAATAAGGGTGTCGAGATTTCTGCCGCCGCCTCCGTGCTGCGCAAGCCGAACGTTTCGTTCGATCTGAACCTCGCGGCGTGGGGCACGAGGAGTCGGGTAAAGAACCTCGGCGCGAACGTCGCGCCCATCATTTTCGGGCTCGGCGGCGCGACGCAGCGCATTCAGGTCGGCTATGCGCCGGGGAGCTATTTCCAGCGGTCCTACACGTTCAATGACGCGAACAAGGACGGCATTATCGCGACCAGCGAAGTGACGCTAGGTCCGACCGCCACGTTCCAGGGACAGCCGTTCCCCGATCATGGCGGCTCCGTAAACGCCACACTCACGTTGTTCCAGCGGTTCCGACTCTCGGGTCTGGTCGACGGCCGCTTCGGCAACAAGCTCTTCAACAGCACCGAGCAGTTCCGCTGCGGGCTGACCAACTGTCGCGGTCGCAACGATCCCAAGGCGTCGCTCGCCGAGCAGGCTGCCGCGGTCGCCAATATTCTGGGCACGCAGGCCGGCTACATGGAGGATGCCGACTTCATCAAGTTCCGTGAGCTGTCGCTCTCGTACGATGCGCCGGCGAACTGGAGCAACCGGATCGGCGCGTCAACGCTGAGCTTCACGATTGCGGGACGCAATCTCGCGACGTGGACCAGGTACAAAGGACTCGATCCCGAGCTTAACGAGGCCGGCCAGAACAACTTCACAACGGCCGACTTCCTGACCCAGCCCCCGGTTCGCTACTGGATCGGGCGCATCAACGTCACCTTCTGACCGGAGCATACGGACCCATGACTCTCCCAATGCGTCACATCATGGCCCGCGGCCTCCGCTCAGTCGGAGGCTCGGCGCTTGTCGTCGTAGCGATTGCGTCGTGCAATTTGTTGGATGCGAATACGCCGGATGTCGTTCCTACCGGCGGTTTGAACGATCCTCTGGCGCTGCCGACGATCCGCGCCGGGGCCATCGGCGATTTCGGCATCGCCTACACGGGCTCGGGTGCGCAAGGCTCTGGTGGCACCACCGAAGGGCAGGTGCTGGCCAGCGGCCTGCTCGCCGACGAGTGGATCAACACGGAGACGTTCCCCGATCGCGTCCAGGCGGATGCCCGCCAGACCGATCCTGCAAGCGCCACGTGGACAACGGTGTATCGGAATCTCGCGCGCGCGCATTTGTCGACAATCAACGCCGCCGCGAAATTCCAAGCGCTTTCAGACAGCACCGCCAATTCCGGTCGTGCCGAAATGTTGGCGTTGGCCGGATACACGCGGTTGTTCTTCGCCGAGAATTATTGCTCCGGGGTGCCACTGAGCTATCCCAATCCGGACGGCACGGTGCGGAACGGCGCGCAGCTCACGACGCAACAGCTGCTGGATTCCGCATTGGCCCTGTTCAATCAGTCGATAGCGGCGGCGCAGCTGCTGACGAGCGCCAGTGCGAAGGCGAGTTTCACGGCACTCGCGACCGTCGGAAAGGCGCGCACGCTGTTAGACATGGGTCGACTGGTCGACGCCGATACTGTGGCATCCGCCGCCGTCGTGCCGACGACGTTCTCCTATGTCATCCAGCACGATCTCAACACTACGCGCCAGCAGAACGGCGTGTACTCTGGAATCCGGAAGTTCAAGCGGTACGGTGTGGCAGATCGCGAAGGCGGGGCGGGATTTTCTTGGCGCACGACGTTGGATCCGCGCACGCCATTCACGCGCGTACCAGCGACGAACCGGGGATTCGATGCGGCGACCCCGCAGTTCGATCAGCTGCGCTATACGGATGAGAAAGCGTCGATCACGCTGGCCACTGGTTTGGAGGCGCGGCTGATCAACGCCGAGGCGGGCCTGCGCCGGGGCGACACCGTCGGATTCCTGGGGAGTTTGAATGCGCTGCGCGCGGCACCACCGGCGTACATCCTCGCTGGTGTGCAGGGAACGACGACCCCAACTGCGGCGCCGCAGCCGGTCGCTCCTGGTAGTCTGGCGCCTTTGACCACGCCCGCCGACTCGACGGCGGCGATCAATTTGCTGTTCAGCGAACGGGCGCGGTGGCTCTGGGGGACGGGACACCGGTTGAATGACCTGCGGCGGCTGGAGCGGGCTTCTACGGTCCGCGCAGGCTTTGGTCGTCCGGACAGCACCGTGTTCCCGCACGGGTTGTACTTCAAGAACGGATTGACCTACGGCACGGACGTGAACTTCCCGATCCCGCTCGATGAGCAGAATAACCCGAACTTCGTTCAATGTCTGGATCGGTTGCCGTAACGGCGTAGTTGGCAAGCCGCAAAAAGAGGGAGCGTTTCGCTCCCTCTTTTTTGCGCCGGATGTTATTGGTTGGAGTTGCCCTTCTTCGTGCGAACCAGGATGACGCCGCCGACGGCGTCCGTCCCGTAATACGTAGTTCCTTCCGCGCCGGTGAGCACCTCGATGCTGTGCAGCGTAGCGGCGGGGAGCTGTTGCAGCGTAGCGAGCTCCTGAATGCGGACGCCGTCGATGAAGAGCATCGGGGAATCCTTTAACAGAATGCTCCCACGGCCGCGCTGCTCCATCCCAGTCGCTTGCCCGTTGCGATTCTCCCCGTAGGACATCTGCGGCGCCTCGCGCCGCAGCACCTCCCACGCCGTCTGTCCGCCCGACTTGGCGATCATTGTCTCGGTGATCATAATGCGGCTGCTACCATTGGCCGGGATGACGGGAGCCGGACGAAATGATTTGCAGCTACTTCCGAGCCCTAGCAGAAACACGGCAACGATAATCGCACGAGGATTCAACGAGGCGCTCATGGCGGCCTCCGGCCCGGGTCAGCAGCGAACTAGCGGATGGATCAAATCAGGAGCATGAAGCGGCGCGAGTCAATGGCGAAACTGCAGGCCTCAATCGACGATCGCGTCCGGCAACACGTACTTGATCGGATCGACCGGCCGCCCGTTGACCCACACCTCGTAATGCAGATGCGGACCGGTGGACAATCCCGTCGAGCCAACCAGCGCGATCTTCTGGCCGCGCTTCACGCGTTGCCCGCGCGTGACCAGAATCTTGGAGCAGTGCGCGTAGCGCGTGACCAGACCGTAGCCGTGGTCCAGCGTGAGCATGTTGCCGTAACCTTCGACCCATGACACTTGAGTGATGACGCCGCCCGCCGGCGCCTCGATCTCCGCCCCCATCGGCGCGGAGACGTCGATGCCTTCATGCGGGCGCGCGAGGTGCAGGATCGGATGGACGCGCTCGCGAGCGAAGGCACTCGTCAACCAACCCTTGGTCGGCATGATCGACGGCATCGCGGCGTAGCGCGCTCGCTGGCTCGATGCGGAATCGTACGCTTCGCTGAGTGAGCGAACGAGAATGTTGGCGCGGCGCGTCAGCTGATCCATGTCCATGCGGACCGCGAGCGCCTGCGCGCCGTTCGGACCGGCGGCCGACAAACTGTCGCGCTCGGCCCACTGACCGGTGGGTCCGCCGATGCCGGCTTGCTGCACGTCCTTGTCGACGGGCGAGAGTCCCGCCATCAACCGCAGCGCCTGTTCGCGCTCGCCGAAGACGCTGAGCGTATCACGGAGCCCGACGAGCCGCTCGCGCAGCCGCTGGATCTCGCTCGCGAGCAATTGATTCTCACGCTCGAGCGCGCGGCTCTTCGTGACGTTGACGCCGCGCGACAGCGCCGCGCCGCCGAGCACGAGGACCAGCAGCGCGATCACGCCGCCGAGGCCGACGAGCGCCTTGAGGACCGTCTGCGAAACCTCGACAGCACGTGATGCCCCCGAGCCGTGAGGCACGACCATGACGGTCCAGCGACGCTCTGCGTGCTTCTTCTTCATAGGGGGATGCAAACATACGACCTGGCGCACGAACCCGTCAAATCGGACGGTGTGCGCTCCGTCACGCTTTTTGCGGCAGGCGGTTAAGCTGCGTCGTCCTTGGGAAATAGTGGTGGTGGCTTGGCAACGCGCTGCCGGCCGACCGAGAGATCCGCGAGATCCGTCAGGCGCACGTCGCTGAGTGGCCGTGGGGCTCCCAATGCGGTCCACGTTTCTTGCGCCTTCGCGGGAATGAATGGCGCGGCGAGGACCGCGAGTCGCGCGACCGTGCGCACAAGACTGATGAGGATCGCGTCGAGCTCCGCATCCCGCTTTTCTTTCGCGATCTTCCACGGCGCCGTCTCCTGGACGTAGCGGTTGGCGCGCGACGCGAGCTCGATGAAGAGCGCGGCGCCTTGCAGAAGATCCTGGTTGTCCATCGCGACGGCGTATGCAGCGATGGTCTCCTGCGCCGCGCGCTCGAGCGGCGTGTCACTTGCGCTGCGATCGGGAACGATGCCGCCGCGGTAGCTCTGTACCATCGACAGCGTACGGGAGACGAGATTGCCGAACGTGTCCGCGAGATCGGCGGTATAGCGGGCGTCGAACCGGTCCCAGGTGAAGTTGCCGTCATTCTCGAAGCCGACCTCGCGCAACAGGAAGTAGCGCAGGGCATCGGCGCCATGGCGGTCGATCGCGGCGCCCAAACTCACCGCGGTGCCCGCGGTCTTGCTCATCTTCGTGCCTTCCCATTGCACGTAGCCGTGCGCCCACACGAGTCGCGGCAGCTCGAGGCCCGCAGCGAGCAACATCGCCGGCCAGATGATGCAGTGAAAACGCGTGATTCCCTTGCCGACGACGTGGAGGTCGGCGGGCCAGAGGCGCTCGTAGCCGGGCTCGGGAAATCCGGTCGCCGACAAATAATTGATCAGCGCGTCGAACCAGACGTAGACCGTCTGCTCGGCGTCACCGGGGAAGGGAATGCCCCAGGGCAATCGCTGCCGCGAGATCGAGACGTCCTGCAATCCGTCTTCGATGAGGCGCACCACTTCGTTGCGGCGAATCGCCGGCTCGACGCGGAGCTCGTTCGTGCCGATGAGACGCAGCAACCGCTGGCCGTACGCGCTCAGCCGGAAAAAATGATTCCGCTCTTTGGTGCGGATGAGCTCGAGCGTCGGATGCTCGATGCAATGGCCGTTGACGATCTGCGCCGGCTGCTTGAACTCCTCGCAGCCGGTACAGTACAGCCCCTCGTAATCCGCGACGTACAAGTCATCGGCGCGGCGCTGCCGGATGCGCTCGAGCAGGGCCACGACGCCGCGCACGTGCCGCGGCTCCGTCGTGCGAATCCAATCGTCGTTGCTGCACTCGAGCGCGCGCCAGTAATTCGCGAAGGTCGTCGCCATGCGGTCCACCCATTCGCGCGGCGACACGTTCGCGCGCGCGGCCGCCTGAATCACGGACTGGCTGTGCTCGTCCATGCCCATCAGAAAGTGCACCTGGTCGCCGCGCAGGCGGTGGTAGCGGGCGATGCAGTCCGCGCCGACTTTCTCCAGGGCGTGCCCCAGGTGGGGATCGCCATTGGAGTAGTCGATGGCTGTGGTCAGGAAGTACTTCGTCCCCCCCACTACACGCGCAGCTGATCGAGAGAGACGACGCGGGTGCTGCCGGCGTCGGAGCGGAGGGTGACGCGCTCACGAAAGATGTCGACGGCCACTACTTGCTCCACGCCTTCGGACGTCTTCAGCGCCTTTCCTTCTTTCGGGAAGCGCTTTCGCTGCTCCACGTAGAAGTCGTGCTCATAGTGGAGGCAGCAGAGCAGCCGGCCGCACGGTCCCGAGATCTGGACGGGGTTGAGCGACAACCCCTGCGCCTTGGCGAGCGACAGGCTCACGGGGCGTCCCTCAGGCAGCCAGCTCGCGATACAGAGCTGCCGCCCGCAACGGCCGATGCCGTCGAGGCGCTTCGCTTCGTCGCGAGCGCCGATCTGGCGGAGCTCGATGCGCGTGCGAAACAGACTCGCGAGGTCGCGCACCAGTGCTCGAAAATCCACGCGCTGCTCGGCGGTGAAGTAAATCGTCAGCTTGCGCTTGTCCCATTGCCACTCGGCATCGGACACTTTCATTGGGAGGTCGTGTTGGCGGACGCGATCCCGCACGGTGCGGCGTACTTCTTCTTCGTT
>Ga0099794_10000145_pt1 | contig 26455 bp, 33 predicted proteins | sample Rivendell_Oct201_10_FD_77320 | JGI IMG/M metagenome (GOLD analysis project Ga0099794, IMG submission 77320) | Vadose zone soil microbial communities from the Eel River Critical Zone Observatory, Northern California, USA -... | ecosystem: Host-associated > Plants > Roots > Rhizosphere > Soil ... | reverse complement strand
CTTGGGGATTACGCGCAATACCACGCGTGGAATCATCAAAGAGTCCGATATTGACCTGCACCTGCAAACCTATGCAGATCAGAGCGTTAATTTAGTTCCCGAAGCACTCCGGGTAATGCGTGTCCGCTTGCAAGCCAACAGCGAGAATGCAGCAATAAAGACTCTCGAATCAACGATTTGGCCGATTAATCAGAAGCATGGCAAAGGGCCAGCAGATCAAGGGTTGGTGCTCGCAATTCAGACTCTCATGGGCAATGTGCAGATTAACGCGCAAGCTACTGATAGTAAAGCAGTTGACCCTGTAAAGACGCTCGATATACAAGCGAGTACCGGAACTATAGCACTGCCCGAAAATGGTGCAACGTCCTCGCAAGTGATTGAAAACAAAGGAAAGGCTAGTTAACGTTTTGGACCTTATAGGACGCATCAGGATTACCAGTACTCAGGCAGGCATACCCCTATGGGAAGCAGCCGAGAGGAGGGGTGGGTCGCTTGCTAATGCACTGTTTCGCACACAACTTTTGGGATTTGACTTGACACACATGTGCCACATGCCGAATGATGTGTGCCATGAAGAAGCTCTTTACGGAACGCGCACGGCTTGTGATTTACCTGGAGCAGTCGGACGTAATCCGCATGACCTCCAAGGCCAAGGAAGCAGGCGAGCCGCTTGTGGAGTGGGCGCGTAATGTCCTGCGCAATGAGCTTACCCAAGGTGTCAACCCCGTGGATTCCGGCACGGAGTCGAGACGGGGAGTGCATGAGGGAAGGGCGAGTAGGCGGCTGGCACGACAAGTTAGTACCGGAGAGGCGTCGAAAGACACTCCGCGAAAGCCTCCAAAGGAGCGTGACATGGCCGCTCATGCCGAAGCTGAAAGCCCATCCATCAACACAGCAGCCGGACCCTACGACGCAAAAGGGCGACTCGGACAAGGTTCAATCCCCAATTTCCGCCACACTGCCGAATCAAACTGGCGCACCTGTCTCTGCGGAACCTGCGTGAAGAAGCGGAAGGATTACGGGCTGTAATGCTTCTTTCTGAGTGCCTGAAACAGCAAGGATGTCTGGTTTGCAAGGAATCGGCCAACCTCGTTGCGGTACGCGCCGAAGACAGGCTGGATTTCGTTTGGTTATGCGAACGCCACCAGCCCATTGAGACATCCCATCTCGATTGGTCTGAAGAACTGCAAACTTGGACACTTTCCCCGAACACCCCTAAAAATTGGGCTACTACCAAGGTGAATTAGAGCTGAAGGACGCGATTGCCGGGCTGGAGCGAATGCCCAAGCAAAAGCAGTTCGTGACTTCCTCGCACTTCGCCTCTTCCTACGTCGGCGGTGAGGGGGCTGGCAAATCGGTCGCTCTCTGCACCTCATGCATCTGCAACGCCTTGATTGAGCCGAATGGCCTTTCTCTCCTTGGACGCCTGAACATGCCCGCCCTTGAATCCACGACCATGCGGACGTTCTTAGAGTTGGTTCCTGCCGACATGGGGGAATGGGCCGAGGCCAAAAAGACCTGGACTTTCAGCAATGGCCATCCGGTCATGTTCCGCCACCTCGACATTTCCGATCCCAAAGTAACCGGCCATATCCGGTCGCTGAATTTGAGCTTTGCGGGGGTAGACGAGCAGAGCGAAATCAACGAAGAAGTGTTTTTCATGCTCACGGGCCGGTTGCGCCGCAAGAACGTCAATCGGCGCATCTATCGAGGGAGCTCCAATCCAGCCGGCCACGACTGGCAATGGCGCAATTTCTTCGATCCCGACCGCAAGCCGGAACTGAAAGAGTTGAATTTAGGCATTGGCGCAGCCTCAATGGAGAACGTCTTTCTACCCGAGGAGTATCACACCCGCCGAAAGACTCTCTACCCGCCAGATTGGTACGACCGCTTCGTTTTGGGCTCCTTCACCGACTTTACCGACCTGATTTACAAGGAATTTTCGGACATCTCGCATGTCTGGGATGACTCGAAGGGCTGGGAAGTCTTTGGTGGGCGCCCGAATCCCCCTCTTGAGTGGCCTGTGGTAGTTGGTATGGACATTGGCGGAGGGGAAGAAGGCGACCCGTGGGCGCTTACGTTCGATGCCATCGCCCCGGACGGCCGGATGTACCAGTTTGCGGAGATTTACGGTTCGGATCTGCGTGTAGCGCCGATTGCCGAGCAATTCCAGCAAATCATGCAGGGCCGAAACCTCGAAGGCATGGCCTACGACTATGCTCAAAGGGCCGCAGCGATCGAGCTTGAGGACTACGACATCTCCGGCCAGTCCGCCATCAAGGACGTAAAGCCCGGCCTTTTCAAATGTGCCCAGTATTTCCACATCGACCCGACGCTCGTGCATCCCTTCAATCCCCGAGTGCCAGGCTCACCGCGCGCGTTCATGGCGAAATCCTGTGAACATTCCGTCCGCGAGCATGGCAGCTACAAATGGGCGAAAGACCGGTCAGGCAACGCTAAGAACGAGCCCTCACACGAAAATTCCCATTCCCCCGACGCCAAGCGATACGCTTTTCATACTTTCCGACCCCTCCCAAGCGAAATCAAAAAGGTCGAAACGTGGGAAAACCCTGCCCTCGACTACGCCTCCAAGATGTTCTGGCTCAGGAAGCATGAAGCTGACGAAAAAGAGGCCAAGACGATGCGCCGCGGCTTCTCGACAAGGCAGCTTATGCACGCGCGGCAGGAAAGGCAGATTCCGGTCCAATGATGACACCGCCCGAACCCGATGAGCTCGTGGAATCACTGTTTTTTGAAACGCTCGTCCCGCCTGAAGGCTATGAATATCACGCTCCCGGTGGCCAGTTGCTCTACAAGGTCTACGGGAACGATCAGTGGCGGGTGCTGCTGCACAAAAAGGGAACAGACGTAATCGACGCCGCAAACTTCACACCTATCTTCCTTGAAGGCCAGTTCATCGAGAAGCTCACCAAAGCCTTGCACAACATGCAGCGCGAATTGAACGAAGCGGTAAAAGAATTTCCTGAGCCGGTGACCAAGAAAATCCAGTGACTCGCAGCGACCTGAAGATTGAGCAGGGCGGCTTTCCGATTTACGGACAGGGCCAGCTCTCCAAGATCAACGCCATGCGCCGCGCGTTCTCCGCGCCAAGCAGTTTAGCTCCGGTCATCAACACCAAAGGCGAAGCTCTATTCACTACCGCCGAGGAGATGAACAACGAGCCTGCTTCCTGCTACAACTGCCAGCAATACAATGTAAAAGCGCAGACGTGCGGTGAAATTGGCAAGCGCCCTACCATCCGAAAAATCATCTGGCCGATGGAGCCGAAACCCGACGCCAAGCAAATTGAGTATTGGCCATGTTGCAGCCGCCACATCTACGGAGAGCCGAACAAAGGCGAGGCGGTTTACAAGGCGCAGTCCGACCCCGACTACATGGGGCTCATCTGGATTAACGCACCGAAACCCGGACAGGAATGCGGTGGAGCGAATTGTGGCGGAACAAGCGGCGGCGACGACTGCGACCACTACACGACCGAAGGCGACAAGCCGAAGTGGGAATCCGTAACGGGATTCTGCCGCGCCTTGCAAATCACCGTGGCCGCTGGGGATGTCTGCTGCCAGTGGAGAGATGACGATGTTCTTCAATGGCAAGATGCAGACAGGCTGATAGGAGAGATTGATGGCCGGAGCTGACGTATCTTCCTCTGGAAATCTGATGAAGCCGCTACTCATGGCCGCAATCAAACTGTCGAAGGGCAAGGGCGGCGATAAGTCCAAGAAAAAAGCCGAAGTGAAAATGAAGCAAAAAGTTTCCGTCAAGGTCAAGCATGGATAGCCAGCTCGAAGGGCAAATCGCGCAAGAGGCCAAGGAGCTAAAGGAAGCTCCTGTAATCCAGCCTATCATCGGCGCAATTGCCCGCTGCCACATCTGCGGCGCCGTAGTTCCCGCCAATGAGATACAGCCCTTCCGTGAAGGATTCCATGAAGTGCATCAGGGATTGAAGCAGCGCGAGGCGTGCCCTCGCTGCCACCCGGAGAGAAATTCATGAGCGACCAGCGGGATGATTGGGACAGCTATTCGAGAGAGGAGCTACTACGTGTGGCAGGTTCCTTGGTTGATTTGCGTCGTCGTTTTGGCAGTGCTGTTGTTGGTCAGGGAGAGCCAGAACCAGCGGATTCAGAAAGGGCTGATCGACAAGATTCTGGTAAGCAAGGGCAGTGAAGCACTACCCGCCTCACCCGTCGAGCAGTTGCTAGAGGATTTCAAGGAGCATCGCGAGCCGCGCCCCGTGGACAAAAAACTAGCCGAGATTGAAAAGAAAATTGAGCGCCAGAAAAAAGCAATCCATTTCAACATTCCCGGTATGCCGGAGTTCAAAGGAAAATAATTGGCCTCCGCTCTGACCGGGATGATGGGCCGCATCACCGACCTCTTCAAGGGCGGCAAAGATGATTTGGTGCGCGACAAGCTGCGCGAAGCATGGAAAGGGATGCCGGAGTATCCTCGCGCGCAGAAGAAAGAAGAGCGCATTAAGTGGCTGCTGAAAAGATTCTATTACGAGGCGCAGTATGAAAAACTCCAGCTCCACAGAAAATGGTTCCGTAACCATCTCTTTTTCGGGGGGTACCACGATTCCGTACTCAGTGACATCGGGTTCACGTTCGACAGCCTTGGCGTTAATTCTGCTGAATACGGATTCGCCTCTAACTATTATCGCAGCTATATCCGGTACGGCACGGCCATGTACGTTCAGACGGCTCCTGAGTTTGTCGCCCAGCCAACAAGCCCCGATCCTGAGTCTCAAGGCGTAGCTTCCGCCGCGCGCTCCGCGCTGGAGATGATTAAGGAAAACATCGGCTACGATGCCATCCGAGCCATCGAAGCGCAAAATCTCAGGCTGTATGGCAACTCTTTCCGCTACTCCTACTACTCCGTTGACCCGCGCTATGGCTTCCAAGATGCGCCCGTCTACGAAGATGTCGAGATGGCCGTCGCGGAAGGACAGTTCTACTGTCCGCAGTGCGGAATGCAAGGCCAAGGTAATGCCGATGTTTGTCCGCAGTGCGGCCCCGACGCGCAGATGCCACCCATGAATATCCCTCCGCAAATGGGCCAAGTTCCAGTGCTCAAGGGGAAAACTTCTTATCCCAAAGGGCAGGAGATGTGCGAAGTGGTATGGCCGTTTGAGGCATACATGCGCTCGTCGTCCAAGTCACTTTCAGTCGCTCCGTTCTTTTTGCGCGTGCGCATGGCGGATACAGTAGCTCTACACGCCACTTTTCCGAAGGCTGATTTCGGCGCGAACTCTTCGCCCGTCGAGGGCATGACCGCTTCCGAGGACATCGGACTTATCTATCAGCAAGCCGCCGCCGATTTACCGAACGACCCAACGCAGTATCCCGGCTGGTACGAACGAGCCACCGCGCAATCAAAATCTTTACTGATTCAGGGCTGGGTCCGGCCCAACATGTACTATTTCGATTCCGAATTAGCGGAACAGTTCAAGGACGGACTCTACGGCGCTGTCACCGATGATTGCCTGCTCGAAACGCGCAACGAGTCGATGGACGACCATTGGACGCACTTCAAGCACATCCACGTCGAAGGCAGAGTTTGGGGCGACGGCGACGACGATCTAATTCCCATCCAGATGCAGAACGATGAATGCGACCGCATGTTGATGCGCCATGTGGACTGGAACACCATGCCGGTAATGATGGCCGACGCGCAGAAGGTGGACAAAAATAACATCTGGAACGACGCCGGTTACGTGATGGAAGTAAAGAATCTCGGCCAGCGCAATCTTGAACAAGTCGTGAAATGGTTTCCTGGTGGGCAGATTTCTCCCGATGTCTGGGCATGGAAGAACACCCGCTTACAGGATATGCAGTTTCACTCCGGCGTTTCTCCCGCCGCGATCGGTCAGCATGAGCCGGGAATCAACACGTTCGGCGGGCAAGAAAACGCCGTTTCACGTTCACAGGCCATGCTCGGGCCTTTGCAGCTCATGTACAAAGAGCAGAACGAATTGTGGGCCGTGCAGATGTTGAAACTGGCGGCAAAGAACTGGCTCGATGACCGCGTGCAAGCGGCAATGGGCGTAAACGGGCAGTGGGAGTTCAAGCAGCTTCGCGGGGAACTGCTCAAGATGGACCGCGTGCGCATCGTTGCGCGAATCATCCCCGAGGACTTCAACAAGCAGCAATCGCTCGTGCAGGCCATCTCTGCCGGGGCTTTTAATCCGCAGTTGCCTCCGCCCGTCCGTCGTAAGGTTCTCGAACTCTACCAGATGCCCACGGACCTCGATTCCTACAGCGGCGACGAGAAAGTGCAGCAAAAAGAGATTGACGGCGCGAAACAAACAGGGCAATTCCCGAAGCCTGCTATCTGGCAGAACGATGACGCGCACATGGATTCGCTCTCACATTGGGCCAACTCCGATGAGTTTGATACACAGCCACCTGAAGTGAAGGTAGCGACTCAACAGCATTTCCTCGATCACATCCAAAACAAAGCAACCAAGATGGCCATTGCCGGCGCGATTCAAGGCGCGCATACGGAAGCGGGAGGCCAGCCAGAGCAAGGCGGGGAGCAGCAAAACCCCAATGATAATGCGCAGTTCCGACAGAACAGAGCGCAGGCTGGTGCTGCCGCGAAACCCAACCGGCCTCAGCCGCCCGGTGGAAACCAGAACCGCACAGGCCGCCGCGGCATGTCTGAATCTTCGCAACAGAAAAGGCGCAATGGCCGGACGCGGTAAAAGGTTTTTACCGGCCTTGCTCCTCCTGCTGGCTCCTGCCGCCCGCGGTCAAGGCGTTCCTTACCAGCTTAATCCTCCAGCGCCGAACGCGCAGGTCCAGTTCTGCCCAGTGCCGGATGGCGGCTATCCCTGCCCGTCCCCCTTGACGGTTTACAGTAATTCTGCCGCTACGCAGGTAGTCGCGCAGCCGATCTCAGTAGGTTCTGGCGGGAATCTAAGCGTGTACTTCGCTGCGGGCACATCCTCGTGGACGGTGCAACTGCTTGGGCAGGGCTATGGGCCGCAGAATCGTTACGTCGTGGCAGGCGGCTCTTCTTCAGTGAGCAGCCCCGCACCTACCATTCAAGGGGGTCTATCTTCGTTTCGCTCGACGCTCACCAAAATTGCCAAAATGCAGACGGCTTCTCCTGCTCAGTTGCGAGTGCTGGTGTGGGGCGACTCGGTTGCGGGGTTTCATAATAATGCGGTTGCGGCGGGGCTGCGAGATAGCTTTGGCAATGCTGGCGTGGACATTTCCTGCCAAGGAACAATCGCCACGGGACAGGGTGGATCGTGCGTCACAAATGACGCCCTTAGCGGTGGGGCCTTTGTCATCGACGGCAGCGTTCACGCCTACGACTACACGCGAAGCCCGACCGGGGTCTATTACTCCATACCTGCTGGCGGTTGCGCTCTCTTTGGCTTGGGCGGCGGATATGCAGTTGCGAATCAACTCTCACTTCTTTACGTGAGTGAGCCGGGGGCGGGTAGTCTCCAATTCCAGACCAACAAAAATGGCGCGGGATTCGTGACGCAGAGCACAACGAGTGCTGCCAATGCTTCGACCATCGGCTCGGTCGTAACCTACACCGCTCCCGATACAGGCCCGTATAAAATTCAAGCCTGCGCGACGGGCGCGACGGTGAACGTTTTTGGTCCAACTTTTGAAAACTCCCTCATCAACGGCGTTGTGATAATTAACGTTTCTCGCGGTGGGCTGGCCTTAAACAACGCCAACTCCACGCCTTCGGCGGTAACTGCGCCGTGGTTTGCGGCACTGGCCCCTGACCTGATTTTGTTCGAGATGAAAACGAATGGGGCCAATAACGCAAATTGTCTCTTCGCCAGCGATAGTTCGTCATGGCCGTCGAACCTCACTATATTTGCCTCAAATTGGACAACCGCTAACTCTCTGGTTGATTTTCTGTTCTTCGGCACATCACCCGTAATCTCACCTAACGATGCTTGCCAGGTCGTATGGAATACCGGAACGCGCAGCGTGGCGTTGGCTAACAATGCCATCTATTTTGATGGCTACTATCCCAACCTCAATTACGCAACAGAGAAGGCTCTCGGTTGGATTACGGACATCAGCAGCCCACACCAAACCACGCTCGGGCAGGCGGCAGAGGCGAATCTTCTGTGGCAGCAACTCGGCTTCAATGATTTCATCAACGGGGCCAGTCCTAGGATGGGCGGGGTAAATGCCCCCACGAGCACACTGACATCGCTCACCCTAAGCACTGACATCGCAGGGCTAAACCCTCCCGGCGGAAAGATTCTGGCCATTGACGGATTCGATTTGTATGCGAAGCCAACGCGGAGTTGGCAGTTTCAAGACCTCGCCGGTAATGCTTTCGGTAACCTCGCTTCTACAAAGACTTCCTATGGGCAAGCCACTAACTACATGCCGCCTTTTCAGACATCTATATTCAGTAACGAAACTGGCGCAAAGGGACCATGGATAGCGGAGCTGGACGCTAACACAGTAGGAATATTTCAGAACCCCGGCTCGCAAGCGCCCAACAATCTTTTTCTTAAACGGCTGAGAGTCAATGGCACAGCCTATTCTGGCGCTGATGCGGCTATCGTTCCAACCAGCGGATGGGGTACTGGTCCTGCCGTCTCTGCGGCTGCGGGATTCGACCAAGCATTCTCATGGTCTGTGACATGCGGAACGACACCAGCGCCAAACCCAGTCATCACCGTTACGTTCAAAGACGGTACTTGGACGCAAACGCCACAGTACATGGTTTCGCGCAACGACATTGTTGCTCCCACTCCAGCAACGTTCTTTCCCACTTGGGTAGAAGCTGCCACGACCTTGACGATCACGATGCAAGGCACCTGCACCGCGGGAAATGTGTACAAGTTCAAAGCAATGGCGATGGGGAACTAGCCATGAAACCCCTCCTCCTCCTCACTCTCCTGCTGGGCGCGGCAGAACAAAATAAGTGAGTATACGATTTCTCTTGACAACCCTAGCAAGGGAACTGTAGAAGGATAACGATGCCCGAACCAGATACGAGGATTTCTTTTGAAGAACTGGAGACGGTCGCAACTCAGCAGACAACCGCTACAACTGCCGAGACCGCGACGGTCACTCCTACTGCAACCGGCTCAACAACGGTCACAGAGGAAACGAAACCCCAGTTCACGGAAGCTGACGTTGCGGCGTACCGCCAACTGTCTGATATGGGAATCACCGTAGAGTCGGCCAAGCAGTTCAAGGAAGCCAAAACCGCCTTGGACAATTTGCCGCTCATCCTCAAGAACAACCCGAACGTGTTGCTGGACGAGATCGCCAAGAACGACCCGGCACTCGCCAGTCAGCTTGAGGAAGTGATTTCCGACCGTTGGTTCGCACGCTACCAGCGCGAGCATCCCGAAGATAGCGGAAAGAATGGTGTGAGCAGAACCAATCCATCGGCACCGGACCCACGACTCGATAGCCTCATCAACGAAGTAAAGTCGTTGCGCGATGAGCGCCAGCAGGAACGCACCGAGAAGGAAAACGCCCGAATCAACCAAGGTTGGAACAAGGCGTTTGACGAACTCGATGCGAAACTCCCTGAAGGCACAACCGCACGCGACCGCGAATACATTCGGCTCAAGGCAGAGAAGATGCTTTGGCAGGATGGACAAGCGCAGGGGCGAGTCAACAAAGGGGTCTACATCGACGTGCCGAAATACTACGCGGAAGCCACCAAGCGCGTAACTGCTGAAACCAAAGCCGCTGCAACCGACGAGCATTCACGGCGCTCCAACGTCCGTGACAATGCCGCCAGAGAAATTGTGCCAGCCGCAGAGAACGTCAACGGCTCACGCGATACCGAGTCGAAAGACATCTGGGACGATAAGCAGATGGGCCGCGAAGCCGCAGCCCTGTACGCTGGCAAAAAGTAACACCTCGCAGCGGCCTGCCAAAGCAGGCCCGAAGTGGGACAATTAGACCTTTCAGCAGCAGACCCGATTTTCAAGCAGGTATTCAATCCACGAGTAGAGAAGCAATTCAGTACCGCAGCGGTGCTCTGGAACGATGTGTTTGAAGGTTCCGGCACCATGATTTCCAACCGTGGGCTGGAAATTCCCGTCCACATGGCTCCGAACGGCCAGCACGCCTGGTACGGAGACGGCGGGGCGTTGCCTTCTGGCGACTCCGAAAAGACCAACCGCGCCATCGTTGGCTTCTACTCCTACGTCAAGCCCGTGCAGTTTACCGGCGCGGCGCTCGACGCGGGCGGCGGTGGGGATGCCACCAACTACGTCAAGACGCTCGGCTTCAACGTGCGCAATGCCGTAGTGCAGGCGGTCAAGGAACTCAACTGGTATTCGTTCCTCGACGGTACAGGCGTCATTGCCAAGGCTGGCGCTGGCGTAACGCTCTCGACCACTGTCAACACCACGGTAGACGTTACCGGGCTTGGCGACGGCGCGCGCTACCTGCGTCCCGGCTTGACCGTGGACTTCCTGACCGGCGTCACTTCGACGGTCAAGGGCACCGCGACCATCGTTTCCGTGTCCAACATTCTTGGCGTGGCAGGCACCACGAACCTGACATCCGCTGGCGGCAACGTCACGATCGTTGTCGGGCCGGCTTCGGCGGCTGGCGTGCTAGTTTCCGGCGATGGCCTTGTGGCTTCTGGGTCGTTCAACAAAGCGATGGCTGGGCTCAAAGTCATCGTGGACAATGGGACGTTCGCGGCCAACTTCCAGAACATCAACCGGGCCGCCAACCCGAACTACAACGCCAACGTGATTTCCCTCTCAGGGACTCCGGCGCTGACCCGCGACTTCATGCGGCGCGGCATCTGGGTCATTCAACAGGCCCGCGGCGCTGTGGATTTGAACAAGCTGCGCATCTGGAGCCACGGTGCCCAGCTCCATGCCTACGTGGACATGGGCTGGACGCTCAAGCAGTTCAACGGCAACGCGATGAAGATGGACCTTGGGTATACAGCCTTTGAGTTTGAAGGCATTCCGTGGGTCATCGACACCGACGCGCCGCGCGACACGCTGTACTTCCTGAACAAGGATTCCATGCTGAAAGTCACGGCGCGGAAGTTGAGTTTCGACGACCGGACCGGCTCGATTTTGAACCGCGTGCCGACGACCACGGGCGGCTACAACGATGCGTTTGTGGCGTATCTCGAAGCCCGGCTTAACCTTGGGTGTTATTTCCCGAACGCCAACACCGCAATCCCGGCGCTCGGTGTTCCTGCTGGCTACTAATCATGGCTGACAAGAAAACTATCTACGGCGATGACCCGCAGCCCGACGTGCAAAAGGTCACAGACATGGCCATGAAGTGCATGAAGGGTGTAGGCAAGACCACGGAGGCGGAAAGCGCGACTGGCGCGGACGCCTCCAGTTCCCGCGACATCACTGGCAACTTGGGCCAGGCAAAGCCTTAAGGAGGAATCATGGCGAAGAATAACGGCAGCGGAGCGAGCATTTACGGGCACGCCCCTGAAAAGGAAGTTGGCCCCGTGGTCAGTCAGGCAATGGAAAGCGCCGACGAGTTTTTCAGCAACAAAATCAACGGGCCTACCAAGTCGAAAGACTCGGAGTATGACCCGGAGAACGGAAAATAACCGATGGCACTTGCCGCAACACCAAAATATAAGTGGGCATGGGGAGCGAGCGAGTTTTTCGTGATCGTATCTGTCAACGATTCGGGGAACTACGCGACTGGTGGGTACGCCATGACTCCCGCCCTATTCACGCTCAACACCTTCGCGGCTACTTCCGATTCGCAGCTTCAGTCTTCTCCGACCTTCGGGCCGGTGGGGATCTGGGCAGACGGACAGGTAGCCACCTACTCCATCATCAGCAGCTCCACGGGAAACCTGATTTACGCGGTTTCTTCGACTGGAGTCGAGCAGGCCAACGCCAGCAGCGCCGCCGCAGTGACCACGGCCCTCTGCGCTTTCGGACACTAACCTAAATGCCGATCGCCAACATTCCATCAGCGAATAGTCCCAATGTCGGCTCGTACACGCTGCTGATTGGCGAGGACCTGCCGCTGTATTTCACAGCGGCGGGATTCTTCGCTGGGACGGTGCAAGGGCCAGCGTTTGGCTTGCCGCCACAGTCATCCATCCCGCGCGGCACGCTCTGGGTGGAAGCAGTTCCGAATGCGGCGCCGGGCGCGACGGGAGCTATCTCATTGCAGTTGCTTGCCTCTTTTGATGGAGGTACGACGTTTCAGCCCATAGGCGCTGCGCAGGCTGCATGGACTGGCGGCGTTTCCACGCTGGTTTCTTTCAACGTTTCAGGGCTTGGCGGGTGTGGGAAGCTGGCAATCACCGCTTCCGGCGTCACGCTCGGCACCGCAACAGGTTTCAACATTTACGCGCATCTCGGTTAAGGAGAGAACATGGCTACGTTAGTCTCGACTCGTCTTGAAGTAACCGCCATCGCTGGAGCTTCCGGCGCCGCACGGCTGAAAATCTACACGGGCACGCTGCCCTACCAGTCGATTCTTGTGGACATGGAATTGACGGCGGCACAGAACGCCGCGCTGCAAACGGCGCTTGCTGCTGCCGCGACTACGGTGACGAACTTCGATTTCGCGGCAGCCGAGAGCCCTTTGCCCGGCGTGTACCAAGTCGCGTAGCTATGGCTTCGCTCCCCGCGGGATGGAAGCTGAAGGCGCGGCGACGGCCCAAAGATGGCCGCTGCGAAGTCGTCGGCAAGGACGACGCGGGCCAAGAGTACGTGGCGCGCACCTGCGAAGGGACGCACGTCACCGAGCAAGACTTACAGATTCTCGCTGTAGGGAATCGAGAGAATTCCACGGCGCGCGAGGTTGTCAGGTTTTACGAGAAGCAGCGCGACGATTACCGCAAGAACTGGGAAAAGTCACTCGACAGCGAATATATGGACGGAGCGGACAAGGTAGTTCATGCCGGGTTGCACTTGTCGGAGTCACGCGCGGGATACAGCCGGGCCTACGCACAGGCTTTTGAGCGGTTACAGCAGAAAGGAAACATCTAATGCCGTGGGCAATTTACTCTCCTGAAGATTTTCCAAAGCGAGGCGAAGATGGGTCGTTAATCGACTACGCCATCGCTTACCGCATTCAAGTCATTCTGAAAGCCGGCGAGTGGACATTGCTCGACCCTGATGGTTTTTACCGTGACGACTACTGCCAGAGCTGGGTGGACAAGGAAGCCGACTACAAGGAAGTGGTGACTTCCGCGAAGGATGTTGCCTCGCGCATTTGCCGCGACAAAGGGCAGTCCTTCCCGATCAATGGCAAGTTTTTCCCAACCGGCCTGATGTACTGCAACACCGACAAGGAAACGCCGGAAACCATCAAGGCGCTGGAAGCGGAAGGCAAGAAACGCAATCTGGAGTTTCGCAAGCAGGTTGTAAAAGCCTACGAGATTCAGTTCCGCTTGGCCATTCAGGGCAAGCCGGGGCGCTTGACTCCCGCGGGCTACGAGCATGAATGCTACGACATCCTGAAGATGACGCCGCCCGAAGTTGTGCAGTCACGGCCACTTGAAGCGCCGACACGCGAAGTCAAGATCATCGAGCCCGACCCAGAGATGATTCAGCAACTAGTCGCTCAGAAGTTTGAGGAATATCTAGCTTCACAGAAGGCTGCTCCCCGCAAAATCTAAAAAGTGAACGCACTTTCGCTCGTACAGCGCGTCTCCAGACGTAATCCTGCCTACGACGTTAGCGAATATCTCGATGAGATAAACGCAGCGTACAAGGAGACCTGGGATTACATTCTCCAACTGGACGACAGTTATTTCACGGACATCAAGATTGTCACAGTCACGACACAAGCCGCGGAATTCGACCTTATCGCCAATCAAAACGGGAACCTGAACAGTCCGGTATCGTTTCGACTGTTTCAAATTGACCGTATTCGCGTGCTTCAGCCTGGAGATGCGAACTGGACGCCGGCGCACCCGAGGAACTGGAACGAGCCGGACTACCTTTCGCAGCAACAGTTAACGCCACAGCCTCCCGCTACAGCGAGTCCGTATGTGTATCAGATATTCTCGAAAGGCAGCATTTTGTGGGGGCGGCCTCTTCCAGTAGGCGCGCAGATCGAAGTGGTTTACACCTTCATTTGGCTCCCGCTGGTTCTACTTTCGAGCGGAACGGTCACGACTTCTGGCACTGCGGTGACTGGAGCGAGCACTAATTTCACGAAGGTGCTGGCAGCGGATTACCAGTTGGGCTTGCCGGGGAACGACTTGGACACCGATGTGGGCGTGGAAATCATTCTCGACCCCACAGGCCAGCAAACCTACAGAGTAAAAGCAATCACCAGCGACATAGCGCTGACCACGCTCAACGCGGTTAATCCGGCGATTGGAAGCGCAACGCCTTACACGCTGGCCTCAGTGCCCGACATTCCCGATGGGCATCACAACGTTATTTCGACAGTGGCCACGCGCAACGTCATGTCCACGCCGGGCAATGATTCACGCTTCGGCACATGGGCTGCTTTGGCCGAAAAGGAACTGGATTCGATGCGGGACAGCATCATGACGCGGCAGAGACAAGAGCCTGCCCGGAGACGCAGGTTCCCGCAGTCGATTGCACGTTACACCGTTTTACCTTCGCAGAGATAACAGATGCCAGCACGCCGTCGACCGACAGCGGAGTTTGAAAGCGCGCAGCCGGAAACTGGGCCGCAATCGGAAATTCTCGATTCGCTCATCGGCGGAGGGAATGACTACACCTCGCCGGATCTACTCTCTCCGCAGTTCTGGGCCAAAAGCTCCAATGTCTATGCTGGGCAATTCGGAACGATACGCAGGGCGCGCTGGGCTCCGGTGTTCAACAGTTCCGCTACGGGATTCGCGGCGAACAGCAAGCGCATTGTTTCCATGTTCTCTTTTACGGACATTCCCAACGTCGTGACCTGGCTGATGTTTGAGAACAACGATACAGCAACGACTGGCCCGCGATGGATAATCCAATATCCGCTCGCTGCCTACAACAGTGGATTCTTTGGAACGGTGCAAGCTGGCCCACTCCTCGACATCTATACGATTTTGAATGTTGGCGGGACAACATCCTTTCCTCTACCGAAGTCTCTTCTGAATGGGCCGTACAGCCGTCAATTACTCAACAACATCGTGTTCGAGGCCAACGGGCAATTCCGAAGCAAGGTACTTGTAGGGATTTCGCACACGGGAGGGAATCAGCCATTTATCGAGTTCTGGGGCATTGATGCACCGGATGTATCCGCAACGATTACGCTGACCGCTGGCACCACGTCAACTATCTCTACTGCGCCGACCGGGGCTGTGCGCGCTAACAACGTTGCCACGATCACAACGACCGCACCGCACGGATTAGTCACGGGTCAGTACGTCGGCATCTCCGGCGTCGCGGATACGAGCTTCAACACGGCAACGGGCGTGGCTGCGCTAATCACCGTTACAGGCGCTTCGGCGTTTACCTACCCCAATGTGGGACCGCCAACAACTAGCGGCGCTGGCACGGTGACACTGGGGATTACGCAAACGGTAGGCCGTTCTTATCAGTACGCATGGGAAAACGCGAATACCGGAGAGGTCAGCGCCCCGTCGCCGGCGTCTCAGTTCGTAAAATACACGAGTCAAACCGGAACCATCGACCTTGTAGAGACAGGCACGGTCAGCGTTACGGCCAACAGCACATCGGTTGCCGGAGTCGGAACCAGCTTCACATCCGCATGGGTAGGCAAAATTCTGTGGCTCGAAACGGTTACGGGCGCAGTAGGTAGCGCGGTCATCGCTTCCGTAGCGAGCACCACAGCGATGACTTTGGCGGCTCCGTTCAACGCGACGCTAGCAGCAACAAATTCCCGTTTTCAGGTTATCGACCCGCAAGCCACGCACGTCCGTCTCTACGCTACTGGGGATGGCGGAGCGGTGTATTTCAAAATTGGCAGGAATTCGCTCTTTCTTGGAAGCGGACTCACAATTACTGCGGCAGGATTCCGGTTTATTGATACCGCCAACTCCGCTCCTCCTAACGTTCCGTTCTCCAGCGAGATCACGCAGATTTACAATGTCCCTCCGCCGATTGGCCAATCCCTTGAGCAGTATCAGGGGCGCATAATCATCTACGGAGTTCCTGCCGCGCCATCGACATTTTTCTACACCAACATCGAAGCGACTGTGGTTGGGCAGCCTCCCGAAAACTCCGCGCCGTTGAATACGGTCACGTTACCGATTGGCGACGGGCAATTAAACGGCTCGGTAAACCTGCCTACAGGACTAATTATTTGGTCGAACCATCAGGACATGTTCAAGATGACTGGCCTGCTTTCCGACAACACGGTAGCCAGTCCTTTCCAGCTAGGCGCGACCATTCAGAGACTCCCCTACAAGATTGGGTGTGGTTCACCATACGCGACGGCGGTTACACCGCTGGGTGCTATCTGGCTTTCCTCTGACCGTGAAGTGTGGTTGTTCACCGACCACTACGCGCCAAAGAATATCGGGAAGCCCAAACAATCCACGCTGAACCGCATCAATGGCGCACGGCTTCAATTCGCCAAAATGACGTACTACAAGCGCGGCGACCGTTCTTGGCTGGCCCTTGCCGTAGCCCTCGATAATTCCACCTTCAACAACAAGCTGCTTTTGCTGGACCTCGACTTGCTTGCCTCGAACGGCCAGCCATCGTTCTTCACTTTCGACATGGCGACGAATCAACCGACGTGGTACGAGTTCGACATCAACTGCGAAGGAATCTGTACCGCCTATGATGGGAATTCCGTCAATCACCTGCTCGCAGGAGATGTGGACCTGATTACCGATGCGGATTGGCAGCCCACTTTTTACACCATTTCTGCGGAGCAAAACGTCACTGGAAGTTGCCGCCTCCATGCTTTCGGCAATCAGAATCCGCAGATGGTGAAAACATTTGACTGGATGCGCGTGCTGACCAATCAGTTTCCGCAAAACATTCCTAGCCAAAACTGGACATGGCAGGTATTCAGCTACGACGACGACAAGTACGTTGTGGGACTTGCGGACGACAGTGGGAACACGGTGACGCTCAGGCCGGGCGTGGACAGCAAGACGAACATCTTTGGATTGGAATATTCCCCTGCACTGTACAAGTTCGGTGCGACACGCTCCTCGAAAGGCCGTCGATTCCAAATCAATACCAACTTTCCATCCGCGCCGGGATTGTATGAGTTGCGTGGTTTTGAGATTCAGTACACGAACGTGACCGGGCGATGAGAACTAAACCGAGGATTCCAGTTGGCGGAATCAAGGCACAAACAGAAGACCCGCTTGCCTTCTATCGCTTCCTAATTAAATCGGGATTTCCGACTGACGATTACCGACTCCTATGCATGAACTGCAATTTTGCAATCGGTAAGTTTGGTGTATGTCCGCACCAAGTGGTGGGCCGCTGATGGCAAACGCAATGTATCTCGGCAATTCGGGGATGGTCGGCAACTCTGGAATACCGGGATTTAGCCCCGCTGTCAGTAGTGGCGTAGCGCCAAGAGCGGGAGGTGGTGCAGGCGCAACTCCGCCAACCAATCCCTTGCGCCCAGCGCAAGGAGATGTCGCACCGCCAGCACTCCCTCCGAACGTTGTAGGACCGCAAGCCACACGCGCATCGGGTCCAAGCGCGGGCTATGATCCATCCTATCTGCAAAACCTCTCCACGTTCATCGGCTCTTTGTTCGCGAAGCCAGCCGGCGCGGGGAATGTCACTTCTTTCAATCCGCTGGGGAACTTGAACGAAGTAAGTCCACCATCGGGACAGACAGGAAACGCTGCGGGATTTGGCGCTCCGCTGACTTGGCTGCAACAAGCATTGAACGGTGGAGGGTTCAGCTTTGGAGCGCCAGCGTCAACAGCGACTCCCGCACGGCCTATTCGTGAGCCCGTTGGCCGTGGCGGGGGACGCAATCCAAGGAGTCCGATACTCGAATGAGATACGAACTCTTAGCTTCCGAGGAGTGGTCGAAAGTTGAAAACGTGTTCATTCAGAACGGCACCATTCTTCCATCGCCCGAATTATCCGCAATCGCTGTGGCTCGGCATGGCAACGAGATTGTGGGATTCCACTGCCGCCAACCAGTCATGCACGTTGAACCTATTTGGATACGAGAGGACTTTCGCGGAAGGGTGCAATTCAGGCCATTGCTTGATGTGCTGAAAAGGACGATGCCAAAAGGCCAGCAATTTTATGCCTTCGCTCCTGACGAGACGATTGAGCGCATCTGCGCGCACATCAACCTCTCTAAGACGCCTTATTCAGTGTGGAAGGGAGTAGCGTAATGCCATTTCTCATTCCTCTCATTCCCGCGCTAATCGCCGGAGCTACCGGGGTTGCTGGCGTCGTAGAAGGCGCGCAGGCTGGTGGTCGTCAGCAAAAAGCCCTCACGCAACAAGAGCAAATCGCCCAGCAGGAGATGGCGGATAAGCAGCAAGCATTCAAACAGCTCACCGACTTTTTCACTCCCTACCTGAAAGAAGGCAGCCCGTTCCTGAAAATGATTCAGCAAGCCTCGGCAGCGACTACCGCCACCGGCGCAAACAACGCAGCGGGAGCGATACGCAGCACGGTAGGAGCAAGCGGCTTGGGCTTTGGACCGTCAGGCACGACCGGCGCGGCGATCAGCGAACTTGGCGCGGAGACGACTAAGACATCTTCCAGCAATTACCTCTCAAATCTTTTAAACAATGAAGCAATAAAGTTTCAGGCCGCACAAGGACTTAAGGATGCTGGCGCAATGGCGGGAGCGTCACAGAATCAACCGAACGTCTCGGCGGATTTGAACTCACTCAACGCACCCAGCCTCGGCAACGGACTATCTGGGCTGGCGGACATTCTGAAGGGACTCATCAAGCCATCTTCCACAACTCCGAACAAGCCAGGGCCGACTGTGCCCTCGGGCCCTCCAGGGCAACCAGGAGCTACTGCTTTTAATCCCGGAACCACGCAAGGATGGAGCGTATGAAGAAAATACTTGCATTCGACTTAGCACGCGTTCACGGTTAGCGCATGGAAATCATCACTCTTGGCGAAGCACGCGGATGTACTTGGGACCAGATGGCCGCTATTGATGCGCTGCTAGACGAGGGCAAGCCCCGCGCTAACTGGAAAGACTCATTACAGCGCAAAGTGTGGGGCAACCAGACTCCGAAGGAATGCAATTTGGTGGGGGTGAAATATATTCCTCCACAGTTTGTTAGAGCGAATCCACCAAGGCCAATTATGCATAGCTGGGTGCCGCCTCTTCCTCCTGCCGGGATAATGGGATGGTGTAACAGTTGCGATGCAGTGTTTACTGTCCGTGGCGGATGGACCGGGAAATGCATGAACTGCTTGGCCGATGTGTCGCATAGCAAGGTCTGGAACGAAGACGATTACCAGGCAGTTTTTAACTGGGCGCGAAACGAGAAAGCGAAGCATCTAGCGACTGTCAGTGCTTTGCCCGATATTCTTCGATCGCAGCATTCCATTCAGCAATGTCCTCATCCGATAGCTGTTTAGCGTTTTCTTCTGAGACGAGACGCCCAGTTTTTTCGAAGGCGTATATCAGTGCAGGGTCTGCCCCTGCCCGCTTCATCAGGTCGAGCATGACCGCTTTCAATTCTTCTTCGGACATTGGTTCCATTGGCGGCCCGGCTGCCCCTTTGAGCGGAGGTTTTCGGACCTCCCTTCAAATGGGCAGGCCGCGCATAGGTGATGCCCCAGGAAGGGAGGCCCGCATGAAGAACGACTGGAGTCTAGCATGAAAGACCTGGCCAAGTATAAGCTGACCGCAAAAATATATCGCAAGCATTGGAAACTCCAAGTGCGCCGCACAGCAGAGGCACGGATTCGCGCTGAAGCGTTCAAGGAAATCCTTCTGGCTCTTATTAATACACGAGAAAAACTATGAACTCTCCCAACGCAACCGCTCCACTGATGAACATGGCGCAGCAGACGCTACAGAATCCTGCTGCTTCAGCGGTCCCGCAACCGTCAGGCGGGATTGATGCAGGCGTGCATCCCGTCGTGGCCGCAATCATCAAGGCCATTGCTGGCGGAGCGCAGTCCTACGGCTGGACCTCCATGCCGCCACAGCAACGCATGGAAGCGCAAAACATGGAGCAGCAAAAAGCGGAGACGATGGCGCGGCTCGCGCAGACCGGAGAGTACCAGCAGGGAGAATTGGAGAATCGCAAGAACCTTGCGGCGACAGCGGCATCCAGAGAGCAAGATTACGCCACCGATGTAAAGAGTAAGGGTGAGGCCCGCGAAACAGCGAACGCCATCAAGCAGCAAATGGCCGACCTCGCACAGGAAAAGAGCAATTGGCAGAAGGACATGGCGCAGGGACGGCTCGACCAGGCCAAAACGCGCATCAGCAATCAAGCTGCTCAGTTTGAGAAAACATTCAAGCTCCGCGCGCAACAGGTTGGTATCGAACAAGCGAAGCTGGAATTGGCCGAGCAGGGCATGGGCATCAAGCAGGGATTCCTCGATCTTGCACGAACGGCGCTCAGCCAGAAGGGAACCGAGGAAGGCGTTAAGGCGGTGACCGCTATTCAAGGGCTCGCCTACGAGCATCCGATTCTCGACCAACTGTTTGGGCTGAAGGACGTAACTTCGATGGTTGGCGAAGCACGCGGCGCGGGGATGCCGGGAGTATCGCCCGGAGGCCAGCCGCCAACCACGGGAACGCCAACCGCACCTCTTCCCGCTGCACCGTTGCCGAGCAATCCAAAAGCAGCGGCAAAAAGCAGGCAGAAGAATCCGCCCGCAGCAACGAGTGGAAGCGCCTTCCACTACGACGCGCAAGGAAATCGAGTCGCAGGGCCGCAATAAATGCCTGACGGACAGCAAATCACAGCGAACGCGGCAGACGGAACGCAGCACGTCTTTCCGGCTGGTACGGATATGGCCGTAGTCGATGGCGTGATGAAGCGCTACGCCTCGGAACGGCAACCGGGCGCAATGCAGACACGTCCGGGCGGGCCAATCATCAACGCCAAAGGCGTTGCCGCGCCAGCGGAGGAAGGTCCGACGCTGGGCAGCGTGGCACGCTCAGGCGCAATGGGCGTAACCAGCGCAATCATTCCAGAGGGCGCCCAGAGCACGTCTGGCCGCACAAACCTCTCCACGATAGGCCAAGGTCTCAATGAGCAGGTAAACACGGCTGCCACGACACCGTGGGGCCAAGGCGGGCCGCTCTGGGGCGTTATCTCGATGTTGGCTAAAGGACTCATGGGCGGGGCGCATGGCGCAGCCAGTGGCGTGGAAGAGATGGGCAGCGGGGCGTGGAACAAAGACACTGAAAAGGTGGCGCATGGCGGAGGGGCGCTTCTCGGCAATCTCGCCAGTCTGGGACTCCTCAAGGAAAACCCCGCAGAAGCGGGCCCATCTATAACTTCACGCGGGAAGCTCACCATAGGCGACCCGCTAGGCAAAGAGTCCATCCAGAACGTGATGAACCAAGGCCCGGCAAAGGCCAACTTCATTCAGCGCCAAGTCCAAAGAGCAAGCGCGGTGCAATCAGCCGTCAAATCCACGCTCGACGCCGTGCATGAGGACGGCAAGGGGCTGATGAGCACGGTGAGTCAGACAATCGATGCCGCCGAGCCTAGCGGAGCATTCAATCGCGCGGACGTACACGCCGCGGTGAAAGACGCGATGGGAGTCGTCAAGGCCGAACAAAGAGTCCCCGCGGCGATCACCAAGGTACTTGAATCCGGTGAACCGACTGGCCCGCGCTCCACAGGGCCAACCGTTGGCGGGCGCCACTTCGACCTGAGCAATCCCAGCGACCTCAAGGCTTACCAGCGGCTCAAGGCATCGGGAGCATTTACACCGGAAGAAGTAAAGCGCATGGAAGGCGGCGGTGGGGAAGGGAAGATGTCCTTCGAGGAATTGAAGCAAATTCACTCCGACATCGGGAAACAGATCGCCAACGCAGAAGGCGCGGTAGAAGCTGGCGTCAAAGGGGCCTACGCCAAGCTGGGCGAGATGCTACGCAACAAAGCCGAAAGCCACGGAATGTTGAATGAATGGACGGAAGGCGCGAGTAAGGTCAAGACGTTCTATGACACCGCCTACCGTTCGCCGCTCAAAGACACGTATTTCGGCGGGAACCACGGCTCAATTATGAAGCCGTTAATCAGCGACGACCTTGGCCCACAAGTCAAGCCGTTGCTCGACAAGATTGCTCCCTACGGCTTAGACACTGACAAATTACAGGAAACGGTGAACGGCTACCGCTACGGCGAGCGCATGGACATGCTGAATGAGCCTTCGCGCATGACGCCGATCCTTGCTGCAATCAGTCCGAAGATGGCCGCCATACGTGTTGGCTTGCCGCGCATCGCGCGCGCTGCTGGCATGACCGAGCACCTATATGGCGAAGGGCTTCCTAATGTCCCGAATGTATCGCCAGAAAAGATTTACCCGTCCTCGAAAGCCGCAGCGAAGGCGTCCACGAAAGGAAACTCAATCCCGCCCGGAAACCCTACGCCATTCACGCGAGGAGGGCAGGGCGGTGGACCGGGAAGCGCCCCAAATTGGGTTCGCGGTAAATCTGCACCAAGAACCGTAGAAGGTACGGACGCTGCCAAAGCAGCTATCAAGCAGTCTGTGATCGAGGAGACCATCGCCAGCGATGAGAAGGCGCTGAAAGACGCCAAACTTCCCAAGAGTGAACGCAGCCGCATCGAAGGCCATCTAGCAGACTTCCGCCAGATGCTTGCAGAAAATCAATGACGCGATTTCACAGTAGTCGCCAGGCGAGAGGATTGGCGGTTGGGCAAAACGCTTCCCTAGGATGTCGATAACCGCATTCTGGACATTCGTATCCGTCATTCGCTTGTCTCTGAGTTTTTGAAGGACGGTCAAGAAGTCCACTCAAATATATGAGGCCCCAACCAAAAAGCGAACTCATGAGGCCCAACGCGCACAGGCCAATAAATAGCAGAAACAGGAAGGCGGCGACATTGGCAGCCAGCGAAACCATGCCCGAGAGTCTGCGCCTCAATTCTTACCGAGCGCAAGAGAGAACCTAAAGCGAAAATGATATTCATAGTACCAACCCCTGAAAGCGTCATGGAGCGCAAACAGCGTGTGCCTAGCTGGACCGTGGTCAAGCTCGACCGCAAGGCAAAGCGCGAGTGGCTCGAACTTATCGCGCAACTCAAGGACAAGGGAGTCACTGATGTTTATAGCTCTGACCTTGATACCGAAGCAGCTCAGTTACTCGCCTCCGAGCTACACGTTCCGCTCCGACATGAATTTGCATTCCGCCGTTTTAGAATTGGCCGATTCCACGGTATCCGCTTATCAGATTTGGGAATTGCAATGGAGCGAGTCGAGCAGAAGTGGCGAAAAAATCCGGACATCCCAATAAGAGAGGGCGATTCGCTGACGAGCTTCATGAAGCGCTTCGCTTCGCGTTTCAATACGCTCCTGAAGAACACTTCGCCGGTGGCCTTTGTGACGGACCCGCTGACCATCGCTTTCATAAGAGATGGTATGACCGCTCACGCCTTAGTGCCCAACGGCAACCCCGTGAAGCGCGACAAAATCTACAAGGTAGGCAGAGGCTAATGCCCGGACCTAGCCGCCCCTTCACTAGCGTTCCAGATGACGCCTACATCCAGGGGGCTACGCGAGATTTTTTGCAGTACCTCTTGAGCGTGGCCTTGCAATCGCAGTCCAGTTTGTTCCCCCTCCCTGCGCCAGCGGTGACGACGATCTCTCAGCCCGGAGCGGTGCAAATTATCTTCAACGAAATTCAGAATGCCAACCACTACGCGCTGTTTGAAAGCGGCACGTCGAGCGCACCTCCGGGCGTGCCATTGGTAACCATTCCATCGAATCACGGCGCTGTTAGCAATTCCTATCTGCGCACAGGGCTAAACGATACGACGACTAGATTCTATTTTGTGCAGGCTTATGACAATTCAGGTAATCGCGGAACGCTTTCAGCGGGCGCTTCCGGCTTCGCACTTTCTACCGCAGCAGCTATCGTCCCCATTTCGCAAACGCCAGTAAATCAAGGCGGAGTCGGCGGCGGAGTCGGCGGCGGCGGCGCATTGCCAGGCCGTCCAGGGCCGAGGACTACACAGTAAATGCCAACACCTTGCACGGTTACAGGCACCCTCAATCAACTGACAGGCGGGCTTATCGGACAGGGAAAAATTCTGTTCCAGCTCACCAACATTGGAACAGGTAACCCCATTGGCGTCACTGGCACAGCCATCATCCCACAGTTGACCTATTCGATCGTCACCGCCCAGAACGGAACCTTTTCAATCAGCCTGTGGGGCAACGACAACATCAATCCATCGAACACGCATTACTCCGTTACGTTCTTCGACGCGCTCGGCAACTCAATGGGGCCGGTGCTGTACAACATCATCGGCGCGTCTTTCAATCTAAACACCGCCATCGCAGCTAACGTGACGAGCCCTCCCGTTTTTGTTCCTTCAGCCATCGTCAGCGCTCCACTTGTCCCGCAGGCCATCACCGGGCAGCCATTAACACTTACCAATGCCCCGTTCACACTGAACAATTCTCCGCTCGTCAGTGACCAGATTAACAACGTCCTCTGTGTCGGCGGCGCAATTACCCGTTGGGGTGCCGGGGACATCGGAGCGCAACTCAATGCAGCCTATGCCGCGCTTCCCGCCACTGGCGGCACGATCTATCTTCTGCCGCAGGCGAACGGTTCTTGCTACAACTACTCCACGCCGATTGTCTTTGCGACTGCTGGGAAATACTTAATCCTAAATGGTCTAGCGCCCGGAACATCGAACAATGCCAACCCTGGCGGCGCTTGCCTGAATTACACGCCTACGACGGCAACCGACGCGATGTCCATCGACTGGACTCCTTTAGCGGGTGGCGGAATCAAATCCGGTTCCGGCATCAACTACATCACGCTGGTAAACAATGGCTGCTTCACCATCGGAGGGTGCGGCAGTTCGGCGAACGGGATTCGCATCTCAAAAACAAACGGCGGTGTGGAGAACGGCCTGTTCAATGGCGTAACCGTACAGGGCTTTGGTACCGGAATTTTGGACAACAACGCCGCCACCGTCGCCTACGGGATGACGTGGAACAATTTGTCAGTGGTTTACAACACCACGGGCTGCAACTTCATCGGCTATGAAAGCCTGATGATGAACGGCTTTTATGCTCAGAGCAATGCGACGGGGTTTAGTATGGCCAGTGGTGAAGTTACGTTCTATGGCGGGGGCATCGAATCGAATACAGTCAATAATTTTATCTACACGGGAGCATCCGGTTTAGCGCGTGCGAACTTCTACGGGGTCCATTTCGAGAATCTTCCGAATCTGACCCAGCACTATATCTCCGGTCCCATTAACGTGACGATCTCTGGCGGAACGATGCTGGACGATTTTACAGCGGGAGCGCTTGGCGATTGGATGATTTCCGTTGGTGGCAACCATGTGCGAATTGACGGACTGGTTGTTTCTTCGACGCGCACCGCTGGAATTACTTCTATCTTGAATGTCCCTGGGCCGGGAGCCACGCGGGGCCTTGTCAGTTTCATGGTCAACAGCCCGCTGGCCTTTACTAATCGCGTGAACGGCGGGAATGCAAAGGCTATCAGCGACTTTTCGACGCAGCCTAACAGCGCCAATCCATACCTTTGGAATGTGGAAGGACCGCTGGCCATCGGCGGAACGACTGGGCTACTCAACACCCCTGTCACGATCACGGCTCCAGCCACGGGCGCGAGCGCTTTTACGAATACGTTGCAGGGCGCGAATGACACGTTCGTTTACAGGGGCACAACCGACACGCTGACGAACAAAACGCTTACCAGTCCTGCTTTGACTACGCCAGCTATCGGCACATCTGCGTTCGCTGCTTTAGGCGCGGTTCCAGCAGCCGGAATCATTAAATATTGCACCGATTGCACGACAGCTGCTACCTGCGCTGGGGCTGGAACGGGACACATGGCGGTCTCGAACGGAACAAATTGGACGTGCCAATGAAATATATCCACTTAGCATTTGCGGTTCTCGCGGCATGGCGAATCGTGGAACTCTTCACGATGGACCGCATCACTGCGAAGCTGCGCACAAGATTCCCTCACTATCTCTGGCAATGCCCGAGGTGCTTGTCTGTTTGGGCGGGAGCTTATGCGGCAGTGGCGTTCGCCTTTGCGCCCTACTTGAACTGGCCATTCGCTATTTCCTGGCTGTACTTCACGCACAACGATGTGGTGTACCAGCGGCAAATCCGCAAGGGGCGACAGTTCCACGTAGAGATCAGCCCAGACAATCGCGTAACCGTGCTGCGTTCTGAGCTTGTTCCCAGCGAGATTCAATCCCTTTTGTCGCAAATGGTCGTGCCTAGCAATCGCGCGCAATGACCCTTCAATGCGGTACAGGCTTCCAGCCAATCAGCAGCACCGCCTCTCTGGAGTCCCACTCGCCATCACGCCGCTGCTTGACCACCACGAGGGACGGCTTGTTGCCGCAGAAACGG
>Ga0099794_10000144_pt1 | contig 26471 bp, 19 predicted proteins | sample Rivendell_Oct201_10_FD_77320 | JGI IMG/M metagenome (GOLD analysis project Ga0099794, IMG submission 77320) | Vadose zone soil microbial communities from the Eel River Critical Zone Observatory, Northern California, USA -... | ecosystem: Host-associated > Plants > Roots > Rhizosphere > Soil ... | reverse complement strand
GTTCCGGGTCAAGGCGCCGGACGGCTGGGTGGCCGTCTCCAACACCCCCGGAGCCAGAAACGCCGACGGCGAGTGGACCTTTCCGACCACAAGCGCGATCTCGACGTACATCACGGCGATCGTCGCCGGCGAGTACCACGAAGTTCGCCACGACCATCGCGGCATTCCTCTCGGGCTCTACTGCCGGCAATCGCTAGCTCAGTACCTGGACCCGGACGAGATCTTCGAGATCACACGCAACGGGTTCGACTTCTTCGAACGGCGCTTCGGCCACCGCTATCCGTTTGGCAAGTACGACCAGCTCTTTGTCCCCGAATTTGCGTCGGGCGCAATGGAGAACGTGGGTTGTGTCACGCACAACGAGCGCATGGTCTTCCGCTCGAAGGTGACAGAGGACGACCGCATGGGGCGCGCGGAAACGATCCTGCACGAGATGGCCCACATGTGGTTTGGCGACCTCGTGACCATGAAGTGGTGGGACGACCTGTGGCTCAACGAAAGTTTCGCGGAGTACATGGGCTACCTCGGCGTCGTCGAGGCGACCCGGTTCAAGACCGCATGGATCGAGTTCGCCGATGCCACAAAGGCGGCCGCACGCACACAAGACCAGCTTCCGACGACGCATCCGATAGTGGCCGACATCCCGGACGTCGAGGCGGTCTCGCTCAACCTCGACCGGATCACCTACAACAAGGGCGCCGCGGCGCTCCGGCAGCTAGTGGCGTGGGTCGGCGAAGACGCGTTCTTCAAAGGAGTCAAGGAATACTTCACCGCCCACGCCTACGGGAACACCGATCTGAAGGACTTCCTCGAGGCGCTGGAGCATGCCTCCGGCCGCGATCTGGAGGCGTGGTCGCGGGCATGGCTTCAAACGGCGGGGGTCAACACGCTCGCCGCCGCTATCGAGGTCGAGGGTGGAGTCATCAAGTCAGCGTCACTCGTGCAGACGGCACCGGTCGACCATCCGACCTTGCGCCCGCATCGCCTTCGAGTCGGCCTCTTTGACTTCGTCAACGGCAAGGTGCAGCGGAGGCAGGCCGTCGAGCTCGACATCGCCGGCGCCAGCACACCAATCCCGCAATTCGCTGGCGAACGCGTGCCCGACCTCGTGCTCGTCAACGATTGGGACCTGACGTACTGCAAGATCGCGTTCGACGAGCGGTCGATCGAGACGCTGAGGCGTCACCTCGGCGAGATCGAGGATCCCCTGTCGCGGGCGCTCTCCTCGGGTGCGGTGTGGGACATGGCCCGCGACGCCGGCCTGCGGGCACGGGATTACATCACGATCGCGCTGGACAACATCGGGGTGGAACGCGACCCATCCACGCTAGCCACCCTCATCGCGAGGATCGAGCGCGCGGTGGAGAGCTACACCGCTCCCTCTCGCCGACCGACGGTTCGCGAGTTGTTTGCCCGCGCGGCCCACGAGCACTTCGGCCGCGCCGAGCCGGGTGGCGACACCCAGCTGCTGTGGGCCAACACCTTCATCGGCGAAGCCCGGCTGCCGGCCGACATCGAATGGGTGCGCGGCCTCCTCGACGGCACGACGCACGCTCCGGGTCTCACTGTGGACTTCAACGTCCGGTGGCGGGCTGTCGGAACGCTCGCGACCATCGGAGTGGCGGGCGAGGACCTCATCGCGCGCGAGCTGGAGCGGGATCCGACCGACCACGGGCAGAGGCGCGCCGCGGCGGCGCGCGCGGCCAGGCCGCTGGAATCAGCGAAGCGAGAAGCGTGGCGCAAAGTGATCCATGACAGGTCCACGTCGTTCGCCATGAAGCGAGCGATCGCCTCCGGTTTCCATCGAGTCGGTCACGACGATTTGCAGCAGGAGCTGCTGGGCGCGTTCGTCCAACCGTTCTTCGACAGCCTCCTGCTTGTCTGGGAGTCCTACGATTCGGATGAGGCGATCTCGATCGTCCGGATGATGTACCCGCACGCGGTGACCACCCAGGAGGTCGTCGACGCGACCGACGCAGCGCTCGCGAAAAAAGACTTGCCTGCGCCCCTGCGACGCTCGCTTCTCGAGTCTCAGGACGCGATCAAGCGCGCGCTGCGGGCGCAGGTGTTCGATTCCACCAGAACGTAAAGGTAATACCGTTAATCGGCATTGGTGACCCCGACACAATTCGCCGCGACCTATGGCGCCACCGCCCGAGCTGTGACCGCCGGGACCGGCATCTACCCGGCTGTGCTTCTAGCGCAGTGGGCCAACGAAACCGCATGGGGCACGGTCGTCGTGGGGAACAACCTCGGCAACATCCGTTGTAGCCCAACCAGTTTTTGCCGCTATGCGACGCTCGAGGACTTCGCAACGGCCTGTATCAGCACCTGGCACAACGGTAGCTATGGAGCGGTCCTGGCTGCACACAGCCCTGACGCGCAGCTGGCGGCGATTTGCGCCTCACCGTGGTCCAGCGGGCACTACGGCGGCTCTCTGCAATCGTTCTACGATCCTTTGAAGTTCTACGGCAGCAGTTCGGGAGGAAACATGGCACTAGCTCCACATCCAACAATGGCCGGCCGCCTCGATGAACTCGTGGTCGGCACCGATAAAGCAATCTGGCATTTATGGGGTGACGTCAGTTCCATGAAGCCGGCAGTCGAGTCCTGGGGCGGCCAAGGACTCGCTGGCACACTGAGCGCGGCTTGGACGCCAGACGGTGGGGCACTGATCGCATCTGTTGTTGGCACCGATGGAAAGCTCTGGCGGAAGGCTCTTCGGATTGATGGCAGCGTGCTGTACGACTGGAACACCGTACAAGGCGCCTTGGTTGCCATCCCGGGTGCCGCCGGACCCGCCGGACCCGCCGGACCCGCCGGACCTGCCGGACCCGCCGGACCCGCCGGACCTGCCGGACCTGCCGGACCTGCCGGACCACCTGGATCGACACCGACGACAGGCACCATCGCCGGGCCCCTAACCGTGAAGTTGAGCTAAGGCTGCCGGGCAACCGGAAAATCTCTTTCGGCTCACCGTCTTTGGGCACTTAGCCGAAATGATCGGTTGCAACTGCGGCCGGCCGTAATCCCCGTCCTTTGATGAGAAGCGAATTCGGCAGCCGACGCCTCATCACGCGAGCTCGAACGAGATGTGAAGGCAGAAGGCCAGAGACGTGCAGGAAGCCATCTCGATCGTGCAGTTGAAGTATCCACGCGCGGTCATCACACACGAAGTAGTCGTGGCAACAGACGCCGTGCTCGGGCGAAAGGACTTACCCGCTCCCTTCGACGGTCACTACTCGAGTCTCAGGACGCGATCAAGCGCGCGCTGCGGGCGCAGGCGTTCGATAGCGCAGAAACAGATAGTCACCGTGACGCCTAGCGCTCAACAGGGTGCCCCACACTCCGCGCTTCGGCAGCAGCTCGATGCCCTCGACCATGCCAAACCGGTTTTCCGTTGCACGGCCTGCCACCACGGGCGAGATGGTAAGGAATGCCTCATCGAGCAATCCCTTCTCGATCAATTGACCCATCAGGTGTGGGCCTCCCTCCGTGAGGAGGACCTTCAATCCACGCCTGTGCAGCTCGGCTAGAGCGTCGCTCACGTCGACGCTATTCCCCTTCCCACCCGTGACTACCTCGCACGTTTTCGGCAGGCGACTGCCGATGGCCTTCGCCCCACCCTCGGTGGTCATGACGATCGCCCCTTTGACCAGCGCAGGATGCGATGTGTCGAGCTTTCCGCTCGCGGTCACCACCACCAGCCTCGGCTCCCTGGAACGGCCGAGGTTGCTGCGCAGCACGGTGAACTCGGTGGCGAGGTCCGGATAGACATGGTCTGGCGTCCATAGGTGGCCGGGAGTGGCCCGCAGCGTGCCTGCGCCGATCAGCACCGCGTCGGCGCACGCCCGCAGCAGCCCCATCAGGAAGCGGTCGGCAGGGTGCTTGCCGCTGATGACCGAACCGGCCGACGGTGTCGATCCCAAGGTGACCACGCCATCGACCGACGAGACGAAGTTCGAGTAGAGAACTGGACTCGGGAAGCCCAGACGGCCGTACACGTGCTGCAAGTCGACCGGCAGCTTGTAGGACGGCAAGTCGGACTCGAACAGGACGTCGAACGGCGCCAGCGCCATCAGTGGTCCGTCTTGTCGACCGCCTGAAGAAACTCCGTCCGGAGCTGCGGGTCCTTCTCGTAATTGCCGCGCCAGAACGAGGTCAAGGTGCGCGAGTGGCCTTCGCGGACGCCTCGCATCTGCGTGCAGAGGTGCATCGCGTTCAGATGCACCGCGACGCCGTGCGGTTCGAGGATGCGCACCAGCTCGTCCGCGACCTCGACGCCGACCCTCTCCTGGACCGTGAACCGTCGAGCGAACACGCGGACAAGGCGCGTCAGCTTGGAGATGCCGATGATCTCCTCGTGCGCGATGTAGCCGATATAGGCATGGCCGTGGAACGGAAGAGCGTGGTGCTCGCAAAGCGAGAAGAACTCGATCGGCCCTTCGATCACCTGGCTGATGCTGCAGTCGGGACCGCCGCGGCACTCGGTCGGAAAAGCCGTCACGAGCTTGGGATCGCCTTGGTAGCCCACCGTCGCGTCGTAGAGCGCGCGAACGTAACGGCGCGGGGTTTCCCTGGTGCCGGGTGTGTCCAGGTTCATACCGAAGGCTTCGAAAATCTCGGCCGTGTAGCCCTCGAACTTCTTCCACTGCGCATCTGTGATCGTGCGTGGGCGGGTGTGTTCCCACTGCGTTGTCTCTTCGGGATCGAAGGCTAGCGTCGACATGGTGGTCTCCTTCAGGTGTTCGATCGAGTCAGCATCAATGTAAAGACTTCCCTCTCCCCATCGGGGAGAGGGTCAGGGTGAGGGGCTGAAGCTGCCAATACGCTGTGGGATAATCGCCGCGGCCTCCCCCCTCTCATGGCAGCACCAGACTTGCTACGCATAGCGATCATCGGCTTCGGCCACTGGGGACCGAACTACGCCCGGATTCTGTCGGGAACTTTGAGCGGAGCGCGCCTCACCGCCTGCGCAGAACCGTCGGCGGGCCGGCTTGCTGCCTTCGAAAGTCAGTATCCCGCGGCGCGCGCATACGCGGACTACCACCGGCTGCTGCGCGACGGGGACGTCGACGCAGTCATCGTGGCCACACCGACCTCAACCCACCGCGAGGTGACCGAGGACTGCCTGAGGGCCGGTGCCCATGTCCTGGTGGAGAAGCCACTCGCCTCGACGGTCGCCGACGCCGAGTCGATGATCGGCGTCGCTCACGAGACTCAAAAGGTCCTGATGGTGGGTCACACCTTCCTTTTCAATCCTGCGGTGCGCGCCATCAAGGGCTACATCGACGAGGGACGCCTGGGCAAGATTCGGTATCTCTACTTTCAACGGACGGGCCTGGGCCCCATCCGGCAGGACGTCAACGCGCTCTGGGACCTGGCGCCGCACGACCTGTCGATGCTCCGCTACTGGCTCGGCACCGACCCGGTCGACCTGGTCGCTCGCGGCGAGGCTTATCTCAAATCGGGAACGGAGGACGTAGTGTTTCTAACACTCAACTACCCCAACCAGGTCCTCGCCAGCGTGCACGTCAGCTGGCTCGACCCCGTCAAAATTCGCCGCATCACCGTTGTTGGCGACAGCAAGATGGTCGTCTTCGACGATACCCACGCAACCGAGAAGCTGCGCATCTACGACCAGGGTGCCGACTATCAGCCCCGCGGAGGCGGCTTCGGTGAGTTCATCGCGTCGGTACGCGACGGGGACATCGTCATCCCCCGGCTCGAACACACAGAGCCCTTGCGGATGCAGCTCGAACACTTCATTGAATGCATCAGAACCGGGCTTCAACCGCTGACCTCGGCCGAGGACGGCGTGGCCATCGTTCGCGTGCTCGAACGTGCGGAGCAGGAGCTGCACGCCGCGCGACGCGCACCGGCAGGGCAAGCGTGATCTACCCCAACGTCGAGATAGGCGAAGGCACGGTGATTCACGAAGGAGCGATCGTCGGCGAACCACCACGAGGATCAGAACCAGGTGCCCTGAAAACGACGATCGGAGCGGGCGGCATCGTGCGCTCGGGAACCGTCATCTACGCCGGTGCGATCATCGGCGACCGCTTCAACAGTGGCCACGGCGCGCTCATTCGCGAGGACAACGTCATCGGCGACGACTGCAGCGTCGGAACCAACGCCGTTCTCGAAGCCGGCAACAGGGTGGGCAGCGGCACTCGCATCCACAGCGGCTGCTTTCTCGAGCACACCACGCTGGGCAAGCGCGTGTTCCTCGCACCGCACGTGGTCTTCACCGACGACCCCCACCCTATGTGCCCGCGGTACCTGGAGTGCGTGCTGGGAGCCACGGTCGAAGACGACGTCAGCATCGGCGCCAACGCGACCATCCTGCCCGGACTGAAGATCGGCGCGGGGTCGCTGATCGGGGCCGGCAGCGTCGTGACCAAAGACGTGGAGGCAGGCTCGGTGGTCGCGGGAAGTCCGGCCAAGCGCATCAAGGCCGTCGCCGAGCTGGTCTGCTTCAAAGGCTTTTACGAGCGTCCATACATCTGGCGAAGTGACCCAAAAGCTACCGTTCGTTGATCTGAAGGCCCAGCACGCCGCCATCGCGGCGGACGTGGAGGCCGCGATCCAACGGGTGGTCACGAACGCCGACTTCATCCTTGGCGCCGATGTCGCGGGATTCGAGGAGGAGTTCGCGACCTACTGCGAGGCCAAGCATGCGGTCGGACTCGACTCCGGAATGTCGGCGCTCGAGCTCGGCATGCGGGCGATGGGCATCGGTCCCGGCGACGAGGTGATCACCCCGGCTGGCTCATTCATCGCCAGCTCAAGTGCCATCTCGTTCACCGGCGCCGCACCCATCTGGGTTGACGTCGAACCGCGCACCTACAACATCGATCCAGAGCTGCTGAAGGCGGCGATCACGAAACGGACGAAGGCGATCATGGTCGTGCATCTTTACGGCCAGCCCGCGGACATGGACCGCGTCCTCGAGATCGCGGACCGCCATGGCCTTCCTGTGATCGAGGACGCATGCCAGTCTCATGGCGCTCGCTACAAGGGCAGGCGCACCGGCGCCATCGGAGCGTTCGGCGCTTTCAGCTTTTATCCGAGCAAGAACCTGGGCGCGTACGGCGACGCGGGAGCGCTCACGACCAACGATGACGGGCTAGCAGAGAAAGTGCGGATGATGCGCAACTACGGCCAGCGTGCCAAGTACGACCATGTGTTCCTGGCGTGGAACCGGCGCCTGGACACCATGCAGGCTGCGGTCCTTCGTGTGAAGCTCCCCCACCTCGACGCCTGGAACGAGTCGCGGCGCAAAATCGCGTCGCTGTACGACGAGCTGCTCGGCGGGACAGCTGTCGGCCTGCCGTACACCAGCCCAGACGTAGAGCACGTCTACCACCTCTACGTGATCCAGGTCGATGGCCGCGACAGTGTCCTCTCCGAGCTGGGTGCACGAGGAATTGGAGCCGGCATCCACTACCCGCTGCCCATCCACCTCCAGGAGGCCTATCGCGAACGTCGAATCGGTCCCGGTTCGTTTCCCGTGACGGAAGCGGCCGCCACACGGATCCTCTCGCTTCCCATGTACCCGGAGATGACCGAGCCGGATGTGCGGCGTGTGGCGGACACGGTCCGCGAGCTCGTCAGCGCTTCAGCCCGAGCCTGAGCAGAAGCACCGGCCGGAAGTAACCCCACCAGTCGACCACCGCCCGCGCGCGCGTGTACGGTCCTCGCTCACCGTAGGTGATGCGAATCGGAATTTCCTTCCAGCGATAGCCGCACAACAATGTCTTGGCAAAGAGATACGTCTCGACCTCGTAGCGACCGAGCCAGGGCTGGTGCAGGTCGATCCGCGAGTCGTCCAGGATCCGCAACCGATAAGCCTGGTAGCCGCCCGTGGCGTCTGTGACGCGCCGGCCGACGAGGATCGAGAAGAGCACTGTGAAGACCTGGATCATGAACAGCCGGTGCCAGGGCATGTTGACGTGTCCCCCACCTTCGAGGTGGCGCGACCCACGTACGAGGTCGAGGCTTCCGTCACCGAGAGGCCGGATCAGATCGGGCAGCTGGAGAGGATCGTGCTTGCCGTTCGAGGCCATCACCGCGACCACGTCGAAACCTTTGGAGCGCAACAAATCCAGCCCGTCCCGAATCGCCGGCCCGGGGCCTCCGCGCACCTTGCGGTCGATCACCGTGGCGCCCAGCGTTCGCGACGCGGCCGAGGTGTCGTCGGTAGATCCATCGTTGACGACGATGACGAGGTCACACAGGTCGCCTGGGATGCGCGGCAGGATGCGCTCGAGCGATCGAGCTTCGTTGTAGGCGGGAATTACGACTCCCACCTTGAAACCTGCGAGCATGCGGCCGCAATTCTAGGCGGGGCCGACTGGCGACTCATTTAGAGTGAAAGCTCTCATGAGTGAAAACGCTGTCTTGTCGGTGATGATGCCCGCCTTCAACGAGGAGCGGACGATCGAGATCATGCTCAGCCACGTGCTCGAGCGTCCCGAAGTCGGCGAGGTGATCGTTGTCGACGATGGGTCAACAGACCGGACCTGGGAAATCCTGAGTCGAGTCGCCGCCGCCGACTCGCGCGTCCGTCCGTTCCGGCAGGACACCAACCAGGGCAAGGGAGCTGCGCTGCGCCGAGCCATTGCCGAACTTCGCATGCCCTTCGCGCTCGTCCAGGACGCAGACCTTGAATACGACCCCCGTGACTATCCGGCACTGCTCGAACCTCTCCTGGAGGGTCGCGCCGACACGGTCTACGGCGTGCGAGGTTTTGCCGGCCAGACAGCCTTCAGCTTCTGGTTCGTGATGGGCAACAAGGCCGTAACTCTTGCCACCAACTTACTTTTCGACTGCTACATATCCGACATGGAAACGGGCTACAAGGTATTACGCTCTGACCTCTGGCGGCGGCTGCGCCTGAGCGGCAAGCGCTTTGACATCGAGCCAGACATCACGGCCCGAATCATGAGACTCGGCTACCGCATCCACGAAGTTCCGATCCATTACTACGCGCGCAGCCGAGAGGAGGGCAAAAAGCTCACCTGGCTGGATGGTGTGCGAGCGCTCGGCACGCTCTGGAGACTCCGCCTCAAGTCCGACACCGCTCTGTTCGGCGGCGCGCTCGACTGGACCTACCATCGGGAGCGGCAGAACGAGTTAGCGCAACAACACCCGCTGATGCCGCGTCCGGACGCGCGGTCGAGGCGCTAAGTCTTCTGGGCCACCGCCCACACGTTCATTCCCAACTCGAATGTGCCGTGTCGGATATACGAGCGGTCGAAGCCAGTCTCGAGCAAAAGAGAAACGATTTCACCGCCCGAGTACTGAGCCTTGTGTTCGTCTATCTCTTCGTGACTGACCAACCTCACTGACGACATAACCTTCAAGATCCCCTGGGTCCATTTGACAGGAGTGGTCATCACGTAAAGCCCGCCTGGATGAAGCACCCGCCGGATTTCCTGCAGGATCTTCCGGAGTGTGGCGTTCTCGAGGTGCTCGAAGACTGCAAGCATGGTCACCACGTCAAAGAACGAATCCTCGAAAGGTAGAGCGGAACCATCAGAGATGTCGTGCTCGACTAGCTTGATGCCGGAATCGCGTATGGCCGCCAGTACGACCCTGTCCAGGCCGTACCGCTCGCTGAACCTAGTACCAGTCAGGAAAGCGGGGTAAGACCCGCAGCCTATGTCGAGGATCCGGCCTGCTCGCAATTTATCGGGAATGAGTGAGTTCGCTTGACTTGCCCGCTTTCGGGCAAGAAAGCCCTCCAGCAAGCCGTGACCGCGCGTGACTGGTCGCTCTGTGATTTCCAAGATTCTATCTACCGTCGCGTAGGCGGAACAGAGGCCTGCCAAGCTCGGCTCGGACCGTTGAGGCCCAAAGTGCCGCCGATGCTACAAGCAGCAGAACAAACGGAAGCAGCGACGCCCAATGCGTGATCCTGGCAGCGCGGAACCAGATGATGTCGACCGTGGAAGCGTCCGCTGCGCTCTGCGGCCTGATGTGGTGCAAGAACTTCCACGCCCCAATCGGCGGATAGGCATCGAGCTTGGACCATGACCCGATGTTGTCGTATGTACTCGCATAGCCCCCCAATAGATCAGTGGTTACTGCGGGGATGTTCCATAAAAGACCACCAACAAGCAGTAGGCCTGGCAGCCAGGCGCTCAGGCGGCGCGGTAAATGCAACGCGCCAATGCCAGCCAGCACCGCGACAAGGGGAAGTCCCGGTTGGAAGAGACGAAAGCCCCAGTCCCAGCCCGGAATCCACCCGACGAAGCTGCATGACTCGACGAAAAGGATCGCGGGCAAGCCCGCGAGCACCAGCGCAGCTAGGCGTTGCCCTCGACTCCACAGGAAGATAGTCCCGAAGACGGCCAGGACCATGCCCGGGAACGCCCACAGTTCGCCACGGCCGGGGCTCAAGAGTGCGTACGGGAACCCGACCCAAGGCGGTGTTGTCCACGAGAGTGACCCATATCCAAAGTCGAACGGCGATCCAAATCTGGCCCAGTTGACAAGGAGCGTCACTACCACCGCGCTCATCCACGCACCGAGCGGAACCAAGATTCGCCACGGCTTAAGGCGAAACTCGGAGGTGAGAAGAGTCACGACGGCTGGGACGAGGAGCGAGCCTTCGAGGGGTCGCACCAGGACCCCGTAGAAGATGCAGGCGGCGCAAACCCAAAGCCAGCGCCGGCCGCCACCTTGGGACAAACGAAGTGAGGCATACACGGCGGTTATCCAGGTTATTGCGACTAGAGGTTGAGGAAAATCGCCGCGGGAAGCCGCGAGCGCGGGCGAGCCAAGCCCATAAAGAGCCATGGCCCATAGCGCCGCGCGGCGCTCTGCGCCTAGCGCCCTGGTGACTAGGCCAACGACAAAAGCGGTCGTGGCGGTGACTAGTACCCAAATTGGCGCTCCCGCGACCGCGTATAAACGGTCGCTGTACAAGAGTCCGAAGTCGTATTTCGGGCTCAATGTGGGAGTGTATGGCCCAAGCCACGGAAACACGAACAGCACGGGAATGTATTCAAGCGACGCGCCGATACCCCGGTTGCTGGTTGTGATGAAGCCGCCCCACCAGATTTGCGGCACAAACGAGAACGAGTGATGGTGAACGATCGATAGAGCCTGCCGCCACATCATCAGGCCATCGATGCTGAGGAAGTGGCCATTCATCACCGCCAGGTAAAGGCAAACGAGTCCGAATGCAGCGACGAGTTCTACTCGGTGGATCGAAACAGCGGCGCGGATGGTACTCATGAGGCCGCCGAGAAGTCTAGTTGCGTATGCGGACGGGTCGGCCGCTCTCGACTGATCTGGCCACGAATACGGGACGTACTAGTAGGCGTGACGCTGGATGACCACCCGCAGCGCGGTCAGAAGCAGGATCTTGAGATCAAGCGCCAGCGACCAATGCTCGATGTAGTACACGTCGTACATAGTGCGATCGACGATCGGCGCCGCCCCCCGGAGGTCATTGACCTCGGCCCAACCCGTCAACCCCGGGCGCGCTTGCTGACGCTCGAGATAACGGGGCACCTCACCGCTGTAGCGCTCGTCGAAGAACGTTGGTTGTGGCCTGGGTCCGACGAGGCTCATGTCGCCGCGAAGCACGTTGTAGAGCTGCGGCAGCTCGTCCAGGCTCAACCGTCTGAGAACGCGGCCGAGCCAAGTGACACGATTGTCTCCGGGCTTCGCTACCACCGGACCAGTTCTGGCCTCAGCGTCCGGGATCATCGAGCGAAACTTGTAGATCACGAATGGCCCGCGCTGGAAGCCGATTCTCTCCTGGCGAAACAAGACCGGTCCCGGCATGGTCAATTTGATCAAGATCGTTATCAAGAGCAGCAGCGGACTCAGACCGACCAGGAGGATAGCGCTTACCGCGATATCGATCGCCCTCTTGACCACGGCACCGGTGCCACGAAGCTGACTGCGCCGGATGCCCACCAGGGGCAGTCCATCGATCGCATCGGCTGTCACCCGGGAGCTCATGGCTTCGAGAAGATCCGGAACGATCTTGAACTCGAGCTGTTCCTCCTCGCACAGTTTGATCAAATGCAGCAGCCGGTCTCTCTGATGTCCTGGAAGCGCCAGGAACACCTGGTCCACCTTGAGCTCCTTGACTAGGCGCGGGAGATCGGCGACTGCACCCACAACAGGTACTCCGACGTAGAGCTCACTGGCAGAAACCTCGTCGCTGACAACGCCCACGACATGAAAGCCGTACTGAGGAAACATGTTCATGCGACCGATGAGCATCTCGCTTCCGGCGCCTGTGCCCACCATCAGGACGCGCTCGGTCCCCACTCCCTGCCTGCGCAGCCGCGTCTCGTACTGGCGGAGCAGATAGCGCTCACCGGTCATCAGCACGGCTGCCAGCAGGACCGCAGGGACGAATGTGAGTCGTGAGTAGCTTTGGCCCAGGTTCCCAAGCTCGATCGCTGCCAGCATCAATATGGCGGCCACGCCGATGCCGCTATAGAGCGACAGCAGCTGATCCGCGAGCGTCCTTCCGCGCCACGAGGAGTATTGGTGATTGACGGCGAGCGAAAACAGGTACACCACCGCAACAACGGGTATGGCGGCCAGATACGGGCCGATTGGCAGTGCCTGATCGGCCTTGCCGTATCGAATCCAATACGCAAACGGAACCGAGATGGCGGCGATCACCGCATCTCCCACAAGTAGCGCCAGAGGCAGCCAATCTGGCGGGAGCACAAATCGAGGCTTCGACTCAATGTGATCGGAAGTGGGCAGCTGCGTTGGCTTCCCGGCACTTGGATTCGGGCTCCTCAGAGCTCCGCCTGTGCCCGTGCTGCCTTCCTCGCCTGCCGTGGCTCCCTGGGGGCGACGAGCCATGGGAGGTAGCCTACATGTTCACTCTGCCGCCGGCGCATCGACGCCGACGGGGTCCACCGCGGCCATCAGCAAGCCAATCAGAAGCCATCCAGTCATCAGTTCCATGGTTTCGGTCGCAAGGTTTGTCAAGCCAATGACCAGAGCGACCTGACCAAGCGCCGCGACGATCGCCACGCGACGGCGAGACCAAGCGCGAGCTACGACGGCGGCCGCGAACCCGCCGAAAAGTGCCAGGCCGATAAGCCCGGTGTCATTCAGGACGAGGAGCGGCAGGCTTGCCACGTGTTCGGGGATGCCGGACACCACGTGCAGCGCTTCGAAGCTCGCGGTTCCTCTGCCGAAGAGGATGTGGCCCTGGATATCGCCCAGGATCGGGTTTAGCTGGTTAAACCGCCCGACCACGTCGACAAGGTTGAGGATGGCGGCCAGCAAACCATGGCCACGGGTCGCCACCGGAGGGTCAATGGTGTAAGTCCCAAATTGCTCGACGGTAACGGTGACGCCAATGACCGCCACGCTCCCGAGAGCCCCCAGACCCAACATGCGCCCGTCGAGGCGGCGCCGGAGGCTGGGCACGGCGACGCCAAGTGCTCCGGCGAGTGCCGCGACTAGCCAGGCTGCCCTGGTCACGCTGTCAAAGAGCCCGCCAACACAAGCGACCAATCCAAACCATGGCCGCTTGAATCGGCCAGGCCCGAGGTAGACCCACGCGACCGCGCCGGCGGCGGCAAAGGCACCAAATACATTGGGCTCCCACAGGGTGCCGTACGCTCCGACGTGACCGCTTGCCGGATTGCGTGAGAGCGAGATGTTGAGTCCAAAGACGTGCAGCGTGTACATCAACGTTCCGTACGCAGCTTCTGTCGCGAACACGATCAGAAGCCACCGCACCACGGTCTCCAGCTTCTCCCCCGCATGCGGACCGCCCAGCAGCCGCCGTGGCAAGAAGAAACCGAGCGAGCATACGCCGATCAGCACCAGGATCTTGAGGCTTAGACGCCTGTCCGGAGACGCGAGGAGGCTGTTGATGACGTTGCACGCGAACCATGCGAGCAGCATTCCTTCTGCAATATTTGGCTTTAGCCAGGAAGCCCCACTTCCGCGCAAATTCATGATGACCAGCGCGATGAGTGCGGTCATCGCAGCGATCTGCTCCGCACGTACCGCGACAGGGCCGACATGAAATGTGAAGTGATCGGCTGCGCTGGCAACGATCAGGAGCACGACAAGGCCTACCTGTAGGCCAAACACCCTCGCGTAGTACGCGCCGACGGCGAGGACCGCCGCGGCTGCCGCAGGCGCGGCCCAGCTCCGCCCTGCCAGGAGCCCGAGGAGCAAAGCGAGCCCAACTCCGGCACCCCAGATAGTCACGGAGTCGAGCCGGCTCGTCACCCGGCGTCGAGTTGTCGAACTCTGGACCGGCATGCTAGTCGGCAGTCAGGCGAAGGGAGTGCGGTCCGATCGCCTGTCTGTAGACCTCGAGGGTCTCCTGTGCGGCTTGTCGCCAGGTGAAGCGATGTTCTCTTGCATGACCAGCACGGGACAGCTCGGCTCTCAGGTTGGCATCGGTCAGGAGGCGGGTTAGCGTCGCGGCGATTGACTCCGTATCCAGCGGATCGAAGTAGAGCGCGGCGTCCCCGCATACCTCCGGCAGAGCCCCCGCCCTCGCGCAGACTACAGGGGTTCCGTGGGCCATCGCTTCCAGCGCAGGGATGCCGAAGCCCTCAAATAGAGAAGGAAAAGCAAACACCGTCGCGCATTCGTAACAGGCAGCCAGCTGGCGGTGCGTGAGGTACCCCGTCATACGCACGCGAGCATCGAGGCCGGCGGCTTCCTGTCGCACCAGGTCTGAGCGGAAGTGCTCGGGGCCGACGATGACCAGGTCGGCATCGATTCCCTGCGCGGTCAAGTCTGCGAATGCCTTGATGAGGCGGACAAGGTTCTTGCGCGGCTGCAGGTTGCCGACCGCGAGGACATAGGGGCGCGACGGATCAATACCGAGCGCTGCAACGTCTACACGCGCCTCGGCTTCGCTCAAAGCCTGGGCGGCCGGGCCAGCGGCGTTGTACACGCGGACCACCTTCTCCTCCGGCACGCGGTAGCGCTCGATGATTTCAGTACGGCACAAGTCCGACACGGTAATCACTCGCGCGGCGCGCCGGATCGACCACGGTACTGTCGCCGACAGCACGCTGAGATCGCGGGCGGAGAACCACTCGGGGTGCGACGTGTAGCAGATGTCGTGGACCGTTAGCACGACCGGGCAACGGGACCAAACTGGCGCCGCGTAAGTGGTGTGCATAACATCGAGGCGGTCATTCCACGAGCGCACAGGCAGGTCGACGGTAAGCCTGGTCCACGGACTTCCTCGCAGCAGACGGCGAGGATGCACACGCGCGCTTGGATATTGTGCTACTTCGCCAGCGTGATAGACGTAGAGCTCCGAGTGGTCGTCGAGAGAGATCAGCCCTTCGATGATTCCGAGGACGTAAGTCTCGTTGCCGGTCTCGCGACTGCCGACCATGTGCGCGTCAATACCGATCCGAATGGGCGCTCCCAACTCGGCTGTACTCTAAGCGACCGTGGAGCCTCGACTAGTAATGCGTTCCGAAGCACCGGCTTCAGCGCCATGGTGGCGGCGTCAGCTCAATGCCGCATTCCGCATGACTTCGGTGGCGTCGGGAAGGTTTCCAATTTCCTACGGATTTGCGGTCGCGACCTGCGCCCTGGTGCCCGCATACACCATCCGCTGGCATATCGGCCCCCTGCCCACCACACTGCTCGAAGGCGCGATTCTCGTCACGATCACGGTCTTCGCGGCCGAGTCGGTCTCGCAGAAAACAGTCCCGCACTGGCGCTCCGCTCTGATGGCACCCGCGATTCTGTTCTTGATCGCCGGCGCGATTTCAGTGGTTGCCGCGCCGGATCACCGTGCGGCCCTAGGTTTGTATCGCGCTTACTTCATCGAGCCGATCGCCTTTGGCGCGGTGCTGATCAATGTGATCAAGACTCCGATACGCGCCCTCTGGGTCGTGGGTGGATTGTCGCTTGGAGCAACGGTGGCCGGAGTTGCCAACTCCGCTGTCGTGATCAATGCGCTTCGCCATCACACCTATGACGTGGTCAATACGCCGCCAGTCGTTATCTACAATACCGCCAACGCAGTAGCCCTCTATCTCGTGCCTCTGATCGCCCTGGCTGGCGCCATTGCGCTTTATGGGCAGTCGAGACGCGACCGATTGGTGGCTGCTGCCTTCGCCCTCATCGGAAGCGCCTGTGTGTTGCTGAGCTTCTCGCGCGGCGGCTATCTCGCGTTGGCCGCCGTTACGCTTGGACTTGCTCTCACCCACCGGCGTCGATGGATGCTGATGGGTGCTGGACTATTGGTGACCGCAGCTTTGATGCTGATACCGACCTTGCGCGACCGCGTGCTGACCAACCTGGATCCCACCAACGGTCACAACACCCTAGTCGGTCGATTTCATCTATGGTCGGTCGCTCTGCAGATGCTGCGCGATCACCCTCTCTTCGGGGCGGGCCTTTCCGGTTTTTCCACCGTGATCGGCCCGTACTGGAATCCGACCAACATCGACCAGTTCACATACCCGCACAACATCGTGCTGAACTCCTGGACAGAGACGGGGCTGCTCGGAGTCGCGGCGTTCGGCTGGATCCTCGTGACCGGCATGATGGTGGCTTGGCGTGGATGGCGGACTGCGCCGTCAAATTGGCAAGCTATCCACCTGGGTGTCCTGCTTGCTCTGGTGGCTGTGGTTGTGCACGGGCTCGTCGATGTTCCTTACTGGAAGAACGACCTCAGCTTCGAATTCTGGGTCCTTCTCAGCCTTACGGTGACACCGCCGGCGCTACCCGCGAAGGCGATGTCGGCTGGCCGGGCTACGCCACTTGAGAGCCGGACGAGCCTTAGTGCGAGCGGTGGCCGGTGACTAACCTAACGCCAAAAGCGCGCAGCCGTGAGCTGGTGCCGGTGGCAGCGATCGGAGTCCTGGCACTGGTGCTGCGCCTCTACCAACTCGCGGGCAGGAGCTTGTGGCTGGACGAGGTCACCACCGCTCGGGCAGCCCATGCGAACACGCTGGGCGAAGTCGTCGGCCAGGCCCAGGCTTACGTCAATCAGATGCCCTTCTTTTATTTCTTCGCCTGGTTTCTTCGTTCCTTTGGTGATAGCGAATTCATCCTTCGGCTGCCGCCACTCATAGCGGGAGTGCTCACTGTGTTGGCGGTCTACGTGTTAGGAAGGAGCCTTTATGGCGTCAGGGCGGCTCTGGTGGCCTCTCTGATGACCGCCGTGCTGCCCTACGCCGTGTGGTACTCGCAGGAAGCCCGCAACTACACACTGTTCATGTTCCTGACCACAACCCAGATGTACTTCGCGTACAGGTGCGTGAAACGTGGGAGCGTGGCTGACTGGTTGGGCCTCGCGGTGTTGACCACGCTGAACCTCTACACCCACTACCTGGCCATCGTCGCAACTGCAGCGATGGTGGCGTATGTCAGCCTCTCCTTGCTATCCCACGTGCTGAGTGGAACCTCGACAAGAGTCAAAGTCACAGCCGCCTCGGCGCTGATCGTCGTCGCACTCGCCGCGGCTACCGTGCCCTGGCGACCAGTGTTGAGGGTTGTTTTGGTCCAATCCAAGCTTTATCCGTTACGCGCGGCAGTGGTGGTCACCTTTATTTTGGGCGCGGTCGTCGTTCTTGGTTTTCTGCTACGCAAGAGTTTGCTGCGAATCGTGCATGCAAAGCCACACGTAATAAGGCAGGTCACGCTGGCATTTGGAGCGGCTGTGCTGGTGGTCCTTGCTTACCTCCCATGGCTACCAACCTTGCGCAGGGTCTTCACCCGCCCAGACCTGGAGACTATCCATCTCGGTCACAGCCTGAACCTCAACGACATAGTCGTGCTCCTGGCCAACATCGATCTCTCTGGATGGATGCTCGCCGCTTTTGGCCTGGGTCTTGCGGCTGCACTGGTCCACTTGTTCCGCGGCCGGGTCGCCGAATCCAGCCTGCTGCTGGCCTGGCTTGTTGTCCCCACGCTCATAATGGTCCGCTCCTCAGGCCCAGACGTGGTTGCGATCAACGTGCGCTATCTGGCCTTTCTGATCCCCGCGGCCATGATTGCGATCGGAGCCGGTGTCGACTGGGCCGCACACGGCATCGAGTTGGCCGTGGAGCGCGGCCGATCGCGAAATTGGCCCACTGTGCCGCTGCCAGGAACCCTGGCAACTTTTGGGCTGGTCGCGCTGCTGCTCATCCATACACTGCCGGCGTTGGCGGCCTCGTACCGGACTCCGAAGGAAGACTGGCGCGGAACCGCCGAGCGGATAGTGGCAGCAAGCCCGGCCGGGTCAGTTGTGATCGCAGTGGGCGATTCCCCCGACTGGACCGTGCTCTGTCTGGACTATTACTTCCACAGGCTGAACTCGGCGATCCCGGTTATCGACGGCCGGTTGGTCAACGCTGATATTGCGGCTCAGCTTGGTTCCGGGACATCCACCGTCTGGGGCGTGGTCATCTTCCCGTCCCCGGACCAACAGGCATTGCTCGACCGCCCAAGCGATGTCAAGACCGATTTTGTGGACGTGACCGGCCACATTCACGTAGTTCGCGCAGCCGCTGCTGGGCTGTCAGCTGTGGACCAAGCACGAACGCTGCTTCACTGGGAGGCGCCAGTGATGCCGCAGTTCGGTGCGTTAGCCAAGGTGTTGGATCTGTATACCGGCACTGCAACGCTCGGCCCCAATCTCCTACCCGCTCCGGCAGGTGGAGGGTGGTCCCTACAGCCGGGAGTAAGCGTGGAAGCCGGCGCTCTATCTTTCACGCCATCTGCCGCTAATAGCGAGTTGAATGCGACCGCCACCATTCCGTTCGAGCCAGGAGGCACTTACGCCGTGAGCATCGAATGGAAAAACGCGGCTCTGAACGGCTCACAAAAGGTTTATTTGATCGTGTTCGACCGGAAGGCAAGCCCCGTTTCCGTATTCCCTACCGGAGATGGCTATGAATGCAGGAAATCGGACAACTGGACACGATCCTATTTTGCGTTCTACGCTCCGGCAGGAACAACGTACGTTGCCTTGAATCTGCGAGTTAGCGGGAATGGGACAGCTCAGTTCCGAAACGTGCTGCTCGCTCGCTTGTCTGACACGATGTGAACGGTCGAGGGACTCCACACTTTATCGAGACGACAGAGTACATGCCTGAAAAGCCAACCCACCCGTTCCAATCCGCAGCCGGCTCGAACCAAATGAGCTCGTGACACAATGGTCGATACGACATGAAAGAAGAGGAACGGTCTATCGCTCTCCGAGCGAACGTCGCCGCTTACGACGAGCTCGACGAACCCGCATATATCAACGGCGCACCTCATCTCAAGCATGATTCGATTGGCCGCATTTACCGATCCTTAGTCGCTTCTGCGCTGAAGGGAATCGATAAAGACCCCACGACGATCGAAGTACTCGAACTCGGTGCCGGCAACGGCCTCGCTTCCGCTGCCTGGTTCGAGCACCGCGTGCGTCTCACGGCCGTCGATTCATCGGAATCCATGCTCGACGGGCTCACCCGGAGGGCTCAGGCGTTCGGGCTCCAACCGAAAACGGTCGTGGACGACGCCCTCGCCTACCTTGACTCAACCAACGACAACTTCGACATCATCACTCACGTCTCCATGATCCATCACGTGCCCGACTACCTCTATTTGCTGAATCGCTCCAATGCGCACGTACGAAGAGGGGGGTGTTTGCTAACCTTCCAGGATCCGCTTCGATACGATCGCATGCCCCTCCACCATCACTTTGTCGATCGGGCGTCCTACTTCGCCTGGCGATTGAGTCAAGGAAACTTCAAGCGCGGGCTGAAAACGCGGTGGCGTCGTTTGCGCGGTGTCTATTCGCCAACCGAGGTGGTCGATTTTGAGGATTACCACGTCGTTCGCGACGGTGTGGACAGCGCAGCGATAGTCAAGTTGCTCGGGCCATCCTTCTCCGAGGTCAAGGCCGTTGCATACTGGTCGACCTACAGTGGATTCCTCCAATCACTGGGTGAACGACTCCACCTAACATCGAGCTTTGGGATCCTCGCCAGCGGGCGGACACTGACCTGACCAAACTGCCCTCAGTCCACACCGTGCAGATGAGTTCCATTTCGGACGCATAGTGACGATCTCCGCTTGTTCTCATGAATGGGACAGGCATGTTGCGACATCCAAGCTGAGGTGAGGCGGGGGCACTTACACTGCCCGGGAAATGAGCGGCCTCGTCAAGAACATCGCGTACAACGTGACAGGCCAAGGCATAGTGCTGGCCCTCGGCTTCGTCGGTGTGAAGTTCATGTTCAGCCGCCTTGGAGCGGACGCCTTCGGGATCATCTACTTCAGCTTGTTGATGACCGGCGTTCTGACAGCCGGACTCGAGCTGGGGGTCATGTCGACCACGGTGCGTCAGGTGTCTGCGCACTATGCCACCGAGCGGAGTTACGTAGAGCACCTTGTCCGGACGGCCTCCCTCTTCTACTGGGGCGTCAGCCTGGTGCTATCGGTGGCCATTTTTGTCGCGGCCCCGGTCCTTATTGACAAATGGGTCACCATCAAGACGATTGACGCTGCAACGGCGACGACGATGCTCAGGGTCTTGAGCGTGACTACTCTGATCGCGCTTCCCCGGGCTCTTTATTCAAGCCTCTTTCAGGGCCGCCAACGGATGGAGCTGAACAACGGCATCGATGTCGCCTCATCAGCCTTTCAACAGGCAGGCACGATTGCAATCCTCGCCAGAGGAGGCGACGCCTACGCAGTCGTCGGCTGGCTTGCTGCCATCGCAGTCCTCAGCACACTGACGTATTTAACGATTGCAGCGCGTATGTTCGGCTGGCGGGCGCTCGTCCCAGGCTATTTCCACGATGTGGTGACCAGAAATCTCGGGTTCACCGCACACATGGGAACCCTATCGGTGCTCAACATGATTCTCTTGCAGTTCGATAAGGTCATTGTCAGCAAGCTGCTCCCAATTGCCAGCGTCGGCTATTACAGCTTTGCCTCGACTGTCATGGTTCGGATACGGTTTGCTGCCGCTGCGATCGCACAAGCAGCATTGCCGTCGTTGTCCAGCTTGCACCAGTTGGGCGACGCCCGATCACTGCAGATCCAATACCGCAAGCTCCAGGATCTGATCTGCTACGGGATGGTGCCACTGTTCGCAGCAGCGTCCTTCGGCGCCTTTCCTGTCTACACCTATCTCTTCAACCGGCAAGTCGCCTGGCTCCTGCTCTTACCCAATGCACTGCTGTGCCTGGGCTTTTTCATGAGTGCGACAGTCATCATCCCCTACACGTTTGCTGTGGCGGTGGGAAGACCCGACATCGCGTCCCGATCGAATGTCTTCGCGCTCTTCGTTGTCATACCGGCGACAACCGGCCTGATCTATGAGTTCGGGCTGATCGGTGCAGCATCATCGTGGGTCGTCTATCACCTTTTCCTTTATACGTACATGATTCCCAGGATCTGTCGCGAATGCCTGCTGGTCAGCATACGGAGCTGGTACGCCCCCATCTTGAGAATCGTTGTGCTTGCCGGAATCACATATGGCTCGTTATGGGTGTTCGTGGTCATTCCGTCGTCATATTCCACACTGGCGCTGGCACTGGCGTATGTGGCCGCCTCTACCATCTACGTTGCGGCAGCGTTCTTCTTGATTGGACCCGATCTAAGAGACACGATCCGGCGGCTGCCACAGCGCCTGATCGTGCGAACTGCAAGCACCGCATCTTAGCAACCGATTCAGGCGCTGGATAACCTCCCCCTCGCTATAATGCGTCCGCTTGCTACGCGTTCTCGCACTCGTGCTGCTGGCTGTTTTCGAGTTGGTCCCAGCGCCGGTTCTGGCTACGTCTCCGGTGCTTGCTAGGTCTCCGGCGCCGCATTTTCTCGGCCCTGGGGTCCACTCGCTGGAAGACGCACGCCATGCGTCCGACAAATTGAACCTCGAGCCGGCAACAGGCGCCCCCCTTCCGCTCAAGGTGAACTCGACTGCGCCAATGGCCAATCCGCTGCTCAAGCGAGAGGTTTTCGGATTTGCTCCGTACTGGATGCTGGGCAACAATGCTGAGTGGAACTACAACCTGCTCAGCACCGTCGCCTACTTTGGGCTCGACGTAAACGCCGATGGCGGCTTCGCTAATTGGGGCGGAGGTTGGGACGGATGGAACAGCGCAGCTTTTACAACCATCATCAACCAAGCGCACGCGGCCGGCGTAAAAGTGGTCGTCGTAATCAAGTGCTTCAATGACGGCACGCTCAATACGGTCCTCAATACCGGAGCGAGGCAGAGCTTGATCAACAACGTCATAGGTGCCATTGCGGTCAAGAACCTGGACGGCGTCAACGTCGACTTTGAAGGGTCAGGTGATCCCCGTTTTCCAGACATCCCGTCTGGCATCACGGGTCTGATGACCGACATGTCAAAGCAGGTCCATGCACGATGGCCGCAGGCGCAGGTCAGCATCGACACCTACGCTGGGTCTGCCAGTTGGGACGGTGGCATCTTCAGGATTGGTGACCTGGCACCAGTCGTTGACGCGATGTTCGTGATGGCCTATGACTCGGTGTTCAGCAATATGCCGGGACAGGCAGGGCCGAATTCGCCAATGAACGGATGGACTTACAACGACACGATCGATGTCGCTCAGTACCTGACCAAGGCGCCCGCCTCCAAGATCATCTTGGGCGTCCCTTACTACGGCTACGTATGGTCTACGACGACCAACACTCCGTATGCGCCCACGACAAGTGGCGGCCAGGCGGTGACATACGCGGGGGTCATCGATGATCTCACCTGTGGCGCTCAAGGCCTCAAGACGGGATGGGACTCGGTCGGCCAGTCGCCATATGCCGTCTGGTGGAGCCCGCCCAGTGGGGATCTGTGCGGAGCCAATCTGAACACCTGGCGCGAGCTTTACTTCGACAACGCCACCTCGCTCGGGATCAAGTACGACCTGGTCAATGCCAAGAATCTGCGTGGTATGGGCATTTGGGCGCTCGGCATGGACTCCGGCCGGAGCGAGCTCTGGCACGAACTGGCGATCAAGTTCACCTCCGCGACCGCCTGGTCCTCGCTCGGCGGGACGTTGAACTCAGGCCCCGGTGTCTCCTCGTGGGCGTCGAACGCCGATGTCTTCATGCGCGGGAGCGACAACGGTCTGTGGCAGAGCTCTTGGAATGGCAGCGTATTGAGCGGCTGGGCGCCGCTCGGCGGGGTACTGAGCGCGGATCCTGGGGCGGCGTCCTGGGGTCCAAACCGCACTGATGTCTTCGTGCGGGGCAGCGACAACCAGATGTGGCACAAGTTCATGTATGCGAGCGGCCAGTGGTCGGGCTGGGAGCCCTTAGGTGGCGTCCTGAGCGCTGGTCCCGGTGTCGCCTCCTGGGGTGCCGGGCGACTGGACGTATTCGCCCGTGGCACCGACAACGGGCTCTGGCACAAGTGGTGGGATGGTTCGCGCTGGAACGGATGGGAGCCACTGGGGGGAGGGCTCGCTTCGGATCCGGCCGCGGTCTCGTGGGGTCCGAACCGGATCGACATCTTCGTCCGTGGAACCGACAACGGACTCTGGCACAAGTCGTGGGATGGATCCAGCTGGAGTGGATGGGATGGGCTGGGGGGTAGTTTGACCTCGGCCCCAAGCGCAGCATCATGCGGCCCTGGTCGCCTGGACGTCCTCGCTACGGGTACAGGCTCTGCGCTAACTCAGCTGGGGTACAACGGCGGCTGGAGCTCCTGGGTTACCCGTGATGGAGCGTGGGTGTCGAAGCCTGGCGCGGCATGCGCAGCCGGCGGGTTTGGGCTCAGCGTATTCGAGCGCGGGACCGACAATGCTCTCTGGTACAGCATGGTGCCTGCCTCCTGACGCTCCTCATTACAAGGAGCGCTCGCACAACTCCAGATACCGCGTCGTGACCTCTTCCCAGTCGTAGCGCTCGCGGGCACGTAGGCGGGCGCATTCCCCAAGTTTGTTGCGGCGCTCGCGGTCCGGCCAGACCTCCTTGAGAAGCGCTGCCAACTCATCCGGCGTGCTCCAGAACAGGCCCGTATCGCCCAGCACCTCACGATTGCTTTCCGTCTCGCGAGCCAGGATTGCGTTGCCGGCCGCCATCTGCTCGACCAGAACTGGGTGAGTACCGCCGACGGTCGCCGCAAGGACGAATACGCCGGCGTGGGCGCTCAGCTGCTGGTAGGCGGCACCGAACTGGTAGCCGGTGAAGATTGCGTTCGGCGGAGCGAGTGAACGCAGCGATCGCTTGTACTCGTCCGCGTAAGCGGCATCGCCGACCACCAATGCAGGGGCATCGATGCCGGCCAGCCGAGCGCCGGCCAGATAGTCGTGCGGACCGTTCTCCGGCACGAGCCTGCCCACCCACAATAAATATCCTTTTGGCTCGAGACCGAATTTCGCGAGCGCGGCAGTACCACGATCAGCGGGCGGATCCGCGCCGTAAGGAACGACTTCGGTAGCACGACCATGTTCGCGCTCGTAGTAGCGCTGCACGGCGTCGGCGTCAGCAAGAACCACACTGCGACCGCCCGCCGCCATGCCCTCTGATTTGCGTAGGTACCATCTGGCAAACCGTCCCCATTTGTCGCGCTGCCAGTCCGCGCCATCTACGTTGAAGACCGTCTTGCGACCCGTCATCTCCAGCCAGCGAACCACAGGTGCATTGCCCACGCCCATGCACACGATCGCTGTCCCCCGCGGCAAGCTAAGGGTGCTCAGGGCGGTGTGGCTCAACGTTTCCAGATGCTTCTGCTTGATCGCGGGCAAATATCGCAGGCGCATCCCGAGGTACTCCGGCAGACGCTCTCGATAGTGCATCGTCCGGCAGTACACGACCACCTCGTGTCCACGCTCGACCATGCGGCGCCCCACTTGCTCCACACAAGTCTCGAATCCGCTGTATGTCGCGGGCACACCTCGAGTACCGACGAAGGCAACGTGCATACCGAGGGCTAGGCTAGCGGTTCAGGAACTCGGAACGTTTGCCTGCCAAAGGGCGTTGTCGGTGCCGCGCTCGAACAGGGCGATCGTGGAAGTGCCGGTCAAGGAAACCGCGCCAGGTGCGGAGGTCCAGGTCCCGGCGAGGGTAGTCCATGAACTCCATGCGCCATTGAAACCGAGTCGCATGAGTGCCGAGCCTGCACCGGTGGCGAAAATATCGAGCCGGCCGGGGCCACAAGAAGCCGCGTCTGGAGCCGAGGTCAAATTGCCTCCGAGCGATTCCCAGCCGCTCCAACCACCGCTGTAAAGCTTGTGCCACATCTGATTGTCAGTCCCGCGGACAAATAGGTCCAGCCTTCCTGGGCCCCACGAGACAGCAGTCGGGTCTGAGGCAAGTACTCCACCCAAGGATTCCCAACCCTGCCAGCTGGAACCATCCCACCACCTGTGCCACAGGGCGTTGTCGGTGCCTCTAACGAACACGTCCAGACGCCCAGGCGCCCACGAGGCTACATCTGGACCGCTCGACAGGACGCCGCCCTGCGCCTCCCAGCCCGACGACCATAGGCCGCCCCCGTACATGAACTTGTGCCACATCTGGTTGTCGCTGCCCCGCACGAAGACGTCGATCCGATTGCTACCCCATGAGACCGCCCCGGGGTCTCCTGCCAGGACGCCGCCGAGGGATGTCGCGCTACTCCATGTGCTGCCGTTCCATGTGGTCTGCCACAGAGCGTTGTCAGTACCGCGTATGAAGACATCCGCATGGTTTGAGGCCCAAGAGGATGCATCCGGTCCTGAGGTCCAAGCGCCTCCGAGTGAGGTCCAGATGTTGACGAAGCTCATGTTGAACGACCTGATCACGGTGCGAGAGGGGACGTACACCGAGCCTCCCGCTTCAGCCGGCGTCACGAACCGATTGATCCCAAAGGCTGCACTCTGGTAAATCAGCGCTCCGGTCGTCGCATTGAATGCGGACAGGCCGCCACTACTGGCCGCCCACACGGCGCCGGCGGCTACGATCGGCGGCCCGAATCTTGTCGAACCGCCCGCCCTCCAGTTAGGAGCAGGGCAGCTGGCGCTGCACGGAGTGAATGCCGGTGTGGACGTATTCACATTGAGGGCAACCAGCCCTAGACCACTGGTCGGGCTCTCGCACTCGAGATAAAGATATGGGGCTGCGTATGCGAACGAGCCGAAGGTTGCATCGCTCCTCTGACCCGCGCAGACGTCCGCCTGGACATACGGCGAGCGAGCCGGGAACAGCTGGCCGTTGACGCCACCCAGGTTCGTGGGGTCGAGCAGAAAGCCCCCTCCCCGCTTTCCCGCCATGAACATGAGGGTCGGACTAATCAGCAGTGGGCTCGCAGACCCCAGGTCCGAGTCAGGAGCGCACCAGTTGGAGGCCCAATCGCTGGGCTGGAAGGAGGTCGGCGAGGTAAGGGTAGGGCTCAACCCGATCACCGAGTCGCTCAACCCGTCACAGGGAATTGCGTTGCCTACCGGGATGAAGACGTTGTTGGAAGTGTCGTCCACGACCACGCCACCCGCCGCCCACACGCTAGCGCCTCCGGTTGATGGTGTCCGGAAGACCGGCGGCGTCCCGGTCCC
>Ga0099794_10000143_pt1 | contig 26522 bp, 20 predicted proteins | sample Rivendell_Oct201_10_FD_77320 | JGI IMG/M metagenome (GOLD analysis project Ga0099794, IMG submission 77320) | Vadose zone soil microbial communities from the Eel River Critical Zone Observatory, Northern California, USA -... | ecosystem: Host-associated > Plants > Roots > Rhizosphere > Soil ... | reverse complement strand
TGGGCGTTCACCTGACGCGAGCCGTGGACAATCGCGTTCATCTGGGACCCAACGCCGTGCTCGCGTTCCGGCGGACGGGATATTGCCGCAGCGACATCTCGACGCGCGATCTCATGGAGTTGCTGGCGTTCCCCGGTTTTTGGCGTATGGCGCGGAAGTACGTGAAGGCGGGATTTGTCGAGCTGGGGCGCTCGCTCAGCCGCCGGCTCTTCGTCCGAGCGGTACAGCGCCTGGTCCCGGCTGTGCGTGACGCCGATGTCGTCCCGGCACCCAGCGGCGTGCGCGCGCAGGCCGTCGACCGCGCGGGCAGGCTGCTGGACGACTTTCACATTGTGGAGGGCGACCGATCCATTCACGTCGTCAACGCCCCCTCGCCTGCAGCAACCGCCTCCCTCAGCATCGGCCGGTACATCGCCGATAAGGTCCTCGCCCGGCTCCAGTCGTAGCGGCCGCTCGTCGTTAGCCCGTGGTGTTGCAGCGATGCCACAATGCGCACTTCCGCACATCACCGATCCTCCGTCGCGAGCGATCTCCAGGTGGTACGATTGTCGCGGCCCACGTGCGCGCCTCGTCCCAGCGGCGGCTCGCGCTGTTGCAGGCATGCGACACTTTGACGCCCTGCGCACATCCCGTGTGCTGTGATCACGGGTCTGTGAACGGTACGAATCTCGCTACCCGATCACGCATATGAACGAACAATTCGAAGCTACGGCGATCGACCTGTCTCATGACGGCGATTCCGCCCTCGCGCTTCAGGACCAAATCGCAATCGTTACCGGTTCGGCGCGCGGGATCGGCCGCGCCATTGCCGTGCGGTTGGCGAAGGCGGGCGCGATACCGGTCATCAATTATCTGGTGGGTGCGGAGAAGGCGACGGAGACCCTCGGTCTCGTTCAGCAGTGGGCCCCGCGATCCGTATCGGTGGGCGCGGACGTGCGGCAGCCGGACGACGTTGCACGGATGGTCGATTCGGTGATGGCGACCTTCGGGCGCATCGACATCCTGGTGAACAATGCCGGCATTGCCCGCGACGGCTTTCTCCACAAGTCAGACGAAGCGCAGTGGCGCGGCGTCATCGAGACGAATCTGATCGGCGCGTACAACGTGACGCGGCGGGTGATCCCGCACATGCGTGCGGCACGCCGCGGTCGCGTCATCAATCTCACGTCGGTAATCGGGTTCAGTGGCAATCTCGGCCAGACGAACTATGCTGCCAGCAAGGCTGGTCTGGTCGGGTTTACGCGGTCGCTGGCATTGGAGAGCGCCGCCGTTGGGGTTCGCGTGAACGCGGTGGCCCCGGGCTTCGTCGAGACCGCGATGCTGGATGCCATACCTCCCGAGTTGCGCGAACGGACGCTGGCGCGGATTCCTGTCGGCCGATTCGCCAAAGCCGATGAGATCGCCGAGGTCGTCGCGTTTCTGGCCGGTCCTGCCAGCGAGTACATCACGGGTCAGGTAATTCACGTGAACGGGGGCCTGTACTTGTGAGGTTAGGGGGAGCTCTGCCGAGGCCGGTAAAACGGCTTCTGCGCCGGGCTGCCTACCAGGTGCGCCGTCTTGGCGGTGGCGCCCAGGTTACGCGGACGGACATCGCGGGCACCTTGGGTGACCTGGGGATTGGTGCGGGGCACGATGTGTTTTTGCACAGTTCCATGCGAGGCCTGGGAGTGATCCGTGGAGGCGCCGATGCGGCACTCGACGCCGTTCGAGACGTGATCGGACCGGCAGGAACGCTCCTGGTCCCGGCGTACCCTCTGGCCACGTCCATGTTCGAGCATCTGGCGCGTGGCGGGATCGTGTTGGATGTACGGCACACACCGTCGGGCATGGGGAAGGTGAGTGAAACGCTGCGCCTGCGGCCTGGGGCGTGGCGCAGCTTGCACCCCACGCACAGCGTGGCCGCTCTCGGTCCGCGCGCGGAGGAGTATTGTCGTGAGCACGTGACCTGTACCACGCCCTGCGGACCCGGGAGTCCGTTCGTGAAGTTGATCGAACACCGGGGATGGATCGTCGCGCTGGGGAGTCCCATCGGCAAAGTAACCGCCTACCATGTGCTCGAGGACCGCGCGAGCACCTTCCCCATTCCGGTCTACCTCGAGCAGCAATTCGAAGTCAGCGTGATCGATGACTCGGGTGAGTCCCGGCACCTGCGCGTTCGCAGTCACGACCCCGCGATCGGGCCGAGGCGCATCGATAACAACCGGCAGGTCGAGGCCCGGTTCGAGAGGTTGCTCAGGGAGCGCGGCGTTCTCCGGGAGCAGCGGTTGGGAGCGGGCACGATCGCAGTGATGGGAGCGGACGACCTGGAAGGAGCATTGGAGGAGTTACTGCAGGACGGCATCACCATTTACGCGAGCTAATGCCACGGCGATGACCACCGGCACTGAAGCCATTTCAGCTACTGGAGTTCCCCGGCGCGTGCAGCGCGATGGCGTCCGCCGGCTCCCCTGGACACGTCGCGCGCTGGTGAACACGGGACTCGTGGCGGGATCCCTCCTGGTCGCGTTGCTCCTCGCGGAGGTCGCGATCCGGCTCATCGCGCCGCAACAGCTGATTCTCGTGCGTCCCGACGTCTGGCAGCCCGTCGACATGGTGGGATGGCGGTTCCGCCCGAACCTCGACACCAGGGTCAACTGGGGCGAGCGCACCGTGCGGCTCTACACCGATCAGGACGGCTTCCGGGTCGGACCGCACGGTCGGGTGGGTGCACCCAAGCGCGTCCTGCTCATCGGCGATTCGTTCATGGCCGCACTCCAGGTGGAATACGAGCAGAGTCTCGCGGGACTGCTCGAATCCGATCTGCACGTGGCAGTGCGCAATGCGGGACAGGCGGGTTGGGATCCGCCGCAGTACTACCTCGAGGCGCGCAGCCTCCTCGCCCGCGACACGTTCGATCTCGTGGTGGTGTCGGTGTACCTCGGCAACGACATCGTGACGACCCGGCCGGAGCGCATCGCGCCACGCGTGCCGGTCGACATTCGTCGCCTCAGGATCCCGCGCTCACTGGCCAAGGCCGAGTTGGTCGACGCCGTGATTCGTCCGGCGAACGACTGGCTCGAGCAGCGCTCACATCTGTTCATTCTCGTGAAAACGCGGTTGCAGACGCTGTTGATGCGCACCGGATTGTCGGCCGATTACTTTCCGGAAGAATTCCAGAAGAACGCGGCCAACACGGCGCGGTGGGATGTGACCGCCGGCATGCTGATCGACATCGCGACGCTCGCCCGGCGCCGTCACATCCCCACGCTGTTCATGCTGATTCCGGCGCCCTTCCAGGTCGACACCTCCGACTTCAACGAGTTTCGCCGGGGCTTCAGCGTCGATTCGAACACGGTCGATCTCGATCAGCCCGACCGCCTGATCGGTGACCGCCTACGGGCGCGGCATCTCCACGTCGTCGACGTGCTCGCGCCGTTCCGCGCAGCGGATGACAGCGGACCACCGCTGTACGGCCACGTCGATCGTCATCTTACGCCTCGAGGACACACGGTGCTGGCCCGTCTTGTGGAGCCGAGAATTCAGGAGTTGTTGCGATGACGCATGTGCCACGGTACGTACTGGGGATCAGCGCGTATTACCACGACAGCGCCGTCGCGCTGCTCCGCGATGGGGGGATCCTCGCCGCAGCGCAGGAGGAGCGCTTCACGCGCAAGAAGGGCGACGCGACGTTCCCCGAGAGCGCGGTGCGCTATTGCCTCGCTGAAGCCGGCATCACGGTCAACGATTTGGCCGCGGTCGGCTTCTACGACAAGCCGTTACTGAAGTTCGAGCGGATCATGGAGACGTATCTGAGCGTCGCGCCGCGCGGTTTCGCGCAATTCCGCATGGCCGGGCCGATGTGGATGAAAGAGAAGCTCTTCCTCGACAGGGAATTGAGACGGGGATTGGATTTTGATGGAGAGATCCTCTACGCCGAGCATCACGAGTCGCATGCGGCGAGTGCGTTCTTCCCGTCACCGTTCGAGGAGGCTGCGATCCGCACGATGGACGGCGTGGGGGAATGGGCGACGGCGTCGTACGGCGTGGGGAAGGGGAACGAGATCGAGCTGCTGAAAGAACTGTCGTGGCCCGATTCGCTCGGCCTGCTCTACTCCGCGTTCACGTACTACACCGGGTTCAAGGTCAATTCGGGCGAGTACAAGGTCATGGGTCTCGCCCCGTACGGCGAGCCGAAGTATGTGGACGTGATCTATGACAAGCTCGTGGACGTGCGCGAAGACGGCTCGTTCCGGCTGAATCAGGAGTACTTCAATTATCTGACCGGCCTCACCATGACAAACGGCGCGTTCGACAAGCTGTTCGGCGGCAAGGCGCGCGTGCCCGAGTCGCCGCTGACGCAGCGCGAGATGGATCTCGCCCGCTCGGTGCAGGTCGTGTGCGAGGAGATCATGCTACGGATGGCGCGCACGGTGCAGCGTGAGACGGGGATGGAGAATCTCTGCCTCGCCGGCGGTGTGGCGCTCAACTGCGTGGGCAACGGCCGGCTGCTGCGGGAAGGGCCGTTCCGGCGGCTGTGGATCCAGCCCGCGGCGGGCGATGCCGGCGGCGCGCTGGGCGTGGCCCAGCTCATCTGGCACCGACACCTCGGTCAGCCGCGCGACGTCACGCCGCACAAGGACCAGATGCGCGGCGCCTATCTGGGCCCGTCGTTCTCGCCGGAGACCATCGAAGGGTTTCTGCGCGCCACGGGCGCCTCGTATCAGCGTCTGGATCGCGCCCAATTGCTGGAGCGCGTCGCCGATCTCCTTGCGGACGAGAAGGTCGTCGGGTGGTTCGACGGCCGCATGGAGTTCGGGCCGCGCGCGCTCGGGGCGCGCAGCATCCTGGGCGACCCGCGCAGCCCGCGCATGCAGGCGCAGATGAACATCAAGATCAAATTCCGCGAGGGATTCCGTCCCTTTGCGCCCAGCGTGCGGCGCGAGCGCGTGGCCGACTACTTCGAGATGGACTGCGAATCCCCGTACATGCTGCTGGTCGCGCGGGTAAAGAAGGAAAGGCAGATCCCCATGACCGACGCGCAGCAACGGCTGTGGGGCATCCAGCAGCTCAACGTCGTGCGCTCCGACATTCCCGCGGTGACGCACATCGACTACTCGGCGCGCGTCCAGACCGTGAGCCGGGATACGAATCCGAACTACTACGATCTCATTGCGGCCTTCGAGCGGCGCACCGGTTGCGCCGTGCTCGTGAATACGTCGTTCAACGTGCGCGGGGAGCCGATCGTGTGCACGCCGGCCGACGCATACCAGTGCTTCATGCGGACGCACATCGACTACCTGGTGCTGGGGCCGTTCCTGCTCGACAAGACGGCGCAGCCAAAGTGGGAGGAGAAGCAAGAGTGGCAACGAGAGTTCCAGCTCGACTGACGGCGAGCGAGGGCCGGAAGTTCGCGTTCACGGTGGGTGCGGCGTTTGTCGTGCTCGCCGGATTGGCTTTGTGGCGGCACAAGCAGCTGACCGCCACGATCCTCGCCAGCCTCGGCGGCGTCCTCCTCCTCGCCGCTGTGGCGATCCCAACGCACCTGGGACCGGTGCAGCGCGGCTGGATGGCGGTTGCCCACGCGATCTCGAAGGTCACGACGCCGATCTTCCTCGCCGTCATCTATTTCATCGTCATTGCTCCCGCGGGCTTTGTACTGCGGCTGTTCGGGCGCAAGCCGCTCCAGCCGCCGCGCGACGCGAGCACTTACTGGGTGACGCGGGAGCGCAAGCCTCGAACCGCTGACCAAATGCAGCATCAATTCTAGAGGACTCACTTTATGGCCAAACGTGGATTGCTACGAGAGCTGTGGGGCTTCATGCGGGCGCGGAAGAAATGGTGGCTCCTCCCCATCGTCTTTGTGATGCTGGTAGTGGGTGCCCTCCTGATCTTCGCCCAAGGCTCGGCGCTGGCGCCGTTCATCTACACGCTCTTTTAGGGCGGCGAAGCGTGTCCGCAGCACGGCGAACTTGGAAGACGCTGAGACGCCGTCGCGCGTTTGGCGCCTGCTAGGTTCCTAGTTCTACCACGCTCCTTGTTTCCGTGCCACCACGCCAAATGTCCGGACCATGATCTTCAAGTCTTCAGTCACGCCCTTCCGCTGAATGTACTCGAGATCGTAGGCCAGCTTCTTCTTCACGTCTTCGATCAATCGGTCGTACTGCTGATTCACCTGCGCCCAGCCCGTGATCCCAGGCCGTACGCGCTGCCGCTCTTGATACCGGTCTATTTCCTGTCGTAAGCGAACGAAGATGGTCGGCTGTTCGGGTCTCGGCCCCACGATGTCCATGTCGCCGAGCAGCACATTGAACAGCTGCGGCAGCTCGTCGAGCCGATACAGCCGGAGAATGCGGCCGATCTTCGTCACGCGCGGATCGTCGGGCGTGGCCCACACCTCGCTGGGCGTGGTCGCGCTGTCGCCGTTCGGCAGCATCGTGCGGAATTTGAAGATCGTAAACGGCTTGCCGCCGCGATCGGTGTCGCGATAGGCCTTGCCTGAGGGCAGGCGGCGCCGGCGATTAATCCCGATGCGCGTCTGGGTATAGAACACCGGTCCTGGTGACGTCGCCTTGATCGTGATCGCGATCAGCATGATCAGCGGCGCCACGAGCAGGATGCCGATGGCGGCGACGCTGAAGCTCAAGATGCGTCGCAGCACATCCGACGCGCTCGGCATGTCGAACGCGAGGCTGCGACGGCGAGGCAGTTCTGCAGCAGTGGCGGTCACAGGTGCACCAAGGGTCAGGTTGCGCCTGGATAACGCAGGGGACGTGCCGGGGGCGGTGTGCTTGGAAAGGTCTGGAAATGGGCTGTTTGTTGTGGCGGTACAACAGAGACCTGTGGAGGAGGGACTACACGTCGGCACGTCTCACGTGGTGCCGTGTGGACGTGCCGACGTGATCGCTCAGTTGCCCGGCGTCAACACCTTCCGATCCAATCCGTGTCTTTCCATGAGCCGATACAACGTGGTGCGATCCACTCCCGCTGCCCGCGCCGCGCGGCTCATATTCCCGCCCGCCTGCGCCAGCAGTTTCGTGAGGTAATGCAGCTCGAATTCTGCCACGAGCCGGTCGCGCGCCGTGTAGTACGGCTCCTCGGTCGACACCTCCGGCGGCCGCCACGCGCCCCCTCCGACGACTTCTTCGGCCGCACCGCCCATGGCGGGAATGTCCTCGGGGGAGATTTCCGAGCCGGGCTCGAGCAGCACGACCATGTGCTCGACCACGTTCTGGAGCTCGCGCACGTTGCCCTTCCAGGGTCGCGTGCGCAGCGTGCGCGCCGCCGCCTCGGAAAACTTGGGCACGGCGTCGGTCGCACCACGGTGCCGGCTCCAATAGGTCGACAGGAAATACTCGGCGAGCAGGCGAATGTCGGACGGCCGCTCGCGCAGCGGCGGGACGTGAATCGGCACGACGCGCAGGCGGTAGTAGAGATCCTCGCGCAGCACGCCCGCCGCGACCGAGTCCTCGGGATCACGGTTGGTGCACGAGACGAAGCGCACGTTCACCACCGCGTCGGTCGACTCGCTGCCGACGCGACGCACCACGCCGTCCTGAATCACGCGCAGCAGCTTCGCCTGGATCGGCTTCGACATCTCGACCAGCTCGTCGAGCAATAGCGTGCCGCCGTGCGCCGCCTCGAGCAGGCCGGGTTTGTCGCGCACCGCGCCAGTGAAGGCGCCCTTGCAGTGGCCGAACATCTCCGACTCGAGCAGCGCCTCGGGCAGCGCGGCGCAGTTCACCGCGACGAGCTGCCGGCTGCTGCGGCGGCTGTGGTAGTGGATGAATTGCGCGATCAGCTCCTTGCCGCAGCCGCTCTCGCCGGTGATGAACACCGACGCGTCGGTCGGCGCCACCTTGCGGGCGAGGTCCATCACGCGGCGGAACCCGGGCGCGGCGCCCAGCACCGTCACCAGCTCACTGTTGCCGTTGTCCTTGGCGAACGCCGCCTGCATCGCGCGCGACTCGCGCGCCACGGCGATGGCGTGCGCCGCACGGCCAATCAGGATCTGGAGATGGGTGCCGGAGAACGGCTTCGGGAGATAGTCCCAGGCGCCGTTACGCAGCGCCTCGAGGCTCGTATCGACGCTCGGATTGCCGGTGACGATGATCGCGATCGTATCGCGATGACTCTCGAGACACGTCCGCAGCAGCTTCATCCCCGGGACCTCCGACATGTAGAGATCGATGAGCACGACGTCGAACTTGGTCTTCCGGAGTGTCTCGCGGGCCTCATCGCCGCGGGTGCAGATGCTGACCTGATAGCCTTCATAGCGCAGCACGCTGGCGCAGCTTTCGCGCAGGGTGCGCTCGTCGTCGACGATCAGGACGCGGATACTGGACTTGAGCTCCGGAGTCAGGTGTGAGAGGCCGGAGACTTCAGAGCCGGGGAGCGCCGTTGACGCCATTGGAATTCCTCGCAGAAGGTCCACCCTCCGTTTGCACAGATCGGGCCGGAATGCGCGCCCAAGTGACGGCGGAATTTTCAGTTGCCTCGGATTTGTCGTTGCGACGGCGCGACAAGCTCGGGGGGATTAAACACCCGACTGTTGCAGAAGTGCCACACTACGGGGCTGCGGCCATTCCGGCGTGCCGCCCGTGGGACGGCCGGGGCGCGGTACTACCCTTGCGTATCGAAGCCGCGTGACGCTTCCCGTTCCATCCCAGTCCAGGGCGCCGGCCCTTCCGCCGGCACCAGGCTCCCCGGGGGGCCTCGATCCCTTCGGACGACAGTCCGATGAATCCCTCGATTGGCGCCGCTACGCCCACGCCGTGGGGCGCTATCGCTGGCTCATCCTGCCGATCGCCTTGCTGGGGATCGGGGGCGGCATGCTGGCGAGCCGGTTCCTGCCGCCCAAATACGAAGTCCAGGCCACCGTCTGGATCCAGACCGAGCCGCGCACGGCGACGAACCGCGGGCCCATCGGTGGCGGCGAGCAGCTGCTCCCGCCCGCCGCGTCGGTCGACCTGCTCAAGTCCTTCGTCGTGCTGGACGACGTCGTCCGGGAGCGGCGGCGCTACCTGCTTACGGACCCGAAATTCACCAAGGCGCTCGAGGGCTTCGCGGTCGCCGAAGAGTACCGGCCGGGAGCCTACCAGCTGGACGTCAATCGCTTGGGACGGTCCTATCGCCTGAGCGCGGTGAAGGGTCCGGAGCTCGAGCATGGCACCGTCGGCGACTCCATCGGCCGGCCGCTCGGTTTTCGGTGGCAGCCTCCCGCCGCCGTGCTGCCCGCGGGGGGTGGGGTCACGTTCACGCTGCGACCCATCCGCGACGCGGCCAGCGGCCTCGCGGCGGGTCTGAACGCCACGATCGATCAGAGCGGCAACTTCCTGCGTGTCTCGATGACCAGCGTGAGTCCCGCGGGCGCGGCGGCGACGGTGAACGCCGTCGTGCGGCGCTATGTCGACGTGGCTACGGAGCTGAAGCGGGCAAAGCTCACGGAGCTGTCCCGGCTGCTGACCGAACAGCTCCAGGCCGCGGCGGCGAACCTCCGCAAAGCCGAAACCGCGCTGGCGACCTTCGGGGCGCGGACGATCACGCTCGCGCCCGACATCGGCCAGGGGCAGGCACCGCAGATCGGTAACACGACGACCGGCCCGCTCAGCGGGACGACTCCGCGCGGCGACTACTACAGCATGAAGATCGAGGGCGACCAGCTGCGCCGTGATGCTGTCGCGATCAACCAGGTCCTGGTGCAGACGAGCGATTCGAGCGGCAGTATCGACGGGCTCGCGCTGATCGGCGCGGTGCAGCGCTCGCCCGACCTCTCGCAGGCGTTGAAAGAGCTCACGACCAAGCGGGCCGACCTGCGGGCGCTGCAGCAGCGGTATACCGACGAGCATCCGCTGGTCCAGCGGGCGCGCGCCGACCTGCAGCAGCTCGAGCAGCAGACGATTCCCGTGCTGGCGCGGGGCTTGGTCAAGCAGATCAACGCCCGCCAGGCAGTGCTGGCGCCGCAGCTTTCCTCGGGCGGCCGGGAGCTGCAGGGGGTGCCGCAGCGCGCGGTCGAGGATGCGCGGCTGCGCCGGGATGTCGAGATCGCGGCGACGCTCTACACCGGCGTCCAGCAGCGCTACAACGAAGCGCGGCTCGCGGAGGCGAGCAGCTCGGCGGACGTCAGGATCCTGGACCTCGCGGTGCCGCCGCAGTCGCCGATCGGCGACGCCGGCCACCGGCTGCTAATTCTCGGGCTCATTGCGGGACTCGCCCTCGGCGTGGTCGGTGCGGTCATCCTCGATTACTGCGACCCGCGCGTCCGCAGCCTGAACCAGATCACCCACGAGCTCGGCCTGCCGATCCTCGGCGCGCTGCCGCACGTGAAGAACAAGAACGCCGGAGCGGAGGACCGGCAGGTCGCGATCATGGACGACGCGATGCGCACCATCCGGCTCAACGTCGTCCACGCGCACGGGAGCGCCGGGCCGCTGCTCCTCACGGTCACGAGCCCGGGGATCGGCGACGGCAAGTCGTTCGTGTCGCGGAATCTCGCGATCGCATGCGCGCACGCCGGCCAGCGCACACTGCTGATCGACGGCGACGCGCGGCGCGGCGTGTTGAATCGGGCGCTGCGCGTCCAGCGCAAACCAGGGCTCACCGATTTCCTGGCCGACAAGACGCCCTTCGAGGCGGTCCTCCAGGCGACGAGCTATCCGCGGCTGCACTTCGTCGGCGCGGGCAGCCGGCTGCGCGAGTCGCCGGAGCTGCTCGGCTCGCAGCGCATGGTGGAGCTGGTGATGCGCGTGCGGGGCGGCTACGACGCCGTCATCATCGACAGCCCGCCCCTGGGCGCCGGCGTCGACGCCTGCACCCTCGGCACGCTCACCGGGGCCATGGTGCTGGTGCTGCGCACGGGCGCGACCAACCTCGACATCGCACGCATGCACCTCACGATGCTCAGCCGCCTGCCGATTCGGCTGCTCGGCGTCGTCCTGAACGACGTCCAGCCCGGCGGGATGTACGGCTACTACTACCTCGCCGGCTATGGGACGAGCGAGGAGGACCTCGGAGAGGGAAGCGAAGTAGAGTTGGAGGTCGAGGACGGCGTTGTGACGCCCCGGCGGCGCATCTCCGCAACACCGAGCGCGCCGTGATGCAGCAGCGGCGCCGCATCTCGTCGAGAAAAAGACGTAATCCCAAAGGCGGATAAATGTGCGGCATTGTCGGCTATACATGTTCGGGGCAGCGCGAGGCGGGACCGATCCTGCTGCAGGCGCTCGCGCGGCTCGAGTACCGCGGCTACGACTCCGCGGGCGTGGCGATCGAGATGGGCCACGGCCGCGGCGTCGTCACGCGCAAGCTCGCTGGTCGAGTCGCCGCGCTGCGTGAGCTGCTGGAGCGGCTGCCCGTGCACGGGTCGAGCGGCATCGCCCACACGCGCTGGGCCACGCACGGCGTCCCGAACGCCCGCAACGCCCATCCACATCCCGACTGCCACGACCGCATCGCCGTCGTTCACAACGGCATCATCGAGAACGCCGAAACGCTGCGGGCCGCGCTGCAGCACGCCGGCCACGTCTTCGGCAGCGACACCGATACCGAAACCCTCGCGCATCTGATCGAGGAGGCGGAGGGCGCCACGCTCGAGGAGCGCGTGATCGCGGCGCTCGAGCACGTCGTCGGCACCTACGGCATCGCGGTGATCTCGGGCGATGAGCCCGGCAAGATCGTCGTCGCGCGGCAGGGCTCGCCGGTGCTGGTCGGCGTCGGCGACCAGGAGTACTTCGTCGCGTCCGATGCCTCCGCGATTCTCGAGCATACGCGCTCGGTCGTCTACCTGAACGATGGCGATATCGCCGTCCTGACCCCTGACGGCTACCAGGTCATCGACCGCACGTCCCAGGTCCAGGAGCGCGCCGTGGACGCGCTCGCCTGGGATCTCGAGGCGATCGAGCTCGGCGGGCATGCCCACTTCATGATGAAAGAGATCCTTGAGCAGCCGGAGACCGTGCGCAGTACGCTCCGCGGCCGGCTCATGGGTGACGGCAGCGTGGCGCGGCTCAACGGTCTCAACCTGTCGGCTTCCGACTGCGCGGCGCTGCGGCGCATCAACATCGTCGCTTGTGGCACGTCGTGGCATTCAGGGCTGGTCGGGCGCCAAATCATCGAAGAGCTCGCCGGGATTCCGGTGCATGTGGAATACGCGTCGGAGTACCGGTACCGCCGCCACCCGCGGCAGTCGGGCGGAACGGGTGCCACGCTCACGATCGCGATCTCCCAGTCCGGCGAGACGGCCGACACGCTCGAAGCGATGCGCGCCGCCCGCGGTGCGGGGTCGCGCGTCGTCGGCCTCATCAACGTCGTCGGCAGCACAATCGCACGGGAAGCGGACGGCGGGATCTACCTGCACGCCGGTCCCGAGATCGGTGTCGCGTCGACCAAGGCGTTCACCTCACAGATCGTCGCGCTGGCGCTGCTGGGCGGCTACCTCGGCTCGCAGCGCGGGTTAGCACGGGAGATCGCGGAGGAGCTGGTCTGCAACCTCACGCGGTTGCCCGACCTTGTGGCGGAGACGCTCGAGCTCGAGCCCGAGGTCAAGGCGGTCGCGGAACAGTGGGCGGACGCGCGCCACGCGCTGTACCTGGGACGAGGAGTGAATTTCCCGGTCGCGCTCGAGGGCGCGCTGAAGCTGAAAGAGATCAGCTACATCCACGCTGAAGGGTATCCCGCCGCCGAGATGAAGCACGGGCCGATCGCCCTGATCGACGCCGAGATGCCGGTCGTATTCGTCGCTCCGCACGATGAGGTGTATACAAAGGTGGTCTCCAACATGCATGAAGTGCGAGCGCGGGGCGGACGGATCCTGGCGATCACGACGAAGGGCAACGGCGATCTGTCGAGCGGCGGGTTGGTCGATTACCAGCTGCGTGTGCCCAAGACGATGCCGATCATCTCGCCGATCCTGACCGTGATTCCGCTGCAGCTGCTCGCGTACCACATCGCGGTACTCCGCGGGTGCGACGTGGACCGGCCGCGCAACCTCGCGAAAAGTGTGACGGTCGAATGAAAACTCGGCTAGTTGCTATCGGCTATCTGCTATTGGGGGTTGCGGTGCCGCTCCTGGCCCAAGAGCCCGCATCTGCGCTCGCTTCTCGCGCTTTCTTGCGGAGCGAGCTGACACGCCTCGGCAACGATCCATCCGCTGCGTTGATTCGCGCCAGGCTCGAGAGCGGCGATTTCCAGGCCGGTGACCGCATCTTCATTCGAGTTCGGGGTGATTCCGTACTCACCGACACCGTTACGGTACTCTCCGATCTCCAGCTCCCGCTGCCGGTGCTCGGCGCGGTGCCGCTGCGCGGTGTGCTGCGCTCAGAGCTGAAGGACACGATCAAGGCCTATTTGTCGCGCTACCTCCGTGCCCCGATCGTCGAAGTGCGGCCGCTGATGCGCATCGTAGTGGAAGGGCAGGTGAACAAGCCGGGCTTTGTCGCGGCGGCGCCGGAGCAACCGCTCGCCGACGTCATCAGCGCGGCGGGTGGCTTCACGCAGCAGGCGAAAGTGACCGACATCCGGCTGCAGCGCGGCGCGACGACGATTCTGAGCGGGCGCAGGCTGACGGACGCGATGGGGCAGGGCTACTCGCTCGACCGGCTCAGCGTCCGCGCCGGCGATCGCGTCTTCGTCCCCGGGCACACGGACTCGGCGAAAACGCTGCAGCTAGTCGGCCTCCTGCTGGCGCTGCCGCTGACGATACTCGCGCTAAGACGAGCGTTCTAATCTTGCGGGTTCTCTCGGTTGTGGGCGCCCGCCCCAACTTCATGAAGCTCGCTCCCCTCGCCCACGAGCTGTCGCGCCGCGGTACGTCCCACGTCATCGTGCATACCGGCCAGCACTACGACGCCGATATGTCGGCCAGCTTTCTCGAGAGCCTGGCGATCCCGAAGCCCGATTTCAATCTGGCCGTCGGCTCCGGCTCGCACGCCCAGCAGACCGCCGCTGTGATGCAGAAGTTCGAACCGGTCTGCCTCGAGACCAAACCCGACATCGTGCTGGTCTACGGCGACGTGAACTCGACCGTCGCGGCGGCCCTCGTCGCCGCCAAGCTGGGGATCCGGGTCGGCCACGTCGAGGCGGGCCTCCGCAGCCGTGATTGGTCCATGCCGGAAGAGATCAACCGTGTCGTCACCGATCGCCTATCGGATGTCCTGTTCACGCCCTCGCGGGACGCCTGGGAGAACCTGCGCGCCGAAGGCGTGCCGCAGGCGCGGGTGCATTTCGTCGGCAATATCATGATCGACTCGCTGTTGGCCCTGCTACCCCAGGCCCGCAAACAGAATGGAGGCGCGCACGAGCCCTATGCCCTCGTGACCCTCCACCGGCCCGCCAACGTCGATGACCGGGAAACCCTACGCGAGCTACTCGATGCGCTGGCTGAGCTGAGTCATGAGCGTCAGATTGTGTTCCCGGTGCACCCGCGGACGCGGGCGCGAATGCAGGACCTCGGCTGGCAGCCGGCAAATGGCGGCGTCAAGCTGGTTGACCCGGTGCCGTACGAGGAGATGTTGAGCCTGGTGTTGGGCAGTGATCTGGTGATCACTGATTCGGGGGGTCTGCAGGAGGAGACATCGTTCCTGGGCGTACCCTGCCTGACGGTCCGGCCCAATACCGAGCGGCCGATCACGTGCATTGAGGGGACCAATCGCCTGGTGGCCGCCGAGCGGGAAGCGCTGGTCAGGGCGGTACAGGAAGTGAGCCGGCGGAGCGCCCCGCCGACCATCGAACGGTGGGATGGATTCGCCTCGCGACGGATCGCGGCAGTATTATGTGACAATGCGCGCTTCGACTGAGGTCTGGTCGACTGCAGGGCGCACCGATGGAGGGGAGTGGATGACGGTTCGGTTGGTGCTGGCCGACGACCATCTGGTACTGCGGCAGGCCCTGAAGGCGCTGCTGGAGCGCCGGGGGCTCGAAGTCGTTGCCGACGAGGCGGATGGGCGGGCGGCAGTCGACGCGGTGCAGCGTCTCTTACCAGACGTTGCAGTGCTGGATGTCGCCATGCCGGTGCTGAACGGGGTGGACGCCGCCCGCGAGATCGCCCGGATTGCCCCCGGCTGCCCTGTCATCCTGCTCTCCGGCGTGGACGACGCGCGTTTCGTAAAGGAAGCCCTGAAGGTCGGCGTGAAGGGATTCGTCCAAAAGAGCCAGGGTGCCGACGACTTAGTTCGTGCGATTGAAGAGGTTCGGGGCGGGCGGCTCTACGTCAGCCCCGGAGCCTCCCAGGCCATCGTGGACGCCTGTGCTGCGCCAGACGATCACGGCGACCACGGCTCTCATCTCACCCCCCGGGAACGCCAGGTACTGCAGCTCGTTGGCGAAGGGAGATCGACCAAGCAGATCGCCGAAGTGCTGCATATCAGCGTGAAAACCGCCGAATTCCATCGTGGCCGCCTGATGAAGAAGCTGAACGTGCATGACACGGCGAACCTCGTCCGGTACGCGATCCGCGAAGGCTGGATCGCCCCCTAATCCAACGTCGCGAAACCTAGTACAATTGCTAGGGTAATATGTCGATCCCCACACCCATGCGCTCGGGCTGATGCCTCTACCACGGATAACGACGATCCCGCTGCAACCGAGGAGCGGGGGCGGTTCGCCGCATCCATATGGAGAGGACGCGCGCTGCATCCCCTGCAAAGTTCTCAAGGCCGCGACGCGAGCGGTGCTGTCGCATTGGACCCGGCGGCCACGCTCGACCGGACCCGACGAAGTCGCGCAAGTCCTCGGCCTGATCGACGTCGCGATACACGAGGCGTGGTTCGACAGCGAAAAAGCGGATGTGCCGACGCCCGTAGTCGATCAGCGCGTCAAATCGTCCCTCGGCAGGCGGCTGCTCGAGCAGCTGCGCGGTCAAGTCGTCGAGGGTTGGCGTGACGGCGGCGTTCCCGACGCGGAGCTGTTGCCGCTGCTGGTCGCGATGGAGCGCGTGCGCGTCGCGATCGAGCCGAGCTGGGCGCAGACGTTTGCGCAGAATCTGTCGGGGTCGGATGGGCTGGCGCTGTTGATGGACGTGGCGCACGATCTGCGTTCGCCGCTCACGTCGATCCTCGTGCTCGCCGAGACGCTGCAGCGCGGCCAGAGTGGTCCCGTGAGCGACGTCCAACGTCGCCAGCTCGGTCTCATCTATACCGCGGCGCTGGGACTGTCGTCGGTGGCGAGCGACATCATCGAGTTCACGCAGGGCGGCGATCAGCTCGTCGACCAGGAGCCGACCGTCTTTTCCGTGACGACGATGATCGAGTCGGTGCGCGACATCGTGCGGCCGATCGCCGAGGAAAAGCATCTCACCGTGCGCCTGCTCGCGCCGACGCACGACGAGCGCAAGGGTCATCCGGTCGCGCTCAGCCGCATTCTGCTCAATCTCACGACCAACGCGCTGCGATTCACCGATCAAGGCTACGTGGAGATCGTGGCGCAGGAGACCGGGCCGGACCGCATCGAGTTCGCGGTGCGCGACAGCGGGCGGGGCATTCCGCAGGACAAGATCACCACGCTGTTCCAACCGCTGCGCAAGGAATCGGGACGGCGGGGTCAGCTCTTCTCGCAGACCGGTCTTGGGCTCACCATCTGCCGCAAGCTCGCGACCGCGATGAAATCGGAGCTGAAAGTGGAATCGCGGATCGGGTGGGGAACGAGGTTCTACTTCGAGGTGGAGCTGCCGGTCTGTCCGGCGCGGCGCTCAGGCCCGCGCGCGTCGCAGCGCTCTAGCGGCGTTCACCCGGTGCGGAACAGCGGCACGCATGCGCCGCGCACCAGCCCCCCCCCTCCCGGCGGCACCCGCCCGAGCGGCTCACAGAAACGCACGCCCCCGTCCTAACGCAGCGCGTTGCGCGCGTCTTCCAACAAATCAGGTGGCGAGAGCTGAGCGGGTGCAGACGGCGCGGGCGCCGCGCTGATGCCCGCCCGCAACTTCATCGCCCCCCCGGTGGTGCGCGCCACGGTGTCCGTGATGCGTTGCACGAGACCATGCGCGCCCATCTCATCGGTCGCTGGAGCGAAGACGGCAAACTCGGCGGGTCCCGTGCGCCCCAGCGCGTCGGAGATGCGACCTGCGCGCTTGAACGCCTGCGCGAGGCGATCGGCGGCGCTGGGCGTCAGTGCCTCGACTCCATTGGTCGCCTGGAAGACCGCGCAGGCCAGCGGCGTGCCCTGCCGCACCGCCAACGCGGCCAGCTCGGCGGCGCGGCGCGCGATGCCGGCGTCGTTGTAGAGCCCACTCGCGCGGTCGACCAGACCTTCGGTGCCGAGGCGATCGACTTCGAGCTTGCCCTGCACGTAGGCGCCGAGCCGCAGCACCAGCTCTTCCATGTCGAGCGGATCGCCGCGCAGCTCCCAGGCGCCGGCGCGCAAGGCTTCGAGCTGCTGCGAGCGCAGCGCCGGGCCCGCCGTCAGGAGCACGATCGGTGTCGCGCGTGAGACGCTGGGATCGGCGCGCAGCGCCCGGCAGAGCGCGAAGCTGTCGCTGGTGCGCCGATCGAGCCCCAGGTCGAGCAGGATGCCGTCGGGCCGCTGGCTGCGCGCGTGCTCGAGCACCTGCTGCCGGCGCCCCGTGGCCACCACCTGGTAGCCGCCCTGCGTGAGCACGCTCTCCAGCGACTCGGTCAACCACCTGTCGGCATTGGCGACCAGGACGAGAGGCTGTACGGCTGCTGTCATGGGTGCGTTATGTTAGCGGATATGAAGCAACTCGCTAGGACTCTGAGCGTGCTGGGCGTGCTTTGTCTCGGGGGGGGGGCGTGCGCCACGCTCCGGAATGCGCTCCAATTCCAGACGCCCGACGTCGTACTGCAGGAGATCAACATCACCGGCCTTGGTTTGCAGGGCGGCACGCTCGACCTCGTGTTCGACGTGTACAACCCCAACCAGTATCGGCTGCGCAGCACGCGGCTCGACGTCAGTCTCGCGCTCGCAGGCACGGACTTCGGTGAAGCCCTTATAGACAAACCCCTGGATTTCTCCCCGGCGAATCACAGTCGGGTAGTCATGCCAGTGCGATTCTCGTGGGCGGGAGTGGGCGCTGCCGCCCGGTCCTTGTTGCAGAGTCAAGAATTGCCCTATGGAATTACCGGGGCTGTGCTCCTGGACACACCCCTAGGGGAACGCAGGGTACAGGTCACCGGCAAGGGCACGGTGCCCCTGAGGAAACTGATTCAATGATCAATGATCAATGATCAATGATCAATGATTGGGTGTTCCGGAGGCACGTATCCGTCGTCTAATTGAGATTCAGTCTCCTGTAGAGCGGGCATTTCTCGTCGGGGCGCCACGCAAGGGCTCTGACGACGCCGTCCACGTCGATGAGCATTTGGAGGAGCTCGAGCGCCTCGCTGACACCGCGGGCGCCGAGGTGATCGGGAGAACCATCCAACGCATCGATGCGCCGACGCCGAACTTCTACCTCGGCCAGGGCAAAGTCGAAACGCTGAAGGACGAGCTGGCATCGGCCGGCGCGACGCTGATGCTGTTCGACGAGAGCCTCACGCCGGTGCAAGGCGTCAAGCTCGAGAAGAGCCTCGGCGTGCGCGTGATGGATCGCACCGAAGTGATTCTCGACATCTTCGCGACGCGGGCGCGCAGTCACGAGGCGAAGCTCCAGGTGGAGCTCGCGCAGCTCGAGTACCTGCTGCCGCGGCTCACCCGCATGTGGACGCACCTGTCGCGTATTCGCGGCGGTATCGGCCTGCGCGGACCCGGCGAAACCCAGCTGGAAACCGACCGGCGCGTCATTCGGCGCAAGATCTCGGTGCTCAAGACGCGGCTCAAAGACGTGGCCGAGCATCGCGCCAATCAGCGGCAAGGCCGCCGTGACCTGCCGACCGCCGCGATCGTCGGCTACACCAATGCCGGCAAGTCGAGTCTGCTCAAAGCCCTCTCGGGCGAGGATGTGTTCATCGAGGATCGCCTGTTCGCGACACTCGATACGCTGGCGCGCGAAGTGGACGTGGGCGAAGGCTATCGGTATCGCATCACGGACACCGTCGGATTTATTCGCAAGCTCCCGCACCATCTCGTGGCCTCGTTCCGGGCGACGTTGGAAGAAGCCGAGGATGCCGATCTGCTACTCCACGTCATCGATGCGAGTCACCCAGGATGGGAAGATCAAGTCGATGTCGTGGAAACAGAAACGACGATCGTCGCGCCCAAGCGCGTGATTCACGTCTTCAACAAGGCCGACTTGTTACCCGACCGCGCGGCGTTTCTCGAGCTGGTGCGCGAGCGTTACCCGCATGCGGTGCTGACGTCAACCGTGCGCGCCGGTGGCGTCGACGATTTGCGGCGCGCACTCAGGACGTCCGCGCAGGCGCTGCGGCCCATCGCGCAGATCCGTGTCCCAGTCGGAAACGGCAAGCTGCTCGCGGCGATTCATCGCGATGCCGAAGTGATGGAGCAGATCCAGCAGAACGGCGTCGTCACGGTGACGGCGCGCATCGAAGCGCGGCTGCTCGGCAAGTTGCGCCATGAAGGAGTCGAGGTCATTCTCGGCTCATGAAATACGGACTGCCACTGCTCTTGCTGCTGGCCGGGTGTGCCGACTGGTTCAAATCGCCGGTCGCGCCGCCGCCACCCCCTCCGCCAGGTCCGCCGCCGCCCCCAGCTCCCGCAGCACTGCACACCGTAGGCACTTTCACGAATCCCACGTTTGCGACGTCGCCGCCGGGCGATACCACTCGGCTATTCGTGACCGAACGCGCCGGCCGGATCGTGCTGCTGAAGAACGACGTGGCACAGGCGGGAGCGTTTCTCGATCTGCGCGGCAAGATCAGCGACACGGTCGAGAACGGGCTGTACAGCATGGCGTTTCATCCGCAGTACGCGACCAACGGCCGCTTCTACGTGTTCTTCACGGATCCGCACGGCGACATCCGCGTCGTGCGCTATACCGTCTCGACCACGAACTCGGACAGCGCGAACGCGTCGAGCGCCGACACGGTGCTCGCGGTCCCGCATCCCCTCGCCGGGACGAGCCTCCCCTTCGGGAATCACCACGGCGGCCAGCTGCAATTCGGACCGGACGGCATGCTCTACGTGTCGCTCGGCGACGGCGGGTGTTGCGGCGATCCGCTGCACAACGGCCAGCGGCATCACACGATGAACGCCAAGATCCACCGCATTAACGTCGACGGTGCGACCGGATACACCGTGCCACCCGACAATCCCTTCGTCAACGATACGAGCTTCCCGCCGTCCACCTGGGCCTGGGGCTTCCGCAATCCGTGGCGCTTTTCGTTCGACCGGCAGACCGGCGATCTCTACATCGGCGATGTGGGGGAAGCGACGTGGGAAGAGGTGGACGTCGCGCCTGCGCCGACGCTGGGCAAGGGGATGAACTACGGGTGGAGTATTATGGAAGGGACGCACTGCTATAACGCCGCGACGTGTACCCAAACGGGCCTCACACTCCCAACCATCGAATACGGCCACGTGAACGGCAACTGCGACCTGCAGGGCGGCTACGTCTATCGGGGCACGCGCGTGACGCAGCTCATAGGCTATTACCTGTACGTGGACTACTGTAGCGGCACGGTGGGTGGCTTCAAGTACGCCGGCGGAGCCGCCACCGCGAAGCAGGACTTTACCATCTTTCTCTCGCCCGGTGCCGGCGTGGTGTCGTTCGGACAGGACGGCCGCGGCGAGCTGTACCTCATGACTTATGGCGGCACGCTCTACAGGATCGATCCTAGCCCGTAGCCGAGGTCCAATGCGTCATACTCTAGTGCTGCTACCATTGCTCACGGCGTGCAACAGTTTTCTCACGGTGCCGCCGCCGCCACCGCCGCCGCCCGGCACGCCGACGCTGCAGGCACTCGGCACGTCGTTCTCGAATCCTCTGTATGTCACGGCGCCGCCCGTAGACTCGCAACGCATCTTCGTCGTGGAGCAGGGGGGCCGCATCCGCATATTGCGGCACGACACGCTGCTCGCCGGCTCGTTCCTCGACCTGAGCAGCAAGATCTCGTCCGGCGGCGAGCGAGGACTCTTGAGTCTCGCGTTTCATCCATTGTATGCGACGAACGGGCGATTCTACGTCTACTTCACGAATCCCAGCGGTGACATTCGTATCGTTCGCTACAACGTGTCGACCAATCCGGATAGCGCCGACGAGTCGACGGCGGATACCGTCCTGAAGGTCGCGCACCCGGTGAACGCCAACCACAACGGCGGCCAGCTGCAGTTCGGGCCGGACGGCAAACTCTACGCGGGAACCGGCGATGGTGGTGGCGCGGGGGACACCGCCGGCAACGCGCAGAACAAGCACGTCCTCCTCGGCAAGCTGCTGCGCTTCAACGTCGACGGCGCGAGCGGCTACACGATCCCCACCGACAATCCCTTCGCGACCGACACCTCGGCCGCACCGGAGATCTGGTCCTACGGTCTGCGCAATCCGTGGCGCTTCTCGTTCGACCGGATAAACGGCGATCTCTATATCGGCGACGTGGGCCAGAATGCGTGGGAAGAAGTCGACGTCTCCTCCACGGCGGTGCAGGCCGGCCGCGGCGCGAACTTCGGCTGGAATATCAGGGAAGGGATGCACTGTTATACCAATCCGTCATGCTCGACAGCGGGACTGGTCGATCCCCTAGTCGAGTATCCTCACACCCTCGGCGCCTGCGCGATCACGGGCGGCTATGTCTATCGCGGGTCGCGGGTGCCGGTGATGGCCGACTTCTATTTCTATGCCGATTACTGCAACGGTTTCGTGTTGAGCTTCCGCTACAGCGGTGGCAACGTGACCACACAGCTCGACTGGACGCAGCTCTTGTCGCCCGGTCCCACCATCAGCTCGTTTGGACAGGATGCTCGCGGGGAGCTGTACATTGTCACGTTGAATGGAGGCGTATACCGAATAGTTCCAAGAACGTAGAGGCGAGGCACAAGAGAAGTTGCGCAGACGCCAAGTTGCGAAGTGGCTTCAAGCTTCCTGAGGCCAGAGGTAGCCGATGCCGAGACCGAGCACCGCTCCCAGCCATTCATGTACTGGCGTCACCTCTAGCTGAGTAAGCGCCGGCACCAATAGAAGTCCACCGACAATCAACGCGACTGCCGCAAAGCGTACTGGTGACTGAGCCGCGCGTCCTGCCCAATACCCGATGCAAATCGTCCATCCCGTGATCCACAGCATATTGATCGTGCCGAGCGGCCAGTCCGGAAAGTGTTCCGGATAATAGATGAGTTTCCAGCCATCGCCGACGGTGTAGCCGTATCCGCAGCGCTGAGCGGAATTCACGCTGAAGCAGACGCCGCGTTCGGCGCGCCAGGTTTGGGCGGTGAAGGTGTCCCCGGGCGCGATCGCCGCGAGTGCGCCGCGCCAGCGCAGGTCCGGCTGTTCGAGCGTGAGTGACGGCGCGCGCATGTAGTAATCGAGTGTGAGGTCACTGCCGTCGACGCCGAAGATCAGGACTGTGGTATCGCGGCTGTCCAGGATCGCAACGAGCGGTGAGCCCCGTTCTGGTGGGCGCTCCGCCGCGACCACGGTTGCCCGAATGGCAAACGCCAGATTGCGGTCGCTGATGGTTCCCTGCGAGGTGAGCACCCTTCCTTTATAATGGCCCCGCGCGTGCCAGTCAGGCGTCCAGACGTCGTGATAGGGAGGATGATCCGGAACAATCGGTCGCAGGACGGCGCCGGTGCCGAGCCAGACGAGGACGGCGAGCGCCGCGGTCGCGAGTGCTTGCCAGGCAGCGCGTCGTGGCGGCACCCGCAGCCAGCGCGGGGCGAACACGACGAGCGCGACGCCGATGGCGGTGCTGGTGGTGTTGGTGATGATGTCGCCGGTGCTGGGATCGCGGCCGGGGATCCACTGTTGCAGAAACTCGACGCTGAACGAGAGACCCAAGCCGATCGCGATCGCGCGCAGCGGGCGCACGCCGGCGAGCACGAGCGAGGCGCCGAGGGGGATGAAGAGCAGCAGGTTCGCGATGAGCTCGGCGAGCGCGGCCTCGCCGGAGGTGAGGGTGAAGGACCAGCCCGGCGGGAGCTTGGTGCCCGAGGCGTGGAGGGTGGCGATGAGGATGCCGAGGGTGGAAAGGCCGACGGTGGCCCACGGCCAATGCTTGGCTATTTGCGGAGTAACAGTGCGACGACCGCGAGGGCAGTGGGCGCCCAGAAGGCGAACATCCATTTCACGAGATCGCTTTTCAGCTCCGCGACATCGCTCTTCAGCTCGGCGATGCGCTGCTCCAGTCGTGCCTCGAATCGGGCGTATTGCAGATCCGCCAGCTCGCGCAGATCGGCCCTATAGGTGGCGTCCACGCTATTGAACCAGTCCACGAGCTCGTTCGTAAGATCCTCTCCGAACTTCTCGTAGAATTTCCGAGACAATCTCGCCGTGATTGGCACGTTTGAAACATGCCTGCGCGATGGATTGCATGCTCATCCAATCATCGCGGGGCGAATCGAATTGCTGCATGGTGCACGGTACGCTCGGCTCGTCAGCCGAGTCAATAGCTCCTCACCCCCTGGCCCCCGTTTCGGTCCTCACCCCCTGTCCCCCTCTCCGTTTGTCCTCACCCCCTGTCCCCCTCTCCGTTTGTCCTCACCCCCTGTCCCCCTCTCCGTTCCGGAGAGGGGGAACGTGATGAAGGTTCTCTAAGTGGGGAGTGCGCTTCCCACTTCACGCCGCGCTCCTCCTGATTCACGTCGCGCGACTCCTGGTTTGCCCGATGCGCGTCCTGCTCCCGGCGTACAGCGTCCTGCTCCCGGCGTACAGCGTCCTGCTCCGGGCAACGCGCGGACTGGTTTCAACGATCAGCTGACCGATCTCGAGCTACAGCGTCCTGCTTATGGAAAACAGGGCGCTGCTACGCCCGGTAAGCGTCCTGCTCCCGGCGTACAGCGTCCTGCTCCGGGCAACGCGCGGACTGCGTTCAACGATCAGGGGACCGATTTCGAGCTACAGCGTCCTGCTTATTGAAAACAGGGCGCTGCTACGCCCGGTAAGCGTCCTGCTCCCGACGTACAGCGTCCTGCTCCTGGCAACGAGCGGACTGCTTTCGACGATCAGGGGACCGATTTCGAGCTACAGCACGCTGCTTTAGGGATTCCGGGCGCTGCTTGTGGAAAACAGGGCGCTGCTACGCCCGGTAAGCGTCCTGCTCCCGGCGTACAGCGTCCTGCTCCGGGCAACGCGCGGACTGCGCTCAACGATCAGGCGACCGATTTCGAGCTACAGCGCGCTGCTTGTGGAAAGCAGGGCGCTTCAGCTTGCTCAATCGCCGGTGGTTATGACGTTTGGCGCGCTTCGCGACCTTCCATCGGCTTGACGACCGCTTGACGGCCTCCGGTGACCCTAGTCACTCGCACGTTCGCGTTGTTGATCTAGCCAAGTGCTTCGGCGAGGGCCATATTCGCCTTCCCTTGGCCATTTCTACGTGAGGAGCGTCAAGGAGTTCTTTTGTCGAGGGGCGTTGCGGGTCGTGGAAGCCAAGTCACTTCACAACAGACATCCAACGACCAAACGCCCGACCCAACATTCGGGTCACACCGCCGTTGCACTGAGCGAAAACCTCTAGTTTGGGAGAGAACGGATCGCCGTGGAGCCCTTGCCGCGCGAAATCCGCGTAGCCGCTAACGCCCCACCCACGACTAGTTCGTCCCGTGGCCCGGAGCCGCACCCGAGCCCGGCGCTCCGCGCGTTTTTCATCGGCCTGTCCCGGTCACTCGATCGCCTCGCCGCACATCGGACGACGCGTGCGCTGACATTGGTGGGCGCGGAGGTCGTGCTCGCCCTGGCCGCGGCGATCGCCGCGATCGCAATCATCTACTCCGGCGAGTACTGGCGCTGGGAACCGCAACTGCTGTTCGCCGGACTCATTCTCGTCGGCGCGAAACTCGCCGTGGGCCTCGCCACCGGCGCATTCGCGGGACGGTGGCGGTACGTCGGGGTGCGGGACGCGGCGATGATCGCGCGCTCCGGTCTGCTCGCGGGCGGGTTGGCGTTCGCTGTGCTTGTCTCCCTCAAACTCATCGATGCCAGCCTGCGTTTGGTCTCGGCGGACGCGGTGATGTACCTCTTGCTGTCATGCGGTAGCCGGCTCGCGATCCGTTCGCTGCACGAATGGGAGCGGCGCGTCAGGATCGGCAACGGGACGGCTCGGCGGCGCGCCCTGATCGTGGGGGCCGGCGAGTCAGGGTCGGCCCTGATCAAGAGCATGCTGTGGAGTCCGAAGCTTCTGATGGATCCGGTCGCCGTAGTGGACGACGACCCCAACAAGCGTGGCAGCCGGCTGCATGGTGTGCCGGTCGCCGGACCCGTGGCCGAGTTGCGGCCTATCGTCGAAAAGTATCAAGCAGACGAGATCGTGATTGCGATCCCCTCGGCGACGGCCGATCAGATCGGCCGGGTGGTGGACGCCTGCGTCGCGACGCGGCTGCCGTTCCGGATCGCGCCCGATCCCGAAGATGTGTTGAGCGGGCGCTCGGGTCCGAGCACGTTGCGCGAGGTGCAGCCGAGTGACCTGCTGGGCCGCGCGCAGGCGGACCTGCGGGTGGACGAGTTGCGGGCCGAGTTCGAGGGCGCGCGTATCGTGATCACGGGTGCGGCCGGGTCCATCGGCTCGGAGCTGGTGCGCCAGCTCGTGAAGCTCGAGCCGGCGGTCATCTACCTCATCGATCGCAACGAGAACGACCTGTACTTCCTGTGCCAGGAGCTGGATCGCCGGGAGCCGAAGGCCCCGCTGGTGGACGTCATTCAGGATGTGCGGGACCAGCGGCGGATGACGCGCATCATGAAGGAGGCGCAGCCGACGCACGTGTTCCATGCGGCGGCGTTCAAGCACGTTCCGCTGATGGAGTTTCATCTCGCCGAGGCGGTCGAGAACAATATTTTGGGGACGTGGACGACGCTCGAGGCGGCGCGCGCCGCAGGGACGAGCAAGTTCGTGTTGATCTCCACCGACAAGGCGGTGCGGCCCTCGAGCGTGATGGGGGCGACAAAGCGATTCGCCGAGATCCTGGTGGCGGAGGAGACGCGCGAGAACGGCATGAAGGGTGTGATCGTGCGGTTCGGGAACGTGCTCGGCTCGAACGGCAGTGTGGTGCCATTGTTCCAGCGCCAGATCGCGGCCGGGGGTCCGGTGACGGTGACGAGCCGCGAGGCGACGCGCTACTTCATGACGACGCCCGAGGCGGCGCAGCTCGTGCTCCAATCGGTGGCGCTGCCGGAGTCGGCGGGAAAGGTGGCGCTGCTCGACATGGGGACGCCGGTGCGCATCTGGGACTTGGCGGAGCGGCTGATCCGGATGAGCGGGCTGCGTCCCGGAGCGGACATCGAGATCATCGAGACAGGACTGCGGCCGGGCGAAAAGCTGCACGAGGAGCTGTGGTGGGATTCGGGGAATGCGAAGCCGAGCAGCCATCCGCAGATCATGCTGGGCGAGGTGGGGGCGCCGGTCAGCGGCACCCGAGCTTTGGTGCCGCTCATCCGCGAACTGGTCGAGAAGGACGACTCCATCCTGCTGCACCAACTCCTCGAGGAGAGTGTCGGGCTTACGAATGGCGCCCATGTGGCCTTGCGCTACGAAGCGGCGCCGGGCCGCCTCCCGACCGCG